>Ga0180007_10002406_pt1 | contig 22469 bp, 24 predicted proteins | sample MM_PC_MetaG_FD_121122 | JGI IMG/M metagenome (GOLD analysis project Ga0180007, IMG submission 121122) | Groundwater microbial communities from the Aspo Hard Rock Laboratory (HRL) deep subsurface site, Sweden - MM_PC_MetaG | ecosystem: Environmental > Aquatic > Deep subsurface > Groundwater... | reverse complement strand
GGCCATGGCTCACTTCTCCCAGAAATAGCCGTTCTTGACGGTGGTCAGTTCCTGCCGCTGGTCGAACTCCAGGCAGGCCGCCCCGCTCAGGTGCGGTTTCAGATTGCGGTAATAGTTGGTATCGATCTCCGTATCGGTGGAGAGGATAACCACCTGCTCCCCGGCATTGGGGAAGTAGTTATTGACGATGTTGTCCCGGTGGGTGCTGTCCAGGCGGGAAAGCGGTGTATCGATGATGATCGGCAGCTTGAGCTGGCTGGTCTGGGCCAGGCCCCAGAGGAGCGACACGGCGAAGACCTCCTTCTCGCCGGCCGAGAGCCCCGACTTCTTGATCTCATGACCATTGCGGTCACATATGCGGACCTCATAGGTCTTGTCATCGATGGTCAGATCCTTGATGAGCCCGCTGCGGCTGGAAAGCAGCCGATACATCTCGAAGGTCTTTTCCTGAAGGAAATGCACCTTGTTCTTACGCAGCCGCACCATGAACTGGTTGAGGACGCTGACGATGGCGTCGCACTCCTCGATGAAGTCGGCCTTTTCCTTGGAGACATGGTGTTTTTCGTAGAGCTTTTCGATCTCGATTTCGATTTCACTAATGCGTTTCTCCAGACTGAGAATCTCTTCCTCCACCAGGCGCAGTTGTTCAGTCTTGCGGCCGATCTGGGTGGAACAGCTCTCCATCTCGGCCTGCAACTGCTCGAACAGTTCCCGCTCCGATTCGCTCAAGGCGCTCATGCCGCCCAGGCCCTCAAGCGTGCGGACAAGAACCTCCAATTCGCGTTTTTCTTCCAGAAGCGGATGCAGCAAAAATATGTCGCTGCGCTCCAGTGACTCCATCTTGTTCAAGACCCTGGCAGCGTCCCGGTCGGAGAGGCCGAGAATCTTCGTGGCGTCCGCTTTGGGGTCGCCTTCCTTGAGGAGCCGGAAAATCCGCCGTTCCAGCTCGACCATCTTCTCGCCGGAGAGCCGTTCGCGGTAGATCGGTTCGGGCTCTTCCACGACCCGGACGATGCGCTTGGCAAGTTCGGCGGCATGTTCCCGGATTGCCTCGCCGCTCGCCGATTCACGCTCCGCCTCGATCTGCCGGCGGATACCATCAAACAGCCGTCCGGCCAGGGCAAAGGGCAGCGCCTTTTCGCACAGGCCCCGGATTTCGCTTTCCACCTGGGCCAGGCGGTTGGCTGCCTGAATCCGCTTTTTCTCCTGTTTCCGCATGGCCTCCCGTGATTCGGGCTCGGCCTGAAAGGCGGCTTCGAAACGCCTTCTTGCCTCGGCCAACTGTTCCTTAAAGGCCTGTAACTCGCCCTGCAGATTGTCCCGCTCGTGGTGTTTGCGGCCCAGTTTGCTCTTTTCCTTTTTCAGCTCGCTCTGCTTGAATTCCAGGTCCTCGTCGGAGATCTCCACAAAGCCCTTGCGCTCTTCCTGCTTGATGTAGGCGAGATCCGTGGCCAACCTGTTGATGTACTGGATGCCCAGCGCCGCTTCAAGCGATGATTTGAGCCGCACCTCGGAGTGGTCGTCCGCCGCGATCTCCTGGATCTTTTCGCCGTCGAAGAAGAAAAACTGGGTGATGCCGGGCGGGATGGCGGCCCGGATAAAGTCTTGCCAGATCTCCTGGTTCTGCACCGACACCCGCTTGCCGTCCCGCACCACCACCAGCCGCTCGGTGAGGTCACGGGGTTTAGGGTCGGCGACCGCCCCGGCGGTCCAGGAACGCTTGACCACCAGTTCGGCGCCGTCGTCCATCTCCATCACCAGCTCGAACTCCACGTTGGCATTGCCCTTGGCCTTTTCCCGCCGGTTGATGTTGCGGTGGATCTCGTCGGCCTTGGCCCCATAGAGACAGTAGTTGACCGCCTCCATGATGGCGGTCTTGCCCGCGCCGTTCATGCCACCGATCAAAAAAATGCTGCGGCCATCCTCGCCCACGGGGAACAGAATTTCGGTGGAGAACTGGAAGGACTTGTAGTTGTCGATGGTGAGCTTGCGGAATTTCATCGGTGATCCTCAGAAAGTTCCCATACCCCCTTGGGAGAGTCACCCCGTAAAATCCCTTCATCAACCATTTTTGGGCGTTCGTGTTTTACCGCGTTCTGCCAAGCAAATTTTTTAGTCGACTCAAGCCAAACTAAATCACCTGGTAGAAACCGGCCTTCAAGTTGCTGCGCCATTTCATCGAATATGCTTTTCACGGGAGAGCGCCCGCCAAGAACCTGCAAGGCGTTGATGGTCGCTTCCCGCAATACGGATCGGGGCAGACGGTCAGACGGCACTCGTTCAGGCTGCATTTTCCCTCCCAATGGTTGGGGCTGCCGCTGCTGCAGTCGGGTCCTGATCTCACGGAGAACTCCACCAAGGGCCTCTGCCAGATTGGTCAGGGTCTGAGTCTTCTCGTCCTTAACACCCAGTGCTGCGGCCAGCCGAGTCTTCTCGGCCCGCAGGGGGTCGGGAACCGGGACCCCCATCTTTTCGAGCTTCTCCACCGCCTTGGCTATCTCCCGCAATTGCGCCTCCATGGCGGCTCTTTCGGCGGCAGCCTCCGTGTTATTCTCCCCAGCGTCGAGCCGCTCGATCACCTCGTGGAAGAGGTCAACCAGCAGGATTGGATCCTTTATAAAGCGGTCGATATCTGTCCCGTGGCTCATCGGTTTCCTCCGGTCAGGTTAGCGGGCTTGCTCTTCAAAATTTCGCGTAGGGCGTCGTACACCCCGGTGCGGCGGTCCTTGAATTCATAGTCGCGCACCGTGTCAAGCAGCTTCATGACCTTTTCGGCACTCACCTCGTATTGTTCGCACAACTCATCCAGTAGTCGCTGGTCTTCCCTGGTCAGGATCATAATTGTTTTCCTTGCGCACCGCTGGCTATAAAGACGAGGTTTCCGTTCCCGCCGGGGAACATCGACGAAATGTCCTGTCTTCCACGGTCTTAAAGTATGTTTTATAGTTGCCCTCGTATTCCAAGAAAGAGAAAAAAATCCGTCGTAAAAGTTCTTCGGCTGCAGCTACGCACTGCCCTAAGGCTCCCTCATTATCCTCAAACTTGTGAAGACCGCTATGTACGATATCGTTTCGTATGGAGATAAGGTCGGGCACGGTCTTGTCCTGCTTCTTGTTCTTTTTTTGAATGAAGTCTTCCAATCCATCGAGCGGCACCCGATACTTGGCGAGCATGGCAAAAAGGTTTGTTCGGAGCGATTGTCTATTGAGCTCATCAAGCTTGGTTTTGGCCGCTGTGATGGCAGTCGCGAGATCAAAACCATCAGGCAGTTTTTCGAGTGACCCTAACTCGCGCTGCAGGTCATCTAGCTTTGCCTCGATTCCTGGTTTGATCTTCTGCTTGAATAGATTCGGAGTCTTTGGGAATATACTCGATGATGAATGCAGTTTTGAAAAGACATGAACAAGATGTTCCAAGGCTGTCATTTGAGCAAGGAACCTGGCTTCGTTGTAGTGGTGGGGCATCAGGTGCCACTCGAGCGCGACATCCATACCTGTCTTATCGATAAGTTTTTTCGTGTAGCGTGAAACCGCTAACCCCAGAACCGGGACGAGGTTAAGATAAGAAAACGGCGGTTTATAGGGGCGAGTTACAGACCGACGGCCATAGAGAGATATCTGGCGCAGCTCTCCGTTCTGAAAAGTCTGCCTGATATTCGTACTAATGAATCGGCCATCGGAGAATGACAACATATCCTGCACTCGCCGCACGGTTTCCTCGACTAAGGACAACCATGCCCCTTGATCGGTATTAGCATCCAGGCATTTTTTCACCCTCACCACGCCGCATATCCGCCCAAAGTCTTCGACTGTTGACGCTCCAGCAACGCAAATCTCGCCATGCTCGCTATCCATCTCAACCTGGCGAAAACACCTCAACCCTGCGCTCCAAAATTCTGCCATCCATTCTGCTGTCGGATGATCTGCTACTTCGGTAACCTTAATATCCATCTGTGAGGCTGACGCCTCCGCAGTAACAAATGATCCATTTTGATCCGAAAAAGGGGCAGCCTTGGTCAGGTGTACCGACTTACTCAAAATGTGGTATCCATCGGGACTTTTGCCGTCAAGCGTCAGGACCTCCATTGTAGTGGATTTCGGGTAATAGGCGGTTAGGAGCCAAGAGTTCTGGTTGGTCAACGGGTGAGAGCCGAGATCAATGCGAATCGTCCCATCGAACGTGACGGTCAAGTCAAACGGCAAGCACAGGCTGAAGCCATTCCATGTAATAACGCCAACACACCTTTTCATCTGAACGATATATTCCTGTTCATCCATTCCAAACTCCAGGATAATCTGTCGAGCCGTTCTTTCGGGATAACATTGCAAGCGTTTTCATGCAACTACCAGAAATTGATTGTCTTTCGTAGTCAGGATCATTCGCCACCCTCCAGGTATTTCTTCAAGATTTCATCGTCGGCCAGGGCCTCCTGCTCGGCTTCCCGGGCCAACCGTTGCTGGTTGAAGATCTCGTACTGATCAAGCGCCAGTTGATCCGCCACAACCTTGCGCACTTTCCCAGCGTGGGTCAGAATGTCCCTCTCGTTGAATTGCAAAAAAGCATCGAGCTTTTTCCGCCAGTCGCGCATGAAGATCTGCCGGTGCCGCTTGGCCTGATCCTCGGCGAAATCGAGGTACATGCTGACGATGCGGTCCAGCCCCTCCATCTCCCCGGCGTTCAGGTAATTCTTGGCGATGGTGACATCCCCGCGCCGCACCTTGGCCCCCTTCCAGGAGGTCAGTCCCATGTTGCGCTGGCTGGCGTCGGCCCGTTCGGAAATCAATTCGGCCGCGGTCTTGCCGGAGATGGCAAAGTGCAGCTTGTTCTGGACGATGCGGAAAAACTCCAGCGTCTCCTCGGCCTTGGGGTCGTAATCCACCGCCAGCTTGTAGATGTCGCGGATCTTCTGGTAGAAACGCTTTTCGCTGGCGCGGATGTCGCGGATGCGCTCAAGAAGCTCATCGAAGTAGTCGAATCCGATATTGCGGACCTCTTTGAGGCGCGCATCGTCCATGGTGAAGCCCTTCACCAGATATTCGTTCAGCCGCTCCGTGGCCCACCGACGGAACTGGGTGCCCCGTGAGGATTTGACCCGGTAGCCCACGGCGACAATCGCTTCCAGGTTATAATGGCGGACACCCCGCTGCACTTGCCGGGAACCTTCTTGCCGAACTATTAAGTAATCCTTAATGGTTGCCGCCTCGGAAAGTTCTCCTTCCTCATAGACATTCTTGAGGTGGATGTTTATGTTGGCAACCGTGGTCTGGAACAGCTCCGCCAGCATCTGCTGGCTCATCCACACTGTTTCGTCTTGCAGCCGGATTTCCAGCCGGGTCTGGCCGTCCTCAGTCTGATAGAGGAGCAACTCGCCCTTTGCCGGCACTGCCTTATTGTCTGCGTCTTCTTTTTTCCGTCTCATGACGCCACCGCCTCTTCGATGAGCTGTTCAACTCGGGCCTTGGCTTGGTAGAGTAGCGTTTCATATTCAACACGCTTGGTTAAAGATTCTTCGACAAATGCCGCAATCCGGCATTCGATTTCCTCTTTAAGGCGGGGGACCAGGATATCCGCAGCCTTGATGCCCACCTCGGTGCCGAACTGGACGCTGGCTTCGAGTTCGATCTCATCTGCCCTATAGCCGTATTGGTTGATGAGCTTATAGACCCAGAGCTGGCGTACGATCTCCTCCGGCGCGGACTTACCGCCCTCGACATAGACCTGCACCTCCTCGTTGCCCGAAAAAAAGGGGATGCAGCTCTTGAGATAATACTTGGTTTTGCCGGCATCGCGGCCAGTGGCGGCCGTCTTAGGGAAAATGGAGAGGATCTCGTGGATCGGTTTGCCGAGATTTTCAAATTCGGTCAATTCATACTTCGTACTTGGATCTTTGAAAATCCGGTCAATGATCTCTTTGGTGGTCATGGACGATCCCTTTTTGTCGATTTCTGTAGTCATTCATCCCCCCCGATGACGAGCAGGCCCTGCGAGGCCTTCTGGTCGCAGAACGTCTTGAACTGCCGCTGCGCCAGCTTCGACGGCTTGGTCTTGCCATTTTCCCAGCGGTTGACCGTGGCAAAACTCACCCCAAGCGCATGGGCCAGTTCCCCCTGGGTAAGCCCCAGTTGCCTGCGGACTTCCTTGACCAGTTCCGGAAAGTTCTCGGGTTGTCGGTTCATTTTGTATCAACCTTGGTCGCTTCGGGGTAATCGCCACACCGGGCGCAGTTCCACTGCCTGAAATCATTCGGCAAAATATAACATTTGCTATGCGTTGCGCAAGACAAAAGACAGAGAGATTTCCGACAGATCGCATCGGCCTCCGGTAGATAACGCCATCAGCAGCCGGCAGAGTAGAAATCGGAACACAACGAATTGGTAGTGCCCGTACAATGAACGTGATACATTCGAAGAGGGTAGTAGGGATATAATCGTATTCCTTATTATCCATGGCGGCATCGATTTTCGCCGTTTTCTCAATTGATTTTTTTGTGGTTTTTGTGGATTTTTTTAAATATTTCTCATGTGTGGTTTCAGCCAACGGCATAGCTGCAACACCAGGGTAATAATAATTTTGATCTTCAGAAAAAAAATGACGGGACAGCGAGGGAGCGATCTGAACGTTCCAAAGCCGTATGCCTTTTTTTGAGCAGGTGGCTGGTGTTGTTCAGATTTTTTTCTCAAATGACAGAGAGAGCTGAATAATTCATTGTGGCGAAGAACAAGTCGAAGATAGAACAGGTAGTTTCCTGGGTCTTTACTTTATGCAGAATACTGGTGGGAATACTTGTGATCAAAACGGGATTTGATTTGGCCAGTGGAGCAGGTTCATTTGCTTTTCATAAATCTGACAACATCATGACCGGTGTTTTCGTGATAATCATAGGTATCTATTTTGTCTTCTCAAGCTTACGCCGTCAATTTTTTGAAGATGAATAGGGCTGCTGAGAAAAATGACAATGCCTGAATCGCATCAATCGACTCTGCAGTCTTTTGCCGGGTGTTTCAGGCAAATGGTCAGGCGCCGTGGTGCAGGGGCAGTTCAACCGTGACCGTGGTGCCGCGGCCAGGTTCGCTGGCAATGGCGATTCTGCCGCCGTGGCCGTCGATGATCTTTTTGGCGGAGAAGAGACCGAGGCCGAGGCCTTTTGCCATGTCCTTTGTCTGGGCAAGTCTTCTGAAAGGCTGAAACAGGGTGGGGATTTTCTCCGGCGGGATGCCGGTCCCCGCATCCTTTACAGTGATAACACCGTAGTCCTGCTCACGGCGAAGCCGGATGTCAATGGAACTGTTGCCGCTGCTGTACTTGACAGCGTTGGAAATAAGATTGTTTATGACCCGCTCCAGCCGTCTGGCATCGCCCCACACCAGGCAGGGAGACCCTTCATAGACCAGATGGTGGCTGGTGATCATGGTTGCCTGTTTGGCGTGGATCGTCTTGAGAAGGCCGTGGAGATCCACCTCCGCCATGGAGAGCGCGATGTTGCCGTCTTCCAGCCGCACGGTGTCGACAAGTTCGCCGATCAGTTCTTCAACCGCATCGGTCTGTTCGATGATACAATCCAGCAGGGGCATCTTCTCTTCAACAACGACCTGTTTCTTTTTCAATCTTCTGGCCGTCCCGCCGATGAGGACCATGGGATTCTTGATGTCATGGGCCAGAGAGGCGATAAAATGACGGCGATCCTGCTGGAGAAGAGTGATATTCTCGGTCATTTCATTGAAGGCGCGGCTGAGCATGCCGAGTTCGTCGTTGTTATAGACCGTGGCCCGCACTGCCGATTCTCCTCTGCCGAAGCGCTCAGCCGCCTGACTCAGGGCAAAGGTGGGGAGGAGGATGCGCTTGAGCAGCAGAACGGAGCCGAGGGCGGTGAAGCAGAGGACAAAGAGAATCAAACCTATTGACCAGCGGTTGACCACGGTGTCGAGGCGTTTACTCAGTATCAGGGTTTCGGTCATCTGTGCATGGTTCTGTTCCCTGAATTCCTCAACCGCCTGCAGCAGTCCGTCGGCGGAGCGGCTGACCTCCGCCAGGGGGTGGACCGGATCGGCAAGAGCCTCGGCCCGGTATTGCTCAAATAGTTGCCGGATTTGAGAGATTCTTTCCCTTTCATGGGCTGAGGAGCCGGTGTCTGCGAGTTCGCGGACCAGGGGAGTCGATCTTTCCAGAAAGCTTGATTTCAGCTCGAGAAAAGAAGTGTCACCGGTGGCACGCCAGAGCAGATCCTCACGCCGTTCACTGAGAATAGCGTTTTCAATCTGATGGGCAAGTTCGATGGCCTGTGAATCCTTGAGAACCCGGGCATTCATGGACTGCAGTTTATTGGTGCTGGCGATCAGCGATACTGCAAGGATGATGAATGAGAAGGCCAGTCCGCCCATCCAGAAAAATATGAACTTCTTTATGCTCATAGAGGTGAAATGTGCTCTTTTCCGTTCTCTTTGTCAACCACTACCTGCTTGTTTATGTTATGTATGGCCCCTGCCTGTGCAATAATCATAGTGAGCGCTGCCCGGGATAAAAAGTTTCATGGGCAGGCGCATTTCAAAGCTCTGCAAGATGATGGCAGTATCAAAAAGGAAATTCCTCTGATTGAGACGGGGTGAACTGATGGATATCAACATCAGACAGAAAAGGCCGCCGGCAGTTCAGACCGTTGGGGGAAGAGAGCCCTGCATGGCGGTTTGACGATGAATTCTCTCAAAACCGGCCTGGTTGGCCGGTGAAAAAGCGGTGCAGGTGGTGCGGTTTATTCATCAGGCTCGCTGCGCCTTCCTGTTGCCGCCGCTTCCATGATTTCTGCTATGAGTTGTTCACGGTCGCGCTCGGAGATATATGGTATCTGGCGCGCATCGAGGATTTGAGCGGCATATTTTTTTTTGGTGGCCGCCGCTTCATTGATGAGGACAATTAATCGCTCTGTGTCAAAAGGTTTCACCACGTAATCGAATGCTCCCAATTTCATGGATTCTATGGCGCTTGGGACCGTCGCATAACCGGTCAGCATAATGACTTGCACGAGCGGGTGTCTCTTTTTTATTTCCGCGAGGATTTCAATGCCTCCCATGCCGGGCATTTTTAAATCGAGAACAGCCACATCAAGATCCGGTTCTTTTTCCAGCTGAGCTAACGCATCCTCTCCGGTTGAGGAACAGAAAACTTGATAGCCCCTGATGGCCAGACGTTCGGCCATTGCTTCAATAAACTCTGTTTCATCGTCGACTAAAAGCACATATGTCTTAGGCATGGCAAACCCCGCCGGGATATTCCCCCATGATGTGAAATGCATCATGCCGGGTATTTTTCAGCCATTTCTATCAATTTACTTGTCAGTTATATATCAGGCTGCTGTTCGGCTCTCATCTTCCGGCATGAATTATTCGTCCTGGAGCAGCATGCGGCGCGAAACATGGAAGGGCGGGTAGCCTGGGAAATAATGCCCGCCCATTTTTTGAATTCTCAAACCCGAAAGGCTTTTTGCCCCGAAACTCATCTGGGTGGTTCGGTGGTGTTGTATGTGTATGAGGTGACAATCCCGTTGTCATTAAAGCGGACTACCAGGTCCTGGGTGCTCGCCTCAGCAAAAAGACCATAACGGTACCGGCCGTAAGTCCATGTTTTCGTGCCGTCTTCTATGCCGACCCGCCAGGGAGGCCCGAACATGGAACGTATATCAGTCTGGGTTGTTTCCCCGATTTTGATCCGGGGAACCTGGTAAGCAGGGAAGTCACGGCCAACGGTAGCGCAACCTGAGAAGAAAAGCGTGAACAATAAGGCCAGGCCCAGGATGAGGTGAGTAAAGGGAATTCGGTGATTTGCCGAGGAGGAAGCGGAAGTGAAGATGTTGTTACTCATATTCGTATTCCTTGGTGGATTTTTAATATTTACCCATTGGTCTTGCCGCGTGACTCACAGGCGGGCAGCCAACCGCCCATCAGAGCGAAAGCCAGGCCGGCTGATTTTGGCCACTTGGTGCGTATTGTAGTTGTTTCCACAGCATTTGCCATAACTATTTGATATTGGCTATGTATTAGTGCAAAATTTCCTGCTGTCAATACCAAAAATAAGGAAATTACTGCAAACGAGACGCCTATCCTGAGTCAGTAAGTTTTATCCCAAAAAACTTCCTCGAAAATCAGTGTTAATCAATTCTTATGCCATATCAATTTTGCGGCTGCATAAATTTTATAGGAAATCAGGCCGGATAAATGGCCTTCCCTCTTTGCCATGTTGCAGCGAGTATAAGTTTTTGCTTAAAAAATGAAATGGATTTCTGCCGTTTATAGTATACTGCCCCTCAAGAATAGATAGGTAATAAATGATGATAATTGCTGCCCAGAAAAGGAGTTTGCTATGTTTGATTTTGTCTTTCACAACCCGACAAAGATTGTCTTTGGCCGTAAACAGGAAGAATCAATTGGCGAAGCGCTGAAAAGTGCTGGGATGCGCAAGGTTCTGTTTGTTTATGGACAGAACTCGATTAAACGCTCCGGCCTTTTTGACCGTATTGCGGCAAGTCTCAAAAGAAACGGAATTGGCTATGTGGAGTTCGGCGGGGTTGTGTCAAATCCGGTCATCTCTCATACAAGACAAGGGGTGGAACTGGCAAAACGGGAAGAGGTGGATGCTGTGCTGGCCGTTGGGGGCGGGTCGGTGCTCGATGAAGGCAAGGCCATTGCTGTCGGCGCCATGGCAGCTGATGATGTCTGGAACTATTTTACCGGCAAGGAGGTTGCGAAGGCACTGCCCGTATTTACGGTAATTACGCTCGCGGCCACCGGCAGCGAAATGAATGGCAATGCGGTTGTCACCAACGAGGCGACAAAGCAGAAATATAATATCTCTTCTCTTCTTGTCTATCCCAGGGTGTCCATTCTCAATCCTGAGTTGACCTGCATTGTCCCTCTCAACTATTCGGCCTATGGGGCGGTGGATGCCATTGCCCATGTGATTGAAGGCTATTTTACCAGAAAAGCCGGTTCGCAGCTGCAGGACAGACTGGTTGAAAGCATCATTAAAACCGTGATTGATACCAACAATGTGATTATGAAAGAGCCGGACAATTATGATGCCAGGGCCGAATTCATGTGGGCGGCGACCCTGGCATTGAACGGCTTGACCACAGCAGGGCTGAAGGAGTATAATTTCCCCAACCATATGATAGAGCATTCTCTCAGTGCAATTTACAATATCGCCCATGGGGCCGGTCTTGCCATCGTCATGCCTGCCTGGATGAAGTGGTACTCGGCAAAAGCGCCGGCACGCTTTGAACGTTTTGCCCGGGAAATCTTCGGGGTTGAGGGTGCAGCGGCTGGGATAAATGCCCTGGAAGAATGGTTTGCCGGTATTCATGCCCCGATCCGTTTAAAGGACGCCAATATCCCGGCTGATGATATTGGCATGATTGCGGAAAATGCTGCGGCACTGGCCACCCTCTGGGGTATTGGCGGTATATACAGCAAGGAAGTGATCGTCGATATTCTGCAGCTGGCGGTCTGATTGCCGACTGAACGGAGACGCAGGCAGACAGATTTGGCTGTTTTGGCAATACCGCGAGGATACTGGTAACCCTTTGGAGAATTTTCTTATCGATCACGGCCTGCCGGCGTTATTCTTGCTCAGCTTTTTAGCTTCCACCGTCATTCCGCTTGGTTCGGAATGGCTGGTTGTGACGCTCATACTGAAGAGTTTTCAGCCTGAATATGTTGTGGCAGTTGCCACAATGGGGAATTATCTTGGAGCATGCACCACCTATTTTATCGGTCTGTGGGGTGCTGTTTTCCTGATAAAAAAAGTCATGAGAATTGACGAGGCAAGCCTTGCCAAAGCGCAGATGCTTTATCGCCGGTATGGTTCATGGTCCCTGCTTTTTACGTGGCTTCCTGTAATCGGCGATCCGCTCTGTCTGGTCGGTGGAGCATTGCGCATCAATTTCATCCTGTTTTCCCTGCTGGTCTTTGCTGGCAAGCTGGCCCGTTATGCAGTAATAGCTGCGGTAACAGCATCAGCCATGCACTGATTTTTCCGGATGATGCAGTTGTGCATGGTGATGGTGGCGAGGATTCTCTGGGTCAATGGCAAAATATGGCAGCCTGCTTGCTGAAAGGACAGTGTAATGTGTGAATTCTGTACCAAGCATGGGGAAGGGAAGGTCTGGTTCAAGAATGCCGCCAATTATGCCAATGATCTGATGGCGGACCTGCGGCGGCGCGATTACATCAAAGATTTTTTCAAGTCCACCATCGATGCCGGGGTTGTTACCCTGGGCCGCCTGGAGGTTCTGTATCAGAAGAAAAAGGCATTGCCGCAGCGGCTGGTCAAACAGATGGTGGCAAAGGCCAGGGAAGAGCATTTCGGCCAGGTGGTGACTATTGAAGACATCCGGGAAATAGTCGGCAAGGCCGCCACCGTGGTCCGTATGCCCTGCGCCTGCCGCTGGGCTGCCATGAAGAAGGAAAACCGCTGCTGTTACAGCGTCAGCTATTCGTCCGAGAGCTGGTACGGTGATCTTGACATGGGTTATTTCGGCCTGGCCCAGGATGAAGGGCTGGAATCCCTGACCCCGGAGCAGGCCATAGCCCAGATGGAGGAGCTGGAAAAATCCGGCGCGGTGCACACCATCTGGACCATGGTGACCCCCTTTATCGGGGCAATCTGCAACTGCCAGCCCGGCGATTGTCTCGGCCTGCGCACCCTGTCCCTTGATGTGGAAACCATGTTCAGGGGAGAGAGTGTGGCCGCGGTGGACGAAGAGCTGTGCAACGGCTGTGGGACATGTGCCGACGCCTGCCAGTTTTCGGCCATCACCAGCAGCCAGGTGGCCGGCGGGTTTAAGGCCGTAATCAATCGGGAGCAATGTTTCGGCTGCGGGCTTTGCCGCAACGCCTGCCCGGCGCAGGCCTTGACCATGGTCAGCCGCTGACCGGGAATTTTGCAGCAAAAAAGTGCCGGCTGGGCGGATTGCCTGTCAATACTGGTCGTCCGCATTGAAAGAGTCGAAAATAATCCGGCCCGCCTCTTCCGCCGTGTCAACAAATTGGAAGATATCAAGGTTTTCCGGGTCGATGACCCCTTCCTCCACCAGAAAATCAAAATTGATCAGTTTTTCCCAGAATTGCCGGCCAAAGAGGAGCACCGGCAGCGGTTTGATTTTTTTTGTCTGGATCAGGGTTAGGGTTTCGAAGAGTTCATCAAGGGTGCCGAAACCTCCCGGAAAGGCGACCAGGGCCTGGGCCCGCATGAGAAAATGCATTTTGCGTATGGAAAAGTAATGAAACTGGAAGCTCAGATCCGGGGTGATATACGGGTTGGGGGCCTGCTCATGGGGCAGGACGATATTAAGCCCTATGGTTTTGGCGCCTGCATCAAAGGCGCCGCGGTTGGCCGCCTCCATGATGCCCGGTCCGCCGCCGGTGATCACCACCAGTCTGCAGCCTGTTCTGGCGTGGCAGGTTTCCGAGAGAATTCTGCCAAGCTTTCTGGCTTCTTCATAATAGTGTGACTTGGCCAGTATCCGTCTGGCCGCCACCGCTCTCTTCCTGAAAATCTCGTTTGCCGGATCGCTTTCTGCCAGCTTTTCAGCATCTTCAAGCCTTTTTTGGGCAGTTTCCTCATCCGGCACCCTGCTGCCGCCAAAGACAACAACAGTGGCCTTGATGCCATGTTCCTGCTGGAGAATCTCAGGCTTCATCAATTCAAGCTGCAGCCGCACCGGCCGCAGTTCATCACGCATGATGAAGTCCGTATCCGTATAGGACAGCTTGTAGCTGGGTGAGATGGTCTGCGGAGTAGGGGTGCAGATGCTTGACGCATGGGCATCTTCCTGGGCGCTGGGAAACCGGTGGAAGGGGTGTTTGGTAGGTGGCATGAAGTCGTTCCTTTGTTATGTTAAATTTTCCGCATAATGATCGCGGAAATCGTCAGACATATTTTCTCTCTTTCTGCCGCCAATTTCCCCGGCGGGCAGTTTGGCGGCGGTTCTACTGTCAAACAGCATTACCGGATCAAACGCCTTCGTAAAAGAATGATGGACAGCCAGCAGGTAAGGAGGGTCAGGAGAAGCGATGCCGTGATTTTGAGCAGCCACGGCTCATGGAACTGGCCGTAACAGAGCATGCGGGAGAGGGAAACGATGGGGGTAAGCGGCAACAGCTCAAAAAAGATCCTGGCCGGCAGCGTAATTGTCTTGAGCGGAAAGAAGATGCCGGAAAAAAGAAAAAGCGGGGTCAGAATAAGCGAAATAAAATAATTGAAAAATTCATAGCTGCCGGCCAGCGAGGTCATGATCAGCCCGAAGGCGGCGAAGAAGACGCCGGACATGAACAGAACGGGCAGCAGGGCAAGCGTCCAGACAGAGGGCCATACCCCGAACAGGGGAAGCGTAGCCAGCATGATGATTGCCGATAACAACCCTTTGCTGGCGCCCCAGAAAATTTCCCCCAGGGCGATGTCCGTAATGCCCAGCGGGGTCATGAGAATGGCCTCGTATGTCTTCTGCATGGAAAGCCGGGTATAGGAGCCGTAGGTGGTTTCAAAGGCGGCGCTGTACATGACGGAGGAGGTGACCAGGCCGGGCGCAAGAAACTGCAGGTAGGTCAGGCCGTCGATGGTCTGCATCTCGCGGCCGAGTCCGTAGCCCATGGCGAGAAGAAAGAGCAGGGGCTGGCCGAGATTGCCGATCAGGGTGGCCATGATGTGCTTGCGCCACACCCGGCTGTTGCGCAGCCACAGAGTTCGGAAACGCAGGTGATTCATGATTCCCTTAATGATCTGCCGGTGAGTTGAATGAAAAGATCTTCCAGGTTTGCCGGCCTCCGCAGCCAGCTGCGGGAGTTTCTCAGCAGGGTTTCCAGCCGGCTGCAATCCTCCTGGGTGTAAGCATACAGTTTGTCGTTTACCCGCTCCGTGGTTGCCTTGCACTGTTTGAAGGATTTTTCCAGAGCGTCGAGTTCCGCCGCCGAGCCTTCAATGACGAATACATCGATGCCCACCAGTTCCGTGATCAGCTGATGGGGGGCGCCCTGGGCCACAATCCTGCCGTGGTCGAGAATGATCACCCTGTTGCTCAGGTGTTCCACTTCGTCCAGATAATGGCTGGTGAGCAGCATGGTTGTGCCTTGCTCCTGCAGGATTTCAAGGCGCTCCCAGATGAGATGGCGGGCCTGGGGATCAAGACCTACGGTCGGCTCATCCAGGATGAGCAGTTTCGGTTCGTTGATCAGGGCCCTTGCCAGGAGCAGCCGGCGTCGCTGGCCGCCGGAGAGGTGCTCGATGATCTCCCGCCGTCTGTTGGCAAGGGCGAAAAATTGCAGGAGATCAATGGTCCTGGCGCGTGCTTTGCTGCCGGAGATATTAAAATAGCTGGCATAGGTCAGCAGGTTCTCTTCCACCGTAAGGTCCGGGTCCAGGCTGTCTGCCTGGGGCACAACCCCGATGAGGCGTTTGGCCTCCTTTTGCTGCCTGGGGATTTCCATATTCATGATGCTCATTGTCCCGCCGCTTTTTTCAACCAGGCCCAGAAGCATGTTGATGGTCGTGGTCTTGCCCGCCCCGTTTGGGCCCAGGAAGCCGACGCATTCCCCCTGGCGGATGGCAAAGCTGATATTGTCCACCGCGCAGCGGCTGCCGAAGAATTTGCTGAGGCCGTTGACCTGGACAATGATGTCGTTGCCGCTGGCAGGAGCAACGGCAACAGCGGTCTGTGGTGCGGTTTGTGGCGAAGTCATGATGTGCCACTATACTACAACTTGCAGCGGCTTTGCCACAGCTCCGGCATTGTTTTGCCTGTTTCATCTGTTGCCGGTCAGGAAGACACTATATTAACCAATTGAATTAAAAAGTAAAAATTGCTGAGAAAGTAATTTGCTGTCATGAAGAATTGTGCTAACCTGTTTATGCGGAATCGGCCCCTGCCGGTCAAACAGCTCTCGCACGGGGCTCGGGAGTTATGTCGGGATCACGGTTGCAAAAAAGAGTGACCTGTTAACAAAAGGTTGAGCATGTCCGGAAACTTCTCTCGTATCAGCTTTCCGTCCACAAACCTGCTCGGCAGAGGGTTTATCCGGCTGTTGCTTTTTTCCGTCTTATGGTGTGTGCTGGCCGGTCTTGACGGGTGGAGTTGGATCATCGGTCTGCCGGCCGTCATTGCCGCAACCTTCTGCAGTCTGCTTTTTGCGCCCCTGCACTCCTGCCCGATCAGTCTTCCCGGTCTTATCCGTTTTATTCCTTTTTTTCTCAATCTGTCCTTCTGGGGCGGGTGCGATGTCATGCGCCGCGCCCTGTCGCCTGCCATGCCCATGAATCCGGGGCTGGTGCGCTATCAGGTCAGCCTGCCCGAAGTGTCCCAGCAGGTTGTTCTGATCAACTGCATCAGTCTGCTGCCCGGCACGATCAGCGCGGATTTCGATAATAAATGCATAACCATCCATGCCATTGACCGGGATATGCCGGTCTGGTCCGCGGTGCATCTCCTGGAAAGAAGGATTGCCGCACTCTTCGGCATCCCAATGGCGGGAGACTGAGAATGGGCATGAGCTGGGTTTACTCTACTGCGGCACTGTTTCTGCTGTTTGCCATTGTGGCCGGCCTGCTCCGTATTCTCCGCGGACCGACGGCCGCTGACAGCATGCTCGCCGCCCAGCTCTTCGGCACCTGCGGCGTGGCAATTCTCCTGCTGTTGTCCAAGGGGCTGAACTTGGTGGCTCTGCAGGACATTGCCCTGGTCTTTGCCCTGCTGGCGGCGCTTGCTGCCGTAGCATTCGCCATGCGCACCTGGGGACGGACAGATTAGCTAAGCCCTCACTGGGCATTGCTTCCTGGAACGGGATCACCGGGCAAACACGCAAGGAAGTGAAAAGGAGCAATGTTCCGGTGAACACACAGGCTGAGTGAAGAAATGGCAGCGGCAGTAAAAAACAGGATAAGGGGGGAGGGATGACTTTTTTTCATGGTCTGGGGACGGTCTGCATCCTGATCGGGGTCCCGTTTTTTGTGTCTGGCACCATCGGCCTGCTGCGGTTTCCCGATATCTACACCCGCCTGCATGCCCTGACCAAGGCGGACAATGTCGGGCTGGGATTTGTGGTGCTCGGCCTGGCCCTGCAGGCAGAGGAATGGAATACGGTTGCCAGACTGCTTCTCATCTGGCTGCTGGTACTGATCGCCAGTTCCGCCTCCTGCCATCTTGTTGCCCGGGCCGCTCTGCAGAAGAAGATACAACCCTGGTCCCGATCATGAACCCGGTGATGGCATTTTTTGATATTATTCTGGTGCTTGCCCTGCCGTGGCTTGGCTGGCGTCTGCTGGCCAGCCCGGATCTTTTCCGGGCGGTGGTGCTTTTCATGTCGCTGGGGTTATTGATGTCGCTTACCTGGGTCCGGCTGCATGCCCCGGATGTGGCCCTGGCTGAGGCTGCCATCGGGGCCGGGCTCACCGGTGCGCTCTTTCTGTCGGCATTGCGCCGACTGGAACGATTGCAGAATTCCGAGAGGCGGCTTGATGATGCTGAAAAGAGGGAGGAGGAGCGGCAAATCCCCCCTGAAAAGAGAAGAAGAGCAAAGCCTGTTGCCTATGGCCTGGCGCTGCTTCTGCTTGTTGTTTTTATGTTGCTTTTGGGCTGGTCGCTGCTGAAAACGCCGGTGTCGCCGGGCGGACTCGGGCCGGAAGTGGCGGTGCAGATGGGGCGAACCGGGGTGCAGAGTCAGGTAACCGCCGTGCTGCTGAATTTCCGTGGTTACGATACCCTGCTCGAGGTAATGGTCCTGTTTCTTGCCGCCCTGGGTGTCTGGTCATTGACCCGGGTCGGGCAACCGCTGCAGGAGGAGGTGTCCGGTCCGGTGCTGGCCTCCCTGGTGCGGATGCTCGTGCCGCTGATGATCATTGTCGCCGGCTATCTGGTCTGGATCGGCAGCAGCAGGGCGGGGGGCGCCTTCCAGGGCGGGGCTGTGCTGGCCGCAGCCGGGGTGCTGCTGCTTCTTGCCAATGCGACAGTGGTAAGGCAAATCCCATCGACTCTGCTGCGTTGTGCCTTGGTGCTCGGTCCTCTTCTCTTTCTCCTGTCAGCCATCGCCTGTATGTCTATCGGCGGCAACCTGCTTGAGTATCCGCGGCAGAGCGCCGGCGCCTGGATTCTTCTCATTGAATCGGTAACCGCGTTTTCCATCGGCGTAACCCTGGCGGCCTTGTATGCCGGGGGCAGGCCCTTTGAGCCATCGGCGCTGGAGGAAACGTCTGGAGAAAGCTCGGCCGGCGACGGTGAGGAAGGAGAGGGTAAATGAACACCATTTTTCTCTATAATTTTTCCGGACTGGCGCTCTTTGCCATCGGCCTGCACGGCCTGATACGCTCGTCCCATCTGCTGCGCAAGATTCTCGCGGCTAATCTCATGTCCAGCGGGATTTTTCTCGTCATGATCGTCGGCGCTTACGGCACGGACAACGGCATGATCGATCCCGTGCCTCACGCCATGGTGCTGACCGGTATTGTCGTCTCGGTCAGCACCACGGCCGTGGCGCTTGTTCTGGTTTGTCTCGTTCAGGAAACAACCAACCGGGTCCTGCTGTTGCAAAAAAAGAAAAGAGCGCGGGGGGAGCGGACGGATGCCTGATACAGCATTCTGGGCTGTATGCCTTGTCGTCGTGCCGCTTTTTTTTGCCATCATCTGTTTTGTTAGAAGTTCCCTGGTTGCCGTCCTCGGTCCCATGGCCGCCTGGCTCAATGCCTTTGCCGCGCTGGGGATGACGTTTTCCTTTGTCCATTCAGGTCCGATACGCTATGCCATCGGCGGCTGGCAGGCCCCTTTGGGCATTAATTTCAGCATCGACGGACTGAGCGTACTGCTGATTGCCATGACTGCCGTGACAGGACTTGCCGTCAGCATGTATGCCATCGGTTATTTTTCCCTTCGCATCGGCTCGGCCCGGGAAATAAGCCGTCATGAACACCAGAGAGCTTACTTCTGGCCGTTATGGCTGTTGCTGTGGGCCGCCTTGAACGGCCTGTTTCTCTCCGCCGACCTGTTCAACATCTACGTTACCCTGGAGATAACCGGCCTGTCTGCAGTGGTTCTCACCGCGCTCTCCGGTAAAGCGGCGGCACGACTTGCGGCCATGCGGTACCTCCTGGTCAGTCTGCTCGGGTCGTGCAGTTACCTCTTTGGCGTGGCCCTGCTGTATCGCACCTATGGCACCCTGGATATGACTGTTCTTTCCCGTCTTATCAGCCCTGCGCCTCTCATGTGGGTAAGTCTGGCGCTGCTGACAACGGGCCTGCTGCTGAAAACAGCGCTTTTCCCGCTGCATTTCTGGCTGCCGCCGGCCCATGCCAATGCCTTGGCGCCGGTGAGCGCCATTCTTTCAGGGCTGGTAGTGAAAGCATCGCTCTATCTCATGCTGCGCCTGTGGGGCGATGTCTTTGCCCCGGTACTGCCGCTTTCGGCTTACGTATTGCCGGGTGCGCTGGGCTGCGGCGCCGTGCTGTGGGGCGCCGGGCAGGCCCTGCTGCAGAAAAGGCTGAAAATGCTGGTAGCCTATTCCACCGTGGCGCAACTGGGCTACATGTTCATCGCCTTGCCGCTTATCCGGCTTGACGCGGGATCATCGGCATGGGAGGCGGTGATTTTTCTCATCATGTCCCATGCCTGCGCCAAATCAGCCATGTTCATGGCGGCAGGCTCCATCTTCCTCAAAGCCGGCCATGACCGTATCGATGACCTTGACGGCATCAAAGAGGTGCTGCCTGTTACGTCCTTTGCCTTTGTGGTGGCCGGGGTCAGCCTGATGGGTTTTCCCCCGAGCGGCGGATTTATCGGCAAATGGCTGCTGCTCGGCGTTTCCCTGTCCAGCGGGCAATGGTGGTGGGGGATCATGCTCGTCATCGGCAGCCTGCTGGCGGCATGCTATGTCTACCGTGTCGCCTGTCATCTTCTTGTTTTCAAAGCGCCTTTTTATTCCAGGCGTGAATTCATTCCTCCGGTCATGGAGTGGTCTGCTCTGCTGCTGGCGGTGCTGGCCATGATCCTCGGTTTGTTTGCCGGCTATCCCCTGGGACTGCTGGAAGCCGGTGGTCCGTTTCCCGCCCAAGCCTGCCTGGAGGTCATGCCGTGAACTGGGGCGGGCTGCTGCTGGTCATGATTCTGCTCAGTTCCCTGGTGCCGGGGCTGATCATCTTCGCCCTGCCGGAGAGAAGCAACCGGCCGCGGACGTTTCTCAATCTTGGTGGCGCCGTATTGAAACTGCTGCTCATCCTGCTGATGATTATCGGCATCTATCAGGGCCGCCATTTTGAAGTGCGATGGCAGCTGCTGCCAGGCATTGAACTGGCACTGAACTCCGACCCCTTAGCGGCCCTGTTTTCCACCCTGTCCACCGTGTTGTGGCTGCTGACCACCCTCTATGCCGTGGGATACCTGGAGCAGTCACCCAACAGGCGACAGTTTTTCGGCTATTTCAGCATCTGCGTCACCGTTACGGTGGGCATTGCCCTGGCGGGCAATCTCATTACCTTTCTTCTTTTCTACGAGCTGCTGACCCTGACCACCTATCCGTTGGTCATCCATCGCGGCACAAAGGAGGCCCTGGCCGCGGGTCGCGTTTACCTTGTATACACCATGTCCGGCGGGGCGGTCCTGCTCGTTGCCGTGGCCTGGCTGCAGGTGCTGGCCGGACCGGTTGAGTTCGGCCGGGCGCCTTTCCTGGCATCTGTCGCAGCAGAGCATGAGGGGCAGCTCATTGTTCTCTTTTTCATGTTCATTGCCGGCATGGGGGTGAAGGCGGCGCTTGTGCCGCTGCACGGCTGGCTGCCCCGGGCCATGGTCGCCCCGGCCCCTGTCAGCGCCCTTCTCCATGCCGTTGCCGTGGTCAAGGCCGGGGTTTTCGGCATCATCCGCATTGTGCACGATGTGTACGGCATTCAATACGCGGCAGGTCTCAATCTGCTGCTGCCGCTCTCAATCCTGGCCTCGCTGTCGATTGTCTACGGATCACTGTGCGCCCTGCGGGAGGATGATCTCAAAAAGCGGCTGGCCTATTCCACCGTCAGCCAGCTGGCCTATATCGTCCTCGGGGTCAGTGTCGCCGGGCCGATGGCTGCCATCGGGGGCCTGGTCCATCTTGTCCATCAGGGGCTGATGAAGATCACCCTGTTTTTCTGTGCCGGCAACCTGGCTGAAACATTGGGGGTCCATCGCATCAGCGAAATGAACGGTATTGCCCGGCGCATGCCGCTGACCATGGCGGCCTTCAGCATCGGAGCCCTGGGCATGATCGGCTTTCCCCCCATGGCCGGTTTTATCAGCAAGTGGTATCTGGGCATGGGGGCGCTGGCGGCAGGCAAGATGTGGGTGGTGGCAATACTTGCGGTCAGCACCCTGCTTAATGCCGCATATTTGCTGCCCATACTCATCGGGGCATGGTTTAAGCCACAGGATTGCACCTGGCCCGAACAGGGTGTGACGGCCCGGCTGGAAACCCGCTGGATGCTGCTGGTGCCGCCATTGGTGACGGCCTTTCTTGTCGTTGCCGTAGGTTTGCTGGCCAATGCCCAGATTAGTCCCCTTGCCTGGGTGAAATTGATCGTCGGCATGGAGTACGGACCATGACAGGACATCATATGATTCCCGCACTGCAGGTTCTGCTGCTCTCCCTGGGGCCGGGGTTTCCCCTTTTTATTGCCCTGGGACTGATGGTCCCGCCCTGCCGGAGGCTGGCCTGCAGCATGGTTCCCTGGGCCCCGCTGCCGGCCCTGCTGGCCTCGCTTTACGGACCTTCGGCCATAGCGGTTGAGGTGCCCTGGTTTTTTATGGGCAGCCTGATCGGCCTTGACCGCACCGGCCAGATCTTTTTGTTTTTTACCTCCTTTATCTGGTTGGCCGCCGCCATCTTCGGCCGCGATTACCTGGCAAAGGACAAAAAACGCTTCCGTTTTTTCGGCTATTTCCTCTTTACCATGAGCGGCAACTTCGGTCTCATCCTGTCCCAGGGCGTCTTGGGGTTTTATCTCTTTTTCTCCCTTATGAGTTTTGCCGCCTATGGTCTGATCGTTCATTACGGTACTGAGGAGGCGAACCGGGCCGGGCGGATTTACCTTGTGCTGACGGTGATCGGCGAAGTTCTGCTCTTTATCGCCATGCTCATTGTCACCAGGGATTCAGGTGGGGCGCTGGCCTTTAGTGCAATGACGACCAGCCGTTCCGATAATCTGCTGATGACTCTTCTTTTTCTCGGCTTCGGCATCAAGGCAGGAGCGCTGCCGCTGCATGGCTGGCTGCCCCTTGCCCATCCGGTGGCGCCGGTCCCGGCCAGCGCCGTGCTGAGCGGGGCCATGATCAAGGCCGGACTGCTGGGATGGCTGCGCTTCATGCCCCTTGATCAGGCGGCGGCTCCGTTCTGGGGGGAGTTTTTTCTTGTTGCCGGCTTTGCCGCCGCCTTCTATGGGGTGGTGATCGGGCTGACCCAGGTCGATGCCAAGACCGTGCT
>Ga0180007_10002405_pt1 | contig 22471 bp, 18 predicted proteins | sample MM_PC_MetaG_FD_121122 | JGI IMG/M metagenome (GOLD analysis project Ga0180007, IMG submission 121122) | Groundwater microbial communities from the Aspo Hard Rock Laboratory (HRL) deep subsurface site, Sweden - MM_PC_MetaG | ecosystem: Environmental > Aquatic > Deep subsurface > Groundwater... | reverse complement strand
TGTATATTTGAATGCCGGGAAATTGGAAAGATGCTGGGTTCAATGATTCAAAATTCAGCAAAGTTTATCATCCACTGAACGCTGAAAGCTGCCCTCTGACCTCTCCGGCTTTGCCGGCTTAGGTTGAGAGTAACGTTATTTTGTATAACAAGTGGGAGGGTTTCGCAACCGCTACTTCATAGAAGAGACTTCTGTAGTAATTTTTTTTGACCGATAAGTGTAAGGTTATAACGAAAGTTATTCAGAGCGGCGTCAAAAAGGGAAAATTGGCAGGATGCCAAATTTTTCCTTTTTGCCGAGTGCTGCCGTCGCCAGGAAGGCAGAGGCAAACGTCCGCCTGAATAACTTTCGATATAATCCGTGCACGATGCCGCGTCGAAAAAAAATGACCTCCGCTTGAATTGCCGGTTGCGAAACCCTGTGTATCATAGTAATATCTTTTGTCATTCTGAAACGGCAGATTGCGCGCGATAATATACCGCGTCACATGCCTCACGCGAGCGTGGTGGAATTGGTAGACACGCTAGACTTAGGATCTAGTGGCTTACGCTGTGAGAGTTCAAGTCTCTCCGTTCGCAACTCTTATATTTTTTCATTCCGGAATAGTGTCGGCTGTGTGCGGTGCACACGCGAAAACGCCTTAGCAAATGTCGTGTAATCACGGTATCCGCAGGAATTGGCAATCTGGCGGACGGAAAGCCCTGTGGTCTTCAGCATGTATGCGGCTTTCTGGAGACGGTGATTTTGCAGGTAGTCTTTTATACTTGTTCCGGACTGTTTTTTAAAAGCGGTGGACAGGTATGAACGGTCCAGGCGTAAAGACTTGGCAATATCATTGACCTGAATATCATCCTGAAAATGCTGTTGGATAAACCTTGTGACTTTATCGGTTATACTCTCACTGCCATGATCTGTTTTCAAAAGGATTTTGGCATTTGATTCAGCAATTTTAGAAATCAGCATATAAAAAGTGCTGAGCAGTTCCGCTTCGCATGAATTGTGCCATGTGTCTATAAGCGTAAACATTTTGCTGAATATACCGGTAATATCGGAGTGATTAATGAGCCTGACCACAGGATGGTCTTTTTGTAACCCTGCATATGATACCGCAGCGCCGGCATGCGGACCTTTAAAGGCGAGCCAGGAGTATTGCCAGGGACTTTTCGCATCGGCCTCATAAAAACAAAGATCGCCGGGAAATATCGCAAACAAACTGCCTTGCCCGATCTCATATACCGTACCGCGGTATTTAAACCTGCCGATACCTGCGCGTATGAAATGAAACAGATAATAGTCGAGAATACCGGAGAAGGAGTGTGAGGGCACACAATCTTCACGGCCGGTAAAGAGAATCTCTATGGAGCCAATATTTCCGGTTGCAGTGTAGCGGCTTTCTCTCAGCATAAAGTATTATACAACTGGAAAAGAAAAGCGACAAATTTGCACACCAATGCAAATTTGTCTTGACATTAATGCATTTCACTGCTAAAATGTCCGATAATGGAAAGAGTTCAAAAATCATCATTACTATCCGATCTGAAAGACAAAATGATTTTTCTCGCTGGCCCCCGGCAAGTAGGAAAAACCTGGTTATCAGAAAACTTGTTGAAACCATATATTTATTTAAACTGGGATGACGAAGACGACAAAAGAACAATTTTAAAAAAATCCTGGTCAAGAGATACCGAGCTGATTATTTTTGATGAACTGCACAAAAGAAGTAAGTGGAAATCCTGGATTAAAGGTATCTACGACAAAGAGAAAAATTTACCTCCTATACTTGCCACAGGATCGGCAAAAATGAATATTTTCCGGAAAGGCAGTGATTCACTGGCCGGACGATATTTTCTCCACCGGCTGTATCCCTTCTCGATTCGCGAACTTGTTTTAAATGGCGAAAATTCCACTGATGCTATGAATAATCTTCTTTTAACCGGCGGCTTTCCTGAACCATATTTAAAAAACAGCGAGCAGTATGCAAAGCGCTGGCGTAAAACCCATATAGAAAGAATCATAACAGAAGACTTAATGACTTTGGATAAAATACATGACATTTCCAAAGTTGAGCTCTTAATCGAATTTATCAGTCAGCGAGTCGGGAAACCGGTATCCTATTCATCTCTCGCAGGCGATTTATCTGTGTCTCCGCATACGATTAAAAAGTGGATAACGGTACTGGAAGAATTATTCATAGTATTCACCATACGCCCCTATGCAAAAAGACTTCAGAGAAGTCTGGTAAAAGAACCAAAAATTTATTTTTATGATATCGGTCGTATTCCCCGCGAAAATGAAAGCGAAAGACTTGAAAACCTGGCCGCGATCTGCCTTTTAAAAAGAGCTCACTTCCTGGAAGACACAAAGGGGGAAACAAACACCTTATATTACGTGAGAGACCGGGAAAAAAGGGAAGTTGATTTCCTGACAACCCGGGACGGGAAAGAAGAATATCTCATCGAAATTAAAACCAGTGACGAAACTCCATCGCCGTCTCTGAAATTTGCTCATAAAAGATTTGAAGCAAAAGAAACACTTCAACTGGTAAGGGATATTTCAGTTGCCAAAAACTATGAGAATATAAAAGTAGTGAACTTTGCTCAGTGGTTGGCTGAACTGGAAATTTAACAGCTGACGGGCTATGCATCCGATGTGTGTGACGTGCGCTGCGTGCTCTCTTACGGCCTCCTGCCGCTGGGTCGCACGTTTATCCGACCTCCTGTCGGCGTGCTCTCTTACGGCCTCCTGCCGTTGGGTATTAGAGATAACCACGAATAGACACGAATTATCCATAAAAAGTCGACTTTTTATTAGTGTTCATTCGTGTCCATTCGTGGTTTTAATGGGATTATTAAAATTATACACCGTTAAGGAGAGGGTGGTTTCATGCTCACTACGCACTGCTGCGTAGTTATTAGATTCTTTATCATAGACATCTACGCTAAAAACGTAGATAAATTTGTGTAATAAAGTTTATTTTTTATACAGCGAGAGGACAGCGGTCAGATGCCTACTGGTAGGCAGATACCAGAGTCCAGAGTTCAGTAGTCAGAGGTCAGCTGGTACCTACATAATTTTAGTTAATCTCTGGCTTCTGTACGCTGCCCGCTGATGACTGCCGACAAAGTCGGCTGCTGTCTTCTGGTGTCTACCGACGAGGTCGGTAGACCTCTCCGGCTTTGCCGGCTTAGGAATTTCTCTACTCGTAGCAATCTTCACGGCTGGAAAAATGAATTTTTACGGAGTCGGTATTGTCCGGTTTCTGTGCAACGGCCTTCTCTCAGGATAAGTTATTACACAACAAAAATATATAAAATTCAAACGAATATCATTAATAAAACAACAAAATAACATAACACAATCCGATTATTCAGTATATAATTACTTTATAAATACTGAATAAATCAGTAGCTTGGAGAAAAATTATGAAAAAATTCGCATTCATCGGAGCTGGCAGCTTCGGCTTCACCCGGTCGCTGGTGCGCGACATCCTGTCCTACCCGGCGTTTACCGACGCCGAGATCGCGCTCATGGACATTGATCCAGAGCGGCTCGGCTTTATTAAAACCGAGGTGGACCGAATCGTGACAACCGGCAGGTACAAGGCCAAAGTCACAGCCACCAATAACCGCATTGAAGCGCTCAGCGGCGCACACGGCGTTCTCTGTACCGTGCTCCAGGGCGGAGTGGATGTTTTCAAATACGACATCACAATTCCCAAAAAATACGGAGTGGATATCAACGTCGGCGACACCCGCGGCCCCTCCGGAATTTTCCGTGCGCTGCGCACCATACCTCTCATGCTCGAGATCTGCCAGGACATAGAAAAATACTGCCCTGATGCCACTATTCTTAACTACACCAACCCCATGGCCATGCTCTGCCGTGCCATGCAGGGTGTCTTTCCAAAGCTTAAAATCACGGGGCTCTGCCACAGCGTGCAGGGAACTGCCGAAATGCTGGCCCGTTGGATAGGCGCGCCTTTTAATGAAATAACCTATCTCTGCTCAGGCATCAATCATCAGGCCTGGTATCTCGAATACAAGTGGAATGACCGCGACGCCTACCCGTTGATCCGAAAAGCCATTGAAGAAAAAAAAGAAATTTATAATGAAGAGCTGGTGCGCAATGAATTGTTTTTACATTTAGATTATTATGTGACTGAATCCAGCGGCCACAACTCTGAATACGTGGCCTGGTTCCGCAAGCGGCCGGATCTCATTGAAAAATACTGCACCCACGGCACTGGCTGGAACCCCGGGGTTTACGCCTACATAGTAGATTTTTATCAGGAGCGAAAGGACACATGGAAAGAGGAAATAAAAAAAGGAATGGAAAAGCCGGTCGACTTTAAGCGCGGACATGAATACGCAGCCTCGATTTTTAATGCCGTGTTCGGCGACAACAACATGTTCGAGTTCAACGGCAATGTGCGCAACTTCGGTCTCGTTGACAACCTTCCTTCTGGCTGCTGTGTGGAAGTGCCGGTAGTGGCGTCCAAGGCCGGCTTACGCGCCATGCACATCGGTGCGTTGCCTGCGCAGCTCGCGCTTTTAAATAACATTTCCGCACGCTGTGAAGAACTCGCGGTCGAAGGCGCACTCGAGGGTGATCCACGCAAAATTTTTCATGCTGTGGCTTATGATCCCCTGACATCGGCTGTCTGCAGCCTTGAGGAAACTAAAAACATGGTCAATGAAATGTTCACTGCGAATAAGGATTGGCTGAAACAATTCAGGAAATTTTCCTGAAAACGCAACAGATTATTTCGACTCGCTTTTTTTATTTTCTTGTGCAGGGAGACTTTTCAGATTCTGTTCGAACCCGCTTCTTTTCAGGTCGAGTGCGGGAAGATTTTTCAGAATCTGCGCGAACCCGCTATCGCTGATTTTGGTATTGATTGCGTTCAGCTCCTGAAGTTTTTTCATTGAGGAGATTGCCCGGGCTGATTTATCGGTGATATTACAATTGCCGATATTCAATCGGATTATTTGATCCATAGAGGAGATGCTCTTTATCACCGCCTCGTCGGTTATTTTTGTGTCGAACACCTGAAGATACGTGATTTGCCTGCACGTTTTGCTCACCGCCGCTACTCCCGCGTCGGACACACCGCTGCGCCATAGCATGAGTGTTTTTAAATTTACGAGCCCGGCGATTCCTTCAATACAGGCTTTATCGGTAATTTTTGTTCCTCCGAGATGCAGATACTCAAGTTTGGTGAGTTTTGCAATGCCCTGTATTACTGCGGGATCTTCAATAAGCACGCTATACAGCATAAGTACCCGGAGATTGGTGCACGCGCTTATGGTAGTAATTACTCCTTCACTGGAAAGCCTGGATCTGCCCATGCTGAGGGTAGTGAGATTATGCAATGCAGAAATAACGCCTTTAATTCCCGTATCAGATATAAGGGTATCGGAGAGATTCAATGAACGGAGATTAGTCATCTTTGAAATGGTGCCGGCAAGTCCCTCATCGGTAATTTTAGTATTTTTGAGGTTAAGCGATTCAATGCCGGGAAGTTTTCCGGCAATTTCCGCAAGAATGGTATTATCAGCATCCATTCCGCTCAGATCAAGCGTTCGGTTGTAATCGGCCGCGGGAAATTCCTCAATGGATTTACTCAGATAAAGAATTTTTTTATTAATGTCTTTCAGCTTTTCGAAAGCAAGAAAATATTTATCCATATCAATGTCGAGCGAAATAGATGCGATATCTCCTTTGTCGAACGTATATATTTCTCCGTCACGTTCATACACCACTGTCTGAGCAGTCTGCCTCTTGACTTTACACGTAAATTTTTCACCATTTTTCAGTATCAGTCTGTCAAGTGCTCCGGCATAACCGATTATGAGCACCGCAGATAAAAATAATATTTTTTTACATTTTTGTATAAAGGATTTCATTTTCGCCTCTCTTTCAATTTACATATAGTAATTCATCAGTAATAGGTTTCTCATTATAATCTATTTTTCTTCATGACGCAAGCCGGCGGGCGGGCTTATGAATTCCCACTAATTTTCAAATAGGCGGGTGAAATGGTCAAAAGGTTAAAATTTAATTTCGTCCCAGTGCCCGCTTAACCGCTGCTTTGGCTAAAATCCCGGTCGGATCAACAAACGGAACAGCCAGGTCTCCGTCCTTTAAAACCAAAGGTATTTCCGTACACCCGAGTATGATGACCTGAGCCCCGCTTTCCGCCAGCTCCTGTGCGGCCTTTAATAATAGATCTTTGGCTTCCGGTGTTTTGCCGCCTGCCTTAACCACGTTTTTTCCGTATATCCCCTCCATAACCATTTTTTCCTGAGTATTATCTGATGGAGTAACAACTTCTATGCCGTAGTGTTTTAATGTTTTCTCGTACACACCGGAGCGGATTGTGCCGGTAGTTGCCAAAAGCCCGGCCATAATTTTTCCCGGCTGATCTGCCTGCGCTTTTTTTGAAAATGAAGCTGCAATATACTCCGCCGTCTTGTCAATCATACTTACTACCGGAATGGTAATGTGATCCTTAACCGCTTCTAAAAAAACATGCGCGGTATTGCACGGTACTATGATAAAATCAGCACCGGCGTCCTCAAGTTTCCGCGCGCTTGCTAAAAGGGCGACTCCCGGATCTTCTCCGGCATTATTAAGAGCCGCTGTCCGGTCCGGGATTTGCGGATTATTTTCAATAATGATTTTTATATGTTCCTGATCTTTGGCAGCCGGCGTATTTTTCACGATTTTATCAAATATATCAACTGTGGCCGCCGGGCCCAGACCGCCTAAGATGCCGATAATTTTCCGTTTTTCCGGCTGCGCGCAAACCGGCTCTTGTTTTTTAACCAGCGCGCATGCAATAGCTTCATTACAGTCCAGATACTTTCCCGCAGGATAAAATGAACGGTCTATAAGGGGAAGTTCCGTAATGCCGGTTACAATAACATCAGCCCCCTTTTTTAAAACATGGCTGCAGGCTGCAAAAATAAGATCGCATGGCCTGCCGTGTATATTTCCTTTTTTGATCCCGTCCTTTCCGTACACCGCTTCCATAACCATTTTTTCCTGTTCATTTTTATCCGGATAAATAATCTCAAGATTTAAGCGGGAGAATTTTTCTTCAAATACTTTTTTTTCAATTGACAGTGTGGCGGTGAGCAAACCCACGCGCACTGCCTGCGGCCAACGGGATTTAACTGCCTGCGCCAATACATCAACAATATCAACAAGAGGCGCATTTATATTTTCGCTTATGGTCCGGGCAAAACTGTAGCTTAAAAAATCGGGCACTAAAATCGTATCAACCCCTTTATTTTTAAGCTCGCGCGCCGCCTGATAAATATACAGGCTCCGGTGCAGGAGATCATACCGGCGCTCCGGCGTTGAATCAAAAATATCGCCTCTCACCTCCTGTTCCAACGCGGCATTTATTATAATATCTGGATAATCGGCATCTCCCTGGTTTGCCTTAACCTGCATCATGGCTTTAAAATAAATGTCTGCGGTTGCAAGAGGGCATAAACCGCCTACTATGCCTATAGATCTCCGTTTCATTTACCGCGCCTTTTAATAATAGATGCCGTAAAAACAGCAATAGAAAGATATTTGCTGCCAAACAAAATATTCAAAGTGGTGTTTCTCGTTTTTGTTAAAAATTTTATTTTATTAAAACATGTAAATAGGAAAGAACAACAAAAATATTATCGTCCATTTTCAGTACTACACCTCATCCAGCCGCATATATTGTTTTGGCGTTAAACCAGTATATTTCCGGAATGTACGATGAAAAAAAGGCGCATCATAGAAACCGCATAACTGAGCGATAATTCGTATATTATTAGTAGAATGACGCAATAATGCGCATGCTTTTTCAATACGCCGGTGAGTTACATATGAACCCGGTGATAATTGGAAACTTATTTTAAATAACTTTCTCAGATACACTTCACTGATGAAAAGGCGATCAGCAATTTCCGCTATTTTCAGACCGGATTTATCCAAATTCTTTTCGATATAGCTTAACGCCGGTTCGAGACGAACAAGGTTTTTACCTATTTTTGTTTCATTTTCGCCTGAGTCAAAAGAAAGTTTGGCAATGCGTAAGATATTTATTAAAAGAGTTGAAATGATAGCTCCCATTTTAAAAAGATAGCCCGGAGTTTTTATTGCGAATTCATGACTAAGAGTCCGATTTTGTTTACTGTATGAATCAAGATTAATGTATACCGGCGGAACAGAAATCATGTGAAAAAGCGGTAATGAGCCGAGATAATGTGCAGTAAAGTGTACTGATACGAAATTACAGTTATTGGTGGTTGACCAAATAGTATGCGGAACTCTTTTTGGTATCAGATACAAATCGCCGGTTTGTAAAAACTGAGGTGTTTTCTTTGACTTGTCAGGAAGACAGGCAAATTTTCCTTTTGTAACAGCAAACCACATATCATCTGAATTATTTATTCGATTTTCCAGCCGCCAACCAGGCGGACAATACCATTCAATTGCGGATATGGGTGCACATTTAATTTTGCGAACCAATTATCTGAAATATAGGGATTTTTAAGATTGCATTCGATAATATCATATGTTTCAGATTTACGCGCGATCGATTTAATACGCTGGCCAGCAAATACCATGTTTCGAATTATACAATAAAAATTGTTATTTATCTATTGAATATTTTAGGAAAATCACGTATACTTACTTTAATGATTATGAATTTAACAATTTCCTCAAGGATAAAAAAATGCAGAATATTTTAATGTTTCATGCGGAAAGCTGGGACGGGAGAATGCTGGGATGTCAGAATATGTATCCGGCAATAAAAAATGCGACCCCCAATATTGATGCGTTGGCAAAACGCGGGACGCTTTTCAGCAATGCCTATTGCACCAACCCGATCTGCTGTCCGTCCAGGGCAAATATGTTATCAGGCACATATACGCATGAATGTGAAAGCTGGAATAATTATAAAGGTCTTGAGCACGGTATGTGGACATATGTGCGCGGCATGAGGGATACTCATATCATTAAACTGCTTGGCAAACACGATGATCATCTCACTGGCGGCCACACAATCATGAACAGAGTAGCGGATATGCTCGAACCGCTTAACACCGCACAATACCCTGTGATGAATTATGACGCCGCACAGGATATTCATATCAGTGAAAATACCGATATCCGCTATCATGAACCCGATTGGCGTATGCTCGATGATGCACGTGAATTTATTAATCAATATGCGCTGAACAAAAAAAGATCTGTCCATAGCAAAGAGAACAAACCATTTTTTCTTTGTCTAAACCCCGGCCTGGTCCATGCTTCCTTTCATACAAATCAGTACTGGCTTAATAAAATTCCTGAAGAACTGGTTGATCTGCCTCCCGTTGATAAAAGCACGCATCCCTTTGACATTTATCAGAAAAAAGCCAAAGCCTGGAGAAATGGCTTTGATGATGAAACAATAAAAAAAGTCCGGCGTATCTATTCCGCCATGTGCGCAGAAGCCGATGCAATAGTTGGTGAACTTGTCTCAATCATAAAGGAATGCGGTCTGGATGATACTACAACAATAATTTTTTCGGGCGATCATGGGGAACTCGCAATGGAACATCAGCAATACTACAAAATGAGTCACTATGAAGGGTCGGTCAGAGTGCCATTAATTATTACGGGAGCGGATATTAAACCCGGTCAGGTTATTGACACCCCTGTCTCCCTGATTGATATGGCACCGACTATTTGTGAATTAGCCCACATTCCACAGCGGGAAAACTTCTCAGGCGAATCTCTTATGCCCCTTGCCAGGGGAGAAAAAAAGAATAGCCGGGGGTGGGCTCTTGCAATGAACTGCGGTGTTACTACTAATACTATCAGTTACATGTTGCGCAGAGGAGATTATAAACTAATCGCTTATGACAGGTACCCTTCACGGCTTTTTAACCTCAAAGACGATCCCCAGGAATTGCATGATTTGTCGAATAGCAATCCGGACAAATTACGTGAATTGGAACATCATTTATCATCCACTGTAAACCGCAAAGAAACAAGCAGGAATTGGGAAGATTACAGAAAGCATACCTTTGCTCAATTCAGGCGTCAGGCGAAACGCGGTCTTTTTTATGATGACAGTTATTCCCTGGCGAAAAATCCTTCTTCTGATTATTATGAAATTTTAAATAATACTTTTACCGGGTGGAGTGATGAAGATGAATCACGCGTAGATGAGTGGCTGAATAGCTGACAAATTCTGTTTTGATTAATTGTGCGCATCAGAAAATAATCCCATAGGCAAATGCGATGCCGTCTCATGGCTGATGTGTAGATTCAAATCCCCTCCCCGCAGATGAGTACCCTGAGTTTTGCGCTGCGTGAAGCATTGTTCTCTGATTTTTCAGTTTCATCTGGAATTACGGGTTTCTTAGAAAACAACCGGAACGCATGCTGCGGATTAATATCTGCAGGCAGTCGGTACTTATTCACCCGGATTTTTTTCGGAACGAAACGGTTGAACACATTTTTTACAATCCGGTCTTCGAGTGAATGATACGAGAGTACCGCGATTCTTGTTCCGGCCCTGCTGTATTTTATTGCGGAAAGAATGCCCGGTTCGATACAATCCAATTCCTTATTTACCGCAATTCTCAGCGCCTGAAAACATCTTGTTGCGGGATGACTTCTGGAATTCCTGGGCCATAACCCGCCGAGGAGTTCGGATAATTCCGCACTGTTCGTAATGGGGTTTTCGGCTCTTCTTTGCACAATGAGTTCTGCTGCTTTACGGGCTTTTGGCTCTTCTCCGTACAAAGAAAAAATATTACGTAATTCTTCAAGGCTCATTGTATTGAGGATGTCGGATGCACTTATTCCTTCACCGTCAAGCCGCATATCAATAGGTTCATTGCCGTTTATACTGAATCCGCGGCCTGATTCTCTGTAATGAAATACAGAAATGCCTAAATCAAAAAGGACCATTCCGTATTTTCCATGATAGGAGCGGAATATTTCTTCCGCATTCCCGAAGTTGGCATTATGAAATACGACCTGAGAACTAAACGCAGAAAGACGCTGACGCGCTTTTTCGAGAATAACCGGATCCCGATCGAACCCGGCAACCATCCTTCCTTTTTTAAGAAACGCTTCCGTATGGCCGCCCTCACCCAGGGTACAATCAACTATCATGCTGTTATCTTCAGGAAGAACCTTATCAAGAAGAAACGAACAGAGTACCGGTGTATGGTGCGGCTGTTGAAAAAAAGTATGTTCTTTCATTTCCTGATCAAAATTTGGCATGTTAGAAATTATACCATTAAGAAGATGCTTCCCCAAAACGGCTTCGACTAATAAATAATATCACAAATTAAAGCGGTGTTGTGGATTAATGGAAGGTTTGGGGAGACCAAAATCTGTTTATTTTCTTGACATTATTGGTAACCCGTATTAAAATTGAGGGTTATGTTGATTATAAAAAGTACTTTTCGTTTATATTTATGTCAGTAACCACTCCTCTGAATCCCGATGGTCTCTCCTGTAAAGAAGACACCATGCGTTACCGTTCACTCGGGAAAACCGGACTTAAAATCTCGGCGCTCTCGATGGGATGCATGCGTCTGGGTGAAGATATGGCGCTCAATGAAAAAGTCGTTGCGCGCGCAATCGAGCTTGGCGTCAATTACTTCGAAACGACCCGCAGATACTGCGATGGAAAGTGCCAACACCGCGTTGCGCCGGGCATTAAGGATCGTACTGCCGGTATCATTGTTTCCGGAAAAGAGGGGATTAATCCGAATAAAAGCGCCTATCTCTTCCGTAAGGAGATAGAACACCAACTCGACATTTTAAATCTCACGCATTTCAGATTTTTTCAAGTCGGCTGGTTTTCATGGGAGATGTTTCCGCACCTTATAAAAAGAGGCGGCGTGATGGATGCGATTCGGCGAGCTCAGGACGAAGGCCTTATTCAGCGTATCGGATTTACCGGACACGACTCGCCCGAAAATTTTATCAAATGCGTCGAGACTGGTTTGTTCGATTGCATCACGGTGCCTTATAATCTCGTTAATCGCAAGTATGAACCTACGATCAAGCGCGCCGGTGAACTCGGGGTAGGGGTGGTTGCCATGTGTCCGATTGCGGGCGGTATATTGTCAAGCGAAGCCGCGCCAATAAAAGACGCGTTCGGCGTTGATATGCCCACTACCGCCATGGCGCTTCGTTTTGTACTTTCAAATCCGGACGTAAGCTCCGCCTGTTCGGGTATGAGCACGATTGAAATGGTTGAACAGAATGTACGGATTGTCAAAGAATTCAATCCGGCTGTAGATGCCGATTTCGGGAAAATGTGCGAAGGTCTTGATAAATTAAGGGCAGGACTCGGAAACCGCGCATGCACCAGCTGCCGGTATTGCGTTCCCTGTCCGAAAAACATTGATATTCCGCGTCACATGGAATTGTACAGGAACCTGAAATGCTTCGGCCTTGTCAGCTGGGTCAAGAAAGAATTGGACAGCATCAAAATGGAAGAGCGCTTTGTCAATTGCTCGGATTGCGGTGTCTGTGAGAGCAAATGTCCGAACGGTATTGATATCAGGGAAACAATTAAAGAACTGCTGAATTTTTAAATAGCCAAGTGGGAGGGTTTCGCAATCGGCAATTCAGAACAGAGAATTCTTTAATTTTTTTTGACAGATAAGTGCAAGGTGATAATCCTTGCACGATGACTCGTTGAAAGAAACTAACCTCCGCCTGAATTGCCGATATCGAAATCCTTCCACGTCGCCTATAGAAAAAATTCTCATTTAATCTTATAATGTTTATATCTCTTCATAAGGAGTTGGTATGAGCGGAACAATAAAAATAATTATCGAAAAAATAATTGCCGCACGGGCAAAAGGTAATGTCGCACTGGCTCAGCTTACCGAAGCAAAACTTATTCTCCGCGGGGTCAACCCCGCCGACTTTACCGACAAAACCCCGGATGATGCGTCGATACTCGAAAAAATAAAAACAATTGCTCAGGAAATGGGCGTAGTACTGTAATTCAGGAGGTACCTCGTTATGGCAGTCATATCAGTTTATTCAGATCTTCAGTCACCCGCAGATGCAGCATCAGATGCCGCAGCAAAAGCCGGGTCGTTTAGCAAAAAGGCCGTGTTCGTGCTTTTTTTCGCTTCATCAGGCTACAATCCTTCAGAAATAGCCTCTGCGGTATCACAGGCGTTTCCAGGTGTTGCTTCCGCAGGTTGCACTACCGCCGGAGAAATCACCTCCGGAAAAATGCTTAAAAAGTCGCTTGTGGTTATGCTTTTTGATAGTGCGACGGTAAAAAAAGTCAAGATTGCGGAAATTAACAATATCAACTCCGGTGTGGACGGAGTCGCAGAGGCATTCAACACATTCAGCAGTATTACCGGTACACCAATGGCATCGGCTGATCATACCAAATATACGGGTATGGTACTCGTTGACGGTTTAAGCGGGATAGAAGAAAAACTGATGGAAAAAATCGGCGCGCTTACCGATGTTTCTTTTATCGGCGGTTCTGCCGGGGATGACCTTCAGTTTAAACAAACACATGTATTTTCAAACGGCCGGGCTCTTACTAATGCCGCTGTTCTCGTTCTGCTTGAACCCGTAAAAGGTTTCAAAATTGTCAAAACCCAGAGTTTCTCCGTAAAACAAACCGTACTTGAAGCGACAGATGTCATAGAGTCGAGTCGCGAGGTTATTTCTTTTAACGGCAAACCCGCCCGCATTGCATATGCAGAAGCGCTTGGTGTGCCTCCCGGTGAAGCCGATAAAAAATTCATGTCTAATCCGCTCGGGCTTCTCGTTAGGGGTGAACCGTATGTACGAAGCCCTCAGCAGTTCTGCGGCGATAATCTCCGTTTTTATTGTCAGATTAAAAAAGGCATGAAGCTAAATGTACTGCAGTCAGACGATATTGTCGACGGAACAAAAAAAGCGCTTGATACTGCTGCACAGAAAAAATATTCCGCGCTGATTAATTTCCACTGCATTCTACGCACACTGGAGCTCGAAAGCAAGAAACAAACCGATGCATACGGACAGTTGTTTAATCAAATTCCTTCGATCGGTTTCAGTACATACGGCGAACAGTTAGTCGGGCATATTAATCAGACTTCGACAATGCTCCTGCTCGGGTAATGGGGATATGCACCGAAAGTGATATGTATCTCTAACCTTTCCAAATTTTACGGTAACTTTCAGGCACTTTACGGAATAAATCTTGAATTTCCGCAAGGCGCGGTAATCGGCCTTCTCGGGCCTAACGGCGCGGGCAAAACTACCCTCATGCGGATTATTTCCGGCTACATGCCTGCTACAAGCGGTACATGTATTATCGATGGCATAGACATCCACGAAAATCCACGCGAAGCACAGAAAGCTATCGGATATCTTCCGGAACACCCGCCGCTGTACCCGGAAATGACAGTACGTGAATACCTGGGCTTTGCCGCGGGAATAAAAGGCGTTCCGAAAAAATCCATTCCTGCGCGTATTGACGCCGCCGCTGCTCAGGCCGGAATCGAGCACCGGCTCAATCAGATAATCGGCACACTCTCCAAAGGATACCGTCAGCGTACCGGTATTGCGCAGGCGCTCATTCACGAACCGAAACTCCTTATTCTCGATGAGCCGACCTCCGGACTTGACCCCAATCAGATAATCGAAATACGTAACCTTATTACCGGTATCGCCGCACACCGTACGGTCATTCTTTCTTCACACATTCTGCCCGAAGTGCAGAATGCCTGTAAAACAATTGTCATTATCCACAATGGCCGGGTAGCAGCAGAAGACACTCATGAAGGTCTTGCGGTAAAAACATCCGGCGGTGAAACTATAAAAGTCCGTGTTCATGAAAACAGCGAATCTGCGGCAATGCTGTTAAAAGAAAAATTGTCATTTCAAAGCTCGGTTGCCAAAGACGGCATTATTACGCTGATGGATAAAGATATGAGCAAAAAACGGGGGCTGATTGCAAAAACTCTTGTGCATGCCGGATATGACCTTCTCGAATTGTCATCTGCAAGCGCAAGCCTCGAAGAAATTTTTCATAAATTGACTTTATCCGAAAAAAACAGTCCGGGTCCGGACATATCAGAATGAGGAATACACCTTGAGGAATATTTTTTTAATCGCAAGGCGTGAACTGCTGTCCTGTTTTGTATCGCCTATCGCATACATTATTGTGAGCAGCTTTCTTTTCTGCGCCGTATACTTTTTCATCGGTACCACTTTTACCGAACGGTCCACCGATTTAAGCGGTGTTTTTGCCAATCTCGCAATTCTTGTTTTTATGATTTGTCCCTTCATGTCAATGCGTCTTTTTTCCGAAGAAAAAAAGAACGGCACGATCGAACTCTTGTTTACCTCTCCGATCGACATCATGCAAATCGTCATCGGAAAATATTTTGCCGCGCTTGCCATTTTTTGTATTATGCTCGCTATTACCCTGCTGTACCCGCTGTTTCTCCAGATAATGTCCGGTGTATACTGGCCGAAAGTGCTGCTGCATTATCTCGGCATATTCCTTGTCGGCTCAGCTGTTCTCGGCATCGGACTTGTCTGTTCGGCGCTTACCGAAAATCAGATTGTAGCCGGCATTCTCGGCGTAGCAATAAGCCTCAGCCTTCTGCTTATCAGTTGGATTTCAAATCAGACCACAGGCGTACTGCGGGCAGTAATCGATGAAATAACCATCATGGCGCATTATCAGTCATTTCTTAAAGGTATATTCGATGTGCGCGATATTGTTTATTTCATGGCATGGATATTGTTTTCATTGTTTCTCTCGGCAAAAATTCTTGAATCAGGCAAATGGAGAAACTGATGAAAAAAACAGACGAGAAAATGACTGAGAAACCGGCCGGGAAACTAACGGACAATCCAAAAAATGCAGATCAAAAAAAAAACGTCAACCAGATCATTCTCATTGCAGTTGTTACAAGTATAATCTGCGCAGCCGTTCTCAGTATTACCGGCGAAAAAATTCTGTCGCGGATCTTTCTTATTCTTTTATCCGGCATATCTGTTGGAGCGGCCTTTTTCAACCGCTCCGGCATTATGGCGTGGTTCTCTTCCAGAAAAGGCAGGCGCGGCATCGAGAACTCCGTCCGTATACTCATAGTGTTTGCTATTACCACAGCAGTGTATCTGCTTTTTTATTTTTCTGTAATCACCATCCGTAAAGATCTCACAAAAAGCCGGCTCTACTCTTTATCCGAATTCAGCGAGAACGCACTTTCACGGCTTGATTTTCCTGTGAATATTCTTCTTTTTAATCATCAGTCCGGCGATCCTCTGATGGATGTACTGCCGCTTTATACCCGTCTTTCCAAAAACATCACCTACCGTTTCGTAAATTCCCTGAAAGAACCTGAGTTGACCAAGCAGTATAATGTAACTCAGCCCGGCAGCCTCGTCTTCACCGCCGATAATAAACTGCCCATTCTTCTGCCCTACCGTGATATGATCCGTGAAACTGCTGATGAATTCGGCAGACCGAGCAAGGAATACCGTTTTGAGGAAAAAATCACCTCCGCGATTCTCGGATTTATTGACTCAAAAAAAAGCACCGTACATTTTCTTGAGGGACACGGAGAAAAATCAATCAAAGATTTCAAGGAATCAGGGCTGAGTACTTTGGCGGCCACACTCCGCGCCGAAAATATTGAGCCGGTGGTGCTGAATATTCTCACCGAGAAAACCATTCCCGATGACTGCGGACTTCTGATCATTCCCGGTCCGAGGGGTAAAATGACCGACCATACTCTCGCACTCATTCGGAAATTTTCAGCCCGCAGAGGCGCGCTTTTTATTATGCTTGACCCGCTTACGGATATTAACAATACGCTCACCGGGCTTGAGGCGCTGCTCGATGAATACGGTATTATTGCCAGAGACGATGTAATAATTGATCCGGTCAACTTTCTGCCGCAAATGGGCCATGAACAGGGTCCGTTTTGTCCGGTCATACGGTACGATTATCATCAGATAGTCAACGATCTTTCCCGAAGAAACCTGCACACCGTATTTTTTTCCGCACGGAGTGTGGATCAAAAAAAGGGTATGCCCGAAAATTTTGTATATAATACCGTCCTCAATTCTTTTGATACCGCATGGGGAGAACGCGACATCGCGGATAAGAATAAAAGGGGACTTACCAAGAACCGCGACTACGCCGGACCGGTTTGTCTCGGCGCGGTAATGCAGAAACGCATCAATAATGACATGTCAAAGGAAATACGTATTGCCTGTTACGGTGATTCAGATTTCATCAATAACGCCGTAATAGATTTTGTGGGTCATAAAGATCTTTTTATCAATACGGTCAGATGGCTGATGGCGCAGGAAAACTATATTACCATCCGGCCGCGCACTGAAGAAACTTCCGAATTATATATGCCGCGGAGCAGACAGCTTCTCGCAGTGCTTTTTTTTGTCATCATTATTCCCATCGGCATTCTTGCCGGCGGGCTTATTTTTATTTATCGCCGGAAAAGAAAAAAAGGCGCTGACCTGTAACTCCCGCACTATACCTGCAAAACAGCGAAAAAATAAACTGTATAACAAAAAAAAATAAACAAAAAATAGTTTAACCAATAACAGTGAAAAAAAACCTCATTCTTCTCGGCTTCCTGATCGCGCTTGCCGTTCCGGTTTGGTACGGCTACCGGCAAAAAAAAACAAAATCTCCGCCGGCAAAACGTCTCTTTTCTTTTATTGAGGATGATGCGTGTAAATGGGAAATCATGTGGAAAGGCAATCACATTATCTGTGAAAAATTTTCAAATCAGTGGTATATAGTATATCCGGAAAAATCGTTTGCCGAGCAGGCCGAAGTAATCGCAAATGTAAAAAATTTTAATACCGCTGATTACATTCTTGCAGTGCAGGATAATACAAATTCACTTGCCCGCTGGGGGCTTGACCGCACTGAGAACTGGTACCGGATCTGGGTAAAAGACAATAAAGGAATACCCGCTGAGTTTACCATTTACGAAGGAAACGCCTCACAGGCACCTCAGGGTTTTTATGCCAGGTTTTCCGGCTCATCAAATGTATACAGCCTTGAACACTGGGTCATCATGGCGCTCAGGAAAAGTATTGCGGATCTCCGTTACCGGTCATTTTTTCCGCCTGAACCTGAAACAATCATCGGGGTAAAGTACGGGCCTGTCACAATAACAAGAAACGAAGAAGACCTTACCTGGCGGGTGAACGATTTACCCACAAACGAAATTAATATGCGTACAGTTGATGATATCGTACAGGCGCTTGGTTATATGAAAGCATTCAAAGTATACGAGAGTGATGAAACAGATAAATTTAATCTCAGTACCAGTTTTTTAACTATCACTGTTCAAAGTACTGACGGCAAATCACTGAAAGGAGCCGCCGCAGTAACCGGGCAATCAGAGAAAATTAACACATACGTTCTGACACTGTACAACCATCTCAATAAAGTATACGCAACGGTACCATGGTCTTCCCGGATATATGAATTAATGGATTCTTTCGGCAAAGTATTTATTACCAACACCAGACAATTCCATCCCGGTTACACCGCGCCGGACCCAATGTATTGACTTATGTTTTTTAAAATATTTCTCAGAGTCTTTATCCTTCTCCTGATAAGCCTCGGACTGTACCTGATTTTCAGACAAACGGAAGGCTCTGTGCAAATTCTTGCTCCGAAGGGCATACATATATATCCTGAAATCACACCACGGTATATTGAACTCGTTCCGCTTGGCAATAATCATTTCGGAGCAGTATATTACAGCCGTGAACACAGCCGTTACGAAACTGATTTATTCAGCATCGAATCAATGGGAAAACTTGAAAAAAAAGAAAATATCCCCGGGCTTCCCGTATCGCCTTCCGGCTCGCCTTTTTTTTCAATTGTCCTGACAAATGAAAATGGACATTCGTTTAATCCTTCCTCATTTATTCCCGCGGATTATTTTACCCGTCCCGCAGAAGGAATGGTTTTACCGGACATCTCCGGTATTCGGTTAATCAATGCCGATCTTTCCTCAGAAGGTCTCTACCTGAATGTGCAAAACCAGCAGGCGCTCAGGCTGTATTACTACAGTTTCACAAACCACGTTATTTACGAAGTCCCAAGGCCTGAAAAAGGTGTACAGATCTACAATCCGCGCTATTTTGCCGCTGCGGATACACTATGCACCACCGGAGTGACCCGTGCAGGCAAGGCACCTGACTATGAGTATTCCTACAACGTGTATCTGAAACGTGGTGCCGAACCACACTACAGAGTAATGATCAATAAGAAAAAATCATTTACCCTTGAGCCGTACAAATACGACATGAGTCCGGGCGGCAGATATTTCTGCCACACGAGCGCGGTTATTCCGCAATTTTCACTATTATGTTACACAGTCGAACCTTCAACAGAAAATCTTCAAAAACCTTTTTCTTCCCCCGGATATATTCTGCATTTACCGGGATTTACGGCAATTCACAGTTTTCTCTGGATAAGCGATACTCCGCCCCGGCTTCTGATAACCGGAACTCCCGCAGATCTTCAGGAAAGCGGCCTGGCAATTCAAACGCTTACTCCAAGACGGTATTTTCCCAACTTTAAAAAATCATTTGTATTTTTGATTTTACTTTGCTTTATTTCCGCCGGTTTTCTGATGTATCATTCACGGAAGAAATACTAATTTCGCTTGGTCACTGATTAATAGTTGTATTTTTGTCTGACTCTATGCCTTTAATTGTCCGGTTACATATTTATGAATAATGCTGGATATTAAAGTCTGATAGGGCAATCCTTCACTGACTGCCCTGATTTTGATGGATTTTTTGATAGTACCATGGCAAAATGTGAACGAGGTGACGCGCCTCTGTTCCGGCTATGTACGACACGTTTCCACGCGCACCGATCGCAATATGCAGTATTAATAATACATGAGTACTAAAATTTCAATACGCTTTTTTAATGACCGCGAAGTGCGCGCACTATGGGATGAAGAAAATTCGAAGTGGCGGTTTTCCGTTCTTGATATTGTGGCAGTTCTTACCGATCAATCCGATTACCGAAAAACCCGCAACTATTGGAAATACCTGAAAGCCAAACTAAAAAAAAATGATAATCAAGTGGTTAGTGATACTACCCAGTTTAAAATACCCGCGCCGGATGGTAAAAAACGCCTGTCCGACATGCTCGATTACAACGGTATTATCGCTTTGGCAAAAGAGTTTCCAGGTAAAAAAGCAAACAGGTTTATTGAATGGTTTACCTACAGTGAAGAAAGCATTGACGGGAAAAGTAAAAGCAAAGCCTATGCTTTGTTTGAAAGTACTTTGATTAACAATATTGAAACAGGCACAACCAGAGGCCTGCAGCAGATACATGCCTATTTATTCGGCGGTTTGTATGAATTTGCCGGACAAATCAGGCAAAAAAACATTTCAAAAGGCGGTTTTCAATTTGCTGCATCACGATTTCTCGATGACACTTTGAAACACATTAATGCTATGCCTGAATCAAACTTCGATGAAATAGTTGCAAAGTACATAGAAATGAATATTGCTCATCCGTTTATGGAAGGGAACGGCAGAAGTACCCGGATATGGCTCGATTTGATTTTGAAAAAACGCCTTAAAAAATGCGTGGACTGGAGCAGGATAGGCAAAAATAATTATATGAACGCGATGATAAAAAGTCCGGTTGACAGCAGTGCATTGATAAAACTGCTTAAAAATGCTTTAACCGGCGAAATTGAAAGTAGGGAAATGTTTGTGAGAGGAATTGACCACTCCTATTATTATGAGGAAAACTCTTAAACCCCTATCAGCGGGGAGGTTATTATATGTCCATTTCAATTGCAATTGCTTATTTATATGCGCACAATCGATGCAGCTTTGATAATATCATCTTTGCCTTATGCTGTCTTTTAGTAAGGAAAATAATTTTTTATTAATATAAATCTTTTCTTTCCATATTTTTTTTGATTCTAAAATACCGATTTTTTCTAATTCCTGCAGATATTTACTCGCAGTTCTCCTTTCAGCGATATTATTTTGCACAAGTATATCTATTTTTGTATAGGGCTGGAAAAAGATATTTTCGATTAACTCTTTTGAGTATACAGAACCGGGCAATTTTTTTTTGGAATATTCAACAGCAGCATCAAACTGAGCAATGATATTCTCGATCAATGAGATAGTTAATTGTGAAGTCTCTGAAATTGCCTTTAGTATGTATAAAACCCAGCCATCCCAATCATTTGAATCCCGTACATTCTGCAGTAATTTATAATACACCGCTTTATTTTGAATAATATAATGGCTTAAAAATAAAATTGGATATTTCAATAAATTTTTTAAAATCAAAAATAAGATATTTATTATACGTCCGGTTCTGCCGTTACCATCATAAAATGGATGAATAGCTTCAAATTGATAATGAATAACGGCAAGTTTTATTAAATCATCAACACCATTGTCAGTGTTTAAATATTCCTCAAGATTTTTCAGCAAAGTTCTTATTATATCTTCGCCTTCGGGAGGAATGTAAATAATCTCTCCCGTTTTATCATTTACTAATTTTGTTCCAGGGGTTTTTCTTATACCGGCATTATTGTTTTCCAGTTTGCTTTGAATACTGCATATTATATTTGTAGTAAGGATATTTTTTTTCTTTATTAAAGAATACCCTTCATATAGGGCCGCCTTATAGTTTAAAACTTCTTTCGTATATTGATTTATATTTTCACTGGAAATATTTCCCTGGTAAAGTTCATCATAAGTTGTAATGATATTTTCTATTTCGGAACTGTCTTTTGCCTCACTTAAAACCAGGTTGTTTAATAAAATATTAACATTAGGGAGTCGGGTGCAGATGCCATTGAGGATTCCAAGATATTTATGAGCTTCAACACATTTTTTTAAAATTGTAGTGTTTTCCAAATCCTGTTTTGGAGGGAGCAGAGATAAATTATTGTTTGGTACCTTATTTTTCATCAAGTACATGGTATGATGAAATTTGCACTTGAGTCAAGTATCAAGTACATACCATGCACATGACAAATGAAACTTCATACTTTCGCTGGTTATTGACGTAGGTTTTTACTGTTTGATCTGGATAAGCGATTCGCCGCCCCGGCTCTTGATTACCGGCACGCCTGCAGATCTGCAGGAAAGCGGCCTGTCAATTCAAACGCTTACTCCAAAACGGTATTTTTGTTGATTTCCTGCTTAGATATATTGTTTTCATAAATAATGAGTTAGTAGTTCGAATTTTAAATATCTTCATAGCAAAATGGAAAAACCGCAGATAATCTAAAACAATTTGTAAATTTTTACGCTTCTTCCCCATTAGCGTTCATTCGCGTCCATTAGCGGTTTTCTTTTGGTTTTAACCGCGAATAAACGCGAATGAACGCGAAAATCTCTGTGTCCTCTGTGGCTTTCTTTCTTAGTACATTCC
>Ga0180007_10002404_pt1 | contig 22493 bp, 50 predicted proteins | sample MM_PC_MetaG_FD_121122 | JGI IMG/M metagenome (GOLD analysis project Ga0180007, IMG submission 121122) | Groundwater microbial communities from the Aspo Hard Rock Laboratory (HRL) deep subsurface site, Sweden - MM_PC_MetaG | ecosystem: Environmental > Aquatic > Deep subsurface > Groundwater... | reverse complement strand
GGGGCAGATGCTATACATAGAGAACGCCGAGAAGATGTTTGCTGCTGGTATCGAATATTTACATAGTATCAAGGATAAGATGCCAGATAGAATTGTTTGCTATGGTGAATATCTTCAAAAACCCAAGCATAATGCATTGGCCTATAGTAGAATACCAAAAAATAATATAATCCTGTTTGGTATGATAGGGACAGATGATTTGGTACAAGAAAATATTGACCCATATGCTGAATTACTTGACCTGGAACGAGTGCCTGTTCTTTATCGTGGAAAGATTAATACCATTGAACATTTGTTATCTTTTTTTGATAGGGAAAGCATCCTGGGTGGTAGCAAGATTGAAGGTGTAGTAGTTAAGAATTTCTTCAGGAGATTCTTGCTTGGTGGTCAACCTATGCCCCTCATGGCAGGTAAGGTTGTATCTGAAGCTTTTAAGGAAACACATCGTGAGAAATGGGGACAGAATACAGGAAAGGGACAATTTGAAACATTTAAAGAAAGCTTCAGAACAGAAGCGAGATGGCAAAAGGCGATACAACATCTCCAAGAAAGGGGTCAATTAGAAAACGCACCTAAAGATATAGGGGCTCTGGTTAAAGAGGTTCAACAGGACATCCTGACAGAGGAAACTGAATCCATCAAAAACTGGTTATTTAAGGAATTTAAACCTGAGATACTCAGAAAATCTACTGCTGGTTTGCCTGAATATTACAAAAAGAAATTGATGGAGAGGAGTTTAGAGCATGAAAAGGGCGATAGTCAAGTTCAATAAGACACCTACGTTTTACAAAACCTGGGAGATTGAAAAAGGAAAGGATGAAGATATTCATATCGGTAGTTGGTATCATTTTATACATGACATCCCATTTAGTGTTGAAAAACGTTATGGCTCTGGATTTTTCGTCACAACCGAAGGGGCAGAGGCTCTAATGAAGGCATTGCGGATGGTATTGAAATAATACTTGACAAGGGTATTGTTTTGTGTTAAACTATCCACCAATGAAATAAGGAGGATATATGGTAACAGGATATGTTTCACAAGTAAGACCCTATAAATCAACGGGTGATTGTTGTGTTTCTGTTGAGGTCATAAAAGAACATTGGTTAGAGGCTGCTACACTCAACCTTGAAAAGGTGGTAATCTTGACAGAAAGAGAATATGTTAAAATTTTGGAGGCAGGTAGGGAGGAAGATACTCTATAATGTTTGTCCAATATTTTTTGTCTTTGTTAACCAAGAAGATGATGGGAGCAAAAGGTATCTTATTTCTCAAGAAAGATGGGACTTGGGATACATTGGGTATTCCTGATAATTTTTTCATACAGCCAGTGGAGGAAATGCCTTCTTTTGTGGAGGCACATGATTCTATCTCCGATGCCAGAAAGGATGCCTGGTGGAATTAATTATTAACAGAATGGGTAGATACTGAATGAACCCACCCACCAGGAGATATTATGGTTTTTCTTATGGCATTTTTGCAAATGGGCTTTATCAGTAGTCAAATGTTTCATATAGCTCATGCTAATTATAAAGGAGCGTTCTTTTCTTCTGTTTTGATTTCCTGTTGCTGGTTATTTAATGTTAATGCAGCAATAAAACCTGGATGGAAAGACAAGGTATTATATATTACAGGGGCAGCTTTAGGTACAGTAGCTTCTATATATGTAAATGTTTGGGCTTATAAATAGGAGGATTATGAAAACCAGAAAAGAAAGACCTGATGTTATATATGGAAATACCAGGCTCATGAAGACAGGCTGTGGTAATCTCTATGTAACTATCAATGAGCATGAAGATAAGCCCTTTGAGGTTTTTGCTACTTTAGGAAAAGCTGGTGGATGTGGTTCAGCACAGTGTGAAAGCATAGGCAGGGCTATCTCTGTAGGATTACAGGGAGGAATTGCAATTGAGGAATATATCAATTCCCTCAGAGGTATTAAATGTTCTGAAACCCCAAAGGGGATTCCTAAGTATTCATGTGCTGATGCCATATCAAAGACAATGGAAGCATACTCAACAGCAAAGAGCGGTAACAAAAAGAAGGAATAATGAATATACCCTCAGCAGGTAGAAAAAGAGACAAACTAATTGCTCTTATGAAAAATATGAGAAGTGAAGTGGAATGTGCAGGTCATACAATACCTTGTTGGTCAACTGATAGAAATGATGCTTGGGAATTGTGGGATGAATTGCCTAAAGGTAAGTTTTATGCAGAGGTTGGTTTTGCTTGCTCAATAGGAATATATTATTTAAGTAATAAGCTTGAAGATATAAGAGAATGGTTACCAACATATATTATAGAAGGTTTTTCTTTCGCTGATGTAGTATCTAAAATATGGATAGAATGGAAGAAAGGTGAAAAAAAGGAGAAGGGCAATGCCAAAAAAAATTAAAAGAACAGTACCACATTATCATTGCCACCATGAACCAGTGTCTACGGTTTTAATAGGGACTGAAGTACAGCCACTTGCTATAGACAACAAACCAAGAGCTATATGGGGAATACTCTCACAGTGTTCTGTGTGTGGTAAAATAAGGGTATCCAGGATTGAAAAAGAGGAAGACATACCCAAAGAACAGAAAAAAGAAAATTCCCAAAAGGAGGAAGATAATGTGCAAGGAGAATCAGAAAGTCCCCCTATTCTATAAAAAAATAGACGATGCAGGAGTAAAAGCAGAGGGTTCTATTAAAACCTTTGATACTGGAGCTACAAGGGGAAACGATGAGAACAAAATGGACTACGAAGGCTTTATGTCTCCTATTGTCCTGGAAAGATATGCCAAGTATCTTCATAAGCATAGAATCCAGGCTGATGGTAAAATAAGGGATAGTGATAATTGGCAGAAGGGTATGTCTAAAACCACTTATATAAAATCTCTTTGGAGGCATTTTATCGATGTGTGGAAATCACATCGTGGTTATTGGATTAAGGAGAATATTCAGGATGCACTTTGCGGTGTAATATTTAATGCAATGGGATATTTATACGAACTCTTAAGGGGGGAATTACCGAAGACAGATGCTAAGAAGGAAATTGGGTATCTACATAAGCCTTTAAAAGAAGAAAAGATGGACTCAATAGATGTTAGACTTCAAGAATGGAGGGAACGTGATAGATAAAATATTTATAACAATGGCATGGTTTGTAGCTATCCCTACAGCCCTGTTATTGATTTACCAGTTACTTCAGATAGCTTATGGACTTAGCTGTAAAAAAATTGTCTATATTAAATACCAGGCTATCGTTCCCTGGATTATTGCTGGATTATGTTGGGGATACATAATAGCTAAGTAAGATGAATGAATATACCAGAAACAGTCTTAAGGCATATTATAAAACTGGATATTCCTTCAACTACCTGGCAAGTATTCTTATCCATTATTCACAAAATAGGATGTACCGAAGGGCGGATTAATATAAATGACATTGCCTATAAGATGGGCATACACGCTAACTCTGTGTCCCGTTCTATTAAGATACTTAAAGATAGGAATATTATTCGTAAGGGTAATCTTAACAACTACGCTGTTCTGAATACGAACATTAATGAATGGGTCTTACAAACAGATAGGCGAGTTAGGGAAAAACCAGTACCTCCCACACCCATTGAAGTTAAGATTCATCCTTTGTTTGATACGAAAGGATTTAGAAAGTTTTATGAAGTCTATCCACGTAAGATAGGATTCAAGAAGGCTATGGAAGCTTGGGCAAAACTTAATCCATCTCCTGAATTGGCTAAGCTTATTATATCTCAAGTGATATGCTTTAAAGCATCAGAGGAATGGAAAAAGGTAAGGTTTATTCCTTCTCCTGTTACTTTTCTTGAGGGGGAAAGATGGAAAGACCAGTTAACTTTTCAAAAAGATTGGAGAGATATTTAGTGAATCTATATAAGAGAACACCGCAAGAGAATTTAAGGATATATACAGAATCTAAAAAGTTTATGGCAGAACATCCAGATAAATTAAAGATTCATGTAGCAATGCGTTTTGGATTATCCATCTGGAGCTTAAATGACATTATAAGAAAATTTGAGCCATTAAACAAGGTAGGTAGACCACCAGGGGTGGGAACTACATGTCTATATCCCTGGGAGATATAATGACAGAAGAATACCTTGACTCGTTAGATAAGGTTGATTTAAGTACATATGCAGGTGATGATGAGGTTGTAGCTTCTGAGGACTTGTATGAAATTCTACAAAAAAAGCAACAGCAACCTACCCATATGTATACTCCATTCCCTACAATGAATACTTTAATGGGTGGTTTTTATGGTGGGGAATTGGTTGTTATTAGTGGAATAACCAAAAACGGTAAAACGCTCCTGGCTCAAACTATTACTAATAAATTTGCTGAATTAGGGCAATACAGTTTATGGTTTACTTATGAAGTGCCAGCTATGCAGTTTCTTTCTCAGTTCGGGCAGCCATTGCCACATTTTTTTATGCCCAAGACCTTGAAGAATAGAACGCTTGATTGGATATATGAAAGAATTAAAGAAGCTAAATTAAAATTTAACATCCAGGCTGTCTTTATAGATCACCTACATTTTCTTGCTGATATTATGATTTCCAGAAATCCATCTCTACAGATTGGTCAACTCATGAGAACGCTCAAAATCTGGGCAGTTGAATTAGACATAGTTAATTTTATCATAGCCCATACTGGTAAAATTGCCCCTGGTAGGGAATTGGATACGGGGGATACCAGAGATTCATCTTTCATAGAGCAAGAGGCAGACAATGTTTTTTACATATGGAGGGCTTCCCATAATGGTATTATGTCAGAAAATGAAGCGGTGGTAAAAATAACAGCCAATAGAAGATTTGGTATTATGGGCAAGAAGATACATCTCAAAAAGGTTGGTAATTTCCTCCAGGAGGTTACCTCTAAGGTTCTTCCCGATGAAGAAGATGACTTCGGGGAGGAAAATTCAAACATATTTTAAGAAAGGAGAAATGTATGAAAGTAAAAGTAAAAGAAGGAACATTAGTATTTAAGCCAGTGGTTATTGAGATAACCCTTGAAACATGGACAGACCTAAGAAATGCAGTCATTGAATTGGGTCAAACTACTGGAGATGCATTGCAGGAATTGTATGGTGTTCTACATGATTTATCAAAATCATATAATCATATATCTGGTGGTTAAAGGGGGAAAAGGTGTATAAGAAAAAACTTATTGTTAGGGGACACCCTATCATAAATTATATGTTCGATACTTTTATGATACCTGGGTGGAGCTACATTGCTGGAAGCTTTGCAAGATGGGCTTTTTCTACAGCAGCTCATCCTGTTGCACCATCAGACATAGATATATTTGTTTGGGATGCAAATGTTTATGGTAGGCTCAAGGCAAGACTTGACTATAGACTTAAAATAAGAAATGACAATCCAGCTTGCATTACTTATCTGAAAGATGATACACACAAAACCATACCACCCATACAGCTTATTAAACCGAGACATGAGGGTAATGTAGTAACTGAGGGTGACGTAAAAACTATCTTAGACAACTTTGACTTTACAGTGACGAAGGCAGCCATAGTTAACAAAAATGAAGGTATAATTGGGGAGGACTTTGACAAACATGAACAAGTTAAAAAGCTTTGTATTCAAAATATTCATTGCCCTGTATCTTCTACCTACCGTGTTATCAAATATTGTAAGAAGGGCTACAACATCAGTACAGCGGAGTTGGCGAAAGTATTTGTAGATTGGGAGAACAGAGACGATGAGTATAAACTCAAGCTACTTGCCCTTCTTCAAAATAGCGACTTGAACCAGGACGAAATAGATGAGCTTGAGAAGCTCTTGAGGATAGACTGATGATAAAATATAAAACCAAAGTAACACGTTACAAAACATTGGGTGAAATTACTTGTGATAAATGTAACAAGACTTTTAAGCTACCCGTAGATGAAATGGAAATACAGGAATTTCATCATGTAAATTTTATAGGTGGATATGAGTCAATCTTCGGAGACGAATCAACGGTAGGGGGTGATTTCTGTCAACGCTGTTTAAGGGATTTGTTAGGTAAATATCTTTACGTCAATGGAATAAAGGAGAAAGACTAATGACAACACCAATGATTTCTTATTTTATAGGTGGAAGCCAGGATTTATCTAAACGTGCAATACTACCTTCGTTCTCTACAGGATGTATGCATCGAAATCCATCGAACATGATTAGGCTTCCAATGGTAAAAGACCTGTTGGGATGTTATTATAATAACAACCAGGTGGGATATTATTATAGTAAAAACCAGCTTCCCATATGTACCATTGTTTATGAAGAATATAGGCTAATAGGCAAAAGCAAATATGGTTACATATATGAATACTATGGTGAAGTGAAGATAGGAGGAGAATAACATGAGGCAAGTATTTGAGGGGTTTGTGTTTGCTCATTGTGCAATGTTCTCAAACATATATGCGTATAAGATGTGCAGGGATGATTATACGCTTGTTTTTAAATTATCTATAATGCCTGGAGATTACTCACGTAGCTTTTTATGGATAGAGGTAACTAAGGGATGCGGTAGCCATAGAGAATCTGGAGTAACCATTCAGCAAGCTATTTCAAATGCAATTGGCAACGGTTTTAAGGTATGTGAATTTGATACCTTTAAAGAATTTGCACAGTGGGCTACTACCAATGCTTAAGATATATTTAGCATCTCCCATTGCTGGAATGAGTTTTAATAAAGTAATAACGTATTATGCAAATGTGATACGCAGGTTATCAGGTTTTCAAACCTTTCATCCAATGGTAGGCAAAGGCTTATTGGAAAAAGAGACAGCCTTTAAATCATTTGGATATGATACCCATCCTCTTATTACAAACCATGCTATCCTTCAGAGAGATTGCTGGATGATTCAACAATCTGATGTTGTGTATGTTAATTTCTCAGCCTCCAAGAAAATAAGCATAGGTTGTTGCATGGAGCTTGCGATGGCTCATTTGCTTAGGAAATATACAGTAGTAGTTCTACCAAAGGATAATTTAAATAATCATGCTTTTGTCCAGGAAGCCGCAGATGTTATTTTTTACAATGAAGATGAGGCTATTGAGTATCTTAATAAACTATCAATGTCTGTAGGGGGGGACATAGCACTATGAAAAAGAAAAGAAGACCAATACCCATAAGAGCTACTACCGATAATAAAAATATTGTTTTAAGGAGATGGTATCCGAGTCGTTATACCTATTTATGGCTTGGAATACAGACACCATATCTGGTAGGACATTATACAGGCTGGAAACAATTTGAAGGAGATGTTATATGATAAGGATAATTATAGAACATTTCGGGGGAAAACATATTGAGCCCGTTACCATAGCTTCCGCTCTTATATGGGATGATGTTACTGAAGACTTGGAGGTTGGTAACTATAAATATATTTTTTATGACTCTAATATGAAGGACTATCGGGTTAAGCTAAAGAGATGGAAGTCTGGGGGTATCAAGGGATTTCTAAGACAACAGAAAAACATATGGGAATTACTTTTCGTAGTGCTCCATGAGATAATACCTAAGAAAGCAAAGCACAGATAAATGATTAAAATATTTCTTAAGATACTATTGACGCTCATTGCTTTTTTAATAGTAATGGCTATACTCTTAAGCATAATAAGTTATATAGACTTTAATGTTTTACGTATACATGAGGCATTTAAATGAAAATAAGAAAAAATAAAACAATAAATCAAACATGGGTCATGTGGTTAGATAAACTATGGAGAATCATTATACATAATAGAGATGGTTCTGTTTGTCAATGGTGTGGTACTGAAGATTCTTCTAAGGTATATAATGCTCATCATATTTTTGGCAGAAGCAATAAAAGTGTTAGATGGTACACTCCCAATGGACTTAAGCTGTGCTATTATTGCCATCAACATAGAAAGGAACAAGACCCTGAAGGATTGCGTAGTAGGATTATAGTAAAGATGGGTCTTAAGGCATATAAAAATTTATATAAGAAGGCTATAACTCCATTACCTTTCATTGATTACCTCGCCTGGGAACGATCATTACTCAAGGAGCTTGAGACATTGGAGGTAACCATCCCCCCAAGACCTAAAAGATTGCCACTTGTTCCTTTCTATATGGAGGATGAATGAAAAAGGAGAATCCCCTTAGATAGGACTCTCCTAATCATCCCTCAATGCAATACATAACACAACCAGGACTACTATAATAATCAGGAGATTAAGCATTGAGTCTCCTGGTAGCCATGATGATATTGTCTGATACAAAATCAAACCATATCACCCAGATATTACCTATCACACAATATGCATGGTTGCATTTCTCTAAGAGCTTCTTATCAAATACTATTGTTTTCATGCAGCCTCCTCTTTTTTGTATAGACACAACCACCTTTTGCTTCACATGTACCTGTTAAAAAATCATAATGTGGGCAGGTCTCACTCTGTTCCTCTGAACGGGTACATAAGATTATGTTCCAGTTTTCTGTTTCTCTTATAAAACTAACAACATCCTTCACTTTATCTTTGTGCATAGTTCCTCCACCTTTCTTAGGTTTCCTAATAACTCCTTTGCTTTTTTGTACTCTTTTTGTTCATAGGCACAATGTCTACCATCGTACTCCATAGCATCTGTAAGGTCAAGTAAGTCTTGTAGGGTATTTATCACTTTACTAATGGTTGTTATCATATTTCTCCTTCATAAGTTCTTCCTATGTTAATCGGGTGTTCAGATACCACCAAAGAATCACACAGCACCATACCAATCGGTACATCAGTTTCACTGTGGTTTTGAAGATTTCTGTTACGGTCTTTGTAGTCATTGTCGTGGAGGGATTGCCATAACTTAACTGCAAATTTCTTGTAGAGGGTAAGGTATCTAAATGTAGGGTTTGTAACATTTTCTGCCTCAGCTTCATATATTTCCCAGGAAGTATTTACTACAAACCTTATAGCATCTACCAGTTCAGTAAAGGCGAATAGTTTTGAATGGGGTATCTTGGGCACAACCTTCTTGTCTGGTGGATAATGAAGCACAAACAGGTTACCTCCTTCAAATCCTACACTTGTTCTGTTAATCATTCTCAATACTTTATATACTTTCATTGGTTAACCTCCCAACACTTTGAAAGACCTAACGATAATGGTTCTCATATTAACTCCATGAACGAATCCAGTCTCCAGATGGCTTCCTAAGCCATTCTTGTATTCTATCTTCTTAATGATAAAGTGGGAGCGGCGAGTACCACGTACTACTTTTACCCATTGACGTACCGCTTTCCCTGTCTCTGCTATAGACTCAAAAGCACAGAATCCCAACTTATCATCATATGAGTTCCAATGTACCCAACCGCTTTTTGTGGTAGCGTAATGCTCAGCACTTACCAATGACCTGAGTGCAAGGTGACCATGAGATGGTCTTGTAAATATTTTCCAGGCTACCCCCTTTGCAGGTATCTTTGTAAAGTCTTCCCTTAACCTATTGCACATAGTGACCTCCGAACTTATCAAGGTAAAACCTATCCTCACGTGGTTTTGCTAAGGGGCTATCCTTAAAGTCTTTATATACCTGGAGCTTATGTATCTTCTTTTTCAGCTTAGCTTCTCTGTCCTGAAGAATAGATATACTTAAATTCAAAGCCCTTGTCTTAAGCTGATAGCTTTCCAGTTTATGATTCCATAAAGCTATCTTCCCTTGAATTTTCCTAAGTGCTTCTTTGTTTTCCTCTAACGTCTTTGGCATGTAGCCCTCCTTTTTCGTACTGTTTAATCCAGGTAGCAAGTAACTTCAGAGCCTCATTGCAGCATGAGTAACAAAGTATGAAGCCACCCAGGTAAGTCCAGTCATCTGTTGTCCTTTTACATCTTTGACATCTCATCTTAACCTCTCCTCAGCCTTTAAAAGGCTTGGTTCTTGTATTACCCTTCTAAATTCTGTTAGTTTTTTGTAGCTTGGATGCAGTCTTTCCATGTCTACACTCTGTATGATTTCTAAAGTTTCCGAGCCAGGTTTATGTAGGAAGCTGACGTTTTCTGTGTCGGTAACTATAGCAGTATGTGTTAAATCATTTCTTCTCGTTTCTCTGTATACTGCTATATCACCGATTGAAGGCTCTTTGACCTTAACAGTGTGTTTCTTTGGGTGTTTTTCCATTTCTTCATGATAGACCCAATCTATCTTTGATGTCCAACCAAACAGGTAAGATACGAAACCCCAACAGTTATACATATAATCCTGTACCTTTTTAGGTTCAAAATGGTTGATGTCCTTGTGTTTGGTTATTTTACTTAAAGCCTGGCATATGGAGCGTTCTAAGTATTCATCAATAGATTTATTTACGTCTTCCCGTACCATTATTACCTCTCAAATTCTCCTACATATACCTGGAATTGACCTTGTTCAATGACAGCATAGCCCTTACCGACCTTAAGCTTACCAATAAACCGCTCAGCGGTAAGTGCAGGTTCATTTTCGCCTCCAAAGCCTGAACTATCCACAAAATATGAGTCTACCATCTTCCAGCCTCTTGGTACATAACTACCGATAAACGGGAACGGAAAAGGAGGCATATCTTCAATCTCCCCCTGGCTTTCGATCATATAGGGGTACAGCTTTTTCCTGGCTGCTTTCCTGGCAGCCCTATCACTCATTGCTCTTATTTCTATTCCTGACATCATGATGTTAAACCTCCTTCCTCATGCTTTTTATTTCCTTTTCTATGAGGCAATATAGTTTGTATGTTATGTCTCCTGTTGTTTTTCCTATTGACCCGAAAAATTCATGTAACTCTGTCAGTGTATCAATCGTTACATGAAAGATTAAAGGATGAAACCCTCCTTTTATTCAGTTTTGATAATATCAAGAGCATCAACGCATATATCACCTACATGCCTTGAATCATCCCATAGCCTAACTTCATACATACCCTTACAATACTCTCTGAGGATACGTGCCTCCGTATTGAGATTGACTATAACCCTTTCACCTGGTATAAATTTTACTTTGTCCATAACAACCTCCTGTTTTATTTAAGCAAGTTTCATGCCATCCTTTTCTTATCATCCCTATTTAATGCTCCAATGTGGACACTTTTTCTTTTGAATACAGCACCTTATTGCCTTTTTGGGGCTAATGATTTTCCCATACTTATGGCAATAATATTTCATATGGTCATCCCAAGTTTTATGATATTCATGGCTATCACGCTTGAATTTCATCCTGCCCTTCCTTCTCCCACTTAGTTTTACCACAAATTGTGCAAATTAATCTTTTGGGAGCAGTATGACCTGCTAATGTTCTTTGCGATATATCAATACACCACAATTCTTTAGGAATATTTGCAAGTTGTTCGTCAAGCCATTTGTGTTTACAATTTTTCATCCTATCCTCCCTTCATCAAGCTAATATAATTAGCATTGTGAGCCATTAGACAACCCGCTGAGAGAAGTGCAACTCCAGGGCACTCCTGGAGCTATACCTTCAATTTTAACCTAATTCGCTGATTTATCTCTGCAATTATTTCGTATTTCTCTGGACGTTCTCCAATATCCAAAGAAAGTCCCAAAGCAACCCCTTCAATAGCATTAATCCATGCTTCGTCGGGTGTATTCCCATAACCCTCAAGAGTTGTTTTAAACTGATAAAGTGCCATAATGTTATCCTCCTTTAATTTAGCTAATTCTCTTAATTTCGCTAATCTCGGTGATCTCCCAGATTTTCCATGCTGGAATACACAAGAGACCAGCGATTTCTTCTTTGCTCGGTTTTTCCAGCCCCTCATAGACCACAGTCTTATCGTTTCCCATGTTGTCATAAACCACGATGTAAACCTTACGTACTGGGTTCTTTACTCCACGTTTAAACATTGTCACACCACATTCCTTTGTCTTTTGTAGAGATTAATACCATGTATATCTCTCAAGTGTTTTTTCACATTATGTACCATGTAAGGCCAACGGTGTCCAGCTTTTGTTTTTTTAACCTCATAATGTGTAATCATGTAATTACAATGATTACAAACTACTTTTGATATATTTTCACCATAGAAATCATACACAATGGCGTAATGCTCTTTATTTGTCATTACATATCTTCTTTCGTTAAAATGGTAATTCCTGTTGATAGAATCTCCAATTAACTTTTATGTTATTGATACGCTTAAACGATAGCCATATAATAGCCTGTATTTGACAAGGCAATAGGTTATACTTAGCAGCAAGTTTTTTGTAAGCCTTAGCTATCCGATTGTAATGTTTCGGAGTGAAATATTTATTCTTGACTGAGCCAACCTTGCCATAATACGCATTGATAGCGTGACCATCCACAGTCACATAATTACAGTCACTCGGATTGAGGATGTTTTGAAAGAAATTGGAAGTTTTTAGAGCGGTAAAGACCTGGGAGTTATTTGATTCCAGAATATTCAACGCTTTTTTGAGGTTTTGTGGATACGTGGTAACACTTACAGAGCCCTTGCGTTTACCAACGTGGTATTTAAAGACCTTTTCAGCGTCCACAATATTTTGTTCCCATATACAGCGGGGTGATAAAGCGGAGCACACAGCTATACATACATCAACAGGTAATTTATACTTATCAGCCAGGGCTCTTATTACGTTATGAGCTTTACCATACCATTGCAGCCCCTCTTGAATTTCAATCTCTATTGCAGCCTGGTAATAATGCTCTAAGTGCTTCATTTTATCACCACCTTCCTTTTGAGATTTAATGCTTATCTATACCCTCAGAATATCCCTCAACCCACAGACTCCTGAAGGTATAGTAAACACTAAGTTTATGAATGTGTTATGAATGTCTGATAACTTCCCATTTGAAAATATCCTTCCTCAAGGAAATATTCGTTTTCAGTTTCAGCGACTTCCCTATCACTTTCTGTACCACTATTCTCTTTGATAACAGTTAGGAAAAACTTTTCGGCCTCCCTGTTACCGTCATCATCATCAGAAAATGATGTGATACCTATAATACTGCTGTTGTCAATGTCGTATTCTATTACATTAACCGTTTGCAATCTCATATTCTACCCTCCCTTATTTGTGGCAATGTCCAGCGTTTATAAGAGCCTGGGCAGTTCTACCATAAGACCCTTGTAAGCTCCAAGCATGACCATTGTCAATTAGGTGTTGAAAACCGTTAATTATCTCCCCTTGTGTAACACTACCACCCTCAAAGTCCATGATAAAACCTACCTCATCCCACTTTTTAGCCTTCTTATCTTTAGCCATCCCTACCCCTCCTTTAGCTGGTTAGTTTGATATGTTATTTCAGCAATTAAATTTTTCACTTCCTCAAAGTCATCATCTTCAATGTTTGCATATATATCTTCTGCAATATAAATTAGCTGCTGTGCTTTATCTAATAGCTGCCTCTTGGTAAACATATGTTTCACCTCTATCACCACCTTTGCATTAAATTTCAGACTTGCTAAATATCAAGCAAAGTCTATGCCAACTTTTAAAAGCTTGTCTTAATCTTTTCACAAGTTACCAACACACTTTCTTGTTTGTTATGCACCTTGATATGCTTTTGAAGTATCTCAATTCTATCTCTGTTTTGCTTTGTATCCTTGCATACAATCGTTATGATAACGCTATCCTCTTGTATGCCCTTCCAATATCCTATAGCATTGGTAACGGTACAACCGTCAAAGAACATTGATACCATAGCAGATATATTTCCCTTGTCCTCGGTATAAATGCTATACTTTACGTAATTTTTCATGTCATCACCACCTTTGCATTAAATTTCAGACTTGCTAAATATCAAGCAAACACCATGCCAAGCCCATATCTTGTGATGGAACGATTCTTGCAAGCACAATATCTTGTGGCTTTGACTTTTTGTGACAGCGGCCAAATTTGACACCGTTGACACTTTTTGACACTCCGAGCCTCCTACTCTATTATGCCAACGATAATAAAAACACAATAGAAACATAATAGGAATACAATAAGAGTATAATAGAATGTGATAATAGATCATAGACTATAATAGAACTGGATTATATATGCGTACCAGGAGTTTACAGTGTACCGCTCAATACGTTGTTATCCAGATTACCCTGAAATACCCTGAAAAGGGCACAATGGCGAATCCCGTCACGCTTGCGACTTACACCACGATAACTTATTGGTCTCATAAGCTATCCTTATACCCAACCATTAGCCAACCTGATAACCTCTATAAGCAAACCTTATTGTCTGGTATGAGTACGCCTTATTAAGGTTATAAGTTAAACTTATCAACATGAGCTATGTTAACGTGCATGTGGTAGGTTAACAACCGTTAACGTGTGTATCCATGACCAGGAGTTATTAACACAGTTATGAACAACTTATCAACAGGTTACCAACAGGTTACCAACAGTGCTGTATGGGTGACGTAAAATGTCACCGCACTCCCAGGGCTCGCCACTCCAAGTAAAAACAATACTTATTTCTCGAAGGGGGTGGGGGTAATTTCCTGGATTTAACCCCCTACCCTCCCTATAAACCTCTATGGAGAACGTAAGTTTAAATTTTGGTACTTTTGGTAGAAGGATGTCTTTGTAGAATGGCTTAGATAGCTGGTCTCACAGAGGGATAAAAATGTTTTGTTTAAAAACAATACTTTACTATCTCTTGAATAACAATATTGTTATTCAGACATACGTAACTAATTGATATTATGATATAAAAATTTTTGACTCAGTAATCTTTCCAATTAGACATATCGTTAGATATCAAGGACTTGTGTCATATTTTATAGGTAGAATGGCTTGGATATTGTAACAAAAAATTATGTTGATTAGAATCAATAGTTTAACCCCTCTTCACTAACAGAATTGTTATTTGCTGTATTATATATTAATATATATAAGTATACTCTCTGTATTAAGGGGGTTAAAGGGGGAGGTTCGGTATAAATATTTATACTTGACAAATATAACTTTATATGGTATAATTATAATAAAGGAGGATGTATGTTACCACAACAAAGATTATCTAAAAACAGAAGGGAAAGATTTGTAGCAGAAAGATATTTATCAGAAGGTTATGAGTTTTTAAAGAGAGGTTGGCCAGACTTTTTATTTATTAAAAACAATGAGATAGTGCTTGTAGAGGTTAAAAGAAAACAAAAAAGGGCTACAGTTCAAATGGGACTTACCAAGTCCCAAATAATGATGAAAGATATTCTATCTAAATACTTTAAATATATTGTAGAGTATGTAGAATAATCTTTCCCAAATAACAGAATTGTTAGTCAGGCATACTTAAGTGTTTGATTCTGTGTGATATTGTTTTTTATGTCCTCTTTCAATGAACTCAACGTAAAAAAACATTTATTTATTATCAATAACTTAACCCTCCTTCACTAACAGAATTGTTATTTGCCTATATATTTTATTGGAAAGATCACATTATCCCTTGACAAGTCATAATAAAATATGTTATACTACATGTATAAGAGTAGAGAAGGCTAAGTACATAAGTGACTTACACCTCTCTACGATTAAAGCAGTAGGTCGTAGCAGATGTCCATTATATGGATGGGTTGAACCTGTCGCTTGGATAATGCACAACCTACTGTAAAAAATGGTGAGTGATGTGCCAGAAGGTCACCGCTATGGTTGGGGTAGGGTTGGGATAAAGGGTGACCAGGAAATCCACTTGGTTGGGTGGAGGATTAGGGTTTGGAAATTATAAAATTAAATGTTTATACAACCCCAAGCTCTAACACATCACGTCTGAAATTAAGGAGGGCTCAATGAGAGCTATGCTTTTTTATACATTAGGATTTATTCTTGGAGCAATATTTGTAGTGTTGCTATATCTTTGTTAACTTACTGAGGAGATAAGAGACCACCAATGGACTGTATGTCCTGGCTGGAGGAATATGGAAAGTAAAAAAGGTATAAATCTTTTCTTAGAAGTTACTAACCTTGATGGAGACCTGGAAGAGCTATCTACCATTGCCGAACAAATTAAAAATATTATTTATAAAAATTATACATGCAACAGTAAATATAAAGAAGACATCATTGTAAAAAGGTCTGAAATTTACGTGGACAAATAGGAGGATTTAATTATGGAAATTATAAAACATGGAGACGGTGCTGTAGATATTATGCCCAAAGCCTTATTGTTTTTTGGGGCAGCAGAAACAATAGTGTCAGAAACTATAGCGCTCTTTGGCTGTAGAATAGCACATACCAACGTTATAATAGTAACAATACCAAACTGGACTACTGGCTCACCAACACTTACATTTGAAATAAAAGACCCTGATGGGGCGGTTATATATTCCCAGGCTACACTTGCTGAAACTATTACTCATGTTTTTGTTGTAGAAAGACCGCTGATAGATGGGAGTTCATTCGTTGGTACATTGACTGGAGCTCCTGGTGGTACGGGTGATACTGTTACAATTACAGGAAGCCTTGTTAAGGTAGGTTAATGCCTCCGCAGATAGAGCCTGACAAGATAGGCTTAGATTTTATAGTTGCTGTGAAGCAATATCTTGAGCCCGAATTTAAGGCTATATGCGATAAATTGGAAGACATTGATACTAATTTAAACAAGTGGGTCGATGAACTTTATAAGAGAGTCACAAAAGCTGAAGAAATTCTTATCAAGGTAAACGAAAGACAGGTTGGGACAATACATTGTAGTTCAATTAGGGATGAGTGTAGAAAAGAAGTTGCTGCTGAAATTGTAAGAACCTTTACTGGAAATGATAACTTGAAATGGGTATGCAGAGTCAGAAAAAATTTTACATGGATTTTTATCACACTGATAACAGCAGCTATACTTTCTTTCGTAAGGTTTTTGTTTTATGTATTCTCGCTTCATCCATTTAATTTATAGGGAGGGTTTGTGGATTTATCTAAGATAAAAGATAAGAAAATAATAATATTACCAGTTGCATTACTTTTAGGTATCTTTCTCATTTTTTTTACAGGGGTAATAAAAAGCTGTACTGATAAGAAAGATGTAGTCAGTGTTGTTTCTCAAGATAAACAAGCGATAGAAGTTTTGAAGGAAAGTATGAAGGTTACTACGGAAGATATAAAAAAGCTAAACGAGAACATAGCAACTTCAGAAAAAAGACTTGCCAGTATAAATAAAAAACTTAAGATAGCCGAGCTAAGCTATGCCGAGATAAAGAAACCTGTCAGTGTACAAGAGACTATAGACATACTGAAGTCATATGGTTACCATCCATATTTGAGGGGTGAATGTGATGAAAAGAATAAATAACATTTTGATATTAATATTACTTGCTGTTTTCATTTCACTTGCTCCTGCATATGCTGGAGACACTGATATATGTTTGCCTTCAGACGAAATGGCTGACCTGGCATACCAGAGAGTCCAAAACGAAAGATGTGCTGAATTAAATCAAATACAAAAAGAGAAAAATGCCGAGTACGAATTTCAAAAATCAAAGTTTGAAGAAAGGATTTTTAAATCTGATGAGAATTATAACAAAGCGGTTGAGGCTTTAAACTTATCGGGTAAGGTTATCGCATTGAAGGATTCTGAATGTAAGCAGAAGGTAGATGCAGTAAAACCTACATTTAAAAGAGATGCTGGCATCTTCGGTGCTGGTACATTAACTGGAGTAGCATTGGTGCTACTGGCAATTATATTGCTATAGGAGGAGCATATGAAAAAAGGAGTTGCAGTTTTTTTAGGGATATTTTTTCTAATCACTGTCCTGTTCGGATGTGCCATCGGGAAGGGCAAATTAGACCAAAACTATTTCACGCAGATTGAAGCTATAAAGGCTATAGTTTCAGATATATCAAAGAACCAGCCTAAAGTTCTGGAGATTGAAGCCTTTGAGAATCAACCGATACAAATATCTGCCAAGAAATTTGTTGTATATGGATTGATAAGTTCAGGTGCACAACTTGAGAATATTGTGAAGCATTTAGTCTATCAACCACAAATGACAGCAGGGCAAATATTTGCAAGAGAATTGGGTTTAACAGTAAGAAGTCTTGCACCATTTGCATTAGGATGGAAAGCTCTTGATGTTATGCAGTTTGGAATTAAACATGCTGGTGGAAATGTTGCTGATAGTTATAATACAACTGATGCTTATAAAACACTTGATAGTTACAATACCCCAACAACTACTACGACAAATGTAGCTGATAGTTTTAATGGGGATAATCGGGACATCGGTGGAGATTTGTCACAGGATAGGCATGACACTATTGATAGGCATGACATTAATGATTCTTACAATCCTATTGATAATCGTTATGATTATGACAACTCTGTTAATGAAGGGACTTCTCAAGATTTGCAGTAAAATTATTTTATCTGGATGGGAGAGAGTCAGGGAACTTTCTCCCTCTTGATTCTTTTTTTGGGGGGTGATAATATGTTAGCTCAACCAGTAGGAAGTTTAGGAAATGGTGATATGTTAAAATCAATCTATGATACTGATGAAGATGGAGTAGTAGATGAGACGGAAAAAGTAGATGGTGGCATATTTGTATAAACAATAATTATAAAGAGGTATGAAAAATGGCAAATCAAATTCAATTAAAAAGAGGTACTTTTGCAACCCTACCAACATTAGCAATAGGTGAACCTGGTTGGACTACAGACACCTTTAGATTGTTTGTTGGGGATGGTACTGTTTCACCAAAATTAGTAGGTGAAATAGATTTCTTAAAATTAGCAGGTGGGACTTTAACAGGATTTGTAACAGCCCATGCTGACCCAACCAGTGCTTTGCATATTGCAACAAAGCAGTATGTTGATAATGTCACAACAGCAGGGTTGGATGTTAAGGCATCTTGTAGAGTGGCAACTGCTGCTGCATTGCCTGCCTGTACTGCTGCGGGTAGTGGGGTAGGTAAAACCCTTACTGGAAATGCAGTAGGTGTATTGACAGTTGATGGCGTTGCTACGGTTCTCAATGACCGTATCCTTGTGCAGGATCAAGTAGCAGGTGTAGATAATGGTATCTATAAGGTAACCACTGAAGGAACAGCAGGTGTCGCATTTATTTTAACAAGGGCTACAGATGCAGATGCAAATACGGAAGTAACGGCTGGGTTATTTACCTTCATAGCAGAAGGCACAGCAAATGCTGATCTTGGGTTCATACTGATAACTAATGACCCTATCACTGTTGATACTACTGCCTTAACTTTTACTGAGTTCACGGGTGTTTCGGCGGTTGTAGCTGGTACAGGTCTTACCAAAACTGGAAATACCATTGATGCAATAGGTACAGCAGATAGAATAACTGCTAATGCAGACAGTTTGGACATTGCTTCTACTTATGTAGGGCAGTCATCAATAACCACACTGGGTACTATTGCTACTGGGGTATGGAGTGGAACAGCAGTTGCTGCACCAAAAGGAGGCACGGGACAAACCGTATATGTCATAGGTGATATTTTATATGCCAGTGCTACAGATGCACTCAGCAAACTTGCTGATGCAGCAGTTGGTAATGCTCTCATATCGGGTGGTGCAGGAGTAGCTCCAAGTTACGGGAAAATCGGGCTAACAACCCATGTTAGTGGAATACTTCCTACAGCAAATGGTGGAACGAATATAGCTTTCTTCACCGCTGCGGGCCCAACTGTGGCAAGAGTATATACATTCCCTGATGCTGCTGCAACCATAATGTATGATGGTCAAGTTATTGATGGTGGAGCATTCTAAAAACAATAAATATTAGGGGAAGGACTGAACCTTCCCCTAATTAAACAAAAGGAGGATATTGTGGATGTTGGAGAAAAGGTTGTAGAAATTGCAAGCAAGACTGTAAATACCGATTTGCCTGGAAGATATGAGTTGATGAAAAAGGTAGAAGAGCTTATCGCTTTTCGTCTTAGATTGATACCTATTAAAGAAAAAGAACGGTGGATGATTGCTTGGGAAGAAGGTGATATAAGAGTATATGGTACAACTCCTGAAGATGCTATTTTGAATTTTGAAAAAGTTATGTTTGCTGGGGCAATAAGGATATATTTAAGGAGTAAGGAAAATGTTTAAAGAAGCAGAAGTTAAAGATACAGATAAAAAACCAGATGTAGTTTCAGTTACTACCGATGATCTTGTACTGTGGCTTGGAGAGAAACTTGTTGAAACCAAGTATCAGGCAAAAATATTGACTCTTCAGAAAAATAGGATTGTTGAACTTGAGGGTCTTTATCTCAAGATTCAATCTCAAGAAGCTTCTTCTACATTATTGGTTACAGAGACAAAAGCCTTAAATGAGAAATCTCTTATGGATTTAAAACTTCAGCATGAGCAAGTAGTTAACAGATTGAAGACTCAACATGAGCAGACAATCAGCCAATTGAAGGTTGATTTAGAAGTTCCTCAAGTTCGGATAAAAGAATTAGAGGAACAACTTTCTAAACTTCAATCCTCACGACATGAATATGCTGTTTCACTTGAAACTAAAGTGCATGAAGTGGCTCTTGAAAGGGATGAATGTAAAAAGGAGATATCTATATTGAAAGCAGAGATTGACACATTGAAACAAGAGAATGAAACACTTTCGACTTCCATGTCAAGTTTACAGAAGAAAAAGGGAGTTAAACAATGGCTAACACACTCCAAATAAAAAGAGGAACAAAAGCTACATTACCAACCTTAGCTGCTGGAGAACTTGGGTTTTGCACAGATACATATGAATTTTATGTTGGAGATGGTGCTACAAATAGATTTATTGGTTCACCTTCTACTGTAACTGGCCCCGCCTCAGCCACAGATAATGCCATAGCCAGATTTGATGGGACTACAGGCAAGATTGTTCAGAATTCAGGGGTAACGATTGATGATAATAGAAACATATTATTAGATAAAGGACATCTCAAATTCACGCAGGAAACTGCTCCTACAGCTTTAACTTGTGCTTTAGCTGGGTTAGGTGCTGGTAATGTTGATAATGGAACACATTATTATAAGGTTACATTTGTAACAGCAAATGGTGAAACAGAAGCAGGTACAGCATCATTAGTTGTAACAGTCGCAGATAAGACTGTTAATGGTCAGGTAGCACTATCGGCAATTCCAATAGGCACTTCTGGGGTAGTTACATCAAGAAAAATCTATCGTACAAAAGCAGGAATAGCCTCAACAGGTATTTATTATCTTCTTACAACTATTGCTGATAATACAACTACAACTTATACTGACAACATTGCAGATGCTTCTCTTACCACAGCACATCCAATAAGGAATACAACGGCAGGCGGAATTTATGTAGGAGGAAATAATCGGATACAAATAGACCAAAACGGCAACATAGGAGTTAATGAAACCATACACATGGCTACTACCAATACTTTTGTCGGAAAAGATGCTGGTTTGGTTAATGAAGGCACTAAGAATACTTTTATCGGGAATGAGGCAGGGAAAGCAAATACTACAGGCGTACAGAATACTTTTATCGGGAGCGAAGCAGGTACGAGTAATACAACTGGGGATAGTAATATCTTTATCGGGCTATATTCTGGTTACTACAACACGATAGTATCAGAAAATGTTTTTGTGGGGGTATCTTCGGGCAGAGTAAATGGATACGACGGAGACGGAAATGGATTTCAGAATACTTTTATTGGGAACTTATCTGGTTACTCAAATATTAGTGGTAATTATAATACTTTTCTTGGAAGCGGCTCTGGCTACAGCAACACAGCTTCCGATAATACCTTTCTGGGTTTAGATTCAGGTCGTTTTAATTCTTCTGGTATAGGAAACACTTATGTCGGATATGATTCTGCTATCTATGGCACTACGGGTAGTGGTAACTGTGTTGTTGGTCAAAGTGCATCTCTACAGAATGTTACAGGCTCATTTAATAGTATTTTTGGTGCAGGAGCAGCTAAGGGTGTTACAACTAATTCTCATTCGAATAACTGTATCTTTGGATATTATGGTGCAAATCTTATAACTACTGGCTCAAATAATATTCTTATAGGTTATAAAGTTGCTGATAATTTAACTACAGGTTCAAATAATATCATCATTGGATATGACATTAATGCAACTGCTGTTGATGTAACCAATGAACTTAATATCGGTGGAGCAATAAAGGGTAATCTGTCCACTAAAGTCATAGACTTCCCTGGTTCAATCAGACTCCTCGAAACAGGCGCAACCCCTACCTACTATACCACCATCCAGAGTGGGGATTTAACAGGGGCGGGGATTACTTTTACCTTACCAACCACAGATGGTGACGCAAGCGAACTTTTACAAACAGACGGGGCTGGCGTTCTTTCCTGGACTGCGGCAGGTGCAGGAGATATAACTACCGTTGGTACTTGCACGACAGGTAATTGTGCTATTGAGGGTGGGACAGATATATTTCCATTTATCTATGAAGGAACTGCTGATGAGTTTGAGACAACATTCGCAGTTACAGACCCGACTACACCTGATAAGACAATAACCTTTCCCGATAAAACTGGTACAGTTGCTCTTAATACAGATAAACTCTCTGCTTT
>Ga0180007_10002403_pt1 | contig 22500 bp, 18 predicted proteins | sample MM_PC_MetaG_FD_121122 | JGI IMG/M metagenome (GOLD analysis project Ga0180007, IMG submission 121122) | Groundwater microbial communities from the Aspo Hard Rock Laboratory (HRL) deep subsurface site, Sweden - MM_PC_MetaG | ecosystem: Environmental > Aquatic > Deep subsurface > Groundwater... | reverse complement strand
CCGAAAAAAGAAACAGGCTTTATCACCTTTTCTAACGGGAAAAATGATACGAGTATCGGCTGGCGGCAGGCCGTCATTTTTTTAAATGCACTCCAGGATACAAAAAGACCCCATCTTTTCATCTGGGGCCAAAAAGAACATTCCCAAAGAACGGTGATGCCAAAGAATGGTTCCGAACGCCTCATGCCCATTGATATTTCAATAAACAAAAGCCTGCCTGCTTTTACCCGATGCAGCCTGGATGACAATCCCGGCAATGGGAATCCAGAGGATGGGGATTCTTCCGGGCAAATAAACCAGTGGCTTTATTGGGAGACAACGGATATCCAGGACACGCCAACCCAATGGGCCATTACCCTTGGGTTAATGGAGGATGCACCGCAACCCGACTGTTTTGTGGACATCACCCCCAGACGATTACAAAAATTTAAAATCCATAATACCCTAAATTGGGAAAACAATAGTTTATCGGGTCAGGTGATTACCAGAGGGCAGGTAACAGCAGATCAGATGGGACTTATCACCATACCCAAGGTCAGGGTATCAAAAAAGGGAAACAGGCTGATTCTAAAATGGATCATACCCAAGGCCGGGCCAGGAAAAGAATCGCCAGTGACAGGCGGTTGAAAATAGATCAGGATATCGTCTGGCGACCAAGGCCATTGACAATGCCCGGAACCATGTGGACCACATGTCTGATTCATTAATCTTAAAGGGATACACCCTTAGGCTGGAATAATAATGGATACTGTTATAATGACTTCGATATCTCATCTTGTATATGAATTGGAAAGCAAGTCCTTTCAGTGCATTGATCCTGTTATCACCCAGACCCAAAATAGCAGGGATTTTACCCGGTCCCGGGGTTAACCGCCAGGCAAAGCCGCCATCTTCTCCCTGCCCCAGATGAATCATGACTGCGCCACAGTTTAGAATAGATTTCACCTCTTTTTGCCCATGGTCCGACACCTTGGAAAGCCGGATCAAAAGATCAATGGCATCCATGTCTTCACAGCTTCCGCCCCCGCCTCCGTAGACATATAGGCCGTCTTTCCAGGCCAGGCTCAGAGTGGAGTCAATCATCTCATCAATATACTGCAATTTTTTCCCACAAAAATCATAATGGAGAATAATATGATATGCACCGGCCATGGCGCTCAAAAAGTCTTCTTGATCCCCCCAGTATCCGGTTTCGGGTACCTGGTTTTTGTCATGCCATTTAAAATACCGATCCAGGGCGGTAAGAATCTTCTGGTTTCCAGGATCTGCCCTCTGCCATTCAATAAGGAAATTGCCCAAAAACATATCCATGTTAGACACAAGCCAGGGGTTTGACCAATTCAATTTATCCAACCATTCTTCAAGGGCATTGGGCTCCAAAAGGGGTGCAATCCAGTGTACCCTGGAATCAAATTTCACTCCCAGGCAATGGAGACAGGCATGGGCAAAGCTGGTAATCTGTAACGCCACATACAGACTGGAATGTTCCTGGGGTTTCATAAAATCCTCCCCCAAGATACCAGGATCACTGAACAGTCCAGTTTTGGGATCCCTAAGCGCTAATAGAGACTGACAAAGCCTGTCTTTACCGGGAAGATCATTAACCCGTCCCAACATAAAGGCGATATAGCTTGCAAATACGGATCCCAGCACAGACCCTTTCAATCCCCTTTGGAGGGGATATGGAAATTCATCATCCGGGCAATACAGGTTCAGTACATAGGAAAATATTGTCTTGCCCATTTCATCAAAATCAATCTTGTTCGTCATTGTTCCCTGCCCATCCCAATACCCAGGGATAATATAGAAAGGATTGAAGCGTTAAGCGTTTCCATTGCAGATTCAATTGCCTGGCCATTTTGCCCATTCTCCTGAAGGTTTGGGAGATATCCTTGTTCCATTTATTTTTCAGGGTAATGGCCGGATAGATGGAAATACTTTGAATGGGGCAAAAATTCTGGTTTGCCTCCATGGAACCTGTTTTACCCAAGTAGGTTTCAAGGTAAATATCTCTTATTTTATTAAATATCGGTTCCTTGTTCACCAGGGACTGGGTGGTCTCTTTGTGTACCGATCTCACATACAGGGGGTCGGATAAATTTCGGTAACCGGTTTGAGGAATCAGCCTGGACCACAACTCATAATCCTGGACATAAGGATATGCCTCATCATATCCCCCATTGGCCTGGATTAATTTCTTTTTCACCATCATAGATCCATGAACAAAGGGGTTGTAACGCAAGAATGAAGCCATAATCTGTCCTTGATGCGAGGGATAATTATAAATTTCATTGATATATCCTTTATCTTCCGGCTGAATAAAACAGGAACTGCCCAACATCTCAACCGTTTCATTCTCCTGTAAAAATTTAAGTTGGCGTTCAAAACGGGTATAAATTGAAAAATCATCTGCGTCATGGCGGGCAATCCATTTTCCCCTTGCCATACCCAGGGCCTTGTTCAAAGTTTTAGTAAGCCCCATATTTTTTTGACGGACAAACCGAAGTCTCGGGTCATCAAAGGTTTCAATAATTTCAGGGGTTCTATCCCGGCTACCGTCATCCATTACAATCAGTTCAAAATTTTTATAGCTCTGGGTTAGGATACTCAACAACGCCCTGGCAATATAGGTTTCGCCATTAAATACGGAAAGTATCACCGAAATCTGAGGAATGTCGTTTATCATAACAACTCCCGGTATGTCTTTATATGCATGGCAGCAGATTTCTCCCAATCAAATTGTTCAGCCCTGTCAAGACCTTTGGAGGACTGCTGGTTCCAATCATTGATTTGGGAGAGCAATGCCGTCATCCCCTCTGCCATTCCCCGGTGATCATCCGGGTCATACTTTAAACCAGCCTGGCCGACGATCTCGGGAATAGATGAGGTATTGCTGCAAATCATCGGGGTGCCAGCTGCCATGGCCTGGATAAGGGGAAATCCAAAGCCCTCATATCGAGAGGGAAAAAGGAACAAAGCCGCCCTCTTGAAAAGATCAACAAGTTGCTGCTGGTCAACCCATCCTTTTACACTGACCTCTTTTTCCAAACCGAGTTCACGGATGGCCGCCAGAAGAGGAGAAGAGATCCCACCACAAAAACCCACAATCTTCAGAGGATATTTTCCTCGAAGTACGGGGTCCACTTTGGCCCAGGCCTTAAGCGCTGTGTTAGGATTCTTCTGCAAACTGTCCCCCCCGAGCATGAGGGTATGTGTCCGGTCTTTTTTTTCAAGCACTTTTTCCATGCGATATCCCCCATCAAGACCATGGTGAATCACGTGCAAAGTTTCAGCACGATACCCCAAATATCGAACCATATCCCCTGCGGAATAATGGGAAACCGTAATGGTTTGTTTTGCCCGATGAAGACCTAATTTATACATGGATAACACATAGAGCCTAGCCCTTGCATTATAGAATAGAGAACGCAAAGACCTGTTTTGGGCCCAGGATAATGGATACTTTTGGCCCATTAAAAACCGGTATTCCATAGCATCGTGAAGTGTCACCACCATGGGAACACCCGGCCAATAACAGGCTCTGTTAGCTGGCATATGCAACAAATCCACCTTGTATCTTTTAACCAGTTGTGGCAGGTAAAATTGTTCCCATAAAACTTCTCCTTCTGAATTCTGATTTACAAACAGAATATTCTTGTTTCTTTCCTTGATTCTGTTGATTCTTGGCATATAGATATCGGATCTGTCATTGTGCTCAAACCCCTTATTAATAAAAAACACAAATTCAAGGGACTTGTCCCGGGGAAGGTGCTCACACAACCTATTTACATACAAGGGAATCCCCCGCATGGGTCTGAGCATAAAACGGGCATCAATGCCGATCCGGTTAACCATTTGACCTTTTCCAAGGGGTTTTTATGGTGATTTTTTGGTAACAACGAACTAAATCTTGAATAGCGAAATCAAATGAAAACTGTTCTAATACCTTTTTTCTTCCCTTGGAACCAATTTGCTTGTCGGTTTTTTCAATCAAACGACGCAGTTCAATGATTTCATCAACAAACCCTTGGATGTTTTCAAGGGTCACCAGGCGAGCGGCCGGATTTATTTTGAGTATCTCCTGCAACCCACCGACACGAGAAGCAACAACAGGAACTTTAGCCAGCAAAGCCTCAATCACAACCCGTCCAAAACTTTCAAAATGGCTTGGAAAAACCATTAAGTCTAAACCCGAAAGAACCTTGGCAATATCCTCTTCAATGCCATTAAATATTATATTATCTTTAACACCATAGCTCGTAATTAAGTTCATGATGGTGTCCATATGAACTTTATCCTCTGAAATATCTTCACCAATTATCACAAACAAAAAATCATCGAAGGATCGGTTTAATATTTTTACAATTTTTATAAACTCATAGTGACCTTTGGCTTTGCAAATATTTCCAATGATACCGATTACAAATTTTTCCTTTGCATTCCATTTTTCTCGAATGAAGGTTCTAAATTCAGGTTTAAAATAATTTTCACTTCTTATGGGATCATAGATTACTGAAGATCGATTTTTTCTCTCAATTTGGCTATGTTTGATGAATTCGTCCCGCATAAACTGACTATTGAAAATAATATGATCCGGCATCGGGGTCAAATAATATTGCGCCTGTAAATAATCGACCTTGAATCTGATGTGACACACCGTAGACTTGTTTAAAATCCTAGCTGCCCATCCAACATATTTATTACAATGAATATCATTTGAGTGAAGTATATCTGTCTTAAATTTTAAAATTGTATGGAGATATTTGAACAACGTAATAAACATTTGAACTTTATTTGTATTTTTTTTAATTTTATTGTCGATGATTCGGTAGTTAATTTCCAACTGGTTCAGTTTTTTTTCAACCAATCCTCTTTCTGGGAGGATAACAGTGGATTGAATACCAAATTGTTTCAGACCTTGAATTACCTCCAGCATGCTAATATTATCACCACCCAACCGGCTATGGTTACATACAAATGTAATTGTTTTAAAATTGAGCTTCATAGGATTTGTCCGAGCCACTAATTTTCCCATAACCGATCTTCTCCACTGCCAAAAAACATTTATATTTAAATCCAAAACAATTTTTACTATTAAAATATATTTTTTAATGAGATACAAGCCAACTCAATTTTTCAAACAACTTTATATTTAATACCTCTTCAATGGTACAAATCATCTCTCTGGTAAACCCGGAAAAGCCTCTGCAAAGCGACAACACATAAATAACTATCCCGGAAATAATTGCGCCTCCAAGGGAGATTAGTTCATTCCCACCGACGGCTGTAATACCTGTTTTAACAGCCAGGGCTCCCAAGGCACAAGCTACGGTTGAAAGCAAAATAGGACCGATGGAAGGTATCAATACTTTGGGAGATTGTTGGGTCAGCTTAAAAACAAAATAAACAGACAGATAGGCTGGAAAAACCGATACCAACATCCCCCATGCAATCCCCATCACTCCATATAATTTCCCCAAAATCAGCACCACAACAACGGTCCAAACAAGACAGCACACAGAGATCTTAAAATGTAGATCAGGTCTTTTCTTGCAATACAAGACAGCACCGCTTGCCTGGGGGATAATCCTCAACATGGTGCAGAAACAAAGAATTTGTAACGGAGGGATAATGACAACCCATTGGTCTCCCCAAAGAACCAAAACAGCTGAGTCAGCAACCGCTGCAAGACCTGCCAGAGCCGGAAAAGTAACAAGACAGATGAATTTTAATAATTTAAGATACCCGGTGATCAGCCGCTGGTTATCTCCCTGCACCTTTGATAAAGAGGGGAAAAGCACACTGGATATGGGATAGGCTATTCTAAGTTCAATTATATGGGGTATCCTGTAGGCAAACTCATAAAGTCCCAGAACTTTTGCACCCAACATTCTACCCACCAGAATATAATCGATATTCTGGGTAAAATAATTCATAATAGAAGATCCCAGGGTATTGATCCCAAATCTGAAAAGGTAGCGAAAACTGGATTGACTGAATATGAATTTGGGCATCCACTTTGCAGCTATGAATATTGCCAGATAATTGGCCATGGCACTGGCAATCATGGCCAGCACAAGTGACCAGTATCCAAGATCCGTTGTTAGTGCAAGGGATATGGCCACGCATGCTTCAAGAAAAACCGCAATCCCCCTGATTAGGTTGATGGTTTTGTATTGCAATTCTTTAATAAGAATGATCAAAGAAACCACCTCAAAAATAGAAAGCAGAAAGGTAAAAGAGATGGCACGAAGGACATTTGTCAGACCATTGTTACCAAAATAGACCGCCGCCAGGGGAGCCCCTAAAAAACACCCCAGAAACATTGCCGTTCGCATGGCAGCCATTGTCCAAAAACAGGTGCATAAATCATCCTGACTCACCTCCTGTTTAGCGATAATCCCTGTTCCCATACCCAGAGCACCGATATAGGTTAGAAATTCATAAACCAAGATAGCCATGCCGAAAAGACCGAAATCTTCTGGAGTAAGTGCCCTTGCCAAAAACATGCTGGCTACAATTCTTACAACCGCCTGCCAACTCCCGCCAAAAACTTGCCAGAAAGCAGATATCCCCGTACTCTGTGTCAGTGAAGGATTTTCTTTGTTAGGATTGTTTTTTGTATCATCTGTCAATGGACAATTCTCATTTGCTTTTACAAAATTGGGGTTTAAGATAGAGGACCGAAGGGTTTAGATTGATCTGTTTTTCTGGAACGGAGTATCTGGGCAGGATTTCCGGTAACCAATGAGTAATCCGGAATCGGTTTAACGACCACACTGCCGGCCCCCACCACACTGCCGTTTCCGATATCTGCACATACCATTGCCCCGTTGCCAATCCAGCAGTTCTTTCCGATGTGCACTCTGTCAAATTGTCCTTCCTGATCCCGGATGGGAATATTAGAATCTGAAATACCATGTTGCCTCAACCCGCTGGTTATATGGACACCGCTTCCAATAATGGTATTCTGACCAAGGGTGGCTTTTCCCACATTGCATCCAGGTCCCAGGTAAACCCCTTTTTCAATGATTATATTCGGATCTGAAAACAAACTGCCAAAACAGATGCAGCAGTTTTCAAGTGATCTGCCTGTAACCCATTGCAATACCCCCCTTCTCAACCATTCTCCAAAAATCCCCGGGAACAAAGAAACCCATTGCATCATGGATGAAAAGGCTTTCCTCTTGGAAATAAATATGGAAAATAACCGATAATTACCGTAAAATGGTAGGGAGACCAACACCATGATTAAATTGACCAAGGCTTTAATTTTTGATTTCATTTGACAATCCTGGATCTGAATTGAATTTTCAACCAATTAACTTCCTTTGTTAAAGAAAAGCTTAAACATTTTTTAAACAATTGAGCCAGAAATGATGATGAATTTTCCCCCCTGCCCGAGACTTCAAAGGGGGGGGGATCAATCTTTGGCCGTCCCTTTTGCATCAACTCCATTGCCGGCATACCGTTGGTCATTAAAATCGCCAGAGGCCTCGTAAAATAGCGTGTATCAAAACCATTTAGTCTGGACAGGCATTGCTCGAAAAAAAATTTGCTTTTTGCTTCAAAAAGAGACCTTAACCCTGCTGGTGCATAGGTAACTGCAAGGGCAAATATATCTGCTTTTCGAATCTCCTGGGCAGCCCAGGTTTCGTTTGGAAACTCCAATGCATCTGGGATATCAAGATACGGACGCTCATTGTCAGCCATCCATTTAGAATATTGAATAAAAGAATTTCTGGCATAGTGGAATGCCCCGTCATAGATTTCCATGCTTTTTTTAATCTCCAGATACCTGGCCAGGGCCTGCAAGAAAACAGTATACATCCATCTGAGTTCCGCATTTAACAAGTCCATTTCTTCAAAATCATCTTCCGGAGAGATACAACGATAAATCAAGGTTTCCGCCCGGTTGACATAACCCGTTTCCGAGGTCAGGAGCCAGGCATCCAGGAGGGTATTCAAACTATTCCCACTGGCCCTTCCCGGTCCGTCGTAACGATAAATATTTTCATAATTTGTGCTGGGCGTTGTCCTGCCCTGCCCTCTATTTTTTAAAAACAGCCTGATGGATTGGAGCAAAAATTCACAAAGGGTTTCAGGAGAATTGATACACCCGATAATATTGTCGGCCAGGCAAATCACGGCTTTCTTGTATCGTATATCTCCGGTGATCCAGTACAGATATAAAAATCCGGTGGCATAATTATGATCCGGTGCAGGTCCGCCTCCGAAAGAACCTGTCGGTTTTAACCTTTTATGGGCCCTTGATATGGTCCGATGGCTGGAAGTAAATGCATTCAGATGATGATCTGTATGCCAGAACATTCCCTTGTTAAACTGGGACTTGTCCCCTGATGTATGATACATGTCTATGTCATAGACATGATCCGCCATCTGCTTTGCCAAATCAAACCAGTCTTGAGATCCGGACCGCATAAACTGAAAAATGGCCCCTTTTACGACATCATATTGATTGTTGTAATGGGAAATGAATTCAGAAGGATGGGTCGAAAAGAAAGATTCATGATCTGCAAAAACATCCCCGAAATTTCGCCATCCGTATTCATCCATCTGCTCATTTTTTTGCTTAAATGAATGCTCCCCTTTAATGACATTTTCCACCAGAGAGTCATACAAGGCCATCTGGTCAAAATTATGTGACACTGGGTTTGAAATGGGTTTTGGACCCAGAAGACAGTCCTGGTATCTTTGACTTGATATCTTTGCTTGCAGCGGTGCACATATCCATCTCAAGGGTATTTTGGGACCTGAATTTTCATCCATTCCAAAATAAAAACTATGCTTTTTCTGCTCACCTGGCTGAAGCTCAAACAAATCCGGGAAATATCCGGGAAACAATTGAATTGAAAGGCCTTGTTTCTCGGTTGAAAGGGCCTTGGGGAAATTTTGCCAGAAATTTTCAACACATGCAAATATCCGGACAGATTCATCCTGAATTCCCACAAGGGGAGAGGCTCGTTTCCCGGTTTCCACACGATTCCCGTCAATTATAACCTGAAACCCCTGAAAGGATATGGGAATAGTTTTTTGGATATTTACATGGTTTTTGGATTTCCAGTTCTCCCCCCCGCTTGACTCTTGGTAGACACAGATATCAGATTGACCGAAAGATAATTGAGAAGGGGATTTGATATTTTTTGTATAAAAATAACGGGGAATGGATGATGGCTTAAACTGAAAATCAATTTTTAATTCTTTAAATACAAAAGAATTTTTATCCCCCAAATCCCATGCACCTTCGGGGTGGAAGGCTGGCCTGTTATTCACAATAGAAAAATCAATTTTAACATAGGATTTATTGGAATAGAAATGAACTCTATAGGAAAAATTTACCCCTTTTTTTCCGCCCCGAAGCCTTCCCTTTAAACACAACACCTTTCTTAAGGGTGTATCATGCTCCATCTCCCATGAATGAATTATAGGGTCCAGACAAACCCCGCAATGATCTTTTATAATAAGGGGCGTATTATTGGGACCCAATATCTGTCTGAAATTATAGCTCACCCGATAAAATAAAAACATATTTTTTGAAACATCTATCTCAAAATCTGTCTGACCTGTGTTTAGATGGATTTTATCGCCTGATATTGACAATTTAACCGGTGACAAATGACAACCTATGGTTGGATTTTTACCATTTACAAGATAGATCCTAAGGCATTGAAATGCCTTAACAGACACAACCATATCACATAGCGCCCATTTAATGCTTTTATCATGCCAATGGCCAAGTATCGTAAAACAAGTCTCAACCGGTCTGCAAGCGTCATCCACCAAAAAAAACTCATTTAAACTATGGATCTGACCCAGGGGAAAGGGCACCCCGAAACTTACGGGTTCATGCTCCCGATCAATTCCGGCAGACTCTTTGAATTGAATCAAAAGTTTTTGGGATTCAATTATTTGCTTGATATTCATTGAATGCCGATCTGTTTGATTTTACCATCAATATATGGTTCACATGGTAATTTAGGTAGCCGACAATAATCAGCAAAAAATAAAATATTTCATAATAATTGAGGGACAAGAACAATGAACAAACGCTCAAACCGAAAAAAGAGACCACACTGGCTTCATTTAGATACAAAAGTGTGGCCAATTCATCCGGATCGAACTCAGCTGGATAGGATTTAAGAAGTCCGTTGATTTTTAATCCTTGTCTGAAAACAAAATAAACGATCAGGCAATAGGCCAGAAAAGCAAACACACCTATTTCAGCTGCAAACTGCATGGGAACACTGTGGGTTGCCCGGGGTTGTTTGTCGCTAAAATCTTCCATAGCTCTTACAAAGCAAGCAATTCCAACACCTGTGATGGGATGCTCATTAACCATTTTTATGGCCGCAGTCCAGGCTTCTAACCGCGTTTCTGCCGAACTTTCACCTTGATAATCCACAATGGTATCTGTCCGACTTTTCAAGAGATCGCCCCCTTGAAGTTGAAAGGCAAGAACAAAGACCGGAAGCATCAACAACACAAAGATTTTCCGGTTTTTAGAAAAAACAATCCCGGCCAGCAAAGTGGCCGCTAAACCCACCAGCCCCCCCCTTGAACCTGTTAAAAAAATGGCATGCCAGCCCAGGGGAATGACCATCCAGATCAAATAGCGGGAAATTTTTTTACCCAGGTGCAGTCCCCAATAAAACAAAAAGGGAACGCCGGATACAAAAAACATGGAAAACGCATTTTCGTCATTGTAAATATTGGCATTCTCAAGTCCGATGGGGCCCATCAACCTACCTTGACTAAAGGCATCCCAGTTTTGAGACAGATATTGATAATTTGCCCAATATGTCAAGTGAATCATGGCCAGGATCATCACATAGGAAAAAAATTTTAATTTTTTGAGATCATCCACCAGCAAAACCGACACAAAATAAAAAAGGATAATTTTGTTAAAACTGACAAGGGTCAGGTATGGAATTTCACCCATTTCTCCGATATAAGGCGCAAAAAAATAAGAAATCACAGAACAGATCCACAGAATAAACACACACAGGTTCACTTTTGTCTTCACAAGGGTAAGGTTCACCCCCTTTGTGCTGACAGCAATTGCCAATGCCACAAGGGTGGTAACGGCAATGATAAAAGAAACCCGCAGGCCTTCAAAATTCCACCACCATATATAGTGGGGCCCCCAGATTGCCAGGCAATAGTATGCCATTGCCCCAACAAAAGGTGCCCGTAGGGTTTGCAAGGTGGTACCGCTAATAATCAATAATAATAGAATTTTACCCATTGTTTATACCCAAAAAACAGGATCAGAAGATACCCTTAATGGAATTTTATCCTTCGCTTATACAAGGGTTGAATACAATTTTTCATAGGCATCGGCCATTTTTTTAGCAGAATAATTTGTGTAAATATTTTGTTGGGCCAAATATTTGATTTCCTGTTTTTTATCAAGGTCAAGCCGATTAAAAAGAGTCAACTTTTCACAAAGATCTCCGGGGTCATCCACCTTAAATAAGAATCCTGAGACTTCATTTTCTATCAACTCCTCACACCCGGGTATCTTACTTGCGATAACAGGGATTCCTGCGGCCATTGATTCCATAAGGCATCGGGGAATCCCCTCAAGACGGGAAGAAAGGACAAAGACATCAAATCCCTTTAAAAATTCCAATCGGTTTTGTTTAAACCCGAAAAAGTGGACAGAATCTGAAATATTGAGCGCTTCTGCTAAATCTTCCAACTGCTTTTTATAATCACCGTCCCCAACCAATACAAGTTTCCATTTAATGTTTTTATCGAGCATTGCCACCGCTTGAAACAAGATATCCAGTCCTTTTCTCTGGATTAATTGCCCCAGATAACCGATGATAAAATTGCCATCCTGTTTCAACTGGATAAGTTCTTCTGCCGTGGTTGACGCTTGGTCAATTTCTGTTGTGTCCACCCCATTTTGGATTAGTTTCAACCGGGATTTTAAAAAAGGAAGGGGCAATAAATTATCATATAGATCTATGGACAGTGGTACCACTGAATCAAAAAAGAGAAAAGCCAGACGGTTCAGCATCTCATAAAATTTCAACTTGAACCCGGCATCAAGACTCCATCCGTGGGGGGTGGATATCAGATGACACGAGGTGCCCATTGTTGCCATCAAACCAATCAAATCCTGTTTATAGCCATGGGTATGAAGCACATGGATGGTTTTTTCTTCTAAAAATTGCCTCAGCATTTTAACGGCCGCAAAATTGACCTTTCCCGGGGCTGAGAAAATTTTTGTTTCAATGCCCAGTTTACACGCTTCCGAACAAAGAGGCACGGTTAGGGCAGGATCATCCTTAATTGCACCTACAATTGAATTTATCCGGGTTGTATCCAAATGCCGGATAAGGGCAAGTATCCATCGTTCTGCTCCGTAAAGGCCGGTGGGGCTTCCCAGCTGTAATACATTAATTTTCAAATCTATACATATTCCTTTTCCCATAATCCCAGCATCATCAGCCCCCACAAGAATACATGGTGATCAATCCAGCCGGTCTGATGCTCCTGCCAAATTTGTTTTAATCGGTTCTGATCCAAATAGGTATTGATGATTTGGCTTGTAAATATAATCTCATAGGCATTGGCTTTTAACTGGTTTCTCAACCAGAGGGCCGCCGGGATGGAGAACCCTTGTTTCGGAAGATTTGGTATACTTTTGGGAAGTCGCCTGCCGGCCAGATGACGTAAAAGCAACTTGCCTTTGGTCTTGTTTATCTTAAGATGGGCAGGCAGGGTGGCGGCAAATTCAAGAATGTTGTAATCCAACAAAGGGTTTCTGACCTCCAGGGCGTGGGCCATGCTCATCCGGTCGGTTTTTACCAAAACATCATCTGTCATATAAAGTTGGATATCTGTATGCTGAGCCCTTGACAATGCATCCCTGGCCGGGCTCTTCTCATAAAGGGGCAAAACCATCTGAGCCGGAGAAAATCCATTTAAAGCCGTTAAAAACCCCTTTGAATATACACAGTCCCGGGTATCCTGGCGAAGCCAGACAAGATCATTGTAAAAGGCCCGGGCATCGCTGACGGAAAGATTTTCAAAAATGGTTTTGAGTCTGAAATACTTGGGTAATCGGGAGGAACCTGGATAAATTCGACCCAACTTTGAAAATATAATTTTTCTAAGACCAAGGGGAATACCAGATCTAATGGCAGATTCCAATTGGTGGGGCAAATATCGAAAGGTATACCCGGCAAAGGCTTCATCCCCGCCATCTCCAGATAGGGCTACCGTGACATTTTGTTTGGCCTTTTCACAAACATGCCAACTAGGCCATGCACTTGAATCTGCAAAGGGTTCATCAAAAAAATGAGCCAAACGATATATTGAATCCCAATCCTCGGGCCGGACGATAAATTCATGGTGGTCCGTATGGAGATGGGCTGCGATCTGTCTGGCTGCGGGCAATTCGCTAAAATCTGTATTTCCAAACCCAATGGTATTGGTAATGACCGGTTTATCCATCAACTCAGCCATAAATGACACCACCAAACTTGAATCAATACCGGAGGATAAAAAGGCGCCCAGAGGCACCTCGCTTGTCAAACGGCATTTAACCGCTTTCCTGAGAAGGGTTTCCAACTCCTCTGCAGCCTCTTCCAGGGAATAATTAATGGGGTGACCATAGGTCAATTGCCAATATCGTTTTTTTACAATCCCCTTTTGATTTATGGTTAAAGAATGGGCTGGCATAAGTTTTTCAATATCTTCAAAAATGGAAAACGGTCCTGGAATATATCCAAAGGAAAAGTAACAATCCAGGGCTCTGGGATCGATTTTTTTTTTGGAAAATTCACCAGCAAGCAGCCCTTTTATTTCCGATGAAAAAGCAAATTGGTTGCCATTCCAAATATAATAGAATGGTTTTTTACCCACCCGGTCCCGGGCAACAAACAATTCACGATTTTTTATATCCCAGATGGCAAAGGCAAACATCCCGTTAAGTTTTTTAAGTGAGGCTTCTCCCCATTCAATATAAGCATTTAAAATGACTTCCGTATCGCTTTTTGTCTTAAACTTATACCCTTTTTCGATCAAAACATCCTTCAACTCACGATAATTGTATATTTCTCCATTGAAGATGATCTGATATCTGTGAAAAGCATCTGTCATGGGCTGTTGACCAGATGAAACATCTATAATACTCAGACGTCTGTGGCCCAATGCCGCAAACTCATCTATATAAAAATTTTCATCATCCGGTCCCCTGTGGGCCAGAGCAGCCGTCATTTTCTTTAACCGGACATGGGCTTCCTCCTTTTGGAGGGAAGAAAAATCTATAAATCCTGCAATACCGCACATATGTTATTGGCTCTCCAATATATTTCCATACAATTTTTGGTATGATTTGAGCATAATCTCAAAGGTAAACTGAGTCTTATATCTTTTTTTTGCAGCTTTACCCATGGCAATACGCTTTTCAGGATTGGAGATTGCATCTTTTAATGCTGATTTCAACCCGTTCAGATCATTGGAGGGGACCACCCAGCCGGTCTTTTGATCTTCAACTATTTCAGGATTTCCCCCCACATCGGTTACAATGGCCGGAATCCCGCAAGCCATGGCTTCAAGCAGCGCCATGGAGGTTCCCTCGCTAAAGCTTGTCAATGTAAAAATATCCATCATCTGGACAAGCAAGGTTGCATCAGATCTGAATCCGGTCAATACAATATGATGCTCAAGTCCCAGTTGTTTGATCCTGGTTTTTATGAACGGCATCAGAGGACCATCCCCCACAATCAATCCCTTAAGGTTGGAATACTTTTGGGTTAATCCCTTAAATCCCTCCAGAAACAGGGGCAGATTTTTGATGGGATCCATCCTGCCAATGGTTCCCATCACCACATCCGTTGATTTAAAATTAAATTTTTCTCGAAAGCCCTGTAATTTAGACAAAGAGCATTGATTTATGGGGTGTACCCCGTTATAAATTGTTTTTATTTTTATTGGTGCTATTCCTTCGTAAAATACAAGCCGGTGTTTAATATCCTTTGATACAGCCGTGCATGCCGCTGTCATATGCTGGAAAATACTGCGGTTAATCAATTTTCGTTTTGTTTTTTTTATTTCCGGATAATGGCGGCCATGCTCCTGGAAAAGCAATTTCACCCGTGGATAGATAATCCTGGACAGTACGGCATAAAACCAGGGCGTATATTGATGAGCATGGAAAAGATCGATCCGATTTTTTTTTGCAAATGCCTTTAGTTTCCCCGGGATTTTCCAATCAATCCCCGGCCGTCTATTTAAGGAATAGACCGGGATACCCCTTTGTTTTGCAATTGATGCCCATGTTCCCGGTTCATCAAGACATAGGATAAACATATCATAAACCTTGGAAAATGAAATGGCCATATCAATGGCCAAATGTTCCGTCCCTCCAGGATTTAAGCTGTGGACAATATAGGCGATTCTATAACGCATTATTTAAAACTGCCACTAATTTTTCCATGGATCGTTCCCAGGAAAAATTCTTTTTTACAAATTTTCTGGCAGCCCTTCCGGTTTCACGGGATAGTTTTTTGTCGCCAAGCAGCATCAGGATATAATGGGCCATCATTTTTGGGGTATCGGCCTGGAACAGATGATCCCCGTGACTGGCATGAATCCCACAAAGGGCGTCCGAAGTCGAAACCACCGATTTTTCCATGGACATGGCCTCCAATACCTTATTTTGTATTCCCCTGGCAACTCGAAGCGGAACCACGCAAAGATCGGCTTGTTGATAATAAGGCCGCATATCATCCACAAATCCAGTTACAATGACATTTTTAATATTTCCCAGCGCCCTGACACGAGGATGGGGATTATTTCCCACAATATAAAATAAAACCCCGGGTATCTTATCTCTGATCATGGGAAAAATCTCTTTACAAAACCATTCCACCCCCTCCACATTCGCATAATAATCCATTGCCCCGGCAAACATGATGATCTGAGAAGTAGATTCTGATTCAGGAGATATTGATTCAGGAGAAAAATAGGTATGATCGATCCCATTGGCTATCGTTTTGACCTGTTTTGCATCCGGCACCATTTGGGTAAACAGGTGGCTTTCCTCTTCCGAAACAAAAATAGAAACATCAAAGTATCGGTTTGTTTTTCTTTCAAATACCGCCAATCTTTTTGCTTCAATCTTATAAAGCCAGCTCAATGGAAAAGTTGAGTTATTTGCATACTGCCGCCATTTTTCAGAATCCACATCGCAAAAATCCATTACCAGTTTTATTTTTTTTCCAAATTTTGCTTCATGTCCGAAAAATTTGAATATATAAGCCGCCATGGGGGATGAAAAACAAAAAATGGCATGGTAGTCATTCTGGGAAAGCAGTTCAGACAGCTTATGATAAAGATCTGATTTATAAAAGTACCCTTCAGATATGGATTTTCCTGCCAATAAACTTTTCAAGCCTTTTAATTTTCCATAAACCCGATTCAATGGGAAAATGTGAACAAAATTGCAATACATCTCAAGATTGGGTTTAAATCTTAAATCTGATTTCTCATCGGCCATTGTAAGCAAATCAATCGTAAAAAATCTGGACAGGTATTTAATTTCATTAAAGGTCCGGATCTTATCCCCTTTGTTGGGTGGATACGGAATACGATGGGCAATAAACAGAATATGTTTATTTTCAACGGTCATTTTTGAAAGGAAGAACCGCAATGGTTCGAACAAAAAAATAAATATAGATGAGAAAAAAAAGTTGAAATTTTCTTAAAATGCCTTCCTTTTTTTTTCTAAACTTAAAGAGAATCCAACCCCCAGGCAGGATCAACAATAAGATACCGGCTAAAATAGCTATCGCATTTCCATAAATTGCAATCGCTATAAAGAACAATGGAATAAACAGGCCAAAATAGAACGGTATTGCCAGGCTTGGAATCTCTTTTAGATGAAATCCGTGTCTTAACATTCCATGAAAGTTTCCAACCCCCCGCCATAATTCTTTTTTGGCAAAAACCCTGACCGTATCCGCCTCCCCCATGTGCACCACAAAAATGGACTTATCTGCCACAATTAATCCGAAATCAGCTATCCGATATGAGAAATCGACATCTTCGCAGGTAACAAGGGTTTCATCAAATCCATTGATTTGAAAAAAATCTTTTTTCCTGACAAAAAGGTTCATGGATTCCAGCCACTCAACCATCTCAACCGACGCGCTTTTCTCTCTTATAATATACCAGGCTTTTTGGACCCAGGTGGCCTCGGATGGTATCCGGGGAGGACCGCCCCAGGCCACGATTTTTTCATTCATAAAATATTTTTGCGCCTCCATAAGCCAGTTAGAGGAAACCATACAATCGGCATCCAGAAATGCCAGTACCTGTCCGGAAGCATATTTTCCTCCGAGATTTCGAAGACCTGATATATTTTTGGTTCTGTCTTTTAACACAACCCAATTATAGGAGGCCGCAATTTCACAGGTTCTGTCTGTGGACCCATTGTCAACCACAATCACCTCTAACATGTTTTTAGGCCATGATAGTTTTGAAATGGATTCCAGGCACAAGGGCAAATATTTTTCTTCATTATAGACAGGTATAATGATACTCACTTTTATTTCGCAGAATGTGGGATGACCGGTCATTTTATTCTTTAATTGTATCCATTAAAGGCTTATAAATTTTCGGATGTGACTGCCCAAATAGGTTGTTAAGGCAACCGGAGTTTTTGACAAAATGCTCTCCGCAAGTTTTCGATGCGAAAGAACCTGATTGTCCAATTGCCCTGCCATGGGCACAGGAATCCTTACTGTCGGTTGTACTGTTTTAAAATCAGCCCAATGGAGAAATTGTGGTATGGCTCCCCATTGTTTCTTAAACCGGAAGGTACCTTCTTCCGGGGTGGATCGGCCAAAATCAAATTCACGATATCCATGGGAAATGGCAAAATTTAAAAAATTCCAATAGAGCAGCATGTTGGGGTTTAACCGGTTAAACCGTCTTAACGAAGATGCCCAGGGAATGGAGACCACCTTTGGGTGGCATAAAATAATACCAGCAGCAACCGCTTTATTGTCAGGCATTCGAACAATTCCCACGTGGGCCCTGTTTTGGTAGGCAATTAGAATCTGTTGTAACCACTCAAAAGAATGGACCAAAGATCCAAGGTCCCGCATATTTTCACAAAAAACTTTGTAAAAGTCCGGCAACAATTTTTTCCCGCCTATCTCACAAAAAAGCCCGTCACGAAGTGGCTTTTTAACCTGACTTCTCACCTTTGCCGTTAGGGATGAAAGCAAGACATCAGAGGTTTTGGGTAATTGCAATACCATCCGGGCCTTGTTTGGGTTTATGGTCAGACAAGGATCAATGTTGGCAAATTCCTTTATGGAACGGATACAAACCCGGTTTATCCCTGATTTATTTGAATAGGCAAGGGCATGTTCAAGAAGTCGTTTTTCGATATCTACAGAATCTGCAAGCATTCCGCCAGCATCACAATAGGGAAGGGAGACCAGACTACCGGACAATCCGGGCAGATGGACATGAACCAGGGGCAAAATCCCGACAACCCTATTTTTAGCATGGGCAAGAAAATAAACCCCTTTAAATCCATAGACCTTTTGAATAGCCTCCTTAAATGCATAGAACTGGTAAGCAATGCCGCGGGGGTGCTGTATTACATAGCTATCCCATGGTGATTTATCCTTTGTCTGTGCCAGACGTATGGAAACGAACGGTTTCAATGGCTCAAGGAAGTGATATGGGCGTCAATGGTTTGAAATTTTTCCTCTGAAAAGGTGTTAATCAGGGCATTTAATTTTTTCTCGGTACGTCCTAAATTGATATAATGCCTGAATTTAAACCAAGGGGATGCCTGTTCAACCCGGGGCTGATCCGGATCAAACTCCCAGGGATGGGCATAAAAAACAAAGGCTTTTTCCTCGTTCAAAACAGCATTTATCCCGTGCTTAAAGATAGGGAAAGGAAGAAGTCTGAAGTAGCCACCGCCCCCAAGGGGTAAAATATGATTAAATAAAAATAAGTTTGAAACCGGCAGTTCAAAAAAACCATGACCCACCTCATATAAGCCTTGTTTTTTTATGGCCGAGGAAAGATCAAGGCTGCCATACCGGCCATGGCCGGAAAAAGAATTAAAGCTTGAATCATACAGATACCCGGCATCCCGGATCAGGCCCAGAACTTCATTATTAATGGAAAAACTGGGGGCCCGATAACCGGTTACCTGTTTGCCCGTGATCTCTTCCAGCATGGCTTTGCTGGCTTTGAGATCATGGATAAGAAGAGGGGGCTCCATTTGGGGGCAAAGATCATGGCCATAGCCGTGGGAAGCCACTTCATGTCCTCTGTTGGAGATTTCCATGACAAGTTGAGGACACCTTTGGGCGATCCAGCCCAGCACAAAAAATGTGGCCCTGGGTTTAAAAGAAAAAGAATCCAAAAGATCCAGAATTTTGAAGGTATTTCTTTCCACCCGCAGCTCAAAAGAATTCCAGGTAGAAAATGGGATATAGGACTTAAAATTTTCAACCTGGAACCAATCTTCGACATCAAATGTCAGCAATATGGAAGGCTTCTCTGCCAATGCCATGGTATTCAAATCCTATCTCTTTCACCTCCGAGGGATCATATTGATTTCTGCCGTCAAAGATCACCGGTTGCTTCATTTTTTGTATCATTTGCGTGAAATCGGGTTGCCGGAAAGTTTTCCATTCCGTTACCAGAAGGAGGGCATCGGTATTTTCCAATGCCTGGTATTGATCCTGCGCCAGGGTGACATGCCCCTTTGCAATCCAGTCTTTCGGCATTTCTTTTTTTGCCTGATTCATGGCAATGGGGTCATAGGCCTGAATTTTTCCACCCGCCTGAATCAATGCCTCCATCAGGACCAGGGAAGAGGCCTCCCTCATGTCATCGGTTCCGGGCTTAAAGGAAAGACCCCATACACAGAAGAGTTTACCGGTAAGATCCTTACCAAAACGATCAATAACCTTGTTTCCCAACACGCGTTTTTGCTTATTATTCCGTGCTTCCACAGAATCCAGCAGGGTGGGTTCAAATCCTGCGTCTTTAGCTGTTTTAATCAAGGCTTTAACGTCTTTGGGAAAACAAGATCCCCCATATCCGCACCCGGGATAGATAAAAGAATACCCAATTCGGCTGTCCGAACCGATTCCTTTTCTGACATTTTCCACGTCCACCCCCAGGCGATCGCAAATATTGGAAATTTCATTCATGAATGATATTTTGGTGGCCAGCATGGAATTGGCTGCATATTTCGTCATTTCAGCATCCCTGACGTTCATAAATAGCATTTTATCGCGATTTCTTGAAAAAGGCGCATAAAGCCGTCTCATCATATTGATGGCTTTTTTTGAGTCCGCCCCCACAATGATTCGGTCGGGTTTTAAAAAATCATCAACCGCAGATCCCTCCTTTAAAAATTCAGGATTACTGACCACATCAAATTCAATATCCACATGACGTTTTTCAAGCTCTTGCTCAATAACCGCCCTCACCCGATCTGCGGTTCCCACGGGTACAGTTGATTTATCCACAATAACAGCATAATCGGTAATATTTTGGCCAATCTGTTGTGCAACCTGAAGCACATACTGAAGATCCGCAGACCCGTCATCTCCCGGCGGGGTGCCCACGGCAATGAAAAAAAGACTGCAATCTTTGGCAGCCTTTGCGAGGTTTGTCGAAAATTCCAGGGTGCCTTCCTTAAAATTCTGAATCACAATCTGTTCAAGACCTGGTTCATAAATAGGAAGAATCCCATTTTTCAAATTATTAATTTTTTCTTCATCAATATCGACACAGGTCACATGGCTTCCCATTTCAGAAAAACATGCCCCTGTTACAAGCCCCACATATCCGGTGCCAATAATAGTGAGTTTCATAGCGTTTATTTATACCTTTTTTTTATCTTAATTTGTTTTATGATTTCTGTGTTCAATTTTCATTTCAACCAGATACACCAGGTATACAAGCACCAGGGCGAATCCGAAAATAATCAGGCCGGACATGTCATGAAGAAATCCATTGGCCGTATCCGGGCTTATCCAGGCAGCCATGGCGGCAGTAATCGTAAGGCGGATCACATTCACCAGAACCGCAATGGGAATTGCGGACAAAAAAAGAATCCATTTTTTAAAACCGGTGAGCGGGGCAAGAAAAGCAAAAATACCTGTCAACGCGAGAAGAGAGGTCAGTGAACGCAGGCCTGAACAGGCATCCACCACTTCCAGAGAGGTGGTGGCCAGGTGTAAAATATTTCCCTCCCTGAAAACCGGGATACCGATAAAATGGATCATTTCAGAAGAAAATTTTGCGGCTATCAGCTGTAGCGGGAAAGCGATTTTATTCCAGAGAATGGAAGGAATCGGAATCATGATGACAAGATATGCTATGGGGATGAATACCTGTTTAAACACCCCAAACCCCCAGCAATAAATAACAATCCCTGAAAAGGTGATGACCATGGAAAACCGCATTAAAAATTGTTCCGCCCCCACATGGCCTGCCAAATAAATCAACATGCCAAAGAAAAGGCCAACAAGTCCCCAGTTGGAGGGTATCGGCTCTAACAGAGCAAGCTCATTTTTTTTAAACCAGATCATATAACCACAGATAAATGGAATCAAAAACCCATGGGAAAAATTAGGGTCTGTTGACCAATCTGAAATCAGGGTCGCCATGGCATGATGGTAAAGCAGACAAAAACCTGCCGGGATCAATAAAACCGGAATGCTTGTATGGGATTTAATTTTTAATTCCATGGAATCCTTTTCCCATCAGGAGGGGATATACTCATCTAAAATCGGTTTGATTTCCCTGGCAAATTCCGTGAGTATTTTATCCGCTGTTTCTTCACTCGTGATAATAGGTGAAATCAGCCGGACAAAGGCACCATCTGTCCGCTGCTTTGTTATTGAATCAATGACCAGCCAGATTTTTTGCATATATTCCGAAGAAATGATCCTTCCTCTGGAATGGAACCAGTACAAGACAATCTGTTTTTCTCCCCCTTTTTGCAGCAGCAAACGAATCACTTTACTGGGTTTTTGACCTTTATGAAACAAAATGGTTTCCTGATCGGTTTTAATGATATTCCATCCAGCGCCGGGCATACAGTTCTTGGGCGAATGGATCAGGTCTCCTTCCTTCTGGCTCTGGTAAAAACCAACATATAAATTAATCCGGTTCCCTTTTTGGTTCCGATAATTTCCCAGAATATAATCTTCAACCCCCAAAATATTATATACCTTCTGGTCCAGACTTTCTCTCACCCCTTTCCATTCGCCGAATTCAACGGGAAACAGGTCAAAGGATTTATTGGGCCGAATCTTTTCAGACCGGTTGAAAACCGATGTTAAAATCGCTGTCAGAACTAAAATAGCGACAATGATTATGGATCTGGCATAGGCGATGTTAAATTTATCGTTCACGGTCATAAATCATCTTATCAAACGAAGCGCTTGATAAATCCTGTTTGGGTTT
>Ga0180007_10002402_pt1 | contig 22501 bp, 22 predicted proteins | sample MM_PC_MetaG_FD_121122 | JGI IMG/M metagenome (GOLD analysis project Ga0180007, IMG submission 121122) | Groundwater microbial communities from the Aspo Hard Rock Laboratory (HRL) deep subsurface site, Sweden - MM_PC_MetaG | ecosystem: Environmental > Aquatic > Deep subsurface > Groundwater... | reverse complement strand
TAGGCGTAGGTGTAGGTGTCGGCGTAGGCGTAGGTGTAGGTGTCGGCGTTGGCGTAGGTGTAGGTGTCGGCGTAGGCGTAGGTGTAGGTGTCGGCGTTGGCGTAGGTGTAGGTGTAGGTGTAGGTGTAGGTGTCGGCGTAGGTGTCGGATAACAAGCCCATACCTGCTTACTTGTTAAAGATAAGCCGGCCAATCCCACTAAACAGATTAATACTAGTAGTCGAATAGAAATAATTTTCATAGCAAAAAAGTCCTGTAAAGGCTCTAAAATGGGGCAGAAATTAGAGAGCAGCTAGCAACTCAAAAACTTATAGGCATATGTTATCACAGTCTGTCAAGCGCGTTCTCCAACACCTTAAACTAACTACTATTAATTGAATTAAAATTAGTATTTCTGTAAATCCCTTGATAACCGACGGCGCTAAATACGAGTAGCGGGGAATAAAAAGATAATTTAGAGTTAGAGAGAAGATAAAAGCGCTGGCATAAATGACAATTAGCGCTTTTTGTTTTTTAAAGACCACTAGTACCCACATCAATAACGCAGAGATAAAGAAGACTGGCGTAAACAAAGTCATATTACGCAAAACTTGCACGGCAGGCCCGATATCAATATCTTTGGCAAAAATTTTGATTAAATATGGCGCCGTTATGTAGAGTACGATACTTCCCCACACTGCCATATTAAGTAGAATAAGAAAGCTTTTTTTTACTGTTTCAACAAAATACTCTTTTTTGGTAGCCAGATTTTTAACCAAAAGCGGATAGAGTACGTTCATAAAAAACACCGGTACAGCGAGAACAAATTCAAAGAGTTTAAACCCCAAATTATAATGTCCCACCGCTTCTGCCTGGCTAATACCTGCTTGTGGCATTATCGAAAGCAATAACGTGTCAATCTTGGAAATCAAAAGACTAAAGAAAAGCGCTGCCCCGAAAGGAAATGCCTCACGGGCCAGATCTAAAACCCGTTTCTTGTCATTCTTACAATAAAGGTCGCCCCTGTTGACTTTTGACAGTGACAATAAGCGACAGAAGTCAGGCCTATATAGAAAATTAGTTTTAAACGAAACCCATCGCCTGGAAAACAAGTAGAAAAGTACTGCGACTAAGAAATATTGTAAAACAAAAGCCAGAGAAACACCTCTTAGACCCCAGTGGCGGCTTAGAACTAAGTAAATCGCCCCCAAATAAAAAATACTGCCGGCGGTTTCGGCAACAAACTGCAGGTCATATCTCAGCTTGAGTTGAAAAATACCGCTAGCGGCGCCGCGAATTGACTGAGTGATAACAGTAATAGAACTTAACCAAATCCCGAACTTGATAACTTCTTCATATGGTAGGAAGAAAGTAGCAATACAAAGACCCAGTGTCAAAACGAGACCCAGAATAAGACGGCAGGTCAACAAAGCTGAGAAAACGGACTGCTCCCGCATAGGTTCAGCGGCCATACGGCGCACAGCCACGGCATTTAATCCAAAGTCAGTTAAAATCCACAGAGAACTAGCGACGGTTAAGATTATTTGGTAACTCCCATAGCCTTCAATTCCCAGCACTCCAGTAAGCATGCGAGTAATTAAAACAGCCGCTAAGGCGGCAACAAATCGTCCGAGTACTTGGTAGAGCGTGTTGGAAGCGACGGTGAAATATGATTTTTTCATGGATAATTAGTGACTAGTTGCCAGTGATTAGTTTTCAGTGGTCAGTTGATAGTTTGCAGTTTTTAGTTTTAAGTTTTCGATTGTCGGTTATCAGTCGTGATTATTTTACTATACTAGCAAAAAATATTCTTTTTCGTTTACCCCCCCCACTCAATTCTACTGCTTAACATTAGTCATCTCCGTATCCTAAATTCTTAGTCTCCTGATATCGGGCTAAGAAACTCATTGACACTTTTTTCCTATGTCAGGTATCTTCTAATAAACACTGTTCCAAAATGTGTGAAATGTTTGCAGGGTTCATCCATTAAGTTTTTTTTGCTAATTCTGGTTTTTTAAGGATGAACCTTTTATATTTTTTTAAGACCTAGTGTGGCAATATGTTTGTAATGATTTGATGACTAAAAGAGAAAAGTTTCCAAAAAGAATACAAAAGAGAGACGGGCGCATTGTCGAGTTTGAGTCTCCCAAAATAACTGATGTGATTTTCAAGGCAGGTCAGGCAGCGGGCGAATTTGGTGGTAAAGAAGCAGAAAGATTGTCAAATTCGGTGATAAGGAAAATATTTGACCTTGGGTTTAATGGAAAAGTTATCGGCGTAGAAAAGGTACAGGATATTGTGGAGGAGATGTTGATGAAAGACGAACATTACAAGACTGCTAAAGCGTATATCCTCTATCGCGAACTACATCGACGAGCCAGAGATTTAGAAGCTCTGGTAGATGTTAATAAACTTATCAACGGCTATTTAGAGCGCATGGACTGGCGGGTTAGAGAGAACGCTAATATGGCCTATTCACTACAAGGATTGAATATTTATGCTTCCACTGCGGTTTCGGCAAAATACTGGCTAAATCAACTTTATGATCTAGACGCGCGGCAGGCCCATGAATCTGGGGACTTACATATACACGATTTATACTTGCTAGCACCTTATTGCTGTGGTTGGGATTTAAAAGACTTTTTACTCAAAGGATTTGGCGGGGTACAGGGAAAGATAGAATCACGGCCTCCCAAACACTTTAAAACTGCTTTAGGCCAGTTGGTAAATTTCTTATACACTCTTCAAGGAGAAGCAGCCGGAGCCGAAGCAATCTCCAATTTTGACACTCTATTAGCCCCATTTATTCGATTTGATAACCTAAATTACAAAGAAGTTAAACAGGGCTTACAGGAATTTCTGTTTAATATGAATGTGCCCACTCGGGTAGGCTTTCAAACTCCGTTTACTAATATTACTCTGGACCTAAAAGTACCAAGTTATATGCAGAAAGAACCGGTAATTGTCAACGGCAAACTGCAAGAATCCACTTACGGGGAATTTCAAGACGAGATGGATATGTTTAACCGAGCCTTTGCAGAGTTAATGATGGAAGGCGATGCCAGTGGTCGGGTTTTTACTTTTCCTATTCCCACCTATAATATTTCCAAAGATTTTAACTGGGACAATCCCGTTTTGGATCCAGTTTGGGAAATGACGGCTAAGTACGGTATTCCCTATTTTGCCAACTTTATTAATTCGGACATGAAACCGGAAGATGCTCGCTCGATGTGCTGTCGTCTAAGACTGGATAACCGTGAGTTAAAAAAGCGCGGCGGGGGTTATTTTGGCGCCAATCCCCTAACCGGCAGTATTGGTGTGGTTACCATTAATCTGCCCCGATTGGCCTATCACGCTAAGAATATAAAAGACTTTTGGTCTCAGTTGGATAATTTAATGCAAATAGCCCGGCGCAGTCTGGTTACCAAACGTCAGATTCTAGAGAAGTTTACCGAAACAGGTTTATATCCCTACAGCCAGCTGTTGTTATTCAATGTTAAAGAGAGACTTGGCAGTTATTGGTATAACCACTTTTCTACCATTGGCGTTTGCGGTGGTAACGAAGCCGCACTTAATTTGTTAGGTTGCAATTTGAATACTGAAGAAGGCAAAAGTTTTATTTTAGAAGTCCTGGATTTCATGAACGACAAACTGCGGTTGTTTCAAGCAGAAGATGAACAATTGTACAACTTAGAAGCTACCCCGGCTGAAGGAACGGCCTTTCGCTTAGCTAAATTAGATAAAGAAGCATTTCCTGATATTCTTGTAGCCAACGAAACGGCTTATCGGGAAGGAGCGGCTCCTTTTTACACCAACTCTACTCAGCTGCCAGTGGGATTTACCGATGATTTATTCGAAGCTTTGGAATTGCAGGATAAACTGCAGTGCTGTTATACCGGTGGTACGGTACTGCATTCTTTTTTGGGAGAGCGCTTGCCTTCAGGGGAAGCGGCCAAAAACCTGGTTAGGAAAATTGCTTTAAATTATCAGTTGCCGTATTTTACTCTCACGCCGACATTTAGTATTTGCATGGAACACGGCTATCTTGCAGGTGAACACCCTAAATGTCCGAATTGTAATCGTGAGACAGAAGTATATACCAGAGTTGTCGGCTACCTGCGCCCCGTAGTTCAATGGAACGACGGTAAACAGGCGGAATATAAAGAGAGAAAGACCTTTGTTTTATGAGACTTGGCGGCTTTCAAAAAACTTCTCTTATTGACTATCCGGATAAAGTTGCTTGTACTATTTTTACGCAGGGTTGTGACCTTAGGTGTCCTTTTTGTCATAACCGTCAGCTGGTCTTACCCACAGAATTTGGCTCTACCTCGCTGGTCAAAGAATCGGAAGTGTTTGCGTTTCTGGATAAGAGAGAGAAATTGCTGGACGGAGTCTGTATAACCGGTGGAGAGCCAACTTTGCAAAATGATCTACCCAAGTTTATTAAAAGAGTTAAAAAATTGGGCTTTTTAATTAAACTGGATACCAACGGCAGTCATCCCGAAATAATAAAGCAACTACTAAACAGCAATTTATTGGATTACATTGCCGTAGATATAAAGGCGCCTTTATTAGATGAGCCTTACAGCCAGGCGTGCGGGGTACATGTAAACACCAAAAAGATTGTTGATACTCTAGAGATATTAGCAGGAGGTAGTGCGCAGTACGAATTCCGCACTACAGTCGTTCCCGCCTTACATTCGCCAAAAAGCCTAACGACAATGGTTTATCAGTTAAAATCTTTTATATCTGCGGGGTTTAAGGGTTGGTTTTTACAGCAGTTTGTGCCGCTAAATTGCTTAGATCAAGATTACCTTGAGATTATCCCTTATACAGAGAATATTTTGAGAGAAATACTAGCGGAATTAGAAAGTGTCCTGCCGCAAGTTCAGTTAAGGATTTAGGGAAATTGGGTAATTAGGGAGGGGATTAGGCGGGTGAATAAAGCGGGTAATTAGATTGTAGGTCGTAGGGACAGGTTTTTAACCTGTCCGTTTTAAAAAGTAGGGCGGGCAGGGGCGAAGTTTGCCCCTGCCCGAGGTAATGACCTATAGGTGGGAAGCACCATAGGCCAACAACACTACGCAAACCCCGCCGGTTACTAGCCCTGCGATTGGTCCTCCGAGGGCCCAAACAGCCAGCGTGATGACGATGGATAAGCCAGCGGCCCACAGGAGTTTTACTACTCGTTTTTTCCTCAGAACCTTTTCCCTGGACGGGCGTTGCTGCACGATGGTCTGGCGAGTGAAAAGTTCACCACATCTCTCACAATTAAACTCTTTCTCCCCCTCCAGAAGGGCTGTTGCTACCCCGCAGTGGGGGCAGAAACCGCGAATACTCTGTAGCTTTTTTGGCATTTTTTGCCTCCTTTATGTTTGTGCCCGCCGAATCAGCGAGCAAAGTGCGAATTGAACGTTTCCGACATTATCCCATAGCTCCGAGTGTTTGTAAAGAGTCAGGAATAATGAGATTGGTTTTTTTGACAAAGCGGCAGAAAAATGGTATCGTGTGGGGAAAAGTAAAGAAACCCCGCCCAGCAGGTCGGGGCATTCTGCTTTAATTACCTTAAAAATTGAGGAGGAAAATGGAGACTGGAGAGCGACAAGAATACAAGTTCGGCATTCTCGGGCTTATCATCTACATTGTCAGTCTAATAGTCATCGGATACATCACCGTCTTTTGTGATTTGTCTCTGACTAACCGAATTCTCTTGAGCATACTGCTAGTTTGTGGTATGGGCATGGGAATTTGGCAATGGCAAATTGGCAGGCCGCAGAAACCGACTAGCCATGGGTGAGCAAACTCCCCCACCAAAAAACACAGAGGCAGGGGGAACATTCCCTGCCTCTAATTTTTGGGTAGGATATATACATAAATTTTAGATCGCACAAAGTTTAGGCAATATTGTAGCGGCGGCCCTTTAGGGTCGCACTCAGAATGCTAGACTGAAGTCTAGCCGCTACACAGGCGATCGCACTCAGAATGCTAGACTGCGACAGCCATGCGCTACGCAATGCTGCATAGCGTTGGCATCGCGTGGAAGTCTAGCCGCTACACAGGCGAGTAACTCCTACTTTGGAATGACATACTTTAGCGTGTTATCCTAAAAAACAACATGAACGTTTACAAACAAGAAATCCTCAACCACTACCGACACCCGCGAAACTTTGGTGAATTAGCTAACAAAACTCACTCTGCCAAAGGGACAAATGCTTCCTGCGGCGATACTATTCAAATAGATCTGATTATTGACAACGGAAAGGTTAAAGAAGTTGCCTTTAGCGGCGAAGGTTGTGCTGTGGCCATGGCCTCAGCCAGCATGCTAACTGAAAAAGTTAAAACCCTGAATTTAACAAAAATCAAAGAGCTTAATGAAACCTATGTAATCGAATATTTGGGGAAACTCAATCCAAGCAGAAAAAAATGCGCACTCCTACCGCTAAAAGTATTGCAAGAAGCAATCGAAGGCGAATAATTTTCGATATTATAATTTTTCCTCATTAAGACAAAATCTCAAACTGCTACCTTGTTCAACCAATCATACAGCAAAATAATTTGTTGTACGTTTATCACGGATTAACCGCAGTACCATTCTTGACACGTGGCGAAGCTTTACGTGTCGGTACACGGCACACGGTACGCGGCAAGAATCCGCTATTACATACAATGTAGTAGCGTAATTTATTACGCGATTCTTCGCCTGCCAAAAAAGAAAAAGGTGCGGTCAAATCTGCCCGCACCTTATGTTTATACGGTCTAGTCCCTGCTCCTGTTTTTACTTGTGAGGCTTATGGTGCCTCCAGCAGTGAAAAAGTCCGAGTGGTCCGCCGCCGCCGCCCGAGCCGGATCTCCTGTCCCTTGCTCTGCGACGCGGTTTCTTACGTTTCGCTTCGGCACGTAAAACTTGTGCAGCCCTTCTGCGCTCTCTGCGTCTTTCCCACTCGCCTATCAGTTGAACTCGCCCGCCTCTACAAGAGGGGTGGCATCTAGCCATCCCCGGTCCTAGTGGATCCCCACAAACCTCGCACACTCTGCACCGCATCTTTATCTCCTCTCGACAGTTTTCAGTGAATCTAGAGTGAAAAAACACGCTAAAGTGCCTGGTATAGACCGCTCTGGCGAATCGTAGATATATCTTCCCCCTTTATTTTGTTGTTAATTTTGTTACCGCAACAGTATATGTTAAAATTCAGTAAGATAATTCTTAACCGATTTGATTTAACATCACTATTCACCGTTATCTTACCAAAGAAATGCAAGATATTCAAAATACTTCCAAACTCACTGTCCACGTTGATCCCGAAAAGTGTACCGGGTGCGGGACATGCACAGCCCTTGCTGACCAAACCTTTGCGCTTAATGACGAGAATATTTCCGAAGTTATCAATCAAAACGGCAATTCCGATGAGGATAAACTGCTTGCCGCCCAATCTTGCCCCACTCAGGCGATTACGGTGACAGAAGAGGAGTCAGAAGAGAAGGTGTAGCCGTAGCAGCATGCAGTCCTCCTGGAGGACTGCCAAAGGCAGTCCGATAGGAACTAGCTTTGCAATAGCAAAGCGCACTGGTCGCTTCAATGTCAAGAAAGTACTACACGTACATCCTGACCAACTACACAAATAGTGTTTTGTACACCGGAGTTACCAATAATCTTAAGCGCCGTGTCTATGAACACAAACAAAAAGTAAATAAAGGCTTTACTAAGCGGTACAATGTCTGGAAGCTAGTTTACTACGAAATTTACAATAGTCCCATTGAGGCTATTAAAAGAGAAAAGCAAATTAAGAATTTGTTGCGCAGGAAAAAAATAGAACTAATTAAAGCTAAAAATCCCAGTTTTGAAGAGCTTCAAATAGATTAATATCGCTACGCTTGATTCTATCGACCCGACGCACGTCGGGTCTCCAGAATGACCGCTGCTGTCCGATTATGCTCAATGTCAACAAAATCCGCCAGGACTTCCCCATCCTAAAAACCCGCATTCACGGGAAACCACTCGCCTACTTAGACAATGCCGCCACAACACAGAAACCCCAAGTCGTAATTGACGCAATTAGCGACTACTACCGAAATTATAACGCCAACATTCATCGCGGGATGCACTATCTGGCCGAGAAAGCCACCGAAGCTTACGAAGATGCGCGTAAAACCGTGGCACGATTCATTAACACCAATGACCCGTCTGAAATTATTTTTGTCCGCAACGCCACCGAAGCTATTAACCTAGTTGCCTATTCATGGGGGCGGCAAAATCTTAGCGCTGGCGATACCATAGTCTTAACCGAGATGGAACATCATGCCAATATAATTCCCTGGCTCATGCTTAAACAAGAAAAAGGTGTTGAAATCGAGTATGTGCGTGTTGATTCGGACGGCTATTTAGACATCAATCATCTCAAAGACCTTCTTGACCAAAAACCCAAACTGCTCTCACTAACACACATTTCAAATGTCCTGGGTACAATAAACCCCCTAGCTAAAATCTCACGCTTGGCTGGAGAAGAAAACATCCCCATACTGGTAGATGCCGCCCAGAGCACGGGGCACTTGGGCTTTAATGTTAAGAAACATAAAATAGACTTTCTGGCCTTTACCGGCCACAAAATACTCGGCCCTACCGGTATAGGTGTATTGTGGGCTAAAAAAGAACATTTGGAAAAGATGCCGCCGTTTTTGGGCGGCGGGGAGATGATTGATGAAGTATATTTCGATCGTTTCACACTTAATAACTTGCCGCAAAAGTTTGAAGCCGGCACCCCGCACATCGCCGGCGCTATTGGTTTGAAGGCGGCGATTGACTACTTGGATGAATTAGGATTAAAAGAAATTAGAGAGTATGAACTAAAACTAACCGCGTATGCAATCACAAAGCTTCAGAATATACCCGGCATTTGCCTTCTCGGTCCTCTTAGTCCTACTGATCGCGGCGCGCTGATCTCCTTCACTCTAAAAGATATTCATCCGCACGACATTGCTGCTGTACTGGATATCGAAGGTGTTGCGATTCGTTCCGGCCATCATTGCGCTATGCCTTTACACAATACACTTGGCATCCCTGCCTCTGCGCGTGCCAGTTTTTGCTTTTATAATACCGAAGAAGAAATTGATAGATTAGTAGAAGGAATTAGAAAAACTATAAAAACTATGGGTAAAAGAGAGCACGAAAGAAAATAATTGTGAGAACAGTATTATGTGGAAAAACCAGACATACTGAAGGTGACACCACCCTCGTGGGGTGTGCAATGGTTGAAAATAGTGTTTTCAAATAACGCTGTGAATGTTTTGGTTTTTCCTTAGGAAGAAGCCACGCGCTTCTAGCGCGGGGTTCTTCACAGTTAGTATCCTATGCCGAAAATTCAAGATTTAAGTGACGAGAAGTTAGTAGAATATGTTAGATCACAAGACCAGGAACAATATCGAGAAATCACAAACCGGTATCAAAGAAAACTCCTGCGTTATGCTGAGTCTATTACTAAAGATAAGTTTTTGGCGCAGGATGTAGTTCAACAAGCATTTATTAAAGCATTTATTAATTTGTATAGTTTTAATATAAAAAAGAAATTTTCCAGTTGGATCTACCGCATTGTCCATAACGAGGCAATTAATCATCTTAAAAAATACAAACGGGAACTTAATTTAAAACACGAACACTGGCAAAACCTGGAAAGTAATGACAAAAGTATTGAAAAATCACTGATACAAAAAGACAAAAAAGAAAAGCTATTGGCGGCGCTAAAGGAACTTCCCGTCAACTACCGCGCCCCACTAACTTTACGATACTTCGATAAAAAGTCATATGAGGAAATCAGCAATATTTTAAAGATACCGACAGGAACAGTTGGAACAAGAATAAATAGGGGGAAAAAGGAACTGCGGCAGCTTTTTAACAGAATCTACAAGGGAAGATAATTATTTGACAAATATGCAGAATAAAACTCAACCAGACATCACCAGCCGTGTAATGACCGAAATTAAATCTCGCGGGATCAAAATGAAACCAAGGATTTATTTTGCCGCAGGATCAGTTCTGCTGGGGCTTGGGCTAGCCACTATCTTTATACTGGCTGTTTTTGTAATCAATTTAACATCTTTTCGCCTGCGAATGGATGTGCCGTTTGAGTTTTTGCGTTTTGGAAAACCCGGGCTACCGCCTTTCCTCGCCATCTTCCCCTGGCCATTTTTATTGTTCGCCTGCATAAGCATTTATGCCGGTCTTAAACTTCTAAAAAAGCTGGACTTCTCATATAAGCATAACTTTATAATGATTGCACTTATCACCGTAATGTGCATTGTTGGTGCAGGTCTGGCTGTTGATAAGATTGGCCTTAACGAGCGCTGGGCACAAGCAAGACCATTAAAAGGTCTATATCATCAGAAAATCCCCAACGGCAACTGGGTAATGGGAAAAATAATAGAAGTCAAGAATGACAAAATAACAATTCAAAATCCGGAAGGACAAGAACTTACAATAATTACGGACAACGCTACCCGTTTTCTAGGGACAAAAAAGTTTGTAATTGGACAACACATTCGAGCTTTCGGCGAACCCCAAAGCGGAACCTTCCTAGCCGAAAGTATTGTTTCCAGCCAGTTTCAACCCCATCCCACTTTCAGACAACGAAAACTGTTTTCGCAATAGCCTTACCCCCATAGCACTGCAAGCCCCCCCCCGGATCCAATCGAACAAAAAACCGTGGGTGTTAAACCCGCGGCTATTTTTTTGTGCTATACTGAATTCTAGACCTATGCCCCTAGACAAACTAAAAAGCTATAAGAAAATACTTGCGAGCCTTCTAATCCTGCCGCTTCTGGCCTCCACCCTCGCCGTAACCGCCCAAGACCTGCAGTCCGAGTACGATACTAAACAACAAGAATTAAACGAAATCCAGCAGAAAAAACAAGATCTGGAAAATAAGATTGCCGAGGCGCAGTATCAAGAGAGAACATTAGCAAATCAAATTGCCTATTTCAACAACAATATTTACCTCACCGAACTCGAGATCAGCGAGACGCAGTCGCAGATTATCACTACTCAGGACCACCTATTGGCTATCGGGGGTGATATAGAAAAGCTTGGTACTAAACTAGCCAATCTTGATGACAGCATTAATGAGTTAACCCGCGTTATCCAAGCCCGCATCCGCACTTCGTATGAACTAAGCCATACTTCTGATTCTTGGGCATTTTTACTCTCCACCAATAGTTTAGAAGAATATGTCCGCCGCTATACCTATATCACTACACTTCAGCGTGAGGACCAAAAGCTACTAAGACAAATGCAAAGCTCACAAGTGTTGTTTAATGAACAAAAAGACAGGCTGGAAGAACTAAAGCAGGAAAAAGAAGGGCTCAAATCACAGCTTGAAGAACAGAAAGAGATCTTGAATCAACAGCAGGTTTCGCTAGACCGTCAAAGATCAGACAAACAATATCTGTTGGCAGTAACGGAAAATGAGGAGGCTCGCTATCAAGAGTTACTGCAAGCCGCCAAACAAGATGAAGCGGCAATACGTTCTGCCATTAGCAATCTGCTTCAGCAGATCGCCGGAAATGTTTTAACGGGAACAGAAGTAAAGTGTGGCGGCATCATTGGACTGGAAGGCAACACTGGAGCGGTTTATCCTCGACCCACTGTTGATTATCCCTATGCCGGAACCCATTTGCACTTTAGTGTTTTAACCTGCGGCAGTTGGACTTGCGTGACTAATCCTTGGACTTACCTTAACAACGGCACTTTACAATGGCCGCTTACAGACTTTGTAATTACCCAGGAATACGGCTACACCGCTTTTGCGTCTACTTCTGGTTACTATACTGATCAGTTCCACAACGGTATTGACATTAAATCCAATGCTGGCTACGGCGCGCCAGTTTTGGCCGCCGCCGACGGTACAGTGTATTACACAGTAGACGGCTGGGGCGGGCACGGCGCGCTAGTAAAACACGCCGATAATTTATACACCGCCTACTGGCATTTACAACCCGTAAAGCAGTGATAAGCAAAATTAGAGCCTTCACTGTGTTGACCATAAAAATCATTTATTGTCATCTTGAAAGGATGTCGGCGGCACCATTCTAAAAGAATGGTGTGTCTAATTTCATTACGCAAACCCGAGAAACCGAAATACCAGAATCTGTAGTAGCGAAATTCATTTCGCGATGCCGCATGAGCACTGTGGTTTCTCTGCGTTCTAAATAATTTATTCTTATGTGCGCAGAATACAACGCCATGCGGCATCGCGTGGAATTCTGCTACTACTTTTCCCGAGAAGGGGCATTTTGTTTTTAACGAATTATAACTTTCACAATGAAAATACACCAATTCCCCGTGGGACAGTTACAAGCTAATTGTTACTTCGCCGTCTGTGAGAAAAGCCGGCATACAGCGGTAATTGATCCGGGTGGTGATGCTGATTTCCTGGTCCAGAAACTAAAAGAACTTGAATGTAAACCCAAAATGATTTTAGCTACACATGGCCACTTTGATCATGTTTTGGGAATTACCGATTTAAAACTGCAGTTAAACTTATCCTACCTACCTCTTTTCATACACCCTAAAGATATTTTTATACTTAAAAATGCCGCCCTCAGTGCCTACTACTGGACACGGCAGGGTAAAGACATTCCCGCTCCCATTGTGGACCAGCACCTTGAAGATGAACAGATTATTCCTCTGGATAAAGAAAAACTTAAAGTAATATACACTCCCGGCCACACCCCGGGCAGTGTTTGTTTTTATAACGAAAAAGAAAAAATCTTGTTCTCTGGAGATTTGGTTTTCCAAAACGGCATTGGCCGCACTGATTTTTCCTACAGCAATAATGACACCATGAAAAACTCTCTGCAGAAAATTCTAGGCCTACCGCCAGAAACAGTCATTTACCCAGGCCATGGAGAAACAACAACAGTTGGGGAGGAGAGGACGGCATTGATGCACTGATCAATCGGCTGGATTAACACGGCAAGTCCAGCTTGTTACAGCAAGCTAAACTTGCCACGGCACGTCAGGCGTGCCACTACGCAACTGATTGCCCCAGCATACCCAGCATGACATGACACCAAGCAAAACAAAGAAACACAGAATTTCGCGATCGCGAAATTTTGTTGCACGGATTAATAATTTGCTCAACGCAGTGAGGCGAGAGCGCAGCAGGGAGCGACTAAAAAGAGCGAGTTCAAAAACAGTTTTTCAGCCTTCAATGAGAAAAGGGAAAAAATTGATTAAAATTTAAATTTGTTTTTACATTTTGGGCGAAGGCAGAGGGGAACCAAAGGGGTGAATGCCCAAAATCCAAAACTCCTTCTTTAGACAATGCTAGCCACTGTGTTTCTCAAATCATCCTCTGCTTCATTTAGCTTTTCTTTAAGCTGATCGTATTTACTTATTTTTTTCTCCACAAGTTCGCTCTGCTTCTCGATTGGAATGTAATCTATATAATATTTTTCTAAATCCGGCTTTGAAATCGTTAACTTAGACGTCCCGTCGGCCAGGTCAGATACAATTCTCTTTCTTATTGCTGCAAAATACCAATTATAAAACTCAAAATTTACCTTATAGGGAGAGTCTTTTTTAGGTGTCATAACAAGACACAAATTGCTTGCAGTAAATTTACCTTTTACATAATGAGTTCTTCCTAACGAACCACCGGCTGCTACAGCATAAATAATAGCTTCTGTATCATGTGAAAATGTGCTATGTTTCTTCCATTCATTCGATGCTGTTATAAAATCGTAATCTCCACCTTCATCAGCGTCATTACTTGCTAGCGTACCTTTTTGTAAATCAAATAAACTCATAATCTGAACCATCTCATAATTACTTTTTCGTTTTATTTGTATGCCCGCACAATTAAGGACAACCTCTTTGTAGATTTTCTTTTTTTGGCATACACTTTCAATTTCCTTTGAGTTATTAATTGCATCAAGGATATTGTTCTCGATGTCGTTCCATTTATTTAATTTGTCCACCCTCCCTTTATGTTGAATGCTTTTAAATCCATCATCTTCTAGATTATAAAATAGAACATTGTCATTCTGGCTGTGAGGCGTCTTTGTAAAGCCAAAAATTGAAGTGTTGACTGTCCTTTTTTGTTCAGTAAATAAGGCCATTGGCATCTTTATAACAAAATCAAGTTTAGCCACCTCCAGTAATTGTTCCGTTAATCCCCCTTCATTATGGGTTAGTGTGGGGGTGGGCATTATTATGATTAGCTTGCCATTTGGCTCAATATAATCTATCGCCTGCTTCGTAAATTTAATTGGGTTGTTGCTTTCGTATGGCGGATTAATAATGCATTTAGTAGGCTTCATTTTCTTAATATATTCTAAAATATCAGCATCATTACTATTAACCATACTACCGCGACGTGTATCTAAAAGACTACTTCTGAAGAGCAGATTAGTCCTTCCATCACCGTGCAAAAACATATTTGAACAAGCTAACGCAAAAAGGACTGAATCAGTTTCAAATCCAATAAGTTGTTTTTCTTTTATGTGATTGATTTTTGACAAATCTCCCTTAGCTAAGGACATCATCATTTCCATCGATTCCATCAAAAAACCACCGGAACCTGTGCAAGTGTCCAATACAACATCATCTTTTGTTAATCTGGCCAGTTTTACCATAAGACTTTTTATGTGGTCCGGGGTAAGAATGATATTTTTATTATCAATTTTTCCAGCCCTCGACAGAAAAATCTTATAGGCCTTCCCTAGAATGTCCTGCTTCTCCTCGTTTAAATATGGTTGAAAGATCCTTGTTTCAATAGTCTCAATGATATCTTTATACTCAATGAGAGGGTAGTCAACATTTTTTATAAATGAAAACTTATCTTTCCAGCTATATTCTTTCGACAAGTTATTAATCTTACTTTCCAACTGACTTGATATTGCGCTAACTATTGCTTTGTTGAGATTGTAAGATTCCAATACGGTTGCCCTGGTCGTTGTAACCTCTTCTTTAGACGGTGCTTGAATTCCTTTGTATGTACTTCTGAAGTTAACATTTGTTAGAGCTATTATTAAACCTGAAAAGAAAAGGCTTCTGTCAGTATCTCTCACCTTATTTTCATTATTAAATCTTTTGTTCAGACTCTTTAGTACTAGAACAAGATTTTCGTCTGAGATGCTTTCACCATATTTATTTTTGTTGAAAGTTTTTTCCAGATCCCCTAGGGAAAGCAGTATATCCTTTACGAGAAAACTCTTCATCTCTTTGTCTTCAAAGATTTTATAAAAGTAGGTTACCTTAATTTGGTTTAGTTCCTGTCCTGACACAGCAATACCAATAATATCTTTCCGGATTTTATTGTTTTCCATATAAAATTTAACATCATCTTCTGCCGCCGAGTGCTTTAATGGTTTAGCCTCAACAATGATTGCAAAGCTTTTATGGTCCAGAAAAAAATCAGGATAGCCACTATGTGACGTTCCCCTTTTTGACGTGAAGCCATACTCCGATGGGATTGCTGATTTCTCTATAAAAACATCTGGGCCATAAAAGCCTCTAAATATGTTTTCTGCTTTTGTCTCACTAATTTTATTCATAGAATCTTGAATTTTAACAATTTATATTATATCCGTTTTCCCCTTATAAATAAATCGTTTTCTGGAGCGAAGCGGAAGAAAACACCATATACCCCCCTCTTAAAATAATAAAAATAAAATTTGTTCATTATAGAAAAGTGTTAGGCGTTAACCGTAAAAAGAAAAGCATATTTCATCTAACTAGTGTTTATACGGACAATTGTTCGTATAAAGACCCGCAGGGGGATTTTCCGGGAACTACAATCTAGGCTACTAATGTACATGCCGTATCTTCAAAATAACATACTAATCCCAAAATCACAAAACCAGCGAAGGACGTTCGCAACCCCCATATTGCAGCAAATCGGCGCTCCTGTAGCCCAAGTCGAAATTTCCTCTTAATCCTTGTTATGTGGGGAGACTGCAAGTCGGCCGGCCGGCCGGCCGACCGACCGGAGGGACAGTTGTGCAAACCCCGTTCATTGTTTTAAAGAATCTAGCAAATCCTTAAACTCTTTTTGATTCAATTGGATTAATTTTGAATCTTTGCCTAATTGAGTATTCGTTATCTCTTTGCCCATCCAATCATAAGATTGAAAGTTTTTGGCTTCATCTTCAGAAGAAAATTCAACTTCTGCTCTAGTTAAGCCCTCATAATCTCCATGATAGATTTTGATAGTGACCTCTGGATTGTCAGAAATTTTATAGCTTTCTCTAATGATTGATTTTGAAGCGGAATTTATAAGCACATCAAAATCTCGTTTAGATATTTCTTGCTTTTCAGTTTTGCGTGATAAATCAGATGTTTTGAATTTTTTTTCTTTCTCGTATTTATCCCCTTTCCTCTGAATTCGCTCTTCAAAATCAGCTTCAATTTTCAAGAAATATCTTTCATAACTAACGCTATCTTTATCTGACAAATCGGGAAGTTTCTCTACTAAAAATTTTCTTTCTATCTCGTGCATATGTTTAAGGATTTTTGCCTATATTAATTTCGAACGCAGTGAGTCCATATGCCCGAAAGACGGGAAGACTATAAATAATGCGTGCTTTATTCTAAAATATTAAAGTCATCTCGTATGACATTTAATGAGAAATCTTCAACACTCTCAAGTACGATGTTATATTCTGGTGTATGTGGCTTAATAATAGATTCATATTGACTATTTCTTTCATCAAAGTTTTTCTTTACTTCTTCAGCAGTTTTCTCATTACTGGCCCTTGCTCGTTTTATTCTCCGTTTAATTTCTAATTCTTCTTTACACTGCAAGAAGATACTTACTGAATTTGATTTGTCTTTCTCTAAGAAAACTGTACCAACACCTTCTATAATAGTCAAAACTGCGTCTCCATGTAATAATCTACATTCTTGAGATCTCTTAGCTTTCTTAGGCCAATGATAATAGTCATTGCTTTTTTCAATATTGTATATTATTGCTTTTACATTTTGTAAAAAATAAGATGCTGCAAAAGAGGTAGTATATCTGCCTTTTTGTTCCTTCTTTTGATTATCATTCCATGTTGTAGTTGCACTATTTCTAAGTTGAGTATCAACAACAAAATCATCCATCTCTAAAAAGTTCACCCGGCCGCGTTCGGAAGCTTCTTTTAAAATGATTTTTCCCAGTTCAGTCTTACCTGAAGCACCATTCCCTGAAATAAAAATAAGTTTTTTATTTGTAGAAGTACAAAAGCTAACTATTTTTTGGGCAACTTCTGAAACATCATAATTTTTCATATAATTAAATTTAAATTGTGAAATTCAATTGCGTATAACGTTCCCGTATATGCAACGTTTGGTGATGAGATAATTCTAGCACGCCCTCCATACCGACTACTTACACCAGTATGATACATCACGCTAAGCGTGATATACTAGTACATCATACTAGCATTGTAGAGTGATGAATAAAAAAACTATAATTTTCATTATAATAGCCGTAACTCTTCTGATTGGCGGATTTATTATTTTTCTGCCGGAGAAGGAAGAAACAACCCCTGTTTTAGGAGAACAAGCAGACCAACAAGACACAGCTCAACAAATGATCCAAGAAGAAACGAAAGCTCTAAATCCCCCAACAATGCAGATAGATCAGAACAAAACATATCAGGCTATTTTATCCACAACACAAGGAGATATAACTGTTAGATTATACGCGGATAAAACACCAATTACTGTTAATAATTTTGTTTATCTCGCCCGACAAGATTTTTATAACAACACCATATTTCACAGAGTTATGGAGAATTTTATGATCCAGGGCGGATGTCCCGGAGGAAATGGCACTGGCGGGCCGGGATATAAGTTTGATGACGAGCCGTTTAAAGGTGAATATACAAGAGGAACTATAGCCATGGCAAATGCTGGCCCCAACACCAATGGCAGTCAATTTTTCATAATGCATAAAGACTACAGTCTGCCCACCAATTATGTAATTTTTGGCGAGGTTCTTAGTGGGATTGAAGTTGTTGATATGATTGCGGAAGCGCCTGTAAAAACAAGCGTTGCGGGAGAAGCATCAACCCCTATAAACCCCGTAATCGTAGAATCTGTTGAAATACTTGAAGAGTAATTTTTGCCTCTGTTTATTGCGCGAAACCCTCAACCGTACCACATTCAGTCTAACCGAGACAAATTCCTTACGTGGTGCCCTCAACGAGAATTGAACTCGTATTTCTACCTTGAGAGAGTAGTGTCCTAACCGTTAGACGATGAGGGCAATCATTTCTTTGCCCTATTATACCAAACAACCAGCAGGGGAGCGGCAGTAAAGGTGGAAGAATAAGTACCGGCAATAGTGCCAACAAGCAGAGCAACAACAAACCAGCGAATGGTTTCACCCCCTAAGAATAACAGGGCCAAAAGCATGAAGATAAGTGTTAAAGAATTATTAATCGAACGCACGATAGTATCTCCAATGGCCTGATTTACAACATTTTCAAAGCTTTCCTTGTGATGAATTCTTTTCAATTCCCGAATACGATCATAGACCACCACAGTATCGTGAACAGAAAAAGAAAGCATCATTAAAACAGCCGTTACAAACAAAGTATCAACCTCTACGCCATAAAAATGTCCCAGCAGAGAGAATGCCCCCAAAAGAATGAACGTGTCGTGAAACATGGCCAAGATAGCACAAATACCGTACATCTTATTTTTAAACCTCCATGCAACATAAAGCATAATAAATCCGGCAGTGAGAACAATCGCCATAATAGTCTTTTCCAATAGCTCTTGCCCCAATACAGGACCGACTGTTTCAAAACTCTTTTCGGCAAACACAGTGAACTTTTCCGACAAGCCCGTTTTAATCTCCTCTTTCTGTGTTTCGTCTAAAGGAGAAAGTTTAAGCAAAAAACTTTTTCCATCAAGCGATTGAACAGTATGGACAGTATGTCCTGATTCTTCCAGGAAGGCTTTGATCTCATCCGCCGAATTCTCAAACTCAGGCGCAAACTCTATTTGCCACAAGGTCCCGCCGGTAAAATCAATAGACGGGTTAAATCCCCACAGAAAAAGCGCGATTATGCCCGGAACTAAAAACAATGCGGAGATAAAGAAATATAAGGTTTTGTATTTTAGAAAATTCCTCATAACATTCATCTTTATAGACTAATAGGCTATCGTTGTCAAACTTCTGTTAGAATATAATTATGATTTTCACACGGCGGCGGGTAATTGTAGTGATCATTGCAGTTTCTATTTTAGTGTTTATAGCAGGGGGTATACTATTCCGAGACTTCTCACTACTTAACAGCCAGTTAACAGTGGAAAGTGTCCGTGACTTGGTAAAAACTGGCGGGCCTGCCGCGCCATTTGTTTTTATTTTAGCTTGCGCCGCCACTAATATTTTCTCACCTTTGGTAATTATGCCTTTTTGGATAGCGGGAATTCTTGCATTCCCATTTCCATGGTCATTGATTTATATCTACATAGCTAATCTTTTAGGCCATTCGCTTAATTTTCTTATTGCTAAACGGTGGGGACGGAATTTAATCATTAAATTCACTGGCGTGCAGGGGCTTGCAAAAATTGACGATTTCACCAATGTAGTGGGTATAAAAATGATTTTCCTCATTCGTCTTATGGGTGGCGCGGCTACAGATTATATCTCCTACGCTCTCGGGCTGACCAATATTCGCTACTCAACTTACATTGGTATTACCGCACTGGCCTTTATACCGTGGATGCTGCTTAATTTTTACCTTATTAAAGGGGCAATGGAAGGACAAACGACTGTGCTTATTCGCAACTTTAGCCTTTTGGCAGTTTTGGGGTATGTTTTTACTTTTTTACTCTCGATAATTATTTACCGGAACAAAAAAAGGAACAGCGGGAATGGTCACTGATTAATAGTGATTAAGTGATTGAGTCCTTCGGCAGGCTCAGGATCAATTGAGTAATTAAGTCGATTAATTGTTAAATGCTATACCAGAATCTTGCAATTTCAACAATCGTTTTTGCCCTCGGCACAGCTATCGGCTCGTTTGTAAACGCTTTGGAATATCGCCTGCGCCATAATCTCGGTTTTACTAGAGAGCGTTCTCAATGTCCTGGCTGTGGTCACACTTTGGCCTGGTATGATTTAGTTCCTATACTCTCCTTCATACACCTGCGCGGCAAGTGCCGCTACTGCGGCAAGCTTATTAGTTTTCAATACCCCCTGGTTGAATTAACCACCGGGATACTGTTCGTAATTTTCTTCGTGGCGGTAATAAGTAATGAATTTGGAATCATGAATTATGAAGTATGGTCTCCAAATTCTTCAATAATCCAATTACTCATTAACTTAACAAATCAATTATCCGGTCAACCAATCACCCAATTTCTCCTGAACTTGCCAAAGTACTCAATCGCTCAGGTATCGGCAACGATTGTTTCATTACTCTATATTTACTTTATAATCACCGCCCTCATAACCATATTTCTATACGACCTTAAATACGGACTAATTCCCACCAAGATTATTATTTGGGCTGGCATGACGAGTTTGTTTTATCAAAGTTCCGTAATTTTCATTCATTCCATGCCCGCTTACATTCTTCCACATCTAGGCAGCATACTTTTAAGCGCTTTCGGCTCCGCATTATTTTTCTATCTTTTGATTAAAATTACTAAAGGCAAGGGAATGGGCCTGGGTGATTTGTATTTGGGCTTTCTAATGGGTCTTATTTTGGGCTATCCGCGAATTATTTTGGCCCTTTATTTCGCTTTCATTCCCGGAGCTCTTGTTTCCCTACTGCTTATTGCCCTTAACAAAAGGACCATGAAACAAGCCGTACCCTTTGGGCCATTTCTGGTGGCCGGTACCCTAATAGGAATGCTCATTTAAGGTTAAACTCAGCATTTTGCTATAATCTCTTCATGACAACCGCGACATCTGATTTCCAACAGCATGAATTACTACTAAACAGTCACAAAATCAATTACTATACAGTAGGTAATCCTTCCCGTTGCCCCCGAAAATTCTTGTTTATCCACGGGCACCGTTCCGATGCTCTCCGCTTTAAAACGTTTATTCGCGGGCTCGCTGAGTTTGGCGAGGTTATCGTGCCGGATCTACCAGGGTGTGGTCAGTCGCCACGTTACCCGCGGCGCTGGCACAGTATGGAAAACTATGCCCGAACATTGGCTGATTTTATTGAGCGCTTGAATTGTAAAGATATTGTTTTGGTAGGCGGCTCAATGGGAGGAATTATTGCCCTACATCTCTATCCAAAAATTGCACAGCGGATCAGCAAAATCGTTTTGATCTCAACACCAGTGGACTATCGACTGTTTAATTCCCAAGTTACTAAATTCCGTCGCTATAGACCCTTGGCTAAATTACTGGTGAAAACACGTATATTTCCTATTTGGGGAGATAAACTTATCGCCCGCGACAAAATTGCTAAGGCAATTTTAACCCGCAAGTTTGAACCCGAAGACAAAGTTTCGGAAATCATCAATTACGAAATTCAACAGTGGCGAGCAATGTCACTATCCGTCTGGCTGCAAACAATTTATGATATTTTAAACGTAGAAATTGCATGCAATCCGCCGCAAATCACCGCTCCCGCGTTTTTGGTAGAAAACAGAAATGAAAACTATTATAACTCCCAAAAGAACCTTGAACTCCTAAAACAATTTGCGCCTAACCACGAGATTGCACTTACCTCATTTAAAAAACATGTTCCCAAAGGCGAGATTCCTGAAAGCTTTCTGGATCCATATCGAAAGAAATTAAGGGAGTTTTTAGAAAGGGAGTGAGCCGCCTATCTGAAAGGTCAATCTCAGTAGACGGCTCATTTTGTTTTCTTTTGCACAGCGGTTGAAAACCAAAAGTGAAATTCCCAATAGACCTATCAATATAAGCCAAACAAGTTAGGAAAGGGCCAGGCGATTATCTCCGCCCACACGGTTGAAGACCAGATAGCTAGGCAGATAACTGTTGATATCAGCAAAGAGAACACCACCAACAACAGCGGCACCCAGATTCCCTTGGGCGCCACACTGGCTGGCGTGAATGCATAGCTTATCATCAACCCAACAAACACGACACAAAACCCAATACGCCAGATATTACCCAAACTGGACAATTCAAAGTCTCCGAAAGAAACTCTCAGAAACTGCGAGCCAAAAATGGCAAAGGCATTGGCTATTACACCCCAAATCGCCAACGGGACCAAATAATCCGCCTTCGATTGTCTCGGGTTGTTATCGTCATCCAATATGCAAACTAGCCCCACTAATGCGGTCAACACCTGCAAAACCAACATCTTTATCACGATCATTGTTTTTCTCCTTTACCCACGATTATATTTTCTTGTCGTTTGTGCTACTTACGCCCCTAATTGTAGCAAGTAACTAACTAATCATCAAACCCACCATTTGAGTCTCCCCCAATCGAAAAATGATACCGTAATTTAGACTGTGGACTTTTCAGCGCGAGCCATAATTTGTATCCTCTTTAAGTATTTTATCAAATAATGGTCTTTCTTGTTCTCTCATAATTGT
>Ga0180007_10002401_pt1 | contig 22502 bp, 17 predicted proteins | sample MM_PC_MetaG_FD_121122 | JGI IMG/M metagenome (GOLD analysis project Ga0180007, IMG submission 121122) | Groundwater microbial communities from the Aspo Hard Rock Laboratory (HRL) deep subsurface site, Sweden - MM_PC_MetaG | ecosystem: Environmental > Aquatic > Deep subsurface > Groundwater... | reverse complement strand
CCAAAGCGGACAAATCCAGGTAAAATAGTCAACACTAGGGGTGGCGATAAAGTTAAATTCGTACAATACACAAACGGCGATTGGCAAATGCTAGTAGATAATAACCCCTTTATAATTCAAGGGATAACGTATGATCCTACTCGCGTAGGAGAATCTCCAGATGACGGGTCTATGGAAAACTGGACAACCCAAGATTTAAATAAAAACGGATTAATTGATGCACCTTATGAATCTTGGGTAGACAAAAATAGCAATAATATCCAGGATTTAGACGAAAAAGTTGAAGGAGACTTCAAATTAATGAAAGAGATGGGTGTAAATACCTTAAGACTCTATTCTCAGCCTTTTGAAAGAAATAAAAAACTTATTGGACAAATGTATAAAGAATATGGTATATATATAACAATAGGTGATTTTTTGGGAAAATACACCCTGGGAAGCGGCGCTAATTGGGAAAAAGGGACAGATTACGATAATCCTACAGATAAAGAAAATATGCTTGCTAGCGTTAGGAAAATGGTAAATACGTTTAAAGATGAGCCGTATGTACTAATGTGGCTTCTTGGTAACGAAAATGTGTATGGATTAGGCTGTAACGCTGACAAGAAACCTGAAAGCTTCTTTAAATTCGCTAATGAAGCAGCCGCGCTTATAAAATCATTAGATCCTCAAAAGCGGCCGGTAGCAATAGCTTCCGGAGATAGCTTATTTTTAGATGTTTTCGCTAAGAATTGTCCTGATATTGATGTATTTGGGACAAATTCATACCGCGGAAAATACGGCTTTTTAGATTTATGGGACGAAATAAAAAGAATTGCCGATAGACCGGCAATGATTACAGAATATGGTGCTCCTTCTTATGGTAGAGGATATAATCAAGAAGAAGCCCAAAATTTTCAGGCAAAGTACCATCAAGCTAATTGGAACAATATATATTATAATTCTTGTGGCTATGACGCAGGAAACTCTATAGGAGGTTTCATCTTTGAATGGCTGGATGAATGGTGGAAAGCTTATGAACCGGCTTATCATGATAAAAAAGGTCTTTTTGCCGGTCCTTTTTTAGATGGATATATGCATGAAGAGTGGCTTGGTTTATGTAGTCAAGGCGACGGTAAAAAATCTCCGTATTTACGCCAAGTCAAAAAAGCCTACTTTACATATAAAGAACTCTGGAAATAGTATTAAATAAAAGAGGAGTAAAAATTACAATAAACAGAATCCAAATTACAAACAAATTACAATATACAATAAACAAATAGAGAAAATAGATAAAGAAATATGTTGATAAATCTGGATTATTTCCGTTTTTCGTTTGTGTATTGTATATTCGGTATTGTCTATTGTTTGTAATTTGTTTATTGTTTATTTTTGACAATACTATAAGACATATGGGAGGCGCTAATATAGAAAATTGGTGATGAAGGAGGTGGTATTAAGCGCTTAATACTAAAAATATACAAAACTAAAGAACCCCGTACCAGAACCCCGATAAATCGGAATACGTACAGGGGTCATTCACATGCAGCACGTAAACGCGCATGTGGTCATTGAAGGAGGGAGTAGAATGCGTAGATTGGGTGTTTTAACAATATTATGTTTCACTATTTTCAGCTTATCAATTTATGGACAGGATATGAAAGATAAGAAATTTGACATTTACGCGGATAAAAATTCGCCGTCAAATCATTTTATGCCTAGTGGATGGATGGGCGACTATGGTGATTTAAAGTTTAACGATCAAGCAATAGACGAATACGCTTCAGGAGCAACTTCTATAAAAATAGAATATACCGCGAAAAAAAGTCAAGAACAAGGATGGACAGGCATTTATTGGCAATCAGCTCAAAACAACTGGGGAGATAAAGATACTGGTTTTGACTTAAGCGACTTTAACAAATTAGTCTTTAAAGCAAAAGGTGTTAAAGGCAATGAAGTCATTAGTTTAGTCAAGATAGGAGGCATATCTAAAACACCGGTCGGAGATACAGTCGCTTATCCAGATTCTGTAAGTGTAGAATATGGTCCTATTCGAGTAACTACTGAATGGGAAGAATATTCTATTAATTTAGTGGATAAAGACTTATCTTATATCAACGGCGGTTTTTGCCTTATCTTTGACTCTAATCATGTTGATGAAGCACAGACTATTTATTTAGATGATATCGCTTATGTTTATGACGAAAAAATAAAGAAAGAAGAAGCACAACTAAACTTACCTTTCTATATTTATGCTGACGCTACTTCTTTAGATAATCATTTCATTCCTAGCGGATGGATGCCAGCTACTGCCGCGAGCGATTTAAAATTAAACACTAAATGGGAAAATTACCCTTTTAGCGGAAGCTCTTGTATACGGATTGAATATAAAAACACTTCAGGAACACGCTGGGCAGGCGTTTACTGGCAACAGCCAGCAAACAACTGGGGAACTGTACCTAATGTCGGATATAGCCTTCAAAATGCCACAAAGCTAACATTTTGGGCAAGAGGCGAAAAAGGCGGAGAAGTTATAAACGAATTTAAAATGGGCGGTATTGCCAGTGGTGAACATATTGATTCTGACAGCGCGGGAATAGGGCCTGTTCAATTAACAAAAGAATGGAAGAAATTCGAAATTGATTTAAGAGGCCGCGATCTTTCTTATGTTATTGGCGGTTTCTGTTGGGCAACAAATATCGATGTAAACGATCCTGAAGGCATAGTCTTCTACATCGACGAAATGAAATACGAATGATATTGAAAGATACACACAGATTATAGGCATAGATAAACACAGATAAAAATAGATAGATAATGATGATTAAATCATCTGTGTTTATCTTTGTTTTTATCTGTGTGTATCTTGTATTTACAAAAAAGAGGAATCTAGAAATGAAAAAATTGTTATTAAGTATATGTGTTATTGCGTTAAGTTGTTTTTTATTTCATACCGCGAGTATTGCCGCGCAAGTTACTGTTGAAAAAACAGCGGACAGCGGGTATACTCTCTATGTAAATGGCGAGGCTTTCTTTGCTAAAGGGCTAATTTATAATCCGACTCCTATAGGTAGTGGTTATGATTATGACTTTTATTCCGATCCAAATAAACCTTGGATGGTAGACGGAAAACTTATGCAGGAATTAGGAATAAACTGTATCAGAGTTTACTCTGCTGGTAAAGATTTAGAAAAAACAAAAGAGTTTATCAACGATATGTATGAAAACTTTGGCATATATACAATTATGAGCGATTGGTTAGGTCTATGGAGTTATCCCGCGGCTAATTATGCTGATAGCACGTTTCAAAAAAAGACAGAAGAAGAAGTTTTAAAAATTATTGAATCTCTTAAAAATGAAAATGGTCTTCTTATGTGGATTTTAGGGAACGAAAATAATTACACGTTTTCGGGAGAAATAGGTTTTTGGACATCACCTAAAATAGAGAAAGAAACCGAACCTTTTAAGAAAATAAATAAAAAAGCTGAAATTTATTACGCGTTTGTAAATAGCCTTACTTCAAAAATTAAAGAAATCGATAAAAATCATCCTGTCGCGTTAGGTAACGGAGAAGCTAATTTTCTCAACATTGCCGCCGAAATATGCGATAACATAGATGTTTTAGCTATAATTATTTATAGAGGAAAAATTTTCGGTAATCTTTTTAATAATATTCAACGTACATTTGATAAACCAATATTTCTTTCAGAATTTGGCTGTGATTCTTACGATGCTTATAAAGAAGAAAGCAATCAAGCCGTCCAAGGTGAATTTTTACTTTCTCAATGGACAGAAGTATATAATGCCTCAACCTCTAGCGGCAATGAAAAAGGAAATTGTATTGGAGGCGTAACTTTTGAATGGAATGACGAGTGGTGGAAACATAACCAAGGATATATTCAAGATTGGAGTGTGCAAAATACTGAAGGCGGATGGTCACAAGGCGCTTATTTTTTTGATAACCGCGTAAAAAACAACTTAAATATGAACGAAGAATGGTTTGGTATTGTAGCCCTAGACCAAGAGTTAGAAAATAATATAAATAAAAGGATTCCTAAAGAATCTTTTTATGTCCTAAAAGAACTATTTGCTGATTTTGATAAAAAAAATAGCACAATAAAGGAAATCAATATACCTCAGGAAAACTTATAATATTTTTAGGTATTATAAGTTTTTAGTAAAAATGGCATCCCACGCGAACTTGCGTGGGATAATTTTTTTTTGCGAAGAGATGAAGTTTCAGGCGCTGGTACTATGGCGCTGTTGCGAAATATCCCAAAAGTGTCATCCCCGCGAAAGCGGGGATCCAAAACATTAATGGAATCAATGGATTCTGGATTCCCGCTTTCGCGGGGATGACAGAAAACGTTATTTCGCAACAGCGCCACTATCGCCAAGTTAAAACTATTTGACAGATTAGGGATTGGCGTTTAAAATTTTCTTTTATAGTTTAATCCAGATTTTATATTTTTCAGGTATAATAATATTAAGATTATACTTAACAGGTATATTAGACGTAACGTGAAAAAAATTTTATTAGCAATTGCCTTTTTAGGTATTTTATTATTACCCATTAAAATATATACTTTAGACTCAATCGAAGTATTTTCAGGGTATCTCGAAGCAAACATTCGAGAGAAAAATGAATATCAAGGTATTCCATTATTTATAGCTTTTAACTTCGACGCTAACCCAACATTTTCCAATATTGGGTTAGAACCGGAAGGCGACTTGAATTTTGTAGTTGAACCGTTTTTTCATACTATAATATCACCGGACTTAAATATTGAAATTGGGAGTAATTTTCTGATGAAATATTCATACCCCCTTACAGAAAGAATACATCCTTACGCTAAAGGCGGTTTAGGAGTTGTCTTTATGACGCAACATACACGAGAACAATCAACCCAATATAACTTTCTTCCACAAGTAGGGGGAGGTATACAGTTTTTCCTTAATGAGATAACCGCGTTAAGTTTAGAATATCGCTACAGACATCTTTCTAACGCCAGTTTTAAAAGACCAAATAAAGGAATAGACACGAATTTAATTTTGACCGGCATATCGTATTTCTTTTAAATAATCAGAATTACTGTTTAGGTAATATCAATATGATAAAAAAAGCCAAAATAGCTGACGCGAAAAAAATACAGGGACTTATCCTCAATGAAGCGAAAAAAGGAAAAGTTTTAGATCGTTCTTTGAATTATATATACGAAAATATAAGAAATTTTTGGATTTATAAAGATAATCATAAAATCATAGGGTGTTGCGCCCTTAGTGTTGTGGGATGGCAAAATTTAGGGGAAATAAAATCGTTAGTCGTCAAAGAACCGTTTCAGAAAAAGAATATCGGAACAAAGCTGGTAGCAAAATGTTTAGAAGATGCCAAAAGCTTAGGGTTAAAGAAAGTTTTCGCTTTAACTTTTGCGCCTAAGTTTTTTATGAAATTAGAATTTAAAAAAATAGCCATGAAAAAACTGCCTCATAAAATCTGGAAAGATTGCATGAATTGTGTTTACTTCCCCGATTGTAAAGAAGTAGCAGTGCTATATAACATATAACCTAAAACTATTAAAGGAGGATACATTATGTCTTTAATCGATTACCCTTTAACCGAAGATCAGAAAATGTTAAAAGATTTATGTCGTCAAATCGCGGAAGAAAAAATTAAGCCTATTTCACATCAATACGACGAAGAGGAAAAGTTTCCTGCTGAAACGATGAAAGTTTTAGCTCAATCTGACTTATTTTCAATCTGTATTCCAACAGAATACGGAGGAATGGGGGGCGGCCTCTTAGATTTATGTATCGCGACAGAAGAACTTTCTCGCGTCGATGGTGGAATTGCAGCCGTCTACGCGGCATCTTTTTTAGGCATGTTTCCTATTCTTTTATATGGAACAGAAGAACAAAAGAAAAAATATTTACCAGATATAGCTTCTGGTAAGAATTTAGCCGCGTTTGGATTAACAGAACCTGAAGCTGGATCAGATGCGGCAGCCGTAAGAACTACCGCGAAAAAAGATGGTGACTACTATATTTTAAATGGAACAAAACATTTTATTACTAACGGAGGCGATGCCCAAATAAACACCATTATCGCGGTTACGAATAAAAGCAAAGGGCCGCGAGGTATTTCTGCTTTTATTGTAGAAAAAGGTCAAGAAGGGTTTACCTTTGGTAAAAAAGAAGAAAAATTAGGTATCCGTGCTTCGTCAACGAGAGAACTAATATTTACAGATGTAAAAGTACACAAAGACAATCTTCTTGGGCAAAAAGAAGGGATCGGATTCATATCCACGATGAAAACTTTTGATAAATCTCGTCCAGGCGTAGCCGCTCAAGCTGTAGGTATTGCTCAAGGAGCGCTGGAAGAAGCCGTTAAATACGCCCATAGCCGTATTCAATTTGGAAAACCAATTAGTTCTTTCCAGGGAATTCAATGGATGTTAGCTGACATGGCTACAAAAATTGAAGCAGCCCGAAGTCTAGTTTATAGTGTCGCATCCATGGTAGACAGAGGAATAAAAAATGTAGGTGGAGCTTCCGCGGCGGCGAAACTGTTTGCCTCTGATACGGCGATGGAAGTGACCACTAACGCCGTACAAATATTAGGCGGTTATGGCTATATGCGTGATTATCCTGTAGAAAAATTTATGCGTGACGCGAAAATAACACAAATTTACGAAGGCACAAACCAAATCCAAAGAACCATTGTCGCGTTAGATTTGTTAAAAAGATACGCTAAATAAAGAATAGCGTTTAGCGCATAGCGGATAGCGTAGAGTAAAAAAAATGTTTTTATCGATGTGCTTTCTACCTATCCGCTAAACGCTATCCGCTATACGCTCTAAATATGAAAAATATTTATCTAGTTGGTTTTATGGGCACGGGTAAAACATCTGTTGGTAAATTATTATCTAAAAAATTAGATAAAGAATTTATTGAAATGGATGATTTCATTGAAAAAAGAGAAGGAAAAAAGATCGTTGAAATTTTTACTGAGGCAGGTGAAAGTTGCTTTAGAAAAATTGAAAAAGAAGTTCTTAATGAGTTTTCAACTAAAATTGATTCCATTGTCAGTTGTGGCGGTGGACTTATATGTAACGATGATAACGCGAAAGTACTTCTAGAAAACGGTATTGTGTTTTGTCTTACGGCATCAGCTGAAACCATATACACTCGAACAAAAAAAGTAACACATCGGCCGTTACTTAACGTAGCTGATCCACTGAAAAAGATTAAAGAGTTACTAAATCAACGAGCGTCGTATTATAATAAGGCTCATTATATTGTTGATACGGATAATATACCTAAAGAAGAAATTGCTGACAAAATCATCCGTATTCTAAAAAATCGCTAGTTGTTAAACTTTTGACAAGACATCAAAAGTCTGTAAGGGGTTAGATATGGCAAAAAACGGAACAATTTTTCTTAATTTACTGAATTTAGCACCTAAAAAAATTCATGACATCATTGAATCATTAGATGATCCTGATCAAATATTTAGGATAACCAGCTATGACCTCAATAAGATTGCTTCATTAAATCAAAAGAATATTGATGAAATTATCCATTTAAGAAAATCTAATATTCTAGATAAAGAGTTAGAGCTTATTGAAAAAGCTAATATATCAGTTATTGATATCTTTGATCGAAGTTATCCCGCACTTTTAAACGAAATTTCTTATCCACCAATAGTTCTTTATTTAAAGGGTTCAGAAACCATTCTCTCTGAAAACTTATTTGCTATTGTCGGAAGCAGAATTCCCACTCTTTATGGAATTTCTACAGCCGCGAAATTTTCATATCAACTATCAGCCGCGGGTCTAACTATTGTATCCGGATTAGCGAAAGGAATTGATACAATAGCTCATAAGGAAGCTATAAGGACCGGAAAAAGTATCGCGGTATTAGGCAGCGGACTTCTTAATACTTATCCTAAAGAAAATGCTCAATTAGCCGAAAAGATAAGTCTAAACGGCGCAGTTATATCAGAATTTCCTCTTAAAACCGCGCCTCTACGTGAAAATTTTCCTCGTCGAAACCGAATTGTAAGCGGGTTAAGCTATGGCGTTTTAGTAGTTGAGGCAGCAACGCGAAGCGGCGCGCTTATTACCGCTCGGCTTGCTTGCGAACAAAATCGTGAAGTTTTTGCTATTCCAGGAAACGTAGATTCACCTCTAAGCAGAGGAACCCACCGTCTTATAAAGGAAGGAGCTACGCTTGTTGATTCAATTGATGATATATTAAATGAGTTAAATATACCTTACCAACAGCAAACAATAAGTTACGATGCCAATCTTAATCCTGACGAAAAAATAATTTTGGATATGATTCATAACGAAGGAGCTTATTTAGAAGAACTACTTATAAAAAGTAATACTAATCCGGCGATGATAAATAAAATTATCCTTAATTTACAATTAAAAGGTTTAATAAAGGAAATAAAACCGTCTTGTTTTATAAAAAACACGTATTTACATTAATGGCGCTGTTGCAAAATAGCACCAACGCCTGATTACACAGATTAAAAAACGATTACAGAGATAAAAAAACCAGTGAATTATGAGTAAAAGTAAATATTTAGTTATAGTTGAATCACCTACAAAAGCAAAAACTATTTCTTCAATATTGGGGAAAGACTACTATGTAACCTCTTCAATGGGACACGTAGTAGATTTACCGGCTAGGAGATTATCAGTTGATGTTGATAATGACTTTGAGCCGTCTTATAAAGTAATAAAAGGTAAAGAAAAAATTATTAATGTTTTAAAAAAAGAAGCGAAAAACAAAGAAGTCATTTACCTCGCGACAGATCCCGATAGAGAAGGAGAAGCAATCAGTTGGCATATTCAACAAGAATTATTAAAGGAAAAACTTTCTAAATCTAGATCTAAAGCTAAAAAAACGGCATCTAAACCGCGCAAGAAAAAAACTCCAGTAATTACTTCAGACAGTTTTAGGAGAGTTGTTTTTCATGAAATTACTGACGACGCTCTACTTGAAGCCTTCCAACAGCCCAGTCAAGTAAATATATCTAAGGTTAACGCGCAAATTGCCCGCAGAGTGCTAGATAGAATAGTAGGGTATTCTCTTTCTCCGTTGTTATGGAAGAAAATTGTGAGAGGGTTATCGGCAGGGAGAGTCCAATCCGTGACATTAAAGTTTATTGTTGAAAGAGAAAAAGAAATTAAAGCGTTCACATCTAAAACTACATATGGAATTGAGGCTAAATTTAAATATGGCGATACTATTGTTACAGCGAAATTAAATAAATATAAAGGTAAAGACATACCATTTGATTCTAAAGAAGAAGCGCGAAATTGCATCGAAGAAATTAAAAAAGAAAAATTTATCGTAAGTAAAATATTAAAACGCAATACTAAACGTAATCCCCCTCCGCCGCATACAACTTCGTTACTACAACAGGAAGCTTTTAGTAAATTACGGTTTTCTTCTCAAAAAACAATGCTTATTGCTCAAAAACTATATGAAGGAGCGCAAATAAAAGATAAAACTGTTGGCCTTATTACCTATATGAGAACCGATTCTTTCCATGTAAGCCCTAAAGCAAAAAAGGAAGTAAAAGAATTTATTGTCGATACCTATGGCCAAGAGTATTTACCTGAAAAAGAATATAAATATAAAGAAAAAAAAGGGGCACAACTCGCGCATGAAGCAATTCGGCCAACTAGTGTCTGTCGATATCCCCACGATTTAGAGCCTATCATAACAGCGGACGAAGCAAAACTCTATAATCTTATATGGCATCGGTTTATTTCTTCCTTCATGAAAGAAGTGCTTTATGAAAACACAAAAGTTATTATTCGCTCTGATAATGCCGAATTTAGTGCCGAAGGAAGAAAAATCTTATTTGACGGATTTCTTAAAGTTAGCAAAAAAGAAGATGAAGATGAAGAAAAAGAACTCAATCTTCAGAATCTAAGCGAAAACGAAACTCTAACACTAGAGGATATAACGCTTAGCGAACATACAACAAAACCTCCGCCGCATTTTAATGACGCGTCACTAGTTAAACTACTGGAAGAAAAAGGAATTGGACGGCCGTCGACTTACGCGCCGACTATATATACCCTTCTTCGACGTCAATATATGAATCGAGAAAAAGGTTATTTTGTATCTACTGATTTAGGAGAAAAAGTTACAAAACTCCTAAAAGAATGGTTTTCGGAAATAATGGATGAGAATTTTACCGCATCGATCGAAGAAAAGCTTGATAAGGTTGAAGAAGGAGAATTGCAATGGAAACAAATTTTACGTGATTTCTATCCGGCATTTAAAGAGAATGTTGATAAAGCTATGGTTTCCGTTCAAAAAGAAGTTGTATTTTCTGATAAGATTTGTCCCCAATGCGGCGCCAAATTAGTAATAAAATGGTCTAGAAAAGGTAAGTTTTTGAGTTGTGAAACATTTCCTACCTGTCGATACGCTGAAAGTATCACCACGGATGTTAGCTGTCCGGATTGTAAAGAAGGAAAATTAATTCAAAGAAGAAATAAAAAGGGACAATTTTTTTATGGATGCAGTAAATTTCCTGAATGCCATTTCACCTCCAGGAAACTCCCGGAAGAAACAAAATCAGAATCTGTAGGGGAGGGTTACAAACCCTCCCCTACACATATAAAATAAATCTGAAATTATGTTTCCATTCACATATTATATTGACCGGTTTTTAAATTATATTAGTGTCGAAAAAAATTATTCTCATCACACACTGATAAACTACCGAATTGATTTAAAGGAATTTCAAGAATTCCTCATATTTATAAAAACAACCGATATAAAAAAAATTGACTATTTTTTGTTACGTAAATTTTTACGGACGCTATCTGAAAAAAACTTAAAAAAAAGCACATTAGCAAGAAAAATATCAACATTAAAGAGTTTTTTCAAATTTATGGTTCGAGAAGGGGAAATGAAAAACAATCCTGCCTCAGCCTTAATATATCCCCGTTTAGAAAAGAATTTACCTAATTTTTTAACCGAACCGGATATAAATAAACTTATGGCGATACCTGTTAGCAACGATATTTTAAGCCTTCGAGACAAAGCAATACTAGAATTTCTATATTCTACAGGCGCCAGAATCTCAGAACTCGTTTCTTTAAAAAAAAATGCCTTAGATTTAATAAGCGGAATTGTTAAAGTTCGAGGAAAGGGCAGAAAAGAAAGGCTTCTTCCTTTAGGCGAACCGGCCGTCGAAAGCCTAAAAAAATACTTAGATAAACGAATCGATAATAACCCTTCCCTCCTATTAAATAAAAATGGATCGACATTAACGGATAAAGGAGTAAGAGACATTTTAAACAGATACATAAAAAAGAGCTCTTTAACACTTAAGATATCTCCCCATACTTTACGGCATTCATTCGCGACCCATCTTTTAAATAGAGGCGCGGATTTACGCAGTGTCCAAGAACTCCTAGGCCATAGTAGTATATCAACAACGCAAGTTTATACTCATTTAACGATAGACTCGTTAAAAAGTGTTTACGAAAAAGCGCATCCAAGGGCAAAATGATTATTTTATTTTGGATATACGATATTCTTTTCATTTTAGGTTTTTTTATATACTTACCGATATATTTCTGCCGAAGGAAAATAACATTTAAATCTCTGGCAGAAAAATTTGGCCGCATAAAAAAATTTCCTTCTAATTCTAAAAAAACAATATGGATACATGTAGTTAGTGTCGGAGAAGCAAACCTTATTGGAACACTTATAAAAAAGCTAAATGAGACTCTTGATTATACTATAGTTATATCAACGACAACATTAACAGGAAATAATATCGCGAAAAAAAAGTACTCAAAAAAAGCAAGAATAATTTTCTTCCCATTTGATATATCATTTATTCTAAATAAAGTTATACGCTTAATAAATCCTCGAATATTTATTACCGTAGAAACTGAAATATGGCCTAATCTTTTTCACCAACTAAAAAGGAGAAACATACCAATAGTTATTATTAATGGACGAATTTCTGATAAAGCCTTTCATCGATATAAATATGTAAAACCTTTTATAAAACAGACGTTAAATAACTGCTCGTATATTGGAGTTCAAAATGAATTTTACCAAAATCGCTTTATTGCTTTAGGCTGCAAAAAAGAAAAAGTTACTATCAGCGGCAACATGAAATTTGAAAGCATTTTTTTTAGCGAAACTCGCCTAGTACGCACAAAAAATAAATATATCCCGTTACTTAAAGAAGATAATCGTCTTCTTATAACTGCCGCCAGCACGCACCACCCCGAAGAAAAAATAATTTTAGATATCTATAAAGAACTTATTTTAACGTCAAAAAACACATCATTACTTATCGCCCCTCGCCACATTGAGAGAATCAATTCAATTGAAAAATACGCTTTATCGTTGGGATTTAATCCTATACGAATAAGCAAACTAAAAAAATTCCCTCCCCGCAGAGAAAAAAACATTTTCATTCTGGATGTTATCGGCGAATTAATATATTTTTATAGTATTAGCGATATCTGTTTTGTAGGCGGCAGCCTTATAAAACACGGCGGTCAAAATATCCTTGAACCAATATATTTCCTTAAACCTACTGTATTTGGACCGTATATGGACAACTTTCCTGATATCGTCGAAGTTGTTTTAAATAAAAGCGCGGGAATTAAAGTATCTGATAACCAAAAATTGAAAGAAGTTATTTTTGAATTAACTGAAGATATGAGTTTGCGAAGCAACTTAAGAAATAAATGCGCCGAAGTATTTGAAGGAGAAAAAAGAAGTCTGGAAAAAAATCTGCATTTGATAATGCGATGTTTATAGGATTATGTTTGTTTTTATTTATTATGTAGGGACAGGCCTTGCGCCTGTCCGTTTCATAGACATGATATAAAAATATATTATTATGCGGACAGGCGCAAGGCCTGTCCCTACATAAATCGATATTATATGATATTACAAATTAAAAAATGGTATTTAAGGTTTCTGGAGAAGGATAAAAAAAAAGGCGGAGATTTATTTTTTCATTGTTTGTTTTTCAGTCTTTCGCTGCTTTACAGTTGTATTGTTAGCTTAAGAAACTTTTTTTATGACACAGGAATTTTTAAGGCTTTTACCTCACCTAAAAAAGTCATAAGTTTAGGGAATATATCCTGGGCTGGCTCAGGAAAAACAACCTTAACTATTTGGCTCTACAAAAAGGTATCTAAAAAAATTAAAACAGCCATTCTACGTCGCGGATATGGTGATGATGAAGGCAAATTGCTCAATCAAACAACAAAAGATGTATACTCTAACATAAATAGAGCCTCTTTAGCAAAAGACTTAGCTTCTGAATTTGATCTATTTATTCTTGATGATGGATTTCAACATAGAAAATTAAATAGGGATTTAAATATTGTTGTAATGGGCGCGAGAGAATTCAGAAGCAACTTTACCCTTATCCCAGCTAATATTTTTCGCGAACCACTTAATTCGTTAAAACGCGCCCAGATTGTTATAATAAACTATATTAACGAATTAAAAAACCCAGATAAAACGAAAGAGTTTCTCCTTAATAAATTTAGGCATTTAAAAATATTCTCGGCACGTTATACCGTTAAAAAAATTACCGATCTACATAATAACGAGTATACTTTACCGGACTTAATGATGAGACGATTTGGCGCTATAACAGCCATTGGTTACCCTCAAGGCTTCTTTAATACCCTTAAAAGCTTAAATCTTACCATATTAAAAGAAATTTCTTATCCAGACCATTACAAACTAACTGATAGCGAATTCTCGACATTAAGAGAATCTCTTCATAAAGAACAAATTCACGATATAATAATCACAACTAAGGATAAATACCATCTTCCTGAAGAAATATCCGGGATTAATATATATATACTGGAGGTAGATATGGTAATAGAAAATGAAGATGCGTTTTTACGGGAAATAGAAAAAATAATTATATGAAATGTCCCTACAGGATTATTGATTTTTTTCAATATGTATAAATTTGCAAAATTTATTCAATATCTATTGATGCGAACTCCCTTATGGTTGTGTTTTCTATTAGGCAAAGCGTTGGGTATAATTTTCTATCTAAACGGTAAAAAACGGCGTACCGCCTTTAAAAATATAAAAATGGCTTTTCCTGAAAAAGGAACTGATCAAATACACAAAATTTTACGTTGGAGCTTTCGTAATTTAGGATTAAGCATTATCGAAATAATAATAGCGCCGCGTCTAACCAATTATGTTCAAATTAATGGAAAAGAAAACATTAATACCTCCGAAGGAGGAATCCTTGTAGGCATTCATGAAGGTAACTATGAACTAGTCAACACGGTTTTTACTAAAGATTACAAGTTAGCTGTTTTAGTCAAAAAACAAAGAATTAAAGGGTTCGATAAATTCCTTAATGAATGTAGAGAAAATAATTATGGTATATCTATTTACTCCTCCCTTAAACCCCTAATACGCCATTTACTAAATAACCAAATAATCGGTGTTATCGTAGACCATGGCGCTGAAGATAATGCTAAACTGTCCGAATTTTTCTCACAATTAGTTCCAACTCCCGGGGGCGCGGTTTACTTATCAAAAAAATTCAATAAAAAAATTTATCCCGGATTTACTTATCGCGATAAAGGTTTCCACCATATCTGTCAAATTCATGAACCTTTATCTCCCCAAGGAAAAAGTGAAGAAGAAATGATTTCTCACCTAAACCAACTATATGAAAATGAACTAAGAAAACATCCCGACGTCTACATTTGGTCATACAAACGGTTTAAACGAAAAAAGAATTTAGAAGTTTTAATCTTAAGCGACGGAAAAATTGGACACATTAAACAAACCAAAGCTTTTTTATCATTTTTAAGGGAGGAAGAAAACTATATTATAAACGATAGAATTATCGAAATAACGTATAAAAATCGCCTTTCTCGAGGATTAGGCGAAATATGCGCTTTTGTTAGTGGAAAAAGCTGCTGCGGATGCGGAAAATGTTTAAAAACCATATTAACTACTGAAACTTATTTCAAATTACAAAAAACTTACGCCGATATCATAATTAGCGCGGGAAGCTTACTTGCTCCTATAAATAAATTATTTTCTTCCTATCTTGACTCCAAATCCGTAGTTATTCTAAGGCCGAATATCCCTTTAGGGAAATTTGATATTGCCGTAATACCTAAACATGACCGCGTCTACTCGAAAAATAATGTAGAAATTAAAGGCGCTCTTGTTTACCCTCATGATTTAACAGAAAAAGGACAAACTTGCCGGCAGTTTTTTAAACTTAGCGACAACAAAAAAATTTCGTTTTTATTAGGCGGTCCATTAAGTACTAAAATTGACTTTCTCAATAATTTAAAAGTTTTTATTGATAAATTAATACTATTCTCCCAAACAACAGGATATAAACTTCTTATAAGCACATCGAGGAGAACGCCTAAGGAAGCGGAGGATTATATTACTCATAAATTGACGAATTTCAAGAATACAGAAGCAATTTGTTATCCTAGCAAAACAAACTATGATTTTGTTTTTGACGGATTTATATCATTATCGGAAATTGTTTTTGTAAGCGATGAGAGCATTTCTATGATATCAGAAATTATTTCTTCAAAAAAGCCTTGTGTATGTGTCGCTTTAGAGAATCAGACAGCCAAACATAATGTTTTTCTTCAATCAATAAAAGACGAAGCTAATTTCTTAGAAAAACCGTATAATATAAAAGATATCACGAACTTAAAAATATCTAATATTTTTGAACAAAATAAGGCGATTATAAAAGACGCAATAAGGCAGATATTGTGAGAAAGAGGCAAGAGACAAGAAACAAGAAGTAAGAAGTAAGAGGTAAGAGGTAAGAAGTAAGATGGAAGAGGGAAGAGGGAAGAGGGAAGAGGGAAGAGGGAAAATGGGAAAAATACCAGTAAGGATTTAAGGAAAAAGAGAATTTCAATATTAATCGAACATACTAGCTAGTTCAAATCTTTTCTTACATCTTACTTCTGGCTTCTTACATCTATTTAATAAAGATATGAAAATAATTCAAATTCTACCCAAGATGAATGTCGGCGGTGTTGAACGGGGAGTGCTGGATTTAACCAAACACTTTAAAAACAGTCATATAGATAATATTGTTATAAGTGGCGGGGGAAGATTAACCCAAGAATTAGAAAAAGAAGACATTACCCATTATCAACTGCCTGTATTTAAAAAATCACTGTTATCTCTTTTTCTTATTCCTAAAATAAGAAAGATACTAAAAAACGAAAACATCGATATCATTCACGCGAGAAGCCGTGTTCCAGCATGGATAAGTTTTTTTGCTTCACGCGATAGTAATACAGAATTCATAACTACCGCTCATGGTATGTATAAAACTAAATTTTGGAGCGAAGTTATGGGATGGGGTAAATTTGTTATCTGTCCGTCACGAATAATAGCTCGTCATATGAAAGAAACCTTTGACGTCGGCGAAGAAAAAATTGTCATTATCCCTCGATGGGTCAACACGGCTAAATTTAAATTCATCGACTATTCTCAAAAAACGGAAAGTAATACTATTGTCAGTGTAGGCAGAATATCTCCATCAAAAGGATATGAATATTTAATTCAGGGATTTAAAAAAGTAGTCAGGTTCAACCCCCTACTAAAGCTGCAAATTATCGGATCCCCCGATAACTCTAAACTAAAATATTACAACCACTTAAAAAGTTTAGTCAGCGCTTTATCTTTAACCCATAATGTACAATTTATAGATTTTCGCCAAGACATAGAAAACGTGTTAATGACCGCGAGAGTTTTAGTGGCTCCTTCTGTTATTGAAGAATCTTTCGGAAGAGTAATTATTGAAGCTTTTGCCAGTGGTGTACCTGTAATCGCGACAAAAGTAGGCGGATTCAACGAAATTATCCAAGACGGTAAAGACGGCATTTTAATTGACGCCCAATCACCACAGGCAATCGCTGACAGTATTATAAAGATAATAAATACACCCGCTTATACTAAAGACATGGTAAAAAATGCCTATCAAAAAGTGATAAATCATTACACAATGGAGAAATGCCTCAGTGAAACCGAAAAAGTTTATAAGGCGTCTTTATCCTTAAAAAGGATTCTCGTAATAAAAATATCTTCTCTTGGCGATTTAATACTATCGTTTCCAGCATTAAAAGCGCTGAAAGAACAAATCCATGATAATCGTCTCACCATTCTTACGTCAAAAAAATATTCACCATTACTTTACGACTGCCCTTATATAGATGAAATTATCACTGTAGACAATGACTATAAAAATATAAAAAGTATTTTAACCCTTAGTAAGGCGTTACGACGCAAATCATTTGACTATATAATTGATTTTCAAAACAATAAGGCATCGCATCTTATCTCCTGGTTAAGTTTCCCGAAAAAATCTGTTGGTTATTCTTTACGCTGGGGCAAGCTTTTAACTAAAAACATAAAGCTTAATCGAGAGGATACCCCTCTTACATCGCAAGAAAGAATACTCCAATGTATCGGCGTAAAATTTAAAGAACGAAAACTCATCTTTTGGAAGGGAGGAACTAGCAGTAAAATCGCGTTGCCTGACAATACAAAGTTTATCGGCATAAGTATTTCTGCCTCACGGCGGTGGGAATCAAAAAGATGGCCGCCTAAACATATTATTAATCTTATAAAGTTAATTAATAAAAATTTACCGTCATATAAAGTTATTCTTATTGGAGACGAGACAGCTAAACATTTAGCCGACAAAATTGAAAATAGCATCAAAATTCGCCTAATTAATCTCTGCGGAAAAACAACTTTAGCCGATCTATCTTTTGTTATCTCTAAATTAAGCGTTTTCGTAACACCTGATACAGCTCCTTTACATTTAGCCACAGCGCTAGATATCCCAACAATTGCTCTTTTTGGACCAACAGACCCAACTCGTCATATTGTTAAAAGCAAAAACATAACTGTTTTTACCAAAAAACTAGATTGTTCATTCTGTTATAAACCTCAATGCAAATTATCAGAAAAAAATCTTTGTATGCAAAAAATCACACCGAATGAAGTATTTAAGAAAATAGAAAATATATTAAGAAATATTAGTCATTGAAATTTATTGAAATATACTTACTTCGTTCGTGAAATTTATCGAAATTGATTGTATGGAAGTTCATAAACAACAAATTTCTATGAATCTCAATAAATATCGCGAACGTAGTGAGCAAGTATCTATATATTAATTAAAATAGATGAACATTTTAATTTTAACCACTCATCTCAATAAAGGCGGCGTATCCCGATATGTCCTTAATTTGGCTATTGGCCTAAAGAAGCGGGGAAATACCGTTTGGGTCGCGTCTCGCGGCGGAGAATGGGTATCTAAACTTGACGTAGAAGGTGTTTGTCACAGAACTATTCCGATACAGACAAAATCAATATGCAGCCCGAAAATAACTCTATCGTTATTTAACTTACTACCCTTTATTAAAAAAAACAATATTGAAATAATTCACTCTAACAGCCGTGTCACTCAATGCTTAGGCTTCTTTCTTTCAAAATTATTAAAAATACCTTATATCAGCGCTTTTCACGGATATTACCGGCCTACTATATTTAGAAAACTATTGAAATTCGCGGGAACAAAGACGCTGGCAGTAAGTACTGCTGTAAAACAACACCTTATAAAAGACCTAAATATACACAGTGACAATATCTTTGTCGTTTATAACGGTATTGATATAAAACAGTTCTCTCATCATAGTAAAACCAAAGCTGACTGCGGATTCAATGAAAATCAGTTTATAATTGGAATCTTAGGGCGAATTTCTGAAGAAAAAGGCCATTTTTTAGCGGTACGCGCGTTAAAATCTTTATTATCAAAACATAAAAACTGTTATCTTTTACTTGCCGGTACAGGAAAAATGGAAAATCAGTTAAAAACCCTTATACACCAGCAAAATCTACAAGAAAATATAAGATTTATTAACTGGAAAGCGGAAGATTTTTTAGATATACTAGATGTACTTATTATGCCGTCGAAAAAGGAGGGGTTTGGTTATTCTATTATCGAAGCATTCGCCAAAGAAATACCCGTAATTGGTTTTAACGTAGGCGGCATTAGTGAAATCATTAAAGATAAAGAAACCGGTATTTTATTTTATAGCTATGACGAAATATCTTTACAAAACGCTATTATGGATGTTATTATAAACGAAACTTTAAAAAGAAAGATTATAGCCGCGGCAAAAGAACGCGTGAAAATATTCTCTTTGGAAAACATGGCAGAAAACACAGAAAAGGTATATAAGACATTGATTACAGTAGTATCATGAAGAAAATTCTAAAATTCAGTCTCATCTTTCTATTTGTCGCTTTTCTATGTTTTTGGGGATATATCGCCGTTAACTGGCAGACCCCAATACTTATGTACCATGCTATAGATAAAAGTAAAGTAGGTAAATATGCCGCGGTTTCGCCAGAAGTTTTCTATCAACAGATGAAGTTTATTCACGAAAAACAATATACTGTTATGTCTCTTGATGACTACTGCCAGGCAATCATTAAAGGAACTGAAATACCACGAGATTCTGTAGTTATAACTTTTGATGACGGATATAAGGATAATTTAGAAGCAACAAGAATATTAAAACTTTTCAGGTTTCCCGCTACAATATTTATAATTCCAGAAAAACTGGGAAAAGAAGATTACTTAACTCCTAACGATGTAAGATGGTTCTTAAAAGATACTCCCGTAAAAATCGGGTCACATACCTTAACTCACGCCTATCTACCAGCTATTGATGCTACTCAATTAAAAGAAGAAATCCACGCGTCTAAACATAACCTCCAAGACAGTTTTGACCAAGAAATAAAGACAATCGCTTTTCCGTTAGGCGCTTTTGATAAACGCGTATTGGAAGAAGTCAAAAACGCTGATTATCTATGTGCCTGTTCAACTAATAGAGGATATTCTAACAAACTAAACCGGTTTGCGTTAAGAAGAATAAAAGTAACTAACCGCGATTTAGGAATTAGATTATGGGCAAAACTAAGCGGGTTCTACAATATATTTAAAAAAGTGAAGGATCCATACTAATCTAGCGCATAGCGTTTAGCGGATAGGAAAACTATCTACTAGCTTTTTTTTCACTATCCGCTAAACGCTATGCGCTAATAAATATTATGGAAAAAGTACTAATTGTATCGGTTAATTGGTTAGGGGATGCTATTATGATGACCCCTATTCCCAGAGCGTTAAAAGAGAAAAATCCTTCTTTAGAAGTATCCGTTTTAGCGCCTCAACGAGTAGCTGGTGTATTTAGAAATAATCCTTATGTTGATGAAGTTATACCGTTTGATGATGATGCCTTAAAAAAAAGTTTCATTGAAAAACTTGCTTTAGTTAGAACTCTACGCCAAAAAAAATTTGATATGGCCTTTCTCGTCCACCGCTCTTTTAGCCGAGCATTGATTTGTTGGGGGGCGGGAATTAAACATCGCATTGGTTATGCCCGCCCTAAAAATTTTTTTATTCTTACAAAAAAGATTCCGGAGCCAACTAAAGCCCTTCATCGTCAGGACTATTACTTACACCTTTTTGAAAAAGTGGGAATTAAAATACACCATCGCCAACCACAAATTTATATTTCAAAAAAAGCGGAAGATAAAATAAATCACTTTTTACAGCCTATCCGGCGAAAACATAGTATCTTTATCGGAATTAACCCTTCGGCAAACTGGACTCTTAAACGATGGCCCGCGGCAAATTTTGCTTATTTAGCGGATAAATTAATCGCTGAACTCAATTGTGCCGTTTTTTTTATCGGAACATATAAAGATAAAAACATTACAAACCAAGTACTAGAAAAAATGCATCATACTTCATATGATATGTGCGGGAAAACGACACTAGATGAACTGGCCGCGCTAATAACAAACTTTAACCTTTTCATATCTAATGATTCCGGACCTGCTCACTTAGCTGCCGCCCTAGACATAAAAACTATCGCGCTATTTGGCCCTACTTCAAGTAAAATAACCGCGCCCCGTGGTAACCACGTAAAAATAATTTGTGGATCAACGACACAAAAAGCTGAATGCAAGGTGCCATGTTATAACCTTAAATGTAAAAACAATGTTTGTATGCAAAGTATAGATAGGAATGATGTGTTAGATGCGGCGAAAAGACTATTGTAGGGGCGTCGCTTGTCTACGCCCGATTATTAATTATAGATATGCCATGGGATATGATTGGTCTAATGATATATTCAACCAATTGTTAACAATTTTATATTATTACGGGCGTAGGCAAGCAACGCCCCTACAAGATAAATTAAAACATGACCAAACACCCTAAAAAAATATTAATCATAAGAACAGACCGGCTGGGCGATGTCATATTATCTACTCCGGTAATTACAAATTTACGACAAGCTTATCCCCAAGCGCATATAGCGTTTATGTGCCGGCCGTATACCTTAGACGCCATAGAAGGGAACCCTCATTTAAATGAAGTTATTGTATATGATAAATACGGTAGGCATAAAAGTATGCTAGCTACATTTAAATTCGCGCTTCGATTGCGCAAAAATAAATTTGACTGGGCAATCATTTTGCATCCAACAAACCGGGCTCATCTTATAGCGTTTTTTGCCGGTATACCTTTACGAATCGGCTGGAACAAAAAAATGGGATGGCTGCTTACAAAAAAAATGCCTCACAAAAAACAGGAAGGGAAAAAACATGAAGTAGAATATACTTTAGATATCTTAAAACCATTGAAAGTACCCATTGTTGATAAAACAACATACTTCCCAATAAAAGAGGATGCTGAAAAAAAAATAGAGGACATGCTTAATACCTCGGGATTGATACCTGATGAAAAATTTATCGTAATACATCCTTCAGCATCCTGTTTATCAAAAAAATGGCCTCAAGCGTATTTTTCAGAATTAATAAAAATTATAAATGATAAAATTGATTTAAAAATCATTATTGTAACAGCAAAAGAAGATATACAGTTCGGTAACCAACTTGTACAAGAACACAACACTATAGATTTCAGAGGAAAATTAACTCTACCACAAATGGGATCACTCCTTAAGCGCGCGGTGTTATTTATTTCTAATGATTCTGGTCCTGTGCATATCGCGTCTAGCCTAAATACTCCTGTGATATCTATTTTTGGAAGAAAAAACCCTGGATTATCACCGACAAGATGGAAACCTCGAGGTAAAAAATCAACTTATTTTCATCAAGACGTGGGATGTACTGTATGTCTAGCTCATAATTGTAAGCAAAGCTTCTTGTGTTTAAAAAAAGTCTACCCTGAAGAAGTAGCAAAAAAAGCTTTGCAATATATAAAAAAATCTTAAGTGAATTCCGGAATAAATCCTATTTCTAAATAAATTTCCAAAAGAATTTTGTAATGGGTGAGTAAACGAGGGATTGCCTCCTAATCCTTTATCAATAAAAAAATAAAAAAGTACTGGCGCCCCCTCTTGTTTTATGATATACCATAATTGATG
>Ga0180007_10002400_pt1 | contig 22507 bp, 21 predicted proteins | sample MM_PC_MetaG_FD_121122 | JGI IMG/M metagenome (GOLD analysis project Ga0180007, IMG submission 121122) | Groundwater microbial communities from the Aspo Hard Rock Laboratory (HRL) deep subsurface site, Sweden - MM_PC_MetaG | ecosystem: Environmental > Aquatic > Deep subsurface > Groundwater... | reverse complement strand
GCAAATTTGACAAATCGGCCCATATTTCCATAGATTTTCGTTAAATAGGCCTGCTATTCGCCTCAAATCCATGAAAATCTGGTCTCGATTTTTCTAATTTTCGCTACGATTCTCTAAATCCGATAGACTCCTAGAACGATTTAATCTGCCTACATATTGCCTATAAAAGCTTATCGTAGAGGCAGATAAAAAGCAAACACTCCCAATTCAGTATATCAAGTCAGCGAAGCCATTCAAACCGCTGCCAGAAGTCAGGAAAGGATTTGCCGACACACCCTTCATCACGAATAAAAACACCTGGCACCCGCAGACCAGCCACCGCAAAACTCATGGCCATGCGATGATCCTTGTAGGTTTCGATCTCGGCCCCCTGCATTCCCTCACCGCCTGAACCGTGGATCACCATAAAATCGGGTCCCTCCTCCACCTTGGCCCCCATCTTGGCGAGCTCTGTCAAGACAGCAGTCAAACGATCACACTCCTTGATCCGGAGATGGGCGATGTTGGTAATGACGGTCTTGCCATGGGCAAATGCAGCCACCACAGCAAGTGTTGGCACCACATCCGGCATATCTCCCATATCCACCGTAATTCCTTCAAGACGGTCACGTCCCTGCAAGGTGATGCCGCCGCCATCCCGGCTGACATCACAGCCCATGCGCGCCAGCAGTGGAACCAGATTGGCATCTCCCTGTAATGAAGGAACCGGTACATTGGCCACCGTCACCCGGCCACCAGTGATAGCAGCTGCAGCCCAGAAATAAGAGGCGTTGGATGCATCGCCCTCGATCTCATATTCCATGGCCCGATATTTTCCCTGAGGAATGCTAAAGGAAGTAAACTCATTGTTACAATCTACATAAACACCGAAATCAGCCATGACCGAAAGGGTCATGGCCACGTAAGGTTTCGAGAGGACCTCCCCCCTGACTGTAAGGGTTGCCGGAGCAAGCGCATAGGGAGCGACCAGAAGCAGGGAAGAGAGGTATTGGCTGGATTTCCCCTCCGGCAAGACAGTGGCCCCGCCTGACAGTCCATGACTGGCCAGGAGAAGAGGCGGGCAATCGGTCCCGGCAACGGAACGTATATCAACGCCCCAGCCCTTGAGGGCCTCCATCAACGGACCGATGGGACGCTCGCGCATCCGTTCTTCGCCATCGATACGAAAGGAGCCGTGGCCAAGAGCCGCCACCGAGGTAAGAAAACGGGTGGCCGTTCCGTTATTCCCAAGAAATATTTCCCTCTCAGGAGCAGTAACCTGGCCACCCTTGCCATGAACTGTCCAGGTATCTTCCCCTCGTTCCACGCCAATCCCCATCTGCTCCAAGGCCTGGGAGGTGTACCGTGTATCTTCACTGGTCAGGGGACCTACCAATTTACTGGAACCGTCGGCAAGCGCCGCTGCAATAAGGGCTCGCTGAGTAAGACTCTTTGAGCCCGGAACAATGACCGTGGCATTAATTGATGATACTGGTATGATCTCTTTCATTCTCTTCTTTACTTAAAATTGCTCTTCATCGCAGTCTATTACCTGCTGCGATTCCAAATGTCCTGGCCAACAGGCAAGATGTTCTCTTACCATCCCACCGACACGAGAGGCTCAGGATCCTGTCCGGGAGTGCTATCTCTCCCAACCTTTTCGTTATTCCTGAACAATAATGCTCGCCATATTAGATAGATGACTGCGCTTATTATTCAGAAATGCCTCGATTTTGAACAAAATGCCTATTCTCGGGCAAGCCCCTAGGCCAATGCGTCTCCCAGAGCTTTGCGCATCACCGCCACCGGAGCGGTCCTACCGGTCCACTGTTCAAACTGGGCGACCCCCTGATAGAGTAGCATCTCCAGACCATTTATCGTTTTGCAGCCTGCTGATTCTGCCTCCTGAAGGAGGCGTGTACGCAACGGGGCATAGACAATGTCCATTACCACCTGAAAACGGGGAAGAATCCGAGCAGGAACCGGACTCACTGCTATGTTTGGCTGCATCCCCACCGAAGTAGCATTAATCAGGATTTTTCCAGACAGCTGTTGCCAATCAGCCAAGGAGACCCAGGGACAACCAAGTTCATTGGCCAATCCCCGGCCCCGGGACTCGGTCCGACTACAGAGGACAACATGGACTCCTCTTTCCAGCAGTCCAAAACCAATCGCCCGGGCCGAGCCACCAGCTCCGAGGAGTACGGCCTCTGTTCCATCAAGACATGTCTCCTCCTCCAGAGCGCGAACGGCACCAAGCCAATCAGTATTCAAGCCAATAAGGCTTTTGCCGTTCTCATCCTCCTGGAGGATGATGGTATTTACGGCACCTATGCGTTTGGCCACAGGGTCTATCGCATCCAGATAGGCCATCACAGATTCTTTGTGGGGTATGGTCACACTTACACCTTGAACGCCCAAGCCACGAATCCCGATGACGGCGGCCTCAATATCCAGGGCCGGAAAAGGGAGGTAGACCCCGTTGATATCTCGATCTGCCAGGGCTGCGTTCTGTATGGCAGGACTCAGGGAATGAGCAACCGGGTTGCCAACGATCCCATACAACATTGTTTTTCCGTTGATGACCATCTCCTCAGGCCCCCAGCAAGGAATAGATTTCATTCAAGGTAGCCAGGGAAAGCTGACCTGGGGCAGTGGCTTCATTCTCACTCACTGCGCAGTAGGTCATATAGCCGCCAAGTTCTACGGTAGCAACCCGGCTGATCACGCCTGGGCGGCCCATGCAGAAAGCAATCAGGGGAAAAGCACGTTCCTCGGCCAGCTCTTGCAGCTGCAATACCCGCAGGACATCCAGGTGGGAATGGGCAAAAGTCACAATCTTACCGATATCCGCTCCCTTATCCTGCATCATCGCCAACCGTCCCACAAGTTCTTCACGTCCTGGAGTCTCCTGGAAATTATGCCAGGAGAGGATCAACCTGGTGTCGGCATCCTCCAGGGCTAGTAACAATCTCCGCTGAGAGGAATCGGGAGCCAACAGCTCAAGATCAACATAGGCGCAGTTCGCATGCACTGCCTCAACTAAAGGAGCAAGACGCTGTTCCTCCCGGCCTCCGAATCGACCACCTTCCCATTTGGGCCGATTGGTGAAGAGGAGAGGTTTCTGGAGGGTATTGACAAAGGGTGAGATAGCAGGAACGGCCAGGCTGTCGAGACGAATTTCCAAGACATCGGCGCCGGAGCCCACAGAATCTGCAGCGGCCAGAACGTCGTCAATGGTCTCGCGACCGATGGAGACACAGATGCGGTGGTGCAGAGAAGACTGAGGCATAATACTTCTTTTCAGCAGAGAATATTAATCTTTGTGTAACTATTCAGGTACTGCTGAATAGTTACTCTTTTTTTTGAGCAAGTTTCAAGGCATAGGCGACAAGGAGTGAAACAATGGTCAAGTCATCCAAAAGCCCGAATCCCAGAATCCAGTCCGGAACAAGATCCACGGGAGAGAGGAGATAGACAATGGCAGCCCCGAGAATAGCCTTGACTTTCCATGGGGTATCCCTGCGAAAGAGGAGCCTGGCCCAGGTTTCCACCCTGTTCCACATTCGCATCTTTGTCTGCCGGGGAGGCGTCTTAGGAGGCATCGGCGTTAATCGGAGAGGACCAGGCCACCGATAAGCTCCCGTACTGAATGCAACTGTTGGTCGATAACATATCGGGTTAAGCCCTCGACCGCCTCTTCACTGGCCCTGGGATTAATAAAGTTGGCGGTGCCTATCTGGACTGCAGTGGCTCCGGCCAGCATAAATTCAAGGACATCCGCAACCGTCTCAATACCACCGATACCAATCACCGGTATGCTAACGGCCTGCGAAACCTGAAAAACCATGCGCAGGGCCACGGGTTTGATGGCTGGTCCGGACAACCCGCCAATGACATTGGCAAGCATTGGCCTCCTGGTACGATGATCGATGGCCATACCGATAAGGGTATTAATAAGAGACACGGCATCGGCCCCCGCCTCCTCGACAGCACGGGCAATGATAGTGATATCAGAGACATTGGGAGAGAGTTTGACAATGACCGGGACCGAACAGCTTTCCTTGACCGCTGTCGTTACGGCTGCTGCCATCTCTGGCTCTGTGCCAAAGGCCACCCCTCCCTTTTTCACATTAGGGCAGGATATATTGACCTCAATGGCCGCAATACCCTCCACGTCGGCCAGGCGTTTGCTGATCTCCCGGTACTCCTCCACCGTGTCTCCGAGAATATTCACCACCACTGGCACATTGACTCCGTTCAAAGAGGCCATTTTTTCGCTGATAAAGCGGTCCACTCCAACATTTTCCAGGCCGATGGCATTCAACATACCACAAGAGGTCTCAACGATCCTCGGCGGAGGATTTCCGGAACGCGGGAGAAGGGAAATCCCCTTGACCACCACAGCCCCCAGACGATGAAGGTTAACGTAGGCTTCAAACTCCTTGGCATAGCCAAAGGTACCGGAGGCAGTCATGATTGGATTTTTCAGGGTCAGAGAACCAATGGAGACCTGAAGGTCAACAGCCGATTCTGTGCAATCTACAAATTTCATATACGTGTTCACCTACAGCTTTTTATAGCTCTGAATTTCAACGGGGTAAGAGGTTCGCAGTGCTCACCAGGGAAATCTGCACCTTGATCCGCAGATCCCATTTCTGTTTCTTCTTTGAAGGCCAGCCGCTCTCTGCGAGACGTGACAAAGAAACGAATTTTCCTTGTCCTTGTTGAGCCGAATGTTGACAACCGCTTACAAAGTCCATACCAAGTCCTCGGCATCAAAGACAGGACCATCAGAACAGGAATGGCCATAGCCTCCTTTTTCCAGAGGTACAATACAGCCGAGACAAGCGCCCATACCACAGGCCATGGAGGTCTCCACAGAGACTTGGCATCCGTAATGCATACTCCGGCAAAAGAGATGGACCGCCGTCATCATCTGTTTTGGTCCGCAGACATAGGTCATGCATCGGGAACCGAGATCGAGGGCTTTTAAGACATCAGTGAGCAGTCCATGATGGCCCAGAGAACCATCATCAGTAGCAGCATGGACCTTTAAGCCGAGGGCAGCAAAATCATCAATCAAAGGTGCAAGCTCCTCGCGATTTTTGGCTCCAAGAACCACCACAGGACGGAGATCAGGACATTTCCGGAGGACCCTTTTACCCAGAAAGAGCAAAGGAGCAATCCCCATCCCGCCCCCTACCAGGCAGGCACGGCGCTGTGTGTCAATCCGATACCCTCGTCCGAGAGGGCCCAGGACTGAGAGATACTCCCCTTCCCGACAATGGGAGAGAAGACTCGTCCCCCTTCCCACCACCTTAAACAAGATTTGAAAACATCCGTCACTACTGGTCTGCGAAATGGAGAAGGGTCGACGAAGGAGGGGATCGTTGCTATTGCCAGTACGTATCATGACAAACTGGCCAGGGTTGGCAATAGAGGCAATATTCGGTGCCTCAAGGGTCAAGCGGACAATATCGGAGGTCAACTGTTCTAAACGGATAACCTGTGTTTTTTCCTGGATTTGAGACATAGTTAAGGCTACATTATAAAATGAATCTTGGGCTTTTTTAAAAAACCGGTTATCACAATAAAAAGAATCAGGGACTGCCTATGGTTGCCGTTTCCCGGTTTCTTCTCTTACCACCCTTCATTGAAAGAGTTTTATACAAATGGATTTTGCGAGCTTTTCCATAGTCACTGCTTTCCTTTTTGGAACCATTATCGGCAGTTTTCTCAACGTGGTCATCCTCCGCCTTCCCAGAGAAGACGCTTCCATTGTCTTCCCAGCCTCTCACTGTCCGGCCTGTCTGAAGGCATTGCACTGGTATGAAAATATTCCCATACTCAGTTTTCTTTTTCTGCGCGGTCGCTGCTCCCATTGCAACAAAAAGATCTCATTCCAATATCCTCTGGTTGAGCTGAGTATGGCCCTCTTTTCTGCAGCCCTGGTCAATCAATTCGGGTTAAGCGTTACCACAGCGGGCTATTTTCTCTTTTGCGCTGCCCTGCTGGTCATTATCTGGATAGATATCCACCATCAAATTATCCCGGACATTATTTCATTACCCGGTATCATTGCCGGTCTCCTCTTTTCCCTGATCAGCCCAGCACTGCATTGGAGCGACTCTCTGATAGGTGTTCTTGCCGGAGGAGGCATACTCTACACAATTGCCTTGTTTTATTATCTGTGGCGACGAAGAGAGGGAATGGGAGGCGGTGATATTAAATTATTGGCCATGATCGGTGCCTTCCTTGGTTGGCAAGCCCTGCCTTTTGTCATCTTCGCAAGCTCTTTAAGTGGTACCGTTATAGGCCTGCTGGCCATGATCAAACAGAAAAAGGGCGGACAGACCCGTATTCCCTTTGGCCCTTTTCTCTCCCTGGCTGCCCTTGCCTACATATTTTTTCGAGAACAGATCTTTCAACTCTATCAGCTCTACCTCTCTGTCTCTTATCCCTATTGAAGCGGATTCCCCAGCCTTCGCAAAAATCTCTTCTTTTTTTCTTCAGCCCAGACCATTCCTCAACAGAGGCCAGTGATTCTCAGTAATCCTCTTGGCTGCTTATGGGTGTCTGAAATTTGAGTTTCGATGGCTTCTTGCCTGCCATGATGTCATGGCCAAGCTTTTTACCAATATCATATGCCAGTTCCATCTGCTTTCGACTGTGTCCATATTTCGGATAAAATTTGCAAAACCATGAGGCCCCTACCTCTGGATCCTTTCCCGCAAGTTTTAAAAATACGCCAATGGTGCGCCACGGCTCCGGGGTAGGATGTGAAAACACAATGGGAGCACAGATAATTCGGGCGCCGCATTTTTTGAGGAGCGAACGGAGTCCCCAGAAATGGACCCGCCAGTAGCCTCGACACGAAATAAACGGCAACACTGATTGTCCAGCGATAAGATTTTTCCCGTCCCTGTCCAAAAGCGAAAGAATGGGCCCGGAAGGATTATAGGACCATGTGGGACCGGCAAGAATAATGAGATCCCATTGCTGAAAAACAGAGGGGTTGAGAGGCATGATAGGATAGCGTTTGCGGAAAAAGGTCTTCAGCATCATGACCACGGTGGAAAAAATGGTACCAATGGGAAAACGAAGATCCTGCAAGGGAGACACTCGCTCCCAAGTCAACAGAACCTCTTCGTCTTCTAAACCCTTGATCAAACTTTTCAGTAAATTTCTTGTCTGATGGCTATAAGAGTAAGACACAATAAGTACACGTTTTTCAGCCACGATGCTCCACGCCTTAACGACAAATTGAGAAATAGTCCTGAGATAAGGAGCCAACTCATTTCACTACAGCAGCTTCCCGGAAGCCAGCCTTCGCAGGGCACTATACAGCAGAAAAGGACAAAAAAAAAGCCCCCGATGACTCGGGGGCTTCAAAAACAACATCCTATTACCTGGCTCAGGATTATTCTATCTCATGCTCAACGCCAACGGCTATTTTGTAAAGCAGGGTCAGGACAAAAAATCCTGTTGCCCAGACACCGGCCGTCACTCCCAGCTCATTGGCGGTAGGAATATACTCGACGATCTCATGGAGCGGATTGGGAACAAAGCCACCAAGGACAAAGCCAATTCCTTTATCCAGCCAAAAGGCCAAAAACAACATCGCACACCCCACTCCGAGAAAGAAGTCGTCTTCCCTCTTCGCCAGTGGTGAAGCCAGCAGGCCAATGGCGCCAAAAGCAAGGATCACAAAGGCCCACATGAATGGAACCAGATTGTTATAGACATGGCCATGATGCTCAATACCGAAGAAGAGATATTCCAGGGCAAACTTATGACCGGGAATATTGGAATAATAGCCGACAAAAAATTCAAGACCGACAAAAAACATATTCAGCAAGGCAGCATAAATAATAATGGTAACAAGCTTATTCATTGCCTTTCTTCCAGCATCAAACCCTGCCACACGCTTCAGAATAATACAGCAAAGGATGATAAGGGCTGGTCCTGCCGCAAAAGCAGATGCCAAGAAACGGGGAGCAATAATGGCAGAGAGCCAGAAATGACGCCCAGGCAGACCACAGTACAGCATAGCAGTAACGGTATGAATGGAAACAGCAAAGGGGATAGAGAGATAAACGAAGAAATAAATCCACTTCGGGGGGTGCACCTGTTTCCGTTCTGCAGTAAGAATAATCCAACCACAGAGGATATTCAGGAAAAGATATCCACAGAGGACGCACATGTCATAAAACAACATGGAGTTAGGTGTGGGATGGAGAATAACATTCAAGGCCCTCATCGGCTGTCCAAGATCAGCCATGATAAAGAGCATACACATAACGATAGCGGAAATCGCCAGGAACTCACCCAGGATAGTGATCCTGCCAAATTCCTTATAATCATGGATATAGTAGGGAAGGACCAACATCACACCTCCAGCCGCCACTCCGACCAGGAAGGTGAACTGGGAAATATAGAGCCCCCAGGAGACATCACGGCTCATGCCTGTCATGCCCAGGCCGAAATTGTACTGCCTGAGATAACAGGCAGCACCAATAGCCATGAACATTCCTAAAAATGCAAGCCAGATCCAATAGGCTGGTTTGCCTTTGAGTGTTTTTTCAATCATGACTACCTCACACTATGTAAAAGACTGATGGTTTAGTACCCAGATTAGTCTTCCTCTGGATAGTAAATTCGCTATCAAGTACCTGCCTGACCTCGGACTTAGGATCGTTCAGATCACCAAAGGTAATGGCACCTGTCCCTTTGCAGGCTTCCACACAGGCAGGCTCCTGCCCGAGAGCAAGCCGCTCGCCGCAAAAGTTGCATTTCTCGACAACACCCTTCATGCGTGAGGGAAAGTCCGCATTATACTTCTTGATATACGGTCTTGGATCCTGCCAGTTGAAAGACCTGGCCCCATACGGGCAGGCAGCCATACAGAAACGGCAGCCGATGCAACGATGAAAGTCCATGGCCACGATTCCATTTTGGGGAATCCGAAACGTTGCCTTGGTGGGACAGGCCCGAACACATGGCGGATCATCACAGTGGTTACAGAGGGCTGGAAACGGGGTGGTAGCTACCCTCTTTGAAGAATGATACGAGGAATGATCGAGAAAGACATTTTCAAAGGGTGCCTTCCACAGCCACTTGATCTCATTCTTGGTGTCAGGAAACTCTGGAATGTTATGGGTTTTTATACATGCCGCAATGGCACCGTCCAATTGTCCAGGCAGATCTGCCATCTTGCGCATATCAATGACCATGCCCAGGCGTACACCCTGCGGTGCCTCTGCTCCGTGACCGGCAGCTGCAGGTGCTGCTCCATGCCCGGCAGCTGCCTCGTGTCCTCCCGAGGACGCCACAGCGTCTGAGGATGTCAACTTGATTATGGCTGGTGCTCCAATTCCTGCAAGTACTGATGCTCCTGCAATTGTAAGGAATTTTCTTCTTTGCTTATCCATTAGTGAATCGCCTCCTTCGATGCTGCCTCGGTGGGAGTCAGGTGACAGTCCCAGCAATAGGGTTCTACTGCGGCATAGATATGGCAGCTATCGCAGAATTTCTCCTTTTTGGAATGACATTCCATACATGCCATCTGCAGGCCTTTGCGGTATGTCTTGCCATCGATCTCAAGAATTTCGCGATTACCATCCCGCAGGACGTCATCACGCCACTCATTGAGTAACCGCATATGATTGGCTCGCATGTAATCCGCAGGCATTACACACTGTTTTTCTCCACCTGGCGGTAACTCGGGTTTGGGCAGATCACCTGCCGTTGTCAACCCGTTGAACCAGATTGGAAAAGTCACAAAAAGGACGAATAAAGCAAGTCCCGGTATGATTGTTCCTTTGTTATACATTGAATTAATCCTCCATTCCGGTCCGGTTTAGACCATAGTCCTAAAGCCATCAGGAAGCTCACGCTCGTTTCCTTCAGCATCATAGCCCATGGCTCGTTTCTCGTTATCCATTATCAGAGCATTTCCGACAAGCTCAGACAGTCCGCAGACCCCGCAGCCAGGATTCCAGTAATTCATCAGTGAAGTAAGGGTCGCGCGGTCAATGGCACAGACACAGGAAAGCATGTTGACACCATATTTATCGATAACATGCTTCACGGCATTGGCTCGCGGCAGTCCGGAGCGCATCCGCAGTTCCATGATCTCGTCAGTATTGAGACCAGTTCCTGAACCACAACAGAAGGTCTGCTCACGGATGGTATTTTCCGGCATTTCAACCCACTTAGGTACCACATGATCCAGAATGTAACGCGGTTCATCCATGAGCCCCATGGCCCTTGCCGGGTTACAGGAGTCATGAAAGGTAGGCAGAACATGGGCATTGCGACTCGGATCAAATTTGATCTTGCCGTGCCGGATCAGATCCGCGGTAAACTCACTGATGTGAACCATCTTGGTTGCTGCGGCATTGTTGAATACCGTTCCGGTTATCGGAGACTTGGGAACCTCAAGAAAGTCAGCAGGGCCATTCATGGTATCCATATACTGATGAATAACACGCCACATATGACCACACTCACCACCGATAATGTATTTGACCCCCAGACGCTTGGCCTCGGCATACATCTTGCCGTTCAGTTTCTTCATCAGCTCATTGGAGGTGAAGAGACCGAAGTTACCACCCTCAGAGGCATAGGTCGACCAGGTGTAATCCAGGCCAAGTTGCTCGAACAGTGCCAGGTAGCCCATGGCAGTATAGAGGCCGGGCTCGGCAAAGACATCTGCTGACGGGGTGATGAAGAGGATTTCAGCGCCCTTGCGGTTGAAGGTGTGATTAATTTTGATACCAGTGAGGGTTTCCAGGTCTTCGGCCAGGAAATCAACATTGTCCTTGAAGGTATGAGGCTGGAGCCCCATGTGGTTACCGGTACGGTTGGAGTTTGATGCCGGTTCAAGGATCCAGTTAATACCGATACCAAGCAGATGCAGGAGTTCACGAAGCATCATGGTTACTTCTGCAGTATCAATACCATAGGGACAGAAGACCGAGCAACGTCGACACTCTGTACACTGGTAGGAGTACATGAACCATTCTTTTATCACGCCAACGGTCATTTCCCGGGCGCCGGCCATTTTACCAAACAGCTTGCCGGCCAGGGTAAAATCATTGCGATAGATGGAACGCAACAGTTCAGCCCGCAGGACCGGCATGTTTTTCGGATCGCCGGTACCGAGAAAGAAGTGACATTTATCCGCACAGGCGCCGCAGCGAACACAGCAGTCCATGAAGATCTTGAGAGATCTGAATTTACCGAGACGCTCCTTGAGACCATTCAAGATGATCTCCTGCCAGTTCTCGGGAAGTTTCCAATCATCCTCGAGGGGAGACCAGATACGGGCATTGGGGAATTCAAGCCCTACCTGACTGTTCAGGTATTCTACCTTTTCCTGTTTGGCAGGGTAGGCAAAATTCCCCTCTTTAAAAATTGCCGGGGTCTCCATCCAGTCCTTGGTTGGTACAGCTCCTGTTACCAAGGACGGTCCCTGCACTACGCTTTTCGACAGTTGTTCTAATTTTGCAAGTGCCATTATTCGTTATCCTTATAAATTTGGGTCAACAATCCTGTTATTCGTCCTTTTGAGGAGGTAGCTCTTTCTCAACAGGGATGCCGTTTTCGACCATAAACTCTCTGAACTCATCCTCATATCCAGCATAGGAATGGGGTTTGATTGTAGGATCGTTCCATGGGTTGATATGACGCTTAGCACGGCTGTCGTTTGCCATATTCCTGGTGGGGCTCATGAAAACACCACCTAAGTGCATCAATTTACTGAAGGGAAAGTAAATAAGGAGGGTACTGACCAAGAAGAGATGGATGAAAAAGATGGAACCAATCTTGGCGGTGATAACCGGTGAAAAAGTGACCAGGCCAACCAGGAGTTCCTTGATAGAGATAATATCAATATTGGTGCGGAGAAAATAACGCATCAGGATACCGGTGGTGGCGATGCCAAAAATAAGGAAGAGCGGAAAGTAATCATTGGCAAGCGAAATATATCGCACTTGACGATTGATCAGGCGCCGACCAAAAAGGAGGACGATACCAAGCACCAAGGCAGCGTCGGTGGCATAGAGCAAAGGCGCTCCAAGCTGCAGGGCCGCACCGGCGTCAAGGAAGTCCAGGGTCTGTAACCAGCCAGGTACCGGGTTGAGGAAGAGACGCATATGCCTGATAACGACTATAAGGAAAGAATAGTGAAAGATCAGGGCAAAGAGCCAAAGCCACTTGGAAGACTCATAGGTAATTTTCGGTCCCTCGTGAAGCTCGGACTTAGTATTCCGGAAAAGGGATCGGAAGGCAAAAATTTCCAGGAACATCCTGGCGACGACTTCTGATGTCTTGGTAGGGCAGTCAAGCTTATCCTGTTTAATGAAATCCAGTGATACACCCTGACCACAAGTGGTCGGGATGGAAAACGGAACAGGAGATTTTGCCCATTGCACGACTCTGTAAACAAAGCCACCCAAGAAGATCATGATTGCCAGATAGGGGATGGCAACACCAAAAAGGTACTGCATACCCGGTATCTGGGATCCCAGCCACGCAAATAAAACCAGTGCAATGACTGCCAGGAATGAGAAGGTATACTTCATTTCTTCTTACCTCGCTTCAAATTGAACAGTGTTGGTAGCCGCCCGGACGAGTTCCCCTGCCCCGGAACAGAAACCTGTTATTAACCGTGACAACCCGTGATTCTTCAGATATGAATTTTCACGAGATCATCGATATCTTTTTTCAACATGCTCGACGGACACTTGCTGTCTGTGAGAATATGAGTACCGCTTTTAATTTCCAGGATTCTCACCTTGTACAACTGCTCCCGACATTGCATGTACAGATCAAAGGCAGCAAGGACTGCCAGATCCACTGCAAACTCAAAATCATAGAGCTCTGCAATGAGATGTTTACGCTCTTTGTCTTTTTCCAGGATTTCTCGAGTGATGTGCTTGACAGCGTGGATCGGACCCACTGCTTCCGATGCGGAAAACTCCTGAATGGAGCGAATTCGCATGACCTGATCCAGTGGCGCGACAAACTCTTTGGGATCGGCATTTTTTGTCAGGAGTTTAAACAGTTTACTCAATGCCTCAAAGGTATTCCCCCCCACGGGATTGGCAAACTTATCGCGTTCCTTTTTGAAAAATGTTGATGACTTGTATGACGACAAGGTGTAGTCAACCCAAGCGCGAACTATCTTGTCTTCATAATTACGGAAAGCTTCATCAAGCTCCATAGAATCCCCTGCCCCTTTTTAATCAAAATTGAATGAATGACCATTCATAAGCAACGAGATTTAGCATTTTTTTGTTTGATAATCAAGAAAATTTTAAGATAGATATCAACTGATCTTTTAAAAAACAAAAGGCAAAAGGCTGAAGAGTAGAGGGGGGGGAGCTTTACCCCAATCCTGTACCACCTTATTTCCGAAATATTTTTTACCAGCAAGAGCACCCCAGCCCGAATGGTATATATTCTCTCCAGCCTTCAGTTCATGCCATCACATATCAGCAAGGATCCGCATGGACTCGGTAATATAAGGATCTTCCTTGATATCTTCTTTCCACTTTTCTTTATCCGGCTCTTCCTCAGGACCAGCAACTGGCTCTTCTCCCCTGTCCTCCCCCTGCTCTTCACGAAACTTTCGATAATGGGCCCCAATCTTATCCCGGGCCACCTTGGCCTCCTCCCGCTGAGCCACCATCTCACTCAGTTTCAATGACATCGTGGTTTGTTTTGCTCGCTGGGAGGCCTTTTCAGCTTCGTCAGCAATAACCTGTAAGCCCTCATCTTTCGCGACCCGTTGCTTACTTTTTGTCTTTAACAAGTCGAGATTTATCGGGTGAGAACCATACTTGACAAAGGCGACAGGTTCTACCTGATCCCAAGGCAGGGAATTATCCAGGTACTGCTCACCTGAGTCAAGGTGCTGAAAGAGGCTGGGGAGAACAATATCAGGCTCCACGCCCTTGTACTGGGTCGAGCCGCCGGTGACCCGATAAAACTTTTGGATTGTTACCTTCAAGGCTCCAAGATCTTCATATTTTTTCAGGTGGAGGAGGGGGATATTCTCATTCATGTCGATCAGGGTCTGCACAGTCCCCTTGCCATGGGTGTGGGCCCCACCCACGATCACAGCTCGACCATAATCCTGGAGCGCAGCCGCCACAATCTCGGAAGTTGAGGCAGAAAACTGATTCACCAGGACCAGAAGCGGCCCATCCCAGACGATGGAAGGATCCTCATCGCTGAGCACCCGTTTAGAACCATAGCTGTTCTTGACCTGTACCACCGGTCCGATTTCAAAGAAGAGACCTGCCGTATCCACTGCGTCCATAAGGGAACCGCCGCCATTATTGCGCAGATCGAGAATCAGGCCGGACATCCCTGCTTTTTTCAGTTCCTCTACAACCTTCCTGGCATCATCTGTGGAGTTTCTGGCATCAGAACCGTTGCGAGTCTTCTCAAAATCCCGATAGAAGCTTGGAATCATAACATAACCGACCTTTTTGCCTCCAGGTCCCTCCAATAAATTGGACTTGACAAAGGTCTCTTCGATCTGCACCACATCACGAATAATCGGGATGATTACCTTGGTGCCGTCGATTTTTTTTACGGTCAGACGTACTTCAGCCCCCTTGGGTCCCCGGATCAGACGGACAGCTTCACGCAGTCGCATATCAGTGATTTCCACAGGATCTTCAGAGCCCTGAGCGACCTCAAGAATGATATCGTCTGCATGGAGCATACCCTGGCGAGCCGAGGCAGAACCTGGAATGATATTAACCACCTTGATATAACCATCTTCTTCCCGAAGCAAGGCACCAATTCCTTCAAGACTCCCCCGCATGTGGATGTCAAAATCTTCTTTATTGGCTGGCGGCATGTAATTGGTATGGGGGTCAAAGGCCCGGGTAATGGCATTAAAATAGCGATCATAATGATCCTGCAGGGTCTCCTGATGCATACGATGGAAAAAGTCCTGATTACGTTTGACGACCTTCTCCTCCGCCTCTTTCCACAACTCCTTATCACTCTTTTTCTCTTTGTCCTCTTTCTGGTCTTCCACAAGGTCGAGATAACGAGAAATGATCTGTCCTTTGAGAATTTTTCGCCAGCGCTCACCAAGATCCTCAAGGGTTACGGCATATTTCAATTTATCCGGATCTGTCTCGTAGCTCTCGTCCTGATTATAGTCAAAACCTGTGGCCAGCAATTGCACAGTCATTTTTTCAACCGCATCAATCCGCCTGGACAGGATATCAAATCCCTCCTCCGGTAATACAATAGTCCCCTTCAACAAATTGTTATCAATAGAAGGGGCAATGATCGACAATTTATCCACATCCTCTTGGAGAAGAAAACGTTTCTGAAAATCGAGCTGTTTGAGATACAGATCAAAGGCAGCAAAGGCCAGGGCATCGCCGACCTCTTTGTCACTGAAATGCATGACTGGTAACTGTTTTGCAAGCATATAGCCGATGAGCTTGTTGCGACCGGAATCAACCTCCTTCGTTACCGCAGTTTCGGCATAAGAGATGGGTAAAAATGAAAGACTGAGGGCAAAAAGGGTTGTCAGACATGCGCTGAGTATTTTTTTCATTCGTTTCTCTGTGGGTAAAAGGGAAAGAGCGTTACTGTTTGACGCTACGAGAGTATCATGTGATACATAAAACAGAGAAAATTACCAGAGTCCGAGAAGAAATACCAACAGAAACGGTGATAGCCATGGAAAAACTCAGATCAGCACTTCGTAGCTTTGCAGTAGCAAGAGAATGGCAACACTACCACTCTCCCAAAAACCTGGTCATGGCCCTGAGCGTCGAGGTGGCGGAACTTACCGAGATTTTCCAATGGCTGAAGGAGGACAACAGCCAGCAGGTCGATGAGCCAACCCGAACGCACATCGCTGAGGAGATTGGTGATGTCATGATCTACCTCACCATGTTCGCCGACAAATTCAACCTCGACCCACTGACCTGTGCCAAAGAAAAGATGGCGGCAAATGCCATCAAGTATCCCTCCTTACAGGAACCAAGGGATCCAAAAGTCCTTCCTTGATGGCATCGGACCGTCTTTTTTCTCAAAAATTGAGGAGAACTCTCTGCATCAACCGACAAATACGGACCTGAGAGGAAAAGCTGGAAGCAAAAGGCTAGACCCTGAGCTCCCCCTGTGAGAATCTTTCACCGCTCAGCGTTCCTGAACATTCTGTTTTTTGACGCCTTCTCACAAGAGCCCGGAGTGAGGACTTGGCCTGGGGAAGGCAATGAAAGCGACCGGGGGAAAAAACAGATAGATCTGAACCGTTAGCCAAAGAGCTCACCCATCACTTCATCCCCAGTATAGGGGGCTCCCCTATACTGGGCCCCTGTCTGGCGGGAAAACCATAGTTGAGCCTGGTGGATAGCGAATCCACTGAGAAACTTCTCCAAAACCTGTGATACGTGTCTTCTCCAAGGAGAGGAAGGAGGCAGCAAAGCAGGGACAGGAAATCGACCTTTCCAAGGCCTCACCGTTGTTACCACCCTCCGCCGCCACCGCCCCCAGAGCTGCCACCACCTCCAGAACCACCACTGCCGCCGGAGGAGCCGCCACTACTTGCAGCCAACGAGCCCACGGCCGTACTCCAGGAGCCACTGGCACCGCCACCGCCAAAGGCCCCTCCCCCTCCAGTGAACCCTGAAGCGGAACTGCCAGCAGTTGCGCCAAGAGGAGTCTCTCCAGGGCGACCATGTCTGCGAAACCAGGAGTCAACCTTTGGCCCCAGACCAAAGGCTAATAGATAAGGAAACCAGGAATCGCTGATATCTGGTTTTTCACGAACCAACTCCTGCTTAAAATAATTGCGGGCAGCAGCCAGTCTCCGCCGCAGGGCCAGTCCCTCAGCACTCTCTCTTGACCTGGCAAGATTAATGATATTGTTGCTACTTGCGGCAGCTAGACAAAAAACACCAAGCAGAAGCAAGGTTGAACTGGCCAAGAGGAGGAGAACAAAAAATACGGCAGAGAGAGAGCCGACGACAAACAAAACAACAGAGAAACGCCAAGCCAGTGCGATAACCGAGTTACGATACCTCAAGGCATTGATTATTCCACCAACCCAACAACAAGCAACGATTAATACGGCAAAAATTTCCAAGGCCACGAATTCCTCCTGGTGGAGAAAACTATTGATCAGCAAAAGAAAAAATCCACCAACAGCCAGGCCCACAGTAGGAACCCATAACATGGCCAGAGAATGTTCCCCTTCACCTGTGAGCCTTTTCATCTGTCTCTGCAAGGACTCCTGTATCTTGGACACAGGATCAAATGTTTTTTGTTTCTTTTGGTAATAGTTCCGTATGGTTTTGGTATCCGTTGTCCTGCTTTTATTAACGAACAGTCCCTCAATCAACTTTTGCTCATAGCCAAGAAAGGCGTTCCTTGACTGCAGGAGTTTCAGATGCAAAACAGGTGGCATACCCGGAATGGGAAAATTAAGAAATGGAAACCGATACGGCTCCAGCCAGCTCTCCATCTTACCCTCCTGGACTAGGCGGGCAAGGACTGCCGCCACTTCGGCTGTAGAAGTTTTTTTATCCCATGTTGCCCCCACAACCTCGGGCTTATAGACAAAGAGTTCTTGCTCCAGCCAGTGTTGATCAATGTTCTCTGCCGGCTCCACTGCCACAAAACGACCCAGGGAATTTTCCCACTGAAAAAACAGCCGGATCCGCCACAGGATTCCTCCCACAAAGGCAACCAGGAGAATGATACGCAGCCAGACCGGGGCAGGAGAAACCGGTGCAGGGGGGATAGATGATGGAAGCGGAGGAGGCTCTTGAAAAATACTCGGAGTGCCCTGCCCGGAAAAATGGAGCTGCTGGCGCAGAACAACACCCTGCCCCGGAGTAATATCCCTGGCCACCATGCTCACCGGGCCGCTCTGCCAGACCGGATCGAACGTCAGATCCAGGCGAAAATTCTTCACCACCCCACTGCGATCCGGAAAACAAAAATCATGATTGAGGAGATACCCTTCCTTATCAGACAGCAAGATATGACCGAGACTGTAGTATAGTACGTAGGTAATCTTTGTATTGGCAAAAGCGGGGTCGGAGGGCAGACGGGAACGCCAGCGAATGGCAGTTTCGCCGTTATGATCCCAGTGATCCACCTCTTGCATCCCCCCTCTGACAAGAGGAATTTCCCGTCCACCCTCACCAAGCCGACTGATCCCCTCAAACTGCATGTCTTGGCCAGGGCGGACATGAAAATCACGCTCACCACCGTTCCAACTCCCTGAAAACACCATTGTCTGCTGTTCCCGGATATGCAAACGGCCCTCTCCATCAAGACTGGCCCTGACTTCCATATCATCCCAAAACAGGGAACGAGCTTCTCCAGTACAGGGAAGGAAGAAGATACAGAGAAGAAAGAGACGAAAGACAGCAGTCATGGGGCAACTCCGATTGTCAGAATAAAAAAATAATTTCTGTGCATGGATATTTTTGCAAACTGACCATGAACAGGCCTCAGCGAAACAGTACATTCCACTTTATCTCAGATGATACTCACCAGCTATCTTCCTGGTATAGCAAATTACGCCCTCAATAAAAAACACCTGTCAATCTTTTTTACTGTTCGCTCAGCAGAGACGATAAGAAACCTTGTTGTCTCTGCTGACAAAACCGAGAGTAAAATGAAAACAGCATGTTGGGCCAAATAGTGTCGGAATTTCTCTTCATTTTTTTCAGCAATCGAGGAAAGGGAGTTTCGATGAATAAAAAAATCCCGCTCTTTCCTAAAATTTTCACTTGCCAAAACAGCAACTAACGGTGATTCTATTTTTTTTAGCGGTGAAGACTGGTTCCAAAATTTCAGCTGTACAACAAACACAAGCATGGTTTTATGTGGGGCCGAGTCCAACATTGAGCTGACAATCGGCGTAAAGGGGGCGTTCCTAACAAAGCCTCTGTCACGGTCTGATTCTTTCGCCAATGGAGAAATCGGCATACTCGACAACCCCCTCAGCCTTGATCCAGACCTTAGGCAGGTATGGAAAATGATTCCCCCAGAGGTCCTGGACGGCTCTGTCGGGTGTGAGTCGATCAATACAACCAAGGTGGTATCATGAAAAAACAGCTATCCGCACACAGTATCCTCCTGGCATTCCTGTTTACTCTTCTTTTGCTGGGAGGAGGTGGAGAAAGGGCCTATGGGGCTTTGAACCCAGCCAACTTCACTACCAACCTTGAGCAGCTGGTCATTGACGGCAACAATCTTCTGGCAAACATGGAAAATGTGACCCTGAGCTCATTCACCATGGCGGCGCAGCTGTCAACCTTGGAAAATTCGACCCAGCTTTACCTTGAGAGTGTCGGCGATGTCTATAAGTCTGTGGCGACCTCTACGGACAACACCACCATGGACCTGACAGATGAAATGCTGATCCCCCTGCAAACGCTCTCTACCATCACCGCCTCCTTGACCCATTCTCTTGTCGCTCTCTCGAGACAAATGACCCTCCTTTCAGCAGTCACCTCTGCGACAACGATTGAGGCGTCGCTTGCCTCCATGTTGCGTCTGTCTGACGATATCGGCGTCATGGCCGACAGGATCCTTGAAATGGCGGATAAGATCCTCATTATGGCCAACAATATCGGTTTAATGGCAGACCGTATTCTGGCCACCCAGATTATCCAAAGCGATAACCTGAAAGTTTTAGTGGATGCGAGCCTGGAAACCCAGAAGAATATATTACTCATGTTCAGCATGTTGCTGTAACTGATTAGTGAACCTTGAGAGTATACCGGTCCGGGGGACAATAGCAGGGAGAAGGAAAGGCCCTCTCCTTTCTCTACTCGGAGAGAAAGGAGAGGAAAAGCAGGAGCACGGTGGAAAACGCTTGGGAAGAGAAGCACCGATACCACCCTCCCAAGTGGATGACTGAAGAGGAGACAGAGACGCAATCCATATTTTTCATCAAGGTCGTTATAAAAAACGCAAAAAAAGAGCAGATCCAGGGCACAGGGACAAATACATTCGCATGCCTCCTCTTATGGCGAGAATACACTACTCCTTCAAACTCACCTTGAGAGTACCTTCTTCAACGCGTATTGATTCAACGCCATCACCAAAAGCCTTCCAGAATCCGTCATCACCGCTGAATTCCTTGACCAGATCAATGTTCTTCATGCCACCCAGCCAAGCATTTGGAATGGGCATCCCCATCAGGCTTACACCTTTTATCTTAACAACGGGCTGGCCATCTCGGTACGCCATTTCAACCCCTGCCCGGAGGCGCAATGTTTTGCCGCCAAACATGGGAAAGTCAGGATCAACCGGTACCCGCATCTTGGCACTGATCAGGTCATCGGAGAGATCAATGGCCAGTTTGTCAGCCATGTCGGTGTTCGTTGCGATGAGGGCATTGATTTCACGCTCGCTAAAGACGACATCACGACTTGCCCCTTCTTCACTGTATTTTTGAGGAGTTAACCTGCCATCGGCTTCAAAATCCTCTTCATGTTTTCCTGGTCCTTTTGACGGCCGGGGTTGTGAATGATGATCAGCAGTCATCCCCATGGATTCGAACTGATCCAGCTTCTGGTCAAGCTGTTGCTGTTCAACTCCAGTCAAGACGACAGGTTCAAACGGTTTAGGAAAGAGGTATACCCTGGCAGCCAATAAGGTAACAATAATGGTAACAGATATTGTCCCGGCAACGATTGCAAACACCTGCAATCCTGAAAATCCTTTTTTACTTTCTTCTGAACCGCTTTTTTCACTATGCTCCATAGACCGGCTCCATCGTATGAGTAACGGTTATTCACAAAAAAAGTCCTCCCGGGAGGAGAACAATTTGCAAGAGAAGGAAAAATCGTCCTGGTGGTAGTTGTGGATATGGGAGGAGTATTAAAACGCAACTCGGTTTTTTCCGCCTTTCTTGGCCCGGTACAGGGCCTCATCGGCATTATTGATCAAATCCTCTTTTTTCACCATCTCCTTATGGTACGAGGCGACGCCAAGACTGATGGTGACGCTGCTTTGTTCAGCCACACCTCTTCTCACCCTTTCTGCAGTAACAAGAGCAGCTTCCAGAGTCGTTTCCGGAAGCATGACCAAAAACTCCTCACCGCCATAGCGGGCAATGGCATCGGCATTGCGGATGTCTTCAATCAGCACCTGCGCGACGCTGGTAAGCATTTTGTCTCCAGCACTGTGGCCATAGGTGTCATTGTATTTTTTAAAATCATCAATATCCAGCATAATAATGGAAAAGGATTTTCCATATAAGGGTGTTGCAAAGATTGGGCAAAGATTCAATTAAAACAATTGATTAAAGCAGAAAAGCCTCTATAATGGAGGGTGTCCCTACCAAAAGACTCCCAAACCAAAACAGAGGCTTCTCATGCACCACAAGAATATCAAGCTGATTGTGCGAAAACAACTAAAAAATCAATTTCCTAACTGGAAACGTCTTCCTAAGAAAACGAAGAAGGGGCTTGCCCAAAAGGTGCTGGCGGAAGTCATCGCTGAATATGACTTCAAACAGGAAATTGAAGCTCCCATTGACCAATTACTTGCAATAGAAACACAGCTTCCTGTCAAAGGTATTATCAAGCTCGATGAAATGGCTCGGCTTATCAAAAAGGTCAACAGCAATAAGATCATTAAGTTCAGTAACTACAAGCGGTCCCATATCTATATCAATGATAATGAGCTACAATTTATAGATAAACTGATCGATAATAGTATTATCAATCGCCTATTGGCATGTGATGGCTATAGCCCTGCAATGCGGGGAATTTTCCTCAGTAATTTATTTCGAGCTGAATTGCTCAAAGCAATCAAATACCCTGAAATCAGCTATCGTAAGTACTGCAGCGAAGAGTATCTCGGGCTGGATCGGAAACAGAACAGAGTGTTTATCGGCCTGCCACTCCATAAAAAAACAATGATCGACCATACACAACTTTGTAAGTTCCGCTCAGGACTTTCTTTTGTTCAGCAGGTGAACCTGCTTGTGTATATTCTCTATCATTTCAAACAATCCGGATTGCTTGGTGATTGTCATCTCCACGGTATCGACTCTACAGAATTGGCAAATTATTGCAAAATTCCTCTGGCCAGTTTGAAGATACATGGAAAAATGATACGAATTTACAACGACATTGACTGCGATTGCGGTGCACGACGTAATAAGCGGGATAAATCAATATATGTTGTTGGATACCGATTGCATACCCTCACTGCAATTGATGCAAAAACAGGACTTAGCTTTCCTCTTGTTTCACTGCTGGCCCCGGCAAACCATCATGACAGTCTTTTCTTACCTTTCCTGGTTAATCTAGCTCAAGCAATGGGTATTGACATAAAACTTGTTACAGCAGATGAAGCATACCATGATAAGGATGGTTCTTTATTCAAAGAGACCGGTGCAATTGTCACAACACCACCTTCAGCAAAGGCATTATTGCCTGAAAATGTTGACAGCACAAGCGGAACAGTATTTTGCAATGATTCCTGTAGAGTTGCCATGCTCCGT
>Ga0180007_10002399_pt1 | contig 22508 bp, 20 predicted proteins | sample MM_PC_MetaG_FD_121122 | JGI IMG/M metagenome (GOLD analysis project Ga0180007, IMG submission 121122) | Groundwater microbial communities from the Aspo Hard Rock Laboratory (HRL) deep subsurface site, Sweden - MM_PC_MetaG | ecosystem: Environmental > Aquatic > Deep subsurface > Groundwater... | reverse complement strand
GTTATTTCCTGGCTAAGAATTGGTTTAATCCAACGATATTTTTCTTCTGATGTTGATTTGGGCATAGTTTTTGACATATGCCCTTAGAATACCAGAAGTGCAATATGTTCGTGCACATTACCTCCGACCCTTGACAAATTCAGAATAATTTGCTAACATTTGGTGTTAGTGTCCTTTTATTAATTAATAAAAACAAAAAAGAGGTGAAGATAATGAGTGAGAAACAAAAAAAGAAAATGACTACAAAGAAAAAATTTGCTGCATACAGAGCAGCAATTAAAGCTGGTGGCGGCCCAGAATGCCATAGAATATGGGCATCATTTACCGAGAAAGAAAAAAGACTGTGGAAGAAAGAGCATGGGCCTTTAATGGTAACATCAGGATAAGAAGATTAGGAGCCAAAATAAAAAAGACTATTCATTGCGACCACTGTTGGTTGGGTACTCTATGCCAATGGTGGTCTTTTTTATCCAAGAGCCGAGGTCAAGTGATCTCGGCTACCCGATATTTAATCAGCGGAGGCGTGGAAGCCTCCGCTACGAATATAGAATGTTTATTTTTTATCCCGAATTTCCTTTTTAACTTTTTCAATAAAACTTCTTATGGTCATTTTTTTCATTTGCTTTTGGCCGCGAAGGCGAACATTTAATGACTTGCCTTTCTTTTCCTTGTCGCCGATAACCAAAATATAAGGCACTTTTTGTTTTTCGGCTTTGCGTACGCGATAAGGCACAGTTTCATTGACTAAATCAAGATCAATTCTAATTCCTTCATCTTTTAATTTTTTTCCTAATTGTTCACAATATTTCCGATGCGCTTTACCGACATTGATGATTGAGACTTGAATAGGGGAGAGCCAGATCGGGAACGCACCAGCGTATTCTTCCATTAAATTGCCCATAAATCTTTCCATAGCCCCTAAGACGGTGCGGTGAATCATCACTACTTTTTGTTTATTACCTTTGTCATCAATGTAATTTAAATCAAACTTTTCTGGAAAGTTAAAATCAACCTGAATAGTTGGTCCTTGCCAGCCGCGGCCTAATGAATCAAAAATTTTGATGTCAATTTTGGGACCATAGAATACAGCTTCGCCAGGGTCAACTTTAAATTTTAATTTTTTCTTTTTCAAGGCATTTTCTAAGGCTTTCTCCGCTTTTTGCCAGATTTCATCGGAACCGAGGTATTTTTCTTTGTTTTTTTGATCACGAGTGGATAAACAGATTTCAAATTTTTTAAAGCCAAAATTTTTAAGCATCAGAAAAGCTAATTCTAAAACTTTAATCACTTCTTCTTCGACTTGATCAGGCCGGCAGAAAATATGAGCATCGTCCTGGGTAATGCTTCTCACTCTTAGTAAACCATGTAAAGTCCCGGCTTTTTCATAGCGATAAACAGTGCCTAATTCACAGTATTTAATCGGCAAATCTTTGTATGAGCGCATATCACTTTTGAAAATCTGCACGTGATATAAGCAGTTCATCGGTTTGATTTGGTACTTTGTATTTTCTAATACCATCGGTGGGTACATGTTTTCTTGATAAAAACTGGTGTGTCCTGATTTAACCCAAAGTGAATAATGGCCAATGTGTGGCGTATAACAATATTGATAGCCACGCTTTGCATGCTCTTTTTTCCAGAAGTCTTCAATCAAACCTCTGATTAATGAACCATGAGGATGCCAAATAACCAAGCCAGCGCCGATTTCGTCAGTGATACTGTAAAAATGCAAATCTTTGTTTAGAATACGATGGTCGCGTAATTCAATTTCTTCTTGTTTTTTTAAATAAGCGTCTAATTCTTTCTTAGTATTAAAAGCCACGCCATAAATTCTCTGGAGCATTTTATTTTTTTCATCACCGCGCCAGTAAGCACCAGCGATTTTGGTCAGCCTAAAAGCATCGGGATTGATTTCCTTGGTTGAATCCACATGCGGGCCGGCGCACAGGTCAATGAATTTAGCAGAGCGGTATACAGTAACTGTATCTCCGGGTACAGCGACATCCTCAGATGTCGTTTTGGTTGGATCTGAGGATCCAACCTTACCCTGAGCGGTTATTTCTTCAAGCAGCTCTATTTTGTAGGGTTGGTTTTTGAATACCTCTTTAGCTTTTTCTACACTGATTTTCAGCCTTTCAAATTTAATATCTTGCTTTAATAATTCTCTCATTTTTTTTTCAATTTTCGGCAAGTCATCAAGTGTCAAATTTCTTGGTAAATCAAAATCATAATAAAAGCCATTTTCAATGACCGGGCCAATAGCAAACTTGGCCTGCGGAAACATCTGCCAGACAGCGCTGGCCATTAAGTGCGAGAGTGAATGGCGGATTTTTTCGAGGTTGTTGTCGGACATAAATTTATGATTAATAATTTATAATTTTGTTAAAAAAATTCCCAAAAACAACTGATGTTTTGGGACCCTTCGACTGCGCTCAGGGCGGTTCCACCCTTTTTGGCTTATAGCGTATAGCTTATGGCATATAGCATATAGTAATAAGCCCACTCGTTTATTTAGTTGGTCTTTTGGCTTAGATCTTGTACAAAGTGGCTTTATAAAGCCATGCAGTTGGTGGCCGCATCAATCACCAAAAGACAGTTTAATATTAGATTTTTTAGGAGAATTTGTCAAGTTTAATTAATATTATTAATTTTATTATATCATAGGTTTAACGGACCGATGCCTTCTTCCTTTTTCCCCTGGGTTCTTAAATACTCAAGGATTTTCTTAAGAGTTTCTTCATTTTTGATTTCTTTTGGATTAATTTCTGCAATTTTAGCTATATTAGCATATTTGATTAACTGACTTTCTTGATTATAAAGAAATGCTTCAGTGGGTTTCATATCGTCAGAATACTTAATCTCTAATTTACATTTTTCACCTGTCTCTGGATCAATTACATCTGCAAAAATTGATTTTGGTATTTGTTTTTCTGTTTCTTGTCTAATAGTTTCTTGCATAATTTTTATTCCTTAATTCTTATCTCAATATGATCTTTTAATGAAGGCGCTTTTCTTACCCAGAAAGGCGAGAATTTAATTTCGACTGATTTTATTTGTTCATAATTGGAAAAATAAGCTTTGATTTCCTGAGTGTCTTTGCCAATGACATTATCCCTGTCAAAAATTGGACTGGATAATTTGGGAGTGGCTACAGCTGAAAATTTGACCTTTATAGTTGCTTCTTGTTTTTCAAAATTGAAGTTTTCTACTTTATAACTTAAATTGTTTTTATCATAATTTTTGATTTGCTGGTCAATCGGCAGTTCATCTCTCAGCTTTTCTAAAGCCACAGTCAGGATTTCATCTTCATCAAAAATAACAGCAAAAGCGTTAATTTTTATGGATAGTTCAAAAGAGGCTGCTTCATCACCAGCTTTAACAGAACTTTCTTCATTTAAAATAACCCTGGCCATAGCTTGCTCATTAATTATATTACCAGTTGTAAGTTCCGGACTTTTCTCTAATTCAACTTTAGCATCGGCCATTAAAACATTAATTAACTCTTCTCTGGCTTGGCTTATATTTTCAGCGGTGACTACCTTAGCACTTTTAAGTCCACCGGCTGTTGGCTCTGTGCTTTCTGCATAAATTTTTTCCTGCAGTTCTTTGGATAAGCCGGGAATAGTAAATTTAGATGGTTCAATGTTGCCGCTGGCGCCAGGTATGTCAGCATAAATTTCCACATTTTCTAATTTTCCACGAGCTGGCACATCAACTCTGTTTTTAATCCGAAATAATATATTATCAGATGTTAATAATCTGGTAGTCGTAGCCAAAGGTTGGACCTTGGTAAAATTATTATAAATAGTGACTTTGCCCGTGGCTTGGGCTGGTACCTCCTCACCCTCGTTTGGATTTTCAAACGTTTTTTGGCTAGAGACAGCGGTTTTTAGAATATAGCCAGTTAAAACATTTCCTCCTGTTTTTTCCTCATCAGTCAATTCTTTTTTTATATCAATGTTAAATGTAGTTGATTTTTCCTGTGGATTTAAAGTAACGTAAATAACTGTTTTTGAAAAGGCAAAATAAACAATCAAAAGAATTATTAAGCAGGTGATGACCGTGAAAGCAATCACTATTTTGCGGTATATTTTGGTTGTTTGGATTTTTGAGATTTTCATAATGTTACACTTCCGCTAATTAATATTCACTAATCAACACGAATATCATATCATTAATATCGTAAGCTATAAAGTAAATTAGTGTTGATTCGTGACAATAGATTAGTGGTGGTTGTTCCCTTGTAATTCAATATTATCTTCACCGATTAAAAATTTTATTTTGTTAAAGCATCTTTCGCCAACACAGAATTTAGTGGCGATTATTTTTGTTTTTTGAGGCGAGTTGATTCTAAGGTGAACATGATAAGGTCCAGGGTTTTTGGAAAAACTGTCTTTCAACTGTTCAACAGTTTGTTTTTTGACAGTGGGAGGAAGATTGATATAGACTATGCTATTTATTTTTTTTGACAATTCAGAATTATTTTTAATTTTTTCCAAATCTAATTCCTGGGCTCTGTTGCATAATAGTTTAATAACACCATCTTTGTCTGTAACTTTGCCTTCGATTAAAACTATTTTTTCCTCCTGCCAGATCACCGGATTTGATTTTAGAATGGTGGGAAAAACAAGCACCTCAACTCGCCCTGTGGTGTCTTCTAATTTTACAAAAAGCATCGGTTCATTGCTTCTGGTGATTACTTTTTGAATCTGGGTAATTATGCCACTAACCTTTACATTATCAGGCCGATGCGCATGGTTTGGTAATTCGGAAACAGGGATAGTAACATTATTTAGGTGCTGATGATACTCAGCAAAGGGATGCTCAGAAATATACATCCCAAGCAGTTCTTTTTCCCAGGTAAGCTTCTGATTTTTTGTCGCTGGTTTTACCTCCTTGAGTTTTAATGAAGGCGCGTGCTGAACGGGCAGAGCGCCGAATATACTGCTTTGGCCGTTAAGCGCTTCCTTTTCAGCTGATTTAGCATAAGTTAATAGTAAATTCATGTTTTCAAGCATTCGCTGGCGCTCGCCAAATTGATCCAGTGCGCCTGATTTGGTTAAGCTTTCCAAAGATTTTTTATTCAGATCCTTAGTTTGCACCCGGCGCAAGAAGTCATCAAGGCTTTTGTAGGGACCGTTTTCTTTTCTTTCTTTGATCACTGTTTTAACAATATTAAAACCCACGTTTTTAATAGCCAAAAGCCCAAATCTGATGCGCTTTGTTGGCAACTTTGTGGCTGGGTCAAAAACAGCTGTAAAAGTTGAAAAACTTTCATTAATATCAGGCGGCAAGACCTTGATACCCATTGATTCGCACTCCTCGACCTCAATAGCCACACGGTCTATGTCACCATAATCAGAGGTTAGGAGCGAAGCCATGAATTCATTTGGGTAATTAGCCTTAAAATATGCGGTTTGATAAGCAATCAAAGCGTAACAAGCAGCATGCGCCCTGTTAAATCCGTAGCGGGCAAATGGCTCAATGAAGTCAAATATTTTCTCAGCTGTTGATTTTGATATTTTATTTTTGACACAGCCAGTAATAAATTTCTCTCTTTGCTGCTTGAGTAACTTGGAAATTTTTTTGCCTACGGCTTTTCTTAAGACATCAGCTTCACCCAAGGTAAAGCCAGCCAAGTCACGCGCTATCTGCATTAACTGTTCCTGGTAAACAGCCACACCATAAGTTTTTTCGAGTATCGGTTTTAATTTTGGATGCAGGTATTTAGTCACTTTCAATCCATGTTTGCCAGCGATAAAATCAGGAATAAATTCCATTGGTCCTGGACGGTATAGTGAAACCATGGCGATGATATCTTCTAAACTAGTTGGTTTTAATTGTTTTAAATATCTTTTCATGCCCGATGACTCTAGCTGAAATACACCAGTTGTGATTCCCTCCTGCAAAAGCTTGAAAGAATTTTTATCATCCAACGGCAAATCATCAATGTTAATTTTATACTGCCGGGCTTTTTTGATAATTTCAATCGTATTTTCTAGAATTGTTAGATTCTTCAAACCCAAGAAATCCATTTTTAACAAACCCATATCCTCAATGGGATGGAGGGAATATTGTGTAACGATAGTTTGGTCACCCTGTGCTGCATACTGAACTGGCACGTAGTTGTCAAGCTGTTCTTTTGTAATAACAACACCGCAGGCATGCGTTGAGGCATGACGCGCTACCCCTTCTAATTTTTTTGCCAGATCAATTAATCTTTTGCCGTCTGGATCATTATTATATATTTCCTGTAGTTCAGGTACTATTCTCAAAGCTTGATCAAGCGAAGCAAACATCGGTATTAGTTTAGCGACCCTGTCGCAGTAAGAATAGGGGAGATCGATAACTCGTCCCACGTCGCGCACTGACACTCGCGCCGCCATGGTGCCAAAAGTAATAATTTGGGCTACATGGTCTTTGCCGTACTTATTTTCCACATAACTGATGACTTCATCTCGTCGCGTATCAGCAAAATCCAGATCAATGTCTGGCATGGAAATTCTTTCAGGATTCAAGAACCTTTCGAACAACAAATCGTATTTGATAGGGTCAACGTTTGTAATATTTAATAGATAAGAAACAATACTGCCGGCCGCTGAGCCACGGCCAGGACCAACGACAATGCCCTGTGATTTAGCCCAATTGACAAAGTCTTGAACAATAAGAAAATAAGAAGCAAAACCAGTTTTTTCAATGACTTTCAGCTCGTATTCTAAACGCTCAATGATAACCTTATCTTTTATCCGATCAGGAAAACGATGTTTTAGGCCTTGATAACAAAGCTCTACCAGGTATTTATCAGCTGTTTTGCCTCCCGGTACTTCGAAGAGAGGGAGGGAAATTTTTCCCAATTCAATTTCTAAATTACATTTTTTTGCCACTTCCACTGTATTTTCAATAACCTCGGGATAATCTTCGAAAGCTTTCGCCATTTCATTGCCAGACTTTAGAGAAAAATCTTCGCCTAAATAATTCATCCTGTCTTTGTCATCTTTTTTCTTTTTTGTTTGCAGGCAGACAAGTATATCCTGCGCTTCATCATCTTCTGGATTAAGATAATGCACATCATTTGTCGCGACAACAGGCACTTTTAATTTTTTACCAAGTTCAATAATTTTTTTATTTATTTTTACCTGTTCTTCTATATTTGGATGGTCCTGCACTTCTAAGTAAAAATTGTCTTTACCAAAAATATCTTGATATGTCTTTATTAATTCATTCAATCTGTCTGTATCTTCATTAACTAAAGCTCTTGGTATCTCGCCCTGCAGACAACCAGTTAGAGCAATCAATCCATCATTATGTTTTTTTAAAAGTTCAAAATCTATTCTTGGTTTATAATAAAAACCGTGCAAATGAGCCTCTGTAGCTAATTTTATTAAATTAAGATATCCAGTTTTATTTTTAGCCAGTAAAACCAAATGGCCCGGTCTGTCATCAACTTTCGGTCTTTTGTTTAGCATGCCATTTCTGGCAATGTATGTTTCAAGTCCAATTATAGGCTTAATGCCCGCTGACTTTGCCTTTTGATAAAATTCAATAGCGCCGTACATGACACCATGATCAGTCAGGGCTAAAGCTTTCATCTGGAGGTCTACCGCTTTTTTAACTAGGTCGTTAATTTTGGCTAGACCATCCAAAAGACTGTAATGGCTGTGCACATGAAGATGTACAAAATCAGACATAATATTGATTAAATCTTAAATTCAAAACTCGAAATCCGAAACAAATTCAAAATCCTAAATTCTCAGCCAAAGGCTTGCGCCCTAGGCGCATCCGCCTCGGGAGGAGATCCGCCTTTGGCGGAAAATACTCAAAACTTGTTTTAGATTTCGGTTTTCGGATTTTAACTATTATTTTTCCTTTGATTTTTCTTTTTTTGTTTTTTTCTTTTTAAAGAAGCTGATCAGCTCTGTAATACCCTGAGCGACAAGTGGTAAATAGGATGTAGTATGACTGACTTTTTCTTCAATCAGGTTAATAATTCTTTCCAATTTTCCTAGTTTATCTTTTAATCCGTTGACAAGCTGTTTGAAAGAATTAACTACTTCACTCACATTCTTGAAAATCATGATAATGTAATAAATCGCCCAACACAAGAAAACAGTAAAAATAAATATACAGACACCCAGGATAAAAAATAATAAATCCTTGCTTGTTTCAATCATAAATTGATGATTAGTTAATTAGCTAACATTTTGATTATATCATAAATTTTCCAGGGGTTCAAAATTAACACTTATTATGCTAAAATGATATTAGTAATTAAGCTAATTATTATAAAATATGAATGAATTTAGCGATATTTGGCTGAAATTAAGTTACTGGTCGCTTTCCCATAAAAATGACCTAAAAAAATGGTGGGTCATCATTTTACTAGCCGCCGATATCTTCATGGTTGTTTTTATTGTGACGAATTTTGCCATTTATATTATTAGTATGCCCAGGGAAAGCAGGCTGATGACACAAATGGTCGAAAATCAGGCAGGTTATCAAGAGTACAGAATAACCGGCCAGCCGCAGCCACTTGATTTTGCCGAACCAGAGTTAATTTCTACCGGTTCCGATCAGGCTGATTTGATAGTTAAAGTAAGAAATCCAAATAAAAATTGGGCAGCCGGGAGTATTAAATACAAGTTTGTAGTAAATGAGAAGGAAACTGAAGTAGAGGAAAACTTCATAATGCCTGATGAAGAAAAATACCTGACAGCTTTTTCTGTAGCCAAATCTGGCTCATCTTTTAATATTAGCTTTATTACCAATGCGATAACCTGGCAAAGAGTAAAAGATTTACAGAAATTTCCCCAAGCAAATTTTAAAATTGAAAATATTCAGTACACACAGCTTTCAGTACCAGAAAGAAATATTACTGTGGGACAAGTAAAGGCGCAAATAACTAACGACAGCATTTATAGTTATTGGCGCACTGACTTTATGGCTGTATTACTTTCTGGCAATCGTGTGGTTGGAGTCAGCAAGCTGATTTTTGATGAATTTAAATCATTTGAAAAACGCAATATTGAATTTCGTTTTCTTTCCGCGCCGTCAAGTGTCTCCAAGGTTTCTATTTACCCAGAGGTTAATTTGTTAGATACAGATAATTTCATGAAATAATGTTTAATAAATATCTAATCTATCTAAAACAATTTGATTGGATTCTATTTTTTATTACCCTAATCTTAATTTGTATTGGATTGGTGGCTGTTTACAGTACAAGCGCCGTACAGGAAAATTCTGATTTTTTAAATTTTAAGAAGCAGATAATTTTTGGTGTTACTGGTATATTTTTTATATTTTTATTAAGTTTTTTGAATTATCATTATCTAAAGATATACAGCATTATCATTTATGTTATTGGCATAGCTCTACTTTTGGCTGTTTTATTTTTTGGCATAAGTATTCGCGGAACGCGCGGCTGGTTTATAGTCTTTGGTCAGATTTATCAACCAGTGGAATTAATAAAAATAATACTTTTAATTATTTTATGTAAATTATTTTCTGATTGGCACGGTCGGCTAGATAACTGGTCAAAGGTATCTATTAGTATTTTATTGACAGGCTTGATGATTTTTCTGGTAGTTTTGCAGCCTGATTTCGGTTCCGCACTGATTTTATTGGGTTTGTATTTAGGTTTATTACTGTTTTTAAAAATAAAAAGAATTTTCTTGATTTTGATTATTTTTACTTTGATAATTACTCTGACAGTTACCTGGTTGTTTATTTTGAAAGATTACCAGAAGGACAGGGTATTAACTTTTCTTAATCCATCGCGTGATCCCCTGGGTCGTGGTTATAATGTCAGCCAGTCAATTATTGCCATAGGTTCAGGCCAGATTTTTGGCCGCGGTTTGGGTTTAGGCCCCCAGAGTCGTTTAAATTTCTTACCACTACAACAAACTGACTTTATTTTTGCTGTTATCGCCGAGCAATTAGGATTTTTTGGTAGTGTATTATTACTCGGCCTTTTAGCTACTTTGTTTTATCGTATAGTTAGGATTGCCAGGCTGGCCAGGGACGATTTCGGCTTGCTTTTAGCCGGCGGAATCGGTGTTTTATTTTTTGTGCAGTCATTTGTTAATATTGGTATGAATCTGGGTATATTGCCAGTGACAGGCATTCCTCTGCCACTAGTCAGCTACGGCGGTAGTTCATTACTGGCTAGTCTTTTGGCTATTGGCATTTTGGAAAGTATTTATATTAGACACAGAAAGATTACTTTCTAAATATTGACAAGTAGGCTGTTTCCGTGATATAATTGAAATGTTTTAAAACAAAAATAACAAGAAAATTATGTCAAATCGACAAACACCCTTCCATTTACCCCAAGAGGGTTTGCGCTTAATTTCTTATTGTCCGCTTTGTCACGCCAACTTTAATCCATTTAAAATAAAGGTTTTGGAGGAAAGGGGGGATAGCCATCTTCTTCATACAGAATGTCAGTGTTGTCATAGTTCAGTTGTAATTTTGGTCTTGGCAAGCGAATTAGGTGTTAGCTCAGTTGGTTTGGTAACTGATTTGACGAGTGACGAGATAATTAAATTCAAAGATGCCAATGAAGTAAATAGCGATGATGTAATTGAGCTCCACCTATTATTAAATAAAAATAAAATATTTTAAATCACTTTGATTAATCTCGATTAATTATTTAATTAAAGTTGGAGCTGATTTTTTTATCCCCGCACTAACTTTAATAGAGATAATAATATAAATAATAATCTTAGTTAATTTTTTAAAATTATAAATTCACTTAAAGGTTATTATAAAATTGGTACGGGGATAAACCCCCCCGCATTTCTATCACAGAACTATGGAAAAACTAGTATTAAAAGCTAAAACAAGAAAAGCGTTAGGTAATCAAGTCAAATCTTTGAGGAAAAAAGACTTATTGCCAGCCGTTGTTTATGGTCATGGATTAAAATCAACCCCTTTAGTTATTGATTATCGTCAATTTGAAAAAATTTATTCAACAGCCGGAGAAAGCAGTTTGGTTGATTTAAGTATTGATCAAAAGGAACCAGTGAAAATTTTGATCCAAGATGTTCAGCGACATCCGATAACAAGCCGTTTTTTACACGCCGATTTTCATCAGGTTAAGATGACGGAGAAAATAACGACAGAGATAGAACTGGAATTTTTTGGCGAATCAAAAGCGGTAAAAGAACTAGGCGGTGTTCTGGTTAAAAGTATAGATAAGGTAAAAATAGAATGTTTACCGCAAGACCTTGTTCATAACATAAATGTTGACGTTTCAACTTTAAATTCTTTTGAAGATATGATAAGGGTAGCTGATCTTAAGTTGCCCGCAGGCATTGAGATTAAGGGCAAGCTAGAGGATGTGGTAGTTTTAGTCCAGCCGCCCCGCACTGAAGAGGAGTTGAAAGAACTTGAACAGAAACCAGTAGAAGCCAAGGTTGAAGAAGTAGAGGAAGCGGAAAAGAAAGAGGAGGCTGGAGAGGTTAAACAAGAAGAGGCAGCCACGGATAGTGTAGAAAAAAAATAATTTTTAATTGTTTAAATAAAATAGTAATATTTAATAATTAAAGATATGCCAGACAAAAAAGATTACATTTGGGGTAAAAGAAAAAATAAATTACCTTTGATAATTATTATTGTTGTAGTTGCTATCTTAGCCGTAGCTTTACTCGGTTATTTATTTTTGGGTCAAAATACAAATAAAAATACTAGCCTGGTCAATACTACCGGCGATCACTCGGAACAAGTGGAAAGAAAAATTGATGGTGTTTCTGTGCCAGCTGATCAGGCAAATATTTATCCGGTGGCTGTGATGATTGAAAATTTGGTTTCTTCGCGGCCGCAAGCCGGGCTTTCTGAAGCAAATTTGGTATATGAGGCACTAGCTGAAGGTGGGATTACGCGTTTTATGGCTGTTTACGCGGCGTCTGGCGCGATTCCCAAAATAGGGCCGGTGCGTTCGGCGCGTTCCTATTACCTAGATTGGGCTAAGGAACTAAATACTTTGTATGCCCATATTGGCGGCAGTCCCCAATCATTTAATTTAATTAAACAGTATAAAATTCTTGACCTGGATCAGTTTTTCAATGCTCAGTATTTTTGGCGGAATAAAGACAGGCCGGCACCCCACAATCTTTATACCTCTTCAGAGCTCCTAGCCTATGCCTTGAGGGACAAACAGCTAGCTAAAGAGGGGAATTTTGAGTCTTGGTTATTTAAAGACGATAAGAATAAGGAAACTCTACCGACAGAGGAGAAAAATATTATTATTGATTTTTCTAGTTTCAATTACAAAGTTGAATACAAATACGATCTGGCGAATAATGAATATATCAGAAATCAAGCTGGCCAGGCACATCAGGATGAGGAGGGTCATCAGATTAAAGCAAAGAATGTGATTGTCCAGTATTTAAAAACAAGCTTGGTGGATAAGGAAAGATTGGGCATGGAGACTATAGGTGAAGGCGAAGCCATTGTTTTCCAGGACGGCCAAGGGATAAAAGGTACGTGGAAAAAAGAATCGCGCGAGTCAAGAACAGAATTTTTCGATTCAGACGGCAATAAAATAAAATTAAATCGCGGAACCACCTGGATTGAAATAGTTCCTTCAGGCAGGATAGTAAACTACAATTAGAAGTTATTAAAAAATAAAAATGAAGGAAAATAAAAACAAAAAATTTTTTTCAGTTAAGTCAGGAAAAATTATAAATTCTAACTATTTTCTGTTGGGATTTTTTATTTTGGGTGTTATTTTTGCCTGGTGGGTGGTGATACATTCTGTAAAACTATCTTTAGCCACAACTGAGTTGTATTTCAATCATAATTCTGTTGTGCTGCTAAATGATGTAAAGAAAGAGAATAAGCTTGAAAGAAAAATAGATGGACAAATAGTTGATAGCCAGGAGAAAACAAGTTATTGGCCCTATGCGGTAATGATTGAAAATTTACTGTCAGTCAGACCGCAGGCTGGTTTGTCGCAGGCTTCTGTTGTTTATGAAGCGCTGGTGGAGGGCGGCGCCACCCGTTTTATGGCTGTTTTTGATCCGTCGGAAATCGTGAAAGAAATTTGGCCTGTGCGTTCTGTTAGGCCTTATTATATTGAACTGTCGTCAGAGTACGAAGCCTTGCTGGCTCATTGTGGTGGTTCGCCAAAAGCACTGGAGATGATTTGGCGGAATACCGATATCCATGATTTGAATCAAATCAGTGGAGATGGCAAATATTTTTGGCGAGATAAGACAAGAGGCATGCCGCATAATCTTCTTACCTCTTCTGAAAAAATGAACTTTGCCTTAAGGGACAAGAATTTGCTAGACAAGACAGCTGAATTTAAGTCATGGCAATTCAAGGATGACGCAGGCTTATCAGAAATGGGAGATGATGGTAAAAACCTAACTTTTAATTTTTCCTACGGCTTAACCTATAAAGTTAGTTATCAATATAATCAAGAGAAAAATGTTTATTTACGCTTCAATGCTGACCAGCCGCACAAAGACAGAAATACCGATAAACAAATCGAAGTAAAAAATGTAATTGTTCAATTAGTCAAAGAGCCAGTTTTATCAGGTGGCCAAGGTCGGTTGGATATAAAAGTTGAAGGCGATGGCAAGGCTTGGATTTTACGCGACGGCCAAATTATCGCTGGCACTTGGGAAAAAGCGTCACGAACTGACCGGACTTTATTTTATGACAAAGATGGCCAGGAGATTGAATTCAATCGCGGCAATACCTGGGTGCATGTGGTGCCGGAATCACAGGCAGTGACTTATGAGTAATGCTGTAACATGTAACACGTAACATGTAATATGTAGTTTTATTGATCGCCTATTAAGGCGATTTTTTTCTTGACAATATTATCTCCTTTCTGTTAAGATGGAAAAAACAGAGTAAAATAGTTTTTTAACATAATAATAAACGGAGGGAGTGACGATGGAAAAACGTGTTTTAAAATTTTTGTTGGTATGCCTTTTATTATCATTGATACTTAACATTTTTTTGATTTGTCAGAATCAGGGATTAGAAACCCAAATTGAAACATTAAGAGATAATTATTTTTTATCACCATTTAAGACGGCTATCTACGAAGAGTTTTTTGACGGATATGATGATTACGAGCCCAGTCAACTTAATGGTTTTATTTAAGGCCAATATAGGAGTTTATACTAAACAGAGGCTTGTCGTTTAAATAAGATAAGCTTCTTTTTATTTTTTGGAAACCTCTTTCTTGACAAACTCTAGATCCCTTGCTAGACTGGAATTAGAGGAAAAGGAGAGAGATATTTTTATAGATAATAAATAATAAATATAGGCAAAACCGCTCTCTCCAAGAGCTGTTTTTTCGGTTGGGGATAAGAAGGGCTTGACAAAATTCAAAAAGTTTGCTATCATTAGCTGTTTAAAACAAAAAATATTAACAATGGGAATACCCTAAAAGGAGGGGAGTTTTACCTATGTAAAAAGAGAAAATTGACAAATTAATAAAAAAATTTCACTCGAAGGAGGTGGAATGTTTTAGGAAAGTGTTGTTTTTTGGTATGAAAAGAAATCGTCAGGAAGGTTAGTAAACTTTAACCAAGTAAAGGAGGTAATAAATGGTTACCAAAAAAGTACCTGACTGGGCTAAGGAAATGGTTTCTAAGTTCCGTTCAGGCGTATCGCATATGTTCCTGTTGTCTTTGAACGTGGCTGATTATGTGAAAAAACAGTCCGGTGACGAGGATGTTTACGTATCAGTAAAAAGATACATAGTGGAAGAGCTTTTAAGAAGTTGTCGCATCGTCCTTTTCTATGACGTTGGGGAAGGCATAAAATTTCCTGACAAAAAAATGGAGGAGGAATTCCGATTTTTAGTTTTTCCTGATGCTAAGCAGAGAATACAACCTCTGCCCAAAAATCCGGAAGCAGCCTTGCCTCTCATCGGCAGACTGTTAGAAATGGATCTGAAGCGGGCGAATAACATTCTGAAAAGTTCACCAAAGAAAGGCAAGGAGATTACGTCATTGGCTGGTGTGATTATAGGCTACAGCGAAGCCTTAGCACCAAATGTTCCATTTGAGAACGCGAATGCAGGTGACCGCTGCAATGTGGTCACATTGTGCAAGTGGGCAAGGAATTCAGCGATAGCTAAGTCTGGCAATGTCGTTGTCATGATGGCGAATAACGTCTTCGACATAAATACCTGCCTGAGAATTGAATCTTCTAATATTGAATTGATCAAGGTACCGTACCCGGAACCACCAGAAAGAAAAGAGTTTCTCATTAATCTTGAAGTGAACATCAGCGGTTTAAAATTTGGGGAAACTGTCCTTAATCTTTCTAACGCAGCAGCCGGATTGTCTCTCGTTGGCATAGAGGATTTGGCTAAAAGAGCATCTAGCGATGGAGTGCCACTAACCACTAGTTTGATCTGGGAAAGAAAGAAGGGTGTCATCTCGGCAGCGAGCGGCGGCCTCATCCAGATATCAAAACCAAATTTTGGTTTTGAAGTGATTGGCGGCCTGCTTAGCATTAAGGCTTTCTTTCGAAATATCGCCGTTTCTATCAAAGCCGGTGATTATCAGAGAGTGCCCAATGGCGTTCTCTTTCTTGGTCCTCCTGGCACTGGCAAATCAGTGGTAGCTGAAGCTCTCGCTAACGAATTAGGCTTTAGCTATGCTGTATTGAGAAATATCATGGAAAAGTGGGTAGGCCAGTCAGAGCGCAACCAGAATATGGTTTATGATTTATTACTAGCAGTTGGACCAGCTCTGGTTTTTGAGGATGAAATTGACCAGAGAGAACAGATGCGCGGTCAGGTTTACCATGGCGACTCGGGTGTTTCTGCCAGAATGGCTGCCAGAAGAGCAGAATATATGGCTGACACCAAGAATCGTGGTAAACTGCTCTGGATTGCGGCGACTAACCGGCCGGATCTCATGGACTCTGCCATGTTAAGACCAGGTCGCTATGATGTTATTATTCCATTCCTGATGCCAGAGGAAGATGAGAGAGTAGAAATATTTAAAGCTATTCTTTTGAAAATGTCCTACTTGGCTAGAGAAAGCAGCAATGAGATCAAGTCGGGTGTATCTGAAAGTGAATTTAAACAGATGGCTAAACTCACTGTTGGTTATTCTGGTGCTGAAATTGAAGTAATCTGGCAGAGAGCTTATGATTTCAGCAGGGCTAGAGGTAGTAAAGCCATTGAGTTTCAGGATCTAAAAACTGGTTTTGAAGACTTTGTGCCTAGCAAAAATGTCACCATGTATGAATATATGACTAATCTCGCGCTTCTTTTTGCCAATTCGGCTTCACTCATACCTCCAAAATATCTCGAGAGGTCCAAGAAGCTGAAAGAATTACAACAAGATATACTAAAGCGCAGGGACGAGATAGATTCAATGGACAGACTTTCAAAACTATAAGGAGGTGGTTGAATTGTGGTATGCAATTGAAGGTCATGAAGAATCTGTTGATACACTTCTGAAAGCCAGTATACCAGTCACCTTGGTCACTCTTGAAAAACCCAGGCGAATCACCGCCATAGCCTTCCCTGATAGAGATCTGGATTCGGCATTGGCCGTTCTAGAAATTCCGAAAGAGCTTTATGATGTCAAAAAAGAGTCTACTGATCAGGCTAACATTAAATTGGTTTCCCTAAAACAGAAACCAGCCAAGAAAGTCATCAAAGCTACTGAGGCAAAAGAAAAGGATCTCGAACAGCAATGGCAGATAAAAAAGCAGGAGGTGAAAGAGCTCTATCTTAGGGAATGCCAGAATCTACTGCCCACTAATGAGTATTTCTCTGACCAGGACACAATCTCTTCTTCATTAGCAGAAAATGCTAATTCATTGAAAAAGAACCTGATGGAATATCTTAAGTCATCTGGCCAAGAGAAATTCAGCCGTGAATACGACCTAATTAAAAACATGGACTTCGTGAAAAAAATTAGGGTCGAGGCAGGCGTGATTTATGTCTGGACGCGTTCAATGACTGTGCAGCATGGGTGGAGTGGAGTGCATGTCCCAGGCAAAAGGTTTACCATTTGGCTTAATGGCAGTATCGACATTTATCCTATTACCCATTGGAAGTATCATGGACATCCATGTCTTGGGGATTTGGAAAATGAAATTCCTGCGTTGATTAGAAAGTGGGAATTGGCCGTGGTGGCAAAACTACTGATGCAGTTTATCATCAATGATGAGTTTTATGCACGCGGCAAATGGGAAAGCATACCCTCTCAATCATGGGATATTCTTCGACGGAAAAAGGGCTTTTCTTTGTCAAGATTAGCTGATAAAAGTCTTATCGTGAGATTCTTTTATAAATTACTGGGAATAGACCCTGGTCTTGGCACTGATCAGAATAAAATTAAATTTATTCAGATGTGCCAGCGTTATTACCAAAGGGAAATTTCCGGATTAGAATCTCGGGTTGAGTACGATCAGCGCAATCTTCAGAAGAGTTTTTCACATCTTGTCAAGCGCATTCAGTGCGACAAGCTGATTCGGGAAAAGCTCCAAAAGCCTGAGGAAAAAGAGGAAATGCTCAAAAAGCTTTCGGATGATTTTAAGAAACTAGCTAGCCTGAATGATGTCTCCAGAGTTGAAGTGATAGATAGTAAGGTCAGAGTTTTAACCAAGGAGTTAACAATTGATACTCCTGACGGTCAATATTCTTTGGGCCGCTATTACATCACCATTGGCTTAGATGGCAGTCTGGAAATAAAGAATGTACTGCCAATGCAATACGACCACCCGATTGTTAAGCAGGGTCAACCTGTTTTTGAAGGACAGATGACCGTGGCGATTGCCAAGTACATAGGCCGGCTGGAACTATCAAGTGCCTGTCAGATTATCATTGATAAACTGAAAAATTACAATCAGGACGAAGGCTTGGTCGGTCTTGATGTCTGGGAAGGAGGCAGCCATGATTAAACAGGAGTTATCAAATTTTCTGGAAGAGGTGCAAAAGAGAAAGGAAAGCTACCGTACCAGGTATGAGGATGAACTTGAAGAGCAACTCGAAAAGCTTGATAAGGCAAGACGAAAATTCTGTCAAATTCAGGAAGCAGTGGGCGATGAACAAAAACGTGCCAAAGAGTTCGACTCTCTTTGGCACCTTGATAAAGTCAGACGAGTCAAAGTTTACTCGGATAGAATCGTCGTTTATACTGATCCGCTTTATATCACTGGCTATGTCATGAGGTTCCGCATTGGCCGATTCAAAATAACTGTTTATAAGAACGGCCGCTTAAAAGTAAGATGTATTTCCTGGAACCTGCGCAGCCTATTTGGCCTTGATCATCCTCACGTAAGACATGGCAATGTCTGCCTTGGTAATGCCCTGGGAGACATCAATAATTTCATTATACGTAAAGAAAATGCACTATTGATTTCAACAGTCGTTGCCTTTTTGGAGACTGGTTACAGCGGTGGTTATGGGTATTATTTCGTCAGTTTGTGGTGGGTACCATGGCGGCCGATTGGCTGGGTGAGTAGTTTGGTGATTTCTCCGGTGATAAATTTTCTGATTAAAAAGTTATTTATTACCAAAAAAATGTTGGAGAGAAACAAGGCGAAATACCAGCAGTATTTCCAGGTAGCTAATACTGACGAATTATACGGCAGACTGACCCGCGAATTTGAGAAGACAGATGAAGTTTTTCGGCAGTTTATCTCGAGCTACCGTAGTAGGAGGAGTGTCGACCCGGCTGATCTTAATGCAGTTTACGGGGGATTAAAGAAACTGGAAGAAGCAGGCTGGAAAATCAATATTTCTTCCCAGCTTGATGCAACCACACCTTCTCTGGAAATGGAAACGAGTAATCAAAAGCGCGCTATCGGCAGATTCAGAATTGTTTTTGATCAGGGTGATGATTTAAGAGTTGTCCCGATTGATGGTCAGTCTCACCCTTACATCTTTAACAATCAGCTTTTTATGAGAAAGGATGTTTATGTCAGTGTGGCTAAGCTGATTAGCGCCAACCGTTATGATCAGGCATTACAGTTAATCAAAGATTATCTGTGTTATTACGACACAGAGCAAGCATTACACCCAATAAACAATTAAAGGAGGTTTAAATGGCAAGAGTAGAAAGAGTACCGATTCTGTATTACACCCCGACCGCTGAACTCAAAATGCAGATGTATATAGAACTTTGCAAAATAGAGCTCTCTGGATTGGGATTGATTTATCCTTATGGCGATGATTTTCTCCTGACCGATGTCTTAATGTTGGAGCAAACTAATAATCCAGCGCACACTGATTTCCAGGAAGCAGCGGCTAAGTTTCTGATGGAGTTAATTAAGGCTGACGTGGATCCTGAACCATTTAGGTTCTGGTGGCACTCTCATGTGAACTTTGGCACGGGCTGGAGCGGAGAAGATATGGAGACGATAAACACCTTCAATAACCCCCTTCAGTTCTCAATGGTGAGAAACAAGAGAGGTGATATTCGTTTAAGGCTCGATGTTTTCCGTCCATTACGGTTGGCTTTTGAGGAAATTGAATATCGTCCCTTAACGGATCCAGCTGACCCAACAGTACAGGCAGTGCGTAAGGACATACTAAATAAGGTGAATGTGGGAGGCACTATTGCCAGACTGCTTGGTGGTGGTGCTAAAGAAGTCCTAGAGGAGGAGTACGTCAAGGTACCGTCGGGCGTTATCAATGTTGAAGAGTTAGTGGCAAAAATAATCGCTGCTAATCAGCCACCATCTGAGCTTAAGGAGAAAAAGAAAGGAGACAAGTAATGGCTATGGATTTCTGGCGGCAGCTAGGCATTCTTGACCCAAACCAGGATCTGAACTTTCCGATTACCATCATTGGCGTCGGCGGCATTGGTTCACCAACAGAATTCTTACTAGCTAAATTGGGCTGTGCTGATCTTACTGCTTATGATAAGGACATTCTTGAGGATCATAATTTCCCTAACCAAATGTATCGGTTAGAGGATTTGGGCAAGCCCAAGGTGGAGGCTTTGAAGGAAATAATCAAGGCTTTTACCGGAACGGAAATCAAAGCCATTAATGCCGAGTATGTGGACCAGCCTTTAAAAGGCGTGGTCATTTCCGCGGTTGATTCAATGCCAGCCCGGAAGCAGATCTGGGAGAATATCAGAAACAAGCCGCAAATAAGGCTTTACATTGACGCCGGTATGGGCGGCGAAGTCGGCCAGATCTACGCCGTAAATCCTTGCGATCCGGATCAGATAGAATTCTACGAGAAGACTTTAGTCGAAGACGACAAAGCAGTGGAAGCGCCCTGTACAGAGCGGGCGATTATCTACAATGTCTTCTGGATTGCCGGAGTAATCGGCGACTTGGTGAAAAAGTTCGCCAAGAAGGAAAAAGTGCCGAAAGAAACGCTGCTTGACTGCAAAAATATGATGCTGGTGACCCAGTATTAGAAAGTTAACAAAAAACCATTAACTCTAAAATAAAGGAGTAATAAAATGGGAGGACTTAAAGAGAAAGATAGGATTCGTGAAGAGGAGAAGAAACGCGAGGAGCCGTTGATACTCAGTAAATCGACCGAAAAAGAGGAAAATAGTATTAAACCGGCGCCGGAGAAGAAGATTAGGATTAAAATTGCCCAACTTGGCGCTAGGGTGCACGAAGTAGAAGGTGATGATGGGATGACTACAGCCGAAGCCTTGTCCAGGGCGAAAATCGACCCGGGAGAGTTGGAGCTTCGGATCAACAACAAAAAGTGCGATCTGATGGCCAAGCTCCATGATGGCGATATCCTCATGATGGTCGGAAGGTACAAAGGCGGACCATGGATGCTCTCACTGGCAGCGGTATTTGTGGCGATGGTAATTTTCTCAAAATCTTCCTTCCTGATTCCAGCGGCAATATCGCTGGCTATGGGAATTTACTTCTTATTCGCAAAACGCGTACCAAAGGTAGAATAAGAGGTAAGGTTAGGAGGTTAAAATAGAACTTTTAACAAAGGCGAGGCCTAAAAAACTTCGCCTTTTATATTTAACTTAAAAGAGACGAAGATAAATCTTCGTCTACGCGCATAGAATTTTAATAATTTCCTAAACCACCGCCACCCTGTCCCTGCCAGCCAAATCTTTTTTGAATTCTGGTTTTCTTCCCGGCAATTGTTGTTCTACAATGTATTCTAAAGCTTTGGTTTGCGTGGGTGAGATTTCCAGAAAGATTTTTCCTTCTGGCTTTAAGTATTTTGGCGCTTGCATCAGTAAGCGCTCAATGATTTCCAAGCCGAGTTTTCCGCCATACAAAGCTTGTTTTGGTTCATGAGGTACGTTGGCGAGTTCGTTTTGGGTTAGGTAAGGCAGGTTGGCGACAAGGATGTCAATTTTACGATCTGAGGATCGTAACCTACCCAGCGAGGAGAGCAGGTCTCCTTTTAAAAATTTTATTCTTTTTAAGACTTTATGCTTTTTAGCATTAATTTTAGCGACAGCCAGGGCTTTGGCGGAAATGTCAGTGGCGTAGATTTTAGCCTCAGGCAGGTATTTAGCTAGTGTAACAGCGATGCAACCGCTTCCTGTGCCGATCTCGGCGATTATTATTGGCTTATGGCTTATGGCATATAGCTTATGGTATATCAAGCGAGCATACTTTACCACTTCTTCTATAAGCAATTCTGTTTCTGGACGTGGAATCGTGACTTTTTTATTCACAAAAAAATCTAAGCCATAAAACTCTTGGTGATTAGTGAGATAGGGGATGGGTGTACCTTTTTGGCGTCGCGAAATGAGGATATTAAACTTTTTCAGTTGGCTGGAAGTTATCTTTTTTTCTTGGTTAGCTAGAAGATAGCCGCGCGGCTTTTTTAATACGTATGATAAAATTACCTCAGCATCGAGATGGGCTGAGGGCTTGTTTTTACTCCGTAGCTTTTTTATACCAGAGATTAGGGTTTGTTGGATAATCATGTCTTATTTTTAAGTTTAATTTGTCTCATTAGTTTAATTAGTTACTTGGTTGATTTGTTAAATTCTTATAAACTTACTAACTAATTAAACAAGTTAAACTAATTAAACTTTTTCGGTTGCTATACTTTTTAACTTATCAATTATAGATTCGAGTTGTCCATCTAGAATGGATTGCAGGCCATGAAAATTCTGCTTTAAGCGGTGGTCAGTAACCCTGTCTTGGGGGTAATTATAGGTCCTGATTTTTTCCGACCTGTCGCCGCTACCAATTTGAGCTCGTCGCTCGTCGCTCGTCGTTCGTCGTTTCTTTTCTTCCTCCATAGCTAATAAGCGAGAACGCAGAACCTGTAAAGCTTTATCCTTGTTTTGCTTTTGCGAACGCTCATCTTGGCACTGGACAATTAAGCCTGTTGAGAGGTGGGTAATTCTCACCGCTGAATAAGTTGTATTGACAGACTGGCCGCCATGGCCAGAAGAAGTAGTTGCGTCAATTCTTAAATCATCAGGCTTGATTTGGATGTCTACTTCTTCAGCTTCAGGCAGTACAGCGACAGTGGCGGCAGAGGTATGGACGCGGCCGCTTTTTTCTGTTTTGGGCACCCTTTGCACGCGATGCACGCCACTTTCGTATTTTAGATT
>Ga0180007_10002398_pt1 | contig 22509 bp, 23 predicted proteins | sample MM_PC_MetaG_FD_121122 | JGI IMG/M metagenome (GOLD analysis project Ga0180007, IMG submission 121122) | Groundwater microbial communities from the Aspo Hard Rock Laboratory (HRL) deep subsurface site, Sweden - MM_PC_MetaG | ecosystem: Environmental > Aquatic > Deep subsurface > Groundwater... | reverse complement strand
CGCCTGAGAGCTTCGGCTCTCATACAAAACATAAGCACCCGTTGACTGAGGTCGGCGGGTGTTTTTTTGATGTTTGTTTTTACCCCCATCCCCAAACCCCTTCCCCCTCCACTCCGTTTGCCTACAGGGGGAAGGGGCTTACTCGAATTGAGCTTGTTTCTCTAATGGCGAGGTTCCCCCTTCCCCCTGAAGGTCAGTGGGGTGGAGGGGGAAGGGGGACAGGGGGATGGGGGTAAAATCCTTCGCTTGCCTCTCTCCCCCATATATGTCCAATCACCATTTTTCCATCATTCAAACTCATGTAGAATATCCACCAAGTGCACAAGATCCTGATACCACTTTTTGCTCTGGCAATACTTCTTACCTCTTGCGGTGGCGGAGGTTCTTCGACTGTTGAATGTGAAAATGAATATTGGGATAGCACTGTTGGAACATGTCTTCCTGATGGTTGGGTTGTTATAGATCGCGAGACACTAAAAATGCGTGGGGTGCCGGAAGAAACGGTTGCGGCATTCAGGAGAGAGGAGTCGGTGTCGGGACAGTTTCCATCAATAACAGTAACAAAAGAAGTATTAAGTGCTGCAGTTAGTGCTGCAACTTACAGTGATGCAAGCATTCGCTCTGTCAGTGTTCTTCCAAACTACACAGTGGTGGAATCACCATCTGTCAAGATTGATGGTGAAGAAGTAACGTTGCATATATTCTCCGCACAGCCCGTACCTGATGAACCTGCACGAAGGTTTTATCAGATAAGCACGGTAAAAGGAGATATAGGATTTTCCATAACTGCTGCGGCTCCAATTTCAGTTGAGAAAAATTTGGAAGAGGAGATAGAGTTTATTATGAAGGGGGTGACGTTTGAGAGGGGGGAGGAGGAATAACGAAAGTAGAGGTAGTCAGCGCAATATCCGTTAATTGGTTAATTCGTTTATTCGTTGCTAGTTTCTGGTTTCTGGTTTTTTCTAGCGCAGGGATACTTCCCTGCGATTGAAAATTGGAATAAGTGGCCTGTCAACCGTAGCCAGGAGGTGGTTGTCTTTGGAGTCCATTTTCGCTAGCTAAAGCGAGGCTATGGTGGACAGCCTCCTGCGAAGGTTGGAGGTGCCGGCGGGAATTGCACCCGCGTATGGTGGTTTTGCAGACCACTGCCTTACTACTTGGCTACGGCACCGTACCGGTGAGGCTCTGATTAACCATACATACGTAGCAGGATTGCAATGCTGAGGTAAACGAATCCCAGCTACGAGTCATCAAAGCTTTATTATCTACTCTGAGAGGTAGAATAAGCCAGTTTTCCCTTTAAGTGAAGAGGAATATGGCTATTTGAAAATACCTCAAAATATGCTATAATATACACAACAAATACCAACAAAATTATGACAAACAACAGATCAGGAATCGGCGTATGCGGTGTAATTGTCGGCATCATATTGGGTGCCGGAGCCATCATATATACGCAGGATTATCCTGTTAAGGCACATCTTGCCGGATATCTGTTGGGTGAAGGTGAAGTGGCTTTCAGAGGAATGGATGTAGATTTAGATATGCAGCAATACAGCAAAAGGGCTTTAAGCGAACTTGATAGAAAGACGAATACTTCACCTGACATAGTCACCGAGCCTCGTCGTCCTCTGTATCCGACCAATGTTAATACTGAGGTTTTACAAGAAGAGAGAGTTGTATGCACGGCTAAGCTTCGCACAATTGAACAGGTCAGAGAAGCTGTTGCCAGGCTTATGCCTGTCACATCGGTATATTCGGATATAAGCAGAAGGATTTTTGCAACTTTGGATAGTTCGATGGAGGACTGTGGCGAGATTGAAACAAAGGTTCAGCAAGAGAGACAATCAATATCAACCAGTCCAATTGTGCAGGCTCCTATTAAGACAACAGTCACTCCTGTTCAGGCAACAATAAAAAGAACTGTAGTTTCACAACCTCAACAAATAGTTCGTCCAACTCAACGTGTTTTTGATACTACAAATGGGGTAAACAATCTGTGCGAGCGTTATGGAACAGGAACCCAACGTTATACTCGTTGTGTAGTCAACCAACGCGAAGGTCAGAAATATGTGGGGAGGCAGACAACGAGGTATGAGTTGAGGCCGAGTAGGTAACAATCAACAATCAACAATCAACAATCAACAATCAACAATCAACAATCAACAATCAACAATCAACAATCAACAATCAACAATCAACAATCAACATGTTTCTCTTTACTTAGAAGGAATAACATCGATAGAATCACCAGCTATGGCTGCTTTTAGATTCAAGAATTTTAAGGTATACAAGGATGCAAAGGCATTCAGAAAGGATGTAATGAAACTGGTTGCAAAACTAGAAGAAAAAAGAGCATATGATCTTGCTAAACAAATTAAGAGAGCAAGTTTATCTATAGTGTTAAATATTGCAGAAGGATCTGCAAAAAAGTCAGATGCAGATTTTGCAAGATTTTTGGAGAATTCAATTGGATCTACAAGTGAAGTTGTTGCAGGCTTTGATATCTCATGTGATGAAAATCTTATTTCAAAAGAGGAATATGATTATATTGAAAAGAGTGCTGAAAGTATTACTAATCAACTTGGTGGTTTTATTAAATCATTACGCAAAAGTAGATAGTCGGTTGTCGAAAGGTCAGCAGGGTCACGTTGATTGTTGAAAGCGAAGCGTGTCGATTGTTGAGTGTCAGTTGCTAAGAAAAAGTCAAAATCTTTGGCGCAAATATCAGCAGCACTCCAAGCCCGTACATCAAAAATCCGCCGAACACCAAAGTGAACCTGGCATACTTCTTTGTAAGTCCAGTCGCGTGCAATGTGTAAACTGCTATTGCAAATATTACGATGTCATCAATCATGTAAAGGAGTATGAAAAGCCCGATATATCCATAACGCGCCAGATTAGAGACGTCATTAAATGCAAGTATTTGTGTGAATACGGCAGGTAATCCCGCAGTACAAATCAGTTCGATCAAATTTACCGAAAATGCGAGTATCGCAACTCCCAATAGCATCGTAGGCCAAAATGTGATCTCCAAAACCCCTTTCATCTTTGAGATTGTCTTTTGTCTACTCTCGAGATTTGAAACCTTGCACTCATCCGGATTTTTTCCGAGAGCTTCATACAAATAAAAGGCTCCGCCACCGATTGCCACAATTCCGATTACCTTCTGGACCCACAAATTAAATCCTACAAGTAAGAAAGCGTTAAGCCATGCGACAATAAACATGTAATAGACTGCTCCACTTACGAACAGGAATGTTCCTCCTATTGCCCAAACCTTCTTCATATCGTTTGTGCTTATAAGGAGTGTCAGCAAGGTTATCAAAACCCACATTGCACATGGGTTAAATCCATCCAAAAATCCAAGAAGTATCGAAAGCACCGGAAGTGACAGAAGGGTCAGATCTACTTTTCCAAAGATCGGAAGATCGAAAACATATCGATCCAGATCCAGTTCGCAATTTTCCGTGCAAAGTCCTTCTGCAGTTTCGACAATTACATGAATTGGAGCTTCCAGAAATTCACGAAAAGGTTGGCATCCTTCGTTTGACGATCTGCATTGGTCCAGTCGCAGGCTGAGAAGTTGACCGGTAGTTTTGTTATCTTTGTATCCTTGAACAACCGTGCCGTTAATAACGATAACCGGTACTCCTTGTTGCAGTTCGGGAGCTCTTTCCTGCAATTTTACAAAAAGTTTTTGGCTTTCGAAATTTGAGATATCCAGATACTCAACATCCCATTGCTGAATCAATGCATATTCTTTAAAGTCGGCACAATGAGGACAATCAGCACTTGCGAAAACAACTATGTCCGAACCTGTTACTGATTCAAAATCAGATTTATTACGATTGAGAGCACGGTCAGGAAATAAAAAACCAAGAAGAATTATTGGTACAAAAGCCAGTGAAAGGAAGGTGATTAGTTTCTTACTCATGTGCGAGTTTGGATTCTATAGTTTTGAATGAAATCCGCAACAAAAGTTCAAGATTAATTCTTGCAATCAAAATTATTAGTAGTACCATGTCGCGCAAATGGAAGCATTTCACGAAGATGGCAGAACGGTTCAATTGGAAGAATGGAATGGGATGCAATTAGAACTTTTAAAAGAATGGGATATCCGTGATGAAAATCCGGACGTGAGATTTCAGAATGATGTTGTATTGGGTTGGGGTAAGATTTTTGGCTTGATTGCAAGAGTTGTATGCAGATCTAAGGGGGTTCCATTGGAAGTCTATTCAGGAGTAACAGACAAGTTTGAGAATATAATTGCCAGAAAAATGGAAATATTAAGAAGAATAGTCGGAGTTTTTAGATCCAATGATGTAAGTTTAGGTTCTATAGCGGAAGAAATACAAAAAAGAATTGAATTTGATGATGTACTGGATCCTAAAACAAATGAAGTAATCGCAACAAGAGCCAAGGTTTATGTGCCGGAAGTTACCATGGATGGAATCTTAAATTGGAGAGTAAAGCCCGACACGGCCGAATATCCGGTTAAAAAAGCTTCAATGGTTGCCTAGGATCAATGCCAAAATGCAGGGACTTTTTTAAATCCCAAAACACAAAACCCAAATCCCAAATAATCCGTACAAATTTTCTAATACTGAATATAGTATAAAACTTATTATTTCTTCAGGTTCTATTAAAAGATTAGGCGAATCAATTATTACGAATAATATGTTCAATCTTGTAAGTAACACAATAAATCACATTTGGGATTTGGGTTTTGTGTTTTGGGATTTTTAATTTGGTTTACTATTTATTCCACAACATTTGGCATTGATCCGTTGCCTAATAGACTTAAATGAATAATTCCTTGCCAAAAAGCTTATTTTTGGTACAATTCCCGAAATACCTTATATGTCAGAATCCTCACCAATATTACCGGCATCCACTGATCCGAAGGACTTTGTGATAGCTACCCTTGGAAGCCACAGTGCACTTCAGATACTTAAAGGGGCTCAGGATGAGGGAATGCGTACTCTTTGTATATGCAGGAAGGGTGCAGAGAGACCATACAAGTCATATCCTGTTGCAGATGAGATCATCACAATAGATAGTTGGGATAAATGGGACGAAAAACTGGAAGAAGAGTTGATAAGGCGAAATGCGATAATTATTCCACATGGCTCATTCATTGCATATATGGGGCATGATCGGGTTAAAAAAATGAAGGCAATGTATTACGGTACAAAAGAGATACTGGAGTGGGAATCTGATCGTTCAAAAGAGCGTATTTGGATGGAAAAATCAGGTCTAAAGCTTCCAAGAGTTTATGCAAAGCCCGAAGATATAGATAAGTCTGTAATTGTTAAATTCCATGGTGCAGGAGGAGGATTCGGATATTTTGTTGCAAAAACTCCTGAGCAATTCTACGAAGTAAAGAATCGAAAGTATCCGGAACAAAATGACTTCGCGATTCAGGAATATATAGTTGGGGTTCCTCTATACATACATTACTTTTATTCTCCCATAACAGGGGAGCTCGAAATTATGAGCTTTGACAAACGTTACGAATCAAATGCGGATTCAATCGGACGCATAAAAGCTGAGGATCAATTAGTGGCGAAGATACATACCAGTTACACGATTGTCGGAAATATTCCGGTTGTTGTAAGAGAGTCATTATTGCCCGAGATGTTTGATATGGGAGATAAGGTTATTAAAGTAAGCAAAGAAATTTGCGGAGGTAAGGGATTATTCGGACCATTCTGCCTGGAAACCATCGTTACCAGAAAACTGGAGATATTCGTATTCGAAATAAGTGCGAGGATAGTTGCAGGCACAAATCCGTTCATAGAAGGTTCTCCTTACACCGCTCTTAAATATGATGTTCCTATGAGTACTGGGAGGAGGATGGCGCGGGATATTAAAGAAGCTATAGAGAAGGGGAGGCTTGAAGACATACTAGGATAAGTTGCTCGTTGCTCGTTGTGCGTTTCGCGTTTCTCGGTTTTAGTTTACAATTCAATTAATGGATACCACTCAATTACTCAACGGTTACGATCAGAATAATCTGACAATAGGTGTGCTAGGCGGACATAGTGCTTTGGATGTTTGTCATGGAGCAAAGAGGTATGGGTTTGGGAATGTTTGTGTGGCGAGGAAAGGAAGAGAACGAACTTATAGTAAGTATTTCAAGACCAGAGGATCGGAATCCGGAATCCGGAATCCGGAATCCTTAAGCGAGGTGTCGAAGTCCGAAGTCCGAAGTCCGAAGTCCGGAACTGTTGGTTGCATCGATGAAGTCATAAATGTTGGAAAGTTTCAGGACATCTTGAACGAAGATATACAGGCAAAACTCCGGGATTTAAGCACCATCTTCATACATAACCGTTACTTCTGGGTTTATTTTGATGACTTTGCTCAAGTAGAGAATAATTTCAATGTTCCTATTTTCGGATCACGACATTTACTCAGGTTCGAAGAGCGTGATCAGAGCTTTACTCAATATGATCTTTTAAATATTGCAGGGATCAGAACACCAAAGATTTTCAAAAGCCCCAAAGAAATCGATCGTCCGGTTCTTGTAAAAGCAAACGAGGCTGAACGTTCCTACGAAAGAGCTTTCTTTATTGCAAATAGCTATAAAACTTGGGAATCTGAAGGGGAGAAGCTTGAAAAAAAAGGCAAGGTTTCGCCAAAATGGAGGGAGGCAACCATCGAAGAGTTTGTTGTTGGTGCTCATGTTAATTTCAATTTCTTCTATTCGTCACTAACCGGAGAACTCGAATTAATGGGAACAGATATGCGTAGACAAACCAATCTGGATGGATTCTTCCGAATGCTTGCTCCACAACAGGAACATGCACTTCAATTCGGGATCGAACCAAAGATGATAGAGACGGGACATATCGCTGTGACTGTAAAGGAATCAATTCTGGAAAAGGCATTCGAAATGGGCGAAAAGTTTGTGGTTGCTTGTAAAGATCTTAATAAAGACACAGATCCTTCGCAAAAAGGAATAATCGGACCATTCGCACTTCAGGGAGCAGTGGTTGCAGAGGACGGGAGGGAAGATATTGTTATATTCGATGTATCTTTGAGAATCCCCGGATCACCCGGTACTGTTGCAACTCCTTATACCAGATATTTGTATGGGGATTCGATAAGTGTTGGGGAGAGGATTGGGATGGAGATTAAGAGGGCTGTTGAGGAGGGGAGAGTGGAAGATATTGTTACATAGTTTATGAGTGAGTAGTGAGTAGTTTGTAGTAAATAGTTAGAATTTATAATTATTTAAAAAGTAGTAGCACCCGTTCTGGGTGCGGTTGATCTATACCTGCATATCTCACACCCAAGGCAATGCAGGAGCTTTTGGAATGGACGAACAGCTCTTTGCAGGACAATGAGCATCACCCACTCTTTGTAATTGGCAGTTTCATTGTGGAATTCCTTCATATTCATCCGTTAACTGATGGCAATGGTCGCCTGTCGCGCATCCTTACTAATCTTCTTCTGCTGCAAGCAGGATATGCATATGTTACGTATGTTTCTCACGAAAAACTAATCGAGTATAACAAGACAGAGTATTACCTTGCACTAAGGCATAGTCAAAAAGGAGAAGGTATTGAAGATTGGTTATCCTTCTTTCTAGATATCATCCTCAAGCAATCACAAATGGCAGTGAAACTTCTTACACAGGAGCACATTGAACTTTTACTTTCCCCGAAACAGCTAACAGTTTTACAATCCATCAAGGAAAACGGGGAACTGGCCGCAGGAGATATTGCTTATAAAACAAGAGTTGCACGCCCAACGGTGAATCAGGCACTACGAAAACTTTTAAATTTAAAAGCAATTACTCGTATTGGTAAAGGAAGTGCAACAAGATATCGTATTATATAATTCTATTTCTTTTGAGCACGAAAGTGAAAATGTACAAAATTAACATCTTGAAGACCTGAACCGTTTGTAATAATGCGATATTCAGAAACATCCTCTATCTCTGCCAATTTCCTCATTACAGTAAATGCATCTATGAGATATGGTTTTCCCTTCTCAGTAGCTAAATCGATTGCATCGGAAAAATCTTTTTTTGGAACAACAACATAATGGATAGGAGCATCGGGAAATGGATGTTCCATAACAATAGTTTTGTCTGTTTCCAGTACAACATTAGGCAGTAACGACGGTGTTTTTTGCACAATTACAGATGCCAAAATTCCAAGTGCTTCGCTGGTAGAGAGACAATTAGCGTTGCAGTTGTTAAGGGAAAGAAATGAGCGTTGCTTAACACCTGAAAACAGGAAAGCGCCGATTATTATTCCTGCAACAAGAATAATAATTGTATAGGTAATATTCTTACTTTTGCTCATTTTTTAATTGATTAATAATATCTTTAACTTCCTCTCTATGTTTTGGCGTTACATCTTCCAGCCTGAGAATAAGTTCTTCATTTGCTTTTGCCACTTCGAATAATTCCATGTATCCCTTATCAGGATATTGGTTAGCAAAATCTCTGCCTATCTTGTTGTTCCACATATCCATAATCCCAGCTCGAGATAGCTCCTGCTTGTTTCTCACATTCATCCAAAATATTTCGTGATTTGTGGTTATGATCTTTGAAGCCTCATTGTTAATTTCCCGTGTCAAAAATACACTCCAGGTAAAATGACGTAATGCATCAGGCTCATTGAAATCAACAATCTCCCGCAACGCTCCCATATCATCAATAATCATGAAATTATGCTTTCTGGCATGCTGCTTTGCGATATTAAGGGCACTGATACCAAGGTTACGAATAGTAAACCATTCATCGTACAAGTTGACTGGCAGATTCAGTGCCTCTTTATAATCCATGACAGACCTCCTATAGGTACCACGTTCGACATATGCAGAATTCCCCTCAAGTTCAATTTTTATTCGATGAAGGATTGGTGTCTCGTCATACCATAGTTCAACTGAAACATCTTCATCGCTAGATATCAGTTCTTGACCTGGAATCATCAATGATTCCTTACTGTCCGGGGAAAAGTCACCAGAGAAGAAGAAATTTTTGTATTTATCCGAAGTTGGCGCTTCGGGATTATTAATTATTTGACCATTTACATATACTTTTATGTTATCACCATCGGTACTTCCTTTTTGTTTTCCACTTTGAGTGCTGGCAGTAATATCAACAAGGTTTACGACGTTGAATCCAGAAGCAAATATAAATGCTTTCCAGGGAATTCCATTAATATCAGTTTTCTTGCCAGGAGCTTGTTCATTAAATTCAAAGATTACATCCTCAATAGCATTATTTTTTGTTTCAGCAATTTCCAATACACGAATGCTTCTCAGAGTAGGTGTCTCATCAGCCCAGAATCGTATTGAATGTTCTCCTGCTGAAAGTTGCATGAAGAAATAGATAGTCTTACTGCTACCCTGCAAGCTCGCACCGTCCCATGAGGCTGCCACCCCAAATTTTTTCCACAATACCTTGTCTTGATGAGATTCTTCTCTGCCGAACTCATAATCGTCAACAATCACTCTCAGATCATCATCGTCGCTTGAGTTATTTTGGTGAGCGCTCTTGGCAGAAGCCGTGATTTCTATGATGTATTTTCCATTTTTTGGTACTTCAAATATCGTGTCTGTGTTTTGCCAACGATAAATATTTCCGCCTGGAGCAATTGGAAAGCTCTCTTTCCTGAAAATCTCTTTCATGTAAATGATTTTATATAGGAATTGTGTGATTGTCATTAACTTAAAAAGTTCGACCACATGTTTTGCTATCTATTTTTTGTGCTTTATTTAAGCCAAAATTTTATTGGTGGAGCTGAAGGGATTCGAACCCATGACCCCCGCGTTGCAAACGCGGTGCTCTAACCAGCTGAGCTACAGCCCCACTCGTGATGACAATTGTATATTCAAAAAAAGAAAAATCCATCAATTTAACTGACAATTGATATCATCCAAAATTGAATAACCCCGTAAATGGCAACATTACAACATCTGTAAGACCAAACATCACCAGTAGGCTATACATGAATGCAAAGGTTGCGACCATTATAACAAGGTTGTATATGCCGCCGACTTTAGACACAAACTCTGTTTCGCCAAACATGTCACCGACTGCGCGACGGTACTTTAGTGCCAGCATGGAAAGGATAGCTCCGAAGAGTCCGAGGAAGAATTGTCCCATCGGAGGATATAGTAATATTTGGAAGGGTGGAGAGCAATAGGAGGTTTTTGTTTGGGGGAATATTGGAGTAATGGAATACTGGAATATTGGTCTAAAGCGACTCAGAATTCAATACATGTTCTTCATAACCCCAGTATTCCGATATTCCAATATTCCAATCTTCAAGTTATCCAATAACTGCATCCAGCTCCGACTTCATATCCTCCTTCGACTTTGCTCCAACAAACGTTGTTACTGCTTCGCCATCTTTAAAGATTATGAAAGTTGGGATGCTCATTACGCCGAACTTGCCGGGTGTCTCTGAGTTTTCATCAACATTAACTTTTACTACTTTTACTTTACCTTCATATTCAGTCGAGATCTCATCAACGATAGGTAACATCGATTTGCATGGTCCACACCATGGTGCCCAGAAGTCCACAAGCACGGGAATGTCCGATTTTAGTACTTCTGCTTCGAATTCTGCATCTGTTAGTTCCATAATTATAAGGGGAATAATATGGGTCGATTATAGATAGTACGGATGTTTAATGCTAGTTAAGTTAGCAAGTTAACTAGTTTAAAGTTAACTAGTTCACAGATATCAAACTAGAAACTAGTAACTAGTCAACTAGTAAACTTCAATTCGATAGCATCTCTTTAGTCATATTCTTACCTATTTCAACCCCCGGTTGCCCATAAGGATCAATCCTATACAGTTTTCCAAGAAATATCACTTCTGTCATAAAGAAAAAGAAGAGTTCTCCGAGAGTGCGCTCATTTAACTCAGAAATACTCAGTGTCACATTTGGACGGTTTACGGATGCAAGAGCTTGGGCAGTTCCCAGGTGACATGCATCAACCAGATCTCCGAATGATTTTCCTGCTAAGTATTCAAATGGTTCTTCAATCTTTTCAGGCAAATTAACTTGAGGCTTATTTTCTTCTCTTATAAAAATATGCCACGTTTTGCGCGGGCCTGCCATCCACTGTTGTAACAATGAGTGTTGATCTTGTGTTCCTACAGCAGCCAGAGGTATTGGGTTTGCAGTTTCTGTTTTGCCAAGACTTTCTGCAATCAGTTGCTGGTTCCATCTTGCAATAGATTCAAGGCGTTGTGAATAAGGCATTATCACACGGATCGGATAACTTCGCTTTGTATCCAGTAGAAATTGGACGCAAGCCAGTTGTGCTGCAATATTTTCATCAAAGTTGGTGTTTTGGCAGATTGTATCCATCTCTTTTGCACCTCTTACAAATTCATCAACATCACCATCCAGTAAAGCAATTGGAAAAAGTCCGATAGGGGACAGAATGGAAAAGCGACCTCCGACTCCCGGAGGAATGGCAAGCATGTCGATGGCATTTTCTTTGCAAAACTTATTCAAATTTCCGGACTTAGGATCGGTTAACGCAACAACACGTTCATTTGCACGTTCCTTCATTGCAGTTTTTAGCTTTTCCCAACATGCAAAGAACAAACTCATGGGCTCCAGTGTCCCACCGGATTTACTTGCGACAACAACCAGTGTGCGTTTCCAATCAATCAACTTCATTGTCATTTCAAAAATGGACGGATCAATGGTATCCAGAAGATGGAACTCAATCGTGTCCGGTCCTTCCAACACTTCGCGAATTACCTTGGGTCCCAAACCGGATCCTCCAATCCCAATCCAGACAACAGATCGAATCCGACTCGCTTTTGCTTTGCTTGCAGCTTCTTTAACAGAATCAATCATTTTTTTATCATAGGGATCCATAGACCATGCATGTTCTCCCTTTTTGCGCTCATTCAACCAATCTTCCGTATAACGCTTCATGGATGTACGTAACGCCGAAAGCTCCTGATCGGGGATTCCGAAGGAGGGGGTGATGGTTTTAGCGAGGGCGTTGGTGATGTCGAGAGTGAGCATTTGATTATTAGGTATATATGTACGTTGATACGTAGATTTGTTGCTACGTTGCTACGTTGCTACGTTGGAAGCATCCAGATTCATTTTAGGCTAACGTAGCAACTTAGCAACTTAGCAACGATTATTATTAACGTAGCAACGATTATTATTGATGAATTATAAAGATCGAAGAGCAGCCGACACTCTTTCTTCCGAGGTCTTGCATTCCTCAGGAACTTCTTTGAGTACGGATAATGCATTTGCAACCGAGTATCCGAGTGCAGTTAGAGCATCAATCGCATCTTGATCGTAATGAGCGGTTTTAGAATCCATAGAAGTTCGTTCTTTTGCAAAAATCTCAGGCTGTTTTTCTGTCATAGATTTTAAATCAACTAATAATTTTTCTGCAGTCTTTTTCCCAATTCCCTTTATGGAGCTTAAGAGTTTGCAATCCATTTGTTCGATTGCAGTCAAAAGCAAATGTCGGGGAACAGAGCAGATTTCCAGTGCAGTTTTGGGTCCAATACCCGACAGGCTAATCGCTTCATCAAAAAGAAGTCTTGTTGAATTGTCAGAAAATCCGAAAAGATCAAACCTGTCCTCCTTTATATAAGATGAAATCAGAAGTTCAATTTCTTCACCTTCTTTTGCAGTTTCCCAAACCTCCAAAGGGCAAGCAACGGCGTATCCAACACCATTTACATCGATTGTGAGGTTATTTGTGGGGCCTTTTAGGACTTTGCCTCGGAGGAGGGAGATCATGGGTAGATACTATAGCATAAAAGAAAGGCGTAGGAAGGTAGGGAAGGTAGGGAAGGTAGGGAAGGTAGGGAAGGTTGGGAAGGTTGGGAATGTTTGTAAGGTCGTTTTGCAGCTAAACCTTCTCTACCTTCCGGACATTCCCTACCTTCCTTACCTAATAATTAATATGTTAATACTTCATTATATGGCAGATTTCCGCTATAATAAGATGAAATGCACATCCTTCCCCGTCTCGCCGTACTAACGGTCATGCTGATTGCTCTGGTGCCCCTAAGCTCCTTTGCGCTCATGGATTCGGCCGAAAGAAATCAGGCTGCGCAGGCTTTGGATCGAGCTTTGGAAAAGGCCGCAGGCAGTTACAGATCACGACCAAGATTAAGTGAGTCGAAAGTTGATGCAAGTATGACACAAGAAGAAATTACAAAAGCAGAAGAAGCAGTAAGGTTACAGATAGTCGCCTACGAAGATGCAGCACGTCAGTTGGAAGACAGGTTCGGAATGATACTTGAACCACTGCATGCTGCAGGGGGTCCAAGTGGAATCAGAAGTGATGCGCATAAAGTAGTATTCGAGAATTATCAGGGAGAATTGTCACAAGGTATATTGGAAGAAGGAAATTCAAAAAACATTCTGGGGGCTTTTGATGTGCTTTCGGGAATGAATGTTCGATCAAGAACAATCAATCAATCACAAAATAAATTGCATGAGTTGATTGCTTTATCCGGTGAAGGAGCTCGTGAACTTGATGGTCTAAAAAAGAAGCACAAAGAACTTCTTGCATTAAAAGAGGGGAGCGAAGAATCAAGTGCAGTAAAAGATTCCTCGGGTGATAAGATAAGTGATGAGCGAAGAGAGGCTGTAAAACGCAACTTCGAAGAAGTGCATGCTCAGGTCTTAAGAATGCAATCAGAGTTAGCGCGAATTGATGCGAGGATGAGGAGCAAAGCAGAAAGGAAGCTTATCGAAAAAGGTTTGATAGCTCCAAAACCGGGGGAGCATTCGAATGCAGTTCTACCATTCACACCGTCATTCACATGGCCTGCTTACGGTCGCATTTCTGCTGAGTTTATGCAGGCAAGTTATCTTAAGTACTTTGGAATTCCACATAAAGGAATGGACATTGCAATTCCTCAGGGAAGTCCGATAGTTGCAGCAGCAGATGGAGTTGTATTCCTTGCACGTGACGGTGGAGCAAAAGGATACTCATACGTTCTTATCGGACACAGAGGAGGACATGCCACTTTATACGGACATCTTTCGAGCATCGCAGTCACAGCAGGCTCCGATATTTCAGCAGGACAAACAATCGGAATGTCTGGTGGGCAACCGGGAACTCACGGCGCGGGGCCAACCACAACGGGACATCATTTGCATTTTGAGGTTATTGTAGGGGGGGTTAATGTGAATCCGAGGGGAGTACTTCCGTAGGAAATCCCAAATTCCAAGAAAACAAAAAACAAGTAAGATTCAACAATTAAATTACATAACACAAAAGCAGGCATCTTTTGGGATTTGATTTTTGTTATTTGTGATTTCCTTGATTTTTATGATCTTGTTTTATTGAGATTTATAAGATTTATGTTAAATATAATTGACACACCACCCTCGCCCATCTTTAATAAAACCATGCGATGGTTCAAATAAGGAGAATAAATATGCTCCCTTTTCTGACTAACGATTACATCGCAGGTTTTGTAACCTCAGTGTTCGTTATTCTGCTCTCACTCAAGCAGAGCAGAAAGAGACCTACGATTTCCTTCTTCATACTTTGGGCTCCGATTGTAGTCGTATTCATTGAGATTGCGATTAGAGTCTGGTCCGAGTTCGGAGGAACGTAGGAGATGCCATTGTGGAGGAGTCACGGTTCGTGGCTCCTTTTTTAGTACGACGGACGAATAAAATTCCGAAATTTAAAATTCCGAAATGCGCAAAGAAATTTCAAAAATCAAAATTCCAGAAACTCCAAAAATTGCTATTGCATCTTCTGAACTTTGAAATTTAGGAATTTCGGATTCTTATTGCGAATTTCGGAATTTCGTTATTTCGGAATTTTACCTTCAAGTAGTACAATCATCCTACTATGTTCTCCTGGCAATACTCCTCGGCTCACAAACTCGCACTAACGCAAATGTTAATCGCAGTGATTTTGGCAAACATGAATCCTATTTTTACAAAAGTGTTGTTTGGAAGGGGATGGACGCCTATCAGTCTTTATTTTGTCACACTTGTAATAATGAGCATCATACTTGTTGCTCACGAAATGATGGCGATCGAAAGAGGTGAAAGATGGGGAATGACAAGACAGGACTTGTTTGGAACACTTCTATCCACACTCACCGGAGGAATAGGCAGTCCAATCCTTTTCTTTATCGGACTCCAGTATGTATCTGCCTCGGAAACAGTCCTACTAACCAGTTTGATGCCATTTTGGGTTGTTCTATTCGGAGTCATCTTCTTTAAAGAAAAATTCACCGGACAAATGGCGGGTGGCAGTGCTTTGCTCGTGGCTGCGGTATTGGTTTTGATCTGGCCTGACGTAAAATCATTTAACTTTAATCCCGGAGTTCCGTTTTTACTCATGTCGCCAATCCTTTCCGCACTCACAACTATCATTCATAAAAAGTACATTAAGCACCGTCATCTGGATTCAATAATATTGGTCAGAACCATTTTGAGTATGTTGATAGTAGGAATGTGGATTCATCTTTTTGAATTCGAAAGTCTTGCGATAATAAAGGAGCCCGAAAACATCTGGATACTCCTGTTGGTTCCCATACTCGGGTTCATCTTCCCATTTTTCCTATATTTTGGAGCACTCAAAAAGACAAAGGTTACAGAAGCTGGGATTGTTGCTGCAGTTGGTCGCACTTTCGCAGTAATTGCAGCCAGCTCACTGCTCGGAGAACAACTCGGTGTGTATCACATGCTAAGTATCACACTTGTAATCTTCGGAGTTATCTTTATTAATGTTCCGCTTACTAAGTGGAGGATAGTGCCGAGTAGGTTGATGGAGGCGGGACCGTTGAGGAAGTAGAGCATCGGAGTTTTTTTGTAAGTTATTGGAATGTATAAGAAGAGTGAATAGTGAAAAGTGAAAAGTTTAATGTAATACATCCTTGACATAAATCCCAAATCACATCATCGTTACCCGACCGACACTTCTGTTCCATTACATCAAAGGAGGTGCACAATGTTGACTGCAGTAATTGCAGTGGCCAACGTTGTGGTTGGCCTCATGCTTCTGGCGTTGGATCACAAGCAAGAAATCGATGCATTACGTTTTTTTTTGCGCTTGTGCGGTTTGATCCAGATGATTTTGGGATGTAGCGTATCCTTTTACCTTCTTTTGGGAGAATCATTCCAGCCTTATCAATTAATATATCATCTCATCAATCTATTTGCAGGCATCGCCTTGCTTGAGTTCATTGGAAGAAGGAATTGGCCAGCCGATCGGTAAGGGCGATACGCGAGTATCGTCCTTTTTGTCTTGCCCCCTTTGTCTGAACCATGATTAAAAGGATTATTTGATTACCATGATTGTGCTAAATATGAATAATCAAGTTAATCCGTCCTGTCGGCCATAGCCAAGCCTGCCGGCCATAGCCAAGAGGCGACGGCTGGAGGCGAAGGCTGATAATCATGTGAATCAAGGTTCAGACAAATGAAGTTTCAGACACCAACCACTATCACAAACTCCCCCTTCTTCGTAATCTCTTCAGCAACCTGATTTAATTCACTGGCTTGAGTTGAAATCACTTCCTCATGAATCTTCGTAAGCTCACGTGCTATGGAGATCGGGCGATCAGGTTGTTCACTAAGTACGGCTGCAAGTTCATCCAGAGTCTTTTGTATTCTATGTACTGATTCGTAGATGACAACTGTTACTTCTTGTAACGCTAAAGATTCAAAGAACTTCTTCCTGCCCTTCTTTAAAGGAGGGAAGCCCAAGTACAGGAAGCGGTTTGCAGGAAGTCCGCTCAAACTAAGAGCCGCAAGGAATGCGGAAGGGCCGGGTATCACTTCCATCGGGATTCTTCTTTCGCGTGCGTTAGAGATTAGTTTAAACCCGGGATCCGAAATACTTGGTGTTCCGGCATCACATACTACTGCCATGTTTTCGCCTTTCTTTAGGCGGCGCAAAACAATTTCCAGTTTCTCTTCGGATGTATAACTGTGCATGGATATAAGTTCTTTCTTTGGAATCTCTAGCTGATTGATCAATTTACCAGTTACTCTGGTATCTTCACAAATAACGGCATCGACATTTTTCAGAGTTTCGATGGCTCTTAATGTGATGTCACCGAGGTTGCCGATGGGGGTGGAGACAATGGAAAGCATTCGATAATAAATATACAGATCAAATCAAGCAATAACATCTTACCCTCTCCCATAGGGAGAGGGATAGGGAGAGGGGTCAAAAAGTTTTTCTTAATTGGGATAAATGGAGAGGTGTCAGAAAATAATTCCAAGATATTCTCTGATACAAGAAAGAACATATTCAGTGGATTCAACTGATTGTGAATTACTGAAACGAATTATTTCAAAGCCTTTAGATTTCAAGAATTCCTCTCTATTTCTGTCATGTTTTTTAGTTGTAGCATAACAATGAGAACTTCCGTCTATTTCTATGATCAAATTCTTCTCAACACACAGAAAATCAACAATATATTGGCCGATAGGTACTTGCCTACGGAACTTTAGTCCATGGAATCTTCTTGCTCGTAATTTTTTCCATATTGCTCTTTCTCCATGTAGTAGAACGTTTTCGAAGTGATTTGGCTTGGCCGACGGTTTTATTACTGGTACGAAGAGTGCCTTGGAGCATAGTTGCCGATCATAGCACTATTTGACCCCTCTCCCAAACCCTCTCCCTAGGGGAGGGGGCTATGCATCCAATGTTCTTCGAGTTCATTGGGGCGTCAAATCTTTTTCTATTCACTTTTTTCGCAAACTTGGTTTTAGAATATGCAGATTCTGAGAATTATCATCTCAATTATTTGTAGTCTGTTTGGCAGCGCACCCTCTCCCAGTGGGAGAGGGCCGGGGAGAGGGGCCGGGGGTGAGGTCGATCGAGGGATAAACAAAAAATATTCCCTATCACCTCTTCCATATTCAAAAAAAATCTGTATCATTCTCGGGAAACATGCCAGACGACAAAACTAACAAATCGGCCAAGCCGGAAGAACCCGAGAATCCGCAAGAGGAAGCCAATTCGGATGAATTCAAGGAGGTGGGCGTAGTTGCTCCTTTGCACGGAAGAGAGACGATTTCTAACGTTGGGCATGTTGAGCCTAGACCGATTGTAACCGAGATGGAAGAGAGCTATTTGGATTATGCAATGAGTGTAATCGTACAACGTGCTCTTCCGGATGCGCGGGACGGGCTCAAGCCTGTTCATCGTCGCATACTTGTTGCTATGCAGGAGGAAGGTTTAACACCAAGTCACAGATATTCCAAATGTGCCGGAGTAGTTGGAGAAGTTCTAAAAAAGTATCATCCGCACGGAGACAGCGCAGTTTATGACGCATTGGTACGTTTGGTTCAGGATTTCTCGTTACGTTATCCGCTTGTGGATGGTCAGGGAAATTTCGGATCGATTGATGGTGATAGTGCTGCCGCTTACAGGTACACAGAGTGCAGGCTCCAGAAAATGGCAATGGAGATACTTGCGGATTTGGACAAAGATACGGTCGATTATCGTCCAAATTATGATGCAACACGAAAGGAACCTTCCGTTCTTCCTTCAAAGATACCGAACTTATTGCTTAATGGTACAGTGGGAATCGCCGTTGGAATGGCCACCAACATTCCTCCGCATAATTTGGGTGAACTGATAGATGCAATTGATCATCTCTTGGAAAATCCAAAATCCACAGTCGAAGATTTACTTCAGTTTATAAAAGGACCGGACTTTCCGACGGGAGGAATTGTTTATAATCAGCAAGTTTTGGATCAGGCGTATTTAACCGGAAGAGGATCTGTGGTGATTCGTGGCAAGGCGGAGATTGAAGAAATGAAAAACGGCAGATATCACATACGAATTTCAGAAATTCCTTATCAGGTTAATAAATCAACAATGATAGAAAGGATGGCAACGTTGGTTCAGGACAAGGTAATTCAGGGAATCTCGGATATTCGCGATGAATCTGATCGTGAAGGTATCAGAATTATCATTGAACTGAAAAAAGATTCATATCCTCAAAAGATTCTAAATCAACTCTTTAAACATACCGAGCTTCAATCAAGTTTTGGTTACAACACAATCGCGCTTGCAGACGGATTGCAACCTCGTCTTTTGAATGTTCAGGAACTCCTGCAGATCTTCATTGATCACAGGCGTGAAGTGACTCGCAGAAGGGTCACTTATGAGCGTGATCGCGCCAAAGAACGAGCTCATATTCTGGAAGGCTTGTGCATTGCTTTGGACAACATTGATAAGGTTGTAGAGATAATCAAGAAAAGCCAAACCAAAGAGATTGCTCGTGATAATCTTATTAAAAAATTCAAGCTCTCAGCAATACAAGCAGAGGCAATTCTCCAGATGCGTTTGCAGACTCTTGTAGGATTGGAGCGAAAAAAAGTTGAGGATGAACTGGCGGAAAAGAAAAAGTTTATTGCCGAGTGTGAAGCTATTCTAAAAAGTCCTGCAAGGATTGATGGAATAATTAAGGATGAATTGCACGAAATAAGAGAAAAATTCGGAGATCCAAGACGAACAACTATCGTTAAGCATGCGGTTGGGGACTTTAGTGCCAAAGACACAATCCCAAATGCACCAATGATTGTCACTTTAACCAGAAGTGGATATGTAAAACGTCTGAGCCCCGTCCAATTCCGCTCACAGGCACGAGGAGGAAAGGGGGTAAAAGGAATGGATGTTAAAGATGAGGACGAGACAATGACAATATTGCATGTGATGAATCATGATGATTTGTTGTTCTTCACAAATACCGGAAGAGTATTCAAGTTGCCAACTTTTGAATTACCTCAGGGGTCAAGAATTGCAAAGGGTCAGGCGATTGTAAATCTGCTCCAATTACAACCCGAAGAAAAAGTTTCAGCAATACTTAAGTCAGATTTGGAAGGTTTATCGCACCTGTTTATGGTTACACGTAACGGTATTGTTAAACGAACAGAACTTTCCGAGTTTGAAAATATCCGAAGAAGCGGGCTTATTGCACAGAAGATGCAAAAGGGAGATGAACTTTGTTGGGTTCTTACGACAACCGGAAAGAATGAAATTATTATTGTATCTAAGAAGGGTAAGGCGATAAGATTTAAGGAAGAAGATGTAAGGTCAATGGGGCGTGCGGCAGCGGGAGTAAGAGGAATAAAGTTGGCAGCGGGTGACAATGTTGTGGAAGCGTCGCATATAACGGATCCGAATAAGAGTCGCCTTTTGGTAGTAATGGAAAATGGTCTTGGAAAAATGACTCCGGTCACCGAGTACAGATTTCAGGGTAGGGGAGGATCAGGCGTAAAAGCCGCTCAACTTACTGCGAAAACCGGAGATATAGTCGGAGGTTGTGTGCTGACACAGGGTGATGAAGGAGATCTGATATGTTTGAGCAAGCAAGGTCAGGCCATCAGAATGAAGTTGGGTGATATTCCTCAACGTGGGCGCGCAACACAAGGAGTTATTGTTATGAGATTAAAAGCACGCGATAAGGTTTCTACAATGAGTGTTGTTATGGTTGATAAGGGTGAGGAAGAAGCAGTTATTCAGGCAGCTCAGGAAAACAGGACAGAGGAAGTGGAGGAAATCAAAAAAGAAGAGAGGCGTGTAAAACGTGCTGGTAAGAAAGTTAATGTTGCAGTTGGGGCTGGTGCAAAAGCCGGAATGGGAGGTGTGTCTGTGACAGCTGTGGCAGAGAAACCAAATGCAGCGTCGAAGCCAATGGAACAGACGCAAGCGAAATTAAAAGTAAAAGAACCGAAAGCGAAGTCTGTAGAGACGCCTCGCCGAGGCGTCTCAGAAAAACCAATGGCGAAGGCCAAACCTAAGGCGAAGGTCAAACCTAAGGCAAAAGCTAAAGCGAAGTCAAAATCAAAGCCAAAGGCCAAGCCTAAGGCGAAGCCCAAGAAAAAGCCTGCCGCAAAGAAGCCTGCATTCACCAAGAAAAAGGTGACGGGAAGGAAAAAGAAGTAAAAAATCCTTGAAAAAACCCATAAACCCAATAGAATCCTTTAGTTATGAAATCCGGAATCCACCCAGAAGTACATAAAAAGGCAAAATGCAAATGCACCACTTGCAATGCTGTATTCGAAATTCCAAGCACAATGGAGGATATTACGGTGGAAACTTGTTGCAAGTGTCATCCGGCATATACAGGAAAAGAAAGGAAGGAGATGAAGGGGGGAAGGGTTGAAAGGTTTAGGAAGAGGATGGCTGCTGGGAAGAAGCAAGAGAGTAAGTAGACTCGATCTTAGGTCTGATGGTGGTCACAAATTAGTTGCTAGTTTACTAGTTTCAAGTTTCTAGTTATTGGCTTATATAAAAGGAAAACTTGTAACTTGTAACATGCAACTAGTAACTTAATTATAAGGATTATTAACTAGCACTCAAGGCGTCAGAATGCTAAAATAGTGGTATGAACGAGCGCCAAAGTAAGCTACTCGTAGCGATTATCGACCAGTTTATAGATACGGCGCTGCCGGTGGGGTCGAAAAAGCTTCTGGAATCAGGGGAGTTTGTATGCTCATCTGCAACTATCAGAAACGAGATGGGAATGCTGGAGGATGAAGGTTATTTGGAGCAGCCTCATATTTCCTCAGGAAGGATCCCGACTGCAATCGGATACAGAATGTATGTAAGGGATTATATGAAGCCAACATCAAAAGAGAAGGTAGTCAGAAAAAAGTTCGATTCATTGCGAGAACAATACTTTCAACGTAAAGATCAAGAAAGAGTTTATGAGGCAGTAGCTTTACTCTCACGCATGATTCCAAATGTTGCCTTTGCTTCCGTTCCACATAAACATCGGGTTTATTACATGGGTCTTGGCAATGTACTTAAGCAGCCTGAGTTTCAGGAGAATCCCGTTTTAGCCAGCGAAGTGGCGGAACTTTTGGAAGATCAACTAAGCGATCTTCTGGAGAAAGTGGAAGTTGATGACAAGGTCAGGTATTACATTGGCGATGAACATATTCTTGGAAACATTCAAAGTTGTTCTATGATGGTGAAGGAATACCAAGTTCGTGATTTGCATGGAGTTGTTGGAATTTTAGGACCTATTAGGATGGATTATGCGTATAATACGGTGGCACTTGATATGATTAATGATTTACTCGGATTTTATGTTTAATTCATATAAGAAAATATTTGGTTTCGGAATCCGGAATAGGGAATCCGATAGCTATATGCTGTTTTTCCTGAATTCGGTCAAAGGTGGAATAGCGGTATAATGCAAACGGACTCCGGATTCCGATCGCCACTTTATCTATTTAACATCTCATACCTCACACTTAAAATTACATGTCAAAGAAAATAATTCGAATACGTCCGGCAAAAGAAGATCCAGAAGATAAATTACATAGGGGACCGTTATATATGGAGCCTGCGATTGCGGCACTTCATTCCTTAAGTGGAGAAAGCAAACAAGTAAATCTGGGAGTCGGTATGGAAAAAAACGGCAAAATAAATTTTTTCGTAAGAGGTAAAGACCGTGCCGTTAGGTTGGCAGAAAGTCAGCTATATGCACAGTATCCGGATGTTGATATCGAAGAACTAAGTGAAGATCCGTT
>Ga0180007_10002397_pt1 | contig 22520 bp, 40 predicted proteins | sample MM_PC_MetaG_FD_121122 | JGI IMG/M metagenome (GOLD analysis project Ga0180007, IMG submission 121122) | Groundwater microbial communities from the Aspo Hard Rock Laboratory (HRL) deep subsurface site, Sweden - MM_PC_MetaG | ecosystem: Environmental > Aquatic > Deep subsurface > Groundwater... | reverse complement strand
GTGACAGGATTGCCAACTCCTTATTTCGTTCAAGTAGAGAAATCCATTAGAACTAAGTTTGAAGAAGGGGAAGCGATTGAGATTAAAGACTTCCTTTTCAGCCAGTGGGCATTGCAACCTCCAGAAAAGAACGCAGAGCAGAAGGTAGAAGATATTAACCTTAAACTAGGTGAGATAAAAGAGGGACAGGAAGACTTACCTTTGACCGAGAAGGAACTAAAGATTTACACAACTGTTGACTGGCTTAGAGAAATAGGGGATGCTTACAGCAATGTATTGCCTCAGAATGTCTTGGATAACACGAAAGCCTCAAAGGAAAGCAAGGTGTGGGCGCAATATGAGATAGCCAGGTCAAAGGGAGACATACTCCCGGGCACTTCGCTTTACAAGATAAACACAGAGGACAATGACGACACGATAATCAACTACTACCAACAGTGGCAAGCAAGACAAAGGATAACGAGCCTGGCTGAATTAAAGGAATATGACAAGCTATACCCTAAGTCTTACTTAGGTAATGTTACTCGCCAGCAATATGCTTTACTAAAGAATTATCTTGAAGCTGAGGACAAAAAGGGATTTCTTGAAACTCACTCTGAACTAAAGGTAAATCCTAGAGATGAGTGGCTTAAAGAGAACCCTAAAGAGAACGCTTTATTATCTCTTGGAGGTCAAGCCAAGATACTTTCAATGGAGGCTTACAAAGAGTTTAATAAGTTAGTGAAGGAACTTGATATTCCAGATGATGCGATACCCCCATTAACTTTACCACCGGATGAAAAGACAGCACAATCTCATTTTGACTATCTAAAAGCGGTATCCGATTTCTCGGCTGGTAGTGCCGAGGCAAAACTGGTGCTAACTGACCCAGATTATGATAAATGGAGAGATGATTTACAGACACCAGACCAGCCAGCCAGGTATTACGAACTTCAGGCTAAGAACCGAGCCGAAAGAGAATACTACGAATCTCTCGGGGACAAAGAACAACCTGATACTTATATGCCCAGTGATACTAAAGAGGAACAACTAGCGAAACGTGCCAAGTTCTTTGAGGAATTCCCAGAAAGCGAATACTTTGATGATTTGAGTCGGATAGAGGCAATATCTAAAAAATTCCCTGATGACCAGATTGAGGCATGGGTTGAGAGGGGCAAGTCTTCAGATGAGTTTGGTGGTAGTAGTCCGCAAGCAAAGTTGTGGGCATTTGATAATATGGATGCTTACCGCTCCGCATTGAAGCAAGAGTTAATAAAGGATGAAGGTGCTCTCCCTGATGATGAGCGTAATCCTCTCTATGATGCGTGGTCTTATGATGCGGTGAAACTTCAGGTAGATACCTATGAGGAAAACAAGCATTGGCAATCACTTGGGGATAAAGAGAACCCGGAATACATTGAGGATATGAAAGATAGGTGGGCAAAGTTTGCGGAGGAGTATCCTGGCAGCAATCTCAGGCTTGACCTTGAAAGAGTAGAAGCCTTTGAGAAATTCTTTACTCCAGAGGAAGCTAATACTTGGGCTGAACGAGGCGAACTAGCATTTGAGTTTAGTCCTAATAGTGCTGAGGTAAAGGTGTGGGCTTTTGACAATCGTGATTTGTATGATAAGGCGGTTAAAAAGGAGATGCTTACCTCCGACATCACTGACTGGAATGAGCCAGCGTTGAGACTAGATGTGCAATGGCGTGAAAAGGATACAGAATATCAGGAAATACTTGATAAATACCCGGGTTCACCACCAGAGCAAGCTCAGGAGGTTGCTGAGTTTCTAGCCAAACCTGAGAATGTCGAATATGTTACTGCTCGCTTCCAGAGAAATGGATATGAACTCGGACTTCTAGATGAGAATAATGATAAGTGGGTGGAGTATAGTCAGTTCCCTACCTATGGAGACTGGCAAAAGCGCTTCCAACTAAATAATCCTGAATGGGTGAAGGCGGTCAATGAGGGCAGGATAGCTAAAGGACAGAAGCCCTGGGAAATAGTAACTGAAGCTAAGCCAGAAGCCTATGACACCATCTATGAAAAGTATAAAGATTTATTTGAGCAATACGAAAATGTTACTGGCACTTCGGAGGAAAGAACTCTTGCCAGACAAGACATATTCTCTCAGAACCCCGCGTTCAAGGAAGCCTACTACAGAAGGAAGGCTCTAGGGGATTTCTGGGAAGAGAAGTATGTTAGAAACTATGTAACCTATACGCTCCGACCTAAAAAGGGATATGCCGATGAAAGATACCTTAAAACTCATATGGATTTCTACCTGTATGCTAAGGAGAAACTTGAATGGACTGAGGATATTGACTTTGATTTAGTGCCCAGCGAGGAGGTAGAAAGACTTTATAACCAATATGATGATATGCGAAATCGGAAAGTAGGGCAGGTAGCATTGGATGATTTCCGAGACGCACATCGAAACTTGGATGCTTGGGGTGTATTAAAGTTTGGGTGGGTCCCAATAGAGGACAAAAAGAGGCGAGAAGGAATGACCCCGCAGGAGAAATTACATCAAGAACTAGCTGAGAATCAAAGAGAGTTTGAGGCATTGTTGAAGGGGCGATAGGAATGATAGACTCTAACGGACATATCCGGTGCGAAAATTGTGGCAAAGAACACGCTCTTAAACTCGAAGGAAAGTTAGAGTGGTATTGCCCTCGCTGTCGTTATTTTAACAGAGAGGAAAACCAGCCACTTGACAAGAGGACAAAACCTATTATATTATCAGAAGTAAGAACTTAACAATTAAATAAGTAGTGCTCTAAGTAGCCGTCTTTTGTGCGCTAGTCGCCGAAAGGCGGCTTTCTTTGTTTCTGGAGATAGAAGATGCCAGAAGATTTTGGAAACGTGATAAAAAGATGCGAAAACTGTGGATGTTTTCTAAAACTGAATAACACACGGGACATTAACCGAAAGAGGTTCTGTTCTCGTGCTTGTATGTATAAAGTTATTCAACCAACGCAGTTTGTTCTACCTCCTAGTATAGAGACAAGAGAGAAAATGAGACAGAGTAAAGTAGAATTACTTAAAAGAGGCAGGATACCTACGGGATGGCGGAAGTATCTGTCTCATAAGAGAATAGCTGGTAGAGGATATGTATTTATCGGACAGAAAAGAGAGCATCAAGCCGTTATGGAAAAGGCATTAGGTCGTCTATTAGTAAGAGGGGAAGTAGTGCATCACATAGATGGCAATAAAACCAATAATGATATAAACAACCTAGTAGTAATGACAAAAGGCGAGCATATGAAATACCACACTAAACAAAGGATGTTAAACTATGTCTCCACAGGCGTTTGATAAATGTGTAAATGAGGGTGGCAGGGTGAGAACTATGCCTCTCTCTAAAGGCAGATATATGAAAGTCTGCTACGACAAAGATGGCAAATCACACTCGGGGGAAGTTCATACCAAAAAGAAAAAATAGGAGGAAAACAAATGGTTACAGGCACAGCCAAAGAGTCTAATCAGGCCACTGGTAAGGAGCAAGAGGAATTAAAAAGTCCGCCTGCGCCCGGCACAGGACTTGAGAAGAAAGAAGGAGGAGCCGAAACCAAGTCAGAGAAGATATATCGGCAGTCCGAAGTAGATGCTTTGTTAGGCAAAGCAGGACAAAGAATTCAAGCCAAACTCGATACTATTACTACTGAACGTGACACATTCAAAAGCCAACTGGAAACTTTGACATCTGAGATAACCGAAGCTAAGGAATCTATTACATCTTTAACTAAGGATATTGAAGTAATGTCAGAGGATGACCCTGATAAGGATAAGGTGGTCAAACTTCGCAAGGAATGGGAGGGAAGACTGGGAACTCTCAAGGCAAGAGAAGCAAAAGTCGCAGACTCCGAAACTGAGGTTGCGAATTGGAAAAGAGACCAGCTTGTTTTTACTGTGGCTGATGAGTTCACTACGGCAGAAGGAGAAAGGGTTGACTTTGATTCTTTTAAGAATGCTGCCGATAAATTCAGACTTAGTGGGCGTGATGAGCTTGAGGCTCTAGCAGAAGAAAAGGGATTTAAGAGAAAGTCTGAAATCCCAGAAGACCCTCCGCCAGGGAGACTCTACTCTGGTAAAACTGATGGGGGTGGAGGAAGTTTAGAAGGTTTATCACGCAAAGAACTATACGAAAAAGCATATTCAAAGTAAAAATAGGAGGCTAATAATATGGCAGGCACTATATCCCTGGTTGAGTTTGCAAAAGAGTGCAACGAACCACTGGTTAAAGCAGTGGCTATGACTCTTATTGAGGAGAGCCAGCCGATGAAGTATATCCCCTGGGAGACTATCGGCTCTCTTTACAAAAAGATGCTTCGTGTTCAGACCCTTCCCAGTGTGGGAAGGCGTAAGTTGAACGCAGCATGGTCTTCTGCATCTGGCACGACTGAACCCCTAACCGAGGGCATTTCCCTTGTTGGTGGCAACGTTGATGTAGATAAAGAGATGGTAGATGGAAATCAGACTATTGAGGACCTTCGGAGAATACAATCAGACATGAAGGTCAAAGCGATGGCATACGATTTCAACGACAACTTCATTAATGGTTCGATACTTACTGATGAGGATAACTTTGATGGTCTGAAGAGACGGTGCGACAGAACTGATATGTCAGCCCAGAAACTCCTGTCAGCTACCAGTACGAACTATATTGATGACACTCAGGCACACGCCCTGACCTTCTTGAAAGAGATGGATAAACTTACCTATGCTATCGATGGACACACACCGACATTCCTGGTTACAAATTCTATGGGTCTTCGTAACATCAACTCTGCCCTTAGAATTGCCGATGTATTGGATAAAACCAAAGACCAGTTTGGGCAATTAGTTACCATGTGGGGAAACAATATTCCTATCTATGACATCGGTGTTGATGCTGACCAGTCAACTCTAATCATGCCGGCTGAGGACATCGCTGGTGTCGCTGGTAGTGGCTATTTCTCTATCTATGCGGTAAAGGTTGGAGAAGGGACAGACTTCTGGGGTATTCAGAAACACGCTCTTGAAGTCAAAGATGCTGGACTCTTGGAGGACCAGGTCACATATCGGACTAACGTCAACTGGCCTGTCGGTCTTGCACAGATTAACAAAAGGTCGATAGCTCGTCTCTACGGAATCGCATACGCCTAAACTAAAAAACAAGGAGATAAAATAATGACTGTAAAAGATGACCTGTTAAAACTCAAAACAGCGATAACTGCGGTGACGGCAACTGAGGCTGGGTGGACAACATTGACTAGAGATGATACCACCGGGCAAGTAGTAGTCCAGATTGACAAATGCCCAATGGAAGGTATCCCTATTGAGGTAATCGCCACTATAGATACTGGAACTGAAGGCGGAAATGGGACAATGATTGTTACCATCGAGGCTTCCGACACACTGGCATCAGGGTACATAACGGTTGCCACATTCCCGACAATTACCCAGGCCACTGCTATGCGACCTGCTTTCCGTATGGTAAGACGGGTTGCTACGCAGAAGCAATACCTGCGGTCTGTTATAACCGTGAGTGCTGGAACTGGTGCGCCAAGCCGCAAGTTCGCTATCAATGCGAGTATTGGATTAGTCGATGACGACTTTGTCTACTAAGGGGGAGTAAGTGGAACGGTATCGGATTAAGAAAGTCCTTGCGGACGATTACAAGCCTGCGGATGGTGAGCCATTTGCGGTGTGCTGGGGTAATGAGGGATGGGTGATATGGTGCCGGACTCCTGTTGGCGGTAGACCTAAATCAGCCAAGAGGAAACAAGGGGGTAAACATGGGAACACCTAAGCCAGGAACATTTATAGGGACACGCCTTTACACTGAGCCTGGTTATCTCATACTTGAGGAAGACGGGCGTAAAAGCCAACTTGCTATAGAAAAAATATTGAGAGCCGCTGATATACCAACTGGACTAACCTATGCACAGGTAGGAGCAATCTCCACCATAGCAAACCTGCTTGCTATGCTAGTAAGAACCTTGATAAGTCGTGAAGTGATTGGCGAGGAGTTCCTTGAGGAAGGGGAAATAGACTTACTAGCTTTCACCGAGGCAATCGAGCAGATGGGTGGAGATTATGGCGACCCTGATATATCGGTGAGTTAGGATTTTGAGAAGGAGGTAATGCCTATGAGAATATAGTTTTGGCTTTCTGTGGAGTTCGGATAGTCAGACTATTTAAGAATGGATAACTCCAAGCCTTATGGCTTTTTCATTCAATAAATCTAAAAAGGGAGAAAAATAAAATGAGTTCATTGCAAGAAATAAAAGTTCAAAGAGAAGTTGCTGACACTCCGGTTGATGTAAGGGGAACTGAAGGTGGAGACATCCAGGTAGCCCAGGCACTTCCTATAGGTGCTGTGCTAACAGCGAAGGGTTATGGCTGGCAGGCAATTACTACCGTGGGTGTAGCAGGTCTGGTAGTCAGACCTTCCACCGTACCCCTGATGTCCATATACAACGGTGAGGCTGGTGGAGGCAAGGTATATATCATCGATCGTGTCTTTGCCTTCAACCTGGTGTCCACCGCTGCAGCCGCCTTCTGGAGCATCTGGCTTTGTGTCCAGCCGGTTGGGACTATAGCCTCCGCGTCTGTCATCACCCCTGCTATGATTCGTAGCACAAGGGGTGCTGGAGCTTATGGTGGTCTTGCCAAGATTGATGACGACACCACCTGTGTAGACAGTGGCTGGTTCCCTTGGGGGCCGATAGGACAGTCTGAAGCAACTGGTGTGCTGCCGAGCGGTGCTGTAAGTGCCGAGATAAATGGCAGGATAGTCATACCGCCGACCTCAGCCCTGAACATAACAGTTGTTACTTCAGCCGTGGGTCAGACCTTCACAGCCGGTGTGCACTGGTTTGAAGTTCCGCAGTCCGAACTTGGCATAGGTTGATAAGCCATCCTGGTAATTGAATAAACTGCGCCTTTACTGTTGAGCGTGGAAATCAACAGATAGCACCTTGTAATGAGGGGCGAAAACTAGGGGGGCGGGAGATTACAAACCTCCCGCCCCTTATAGAAAGAGAGGTAAAATGGTAGTAAGCGAGATGTCTGACCTGAAGCGTGAAATGATAAGGAGCCCGAGATATACCTACTGGACAGATAAAGTCAAGACTCCACTAAGAAAAGGACTTCTTGGAATAACGGGGAACAATAAGTTCCTATGGTATCTTCTTTTACCACTTAGCCTGTGGCGGATTTATAGGTCTGCCAGTAGATTCCTAGAGCCAACAAAGGAGAATACTAAAACAAATCTTGCTCGTGTCATGCTGGACATCTGGGCAAAGTTCTTTGAGCTTAATGATAACCCAAAGGACATTCCTTTCTGGATGGCTCTGAAAAAGGTTACAGTAGGAGTAGCCGAGTCAGACAACCACTACGAGCAAAGGATACTTTGGTTTCTAAAGGAGCTAGTTGTGGCATACATGGATGGGAGACTAGAGCCACTGCCAGATTGGGCTCCTATGGAGAGGTGGAAAGACCCCGATGCCCAAGCAGCAAGAAACAAGATAATAGAGGAAACTTTCCTAGAGATGGGAAGGAAAGCCGATGCTGAAAGGCTAACACTGAAGGGGACTACTAAAGTTCCATCAGGTTGGTAGAACACTGTAGGAGGTAAATATGTCTGATTTTACAATACCCGTTGTCATAGACCCAGCCATTAAAGAAAAACTCGATGAAATATTGCAAGCTGTTGAAGCCAATTATGAGGCTATCGAGGAACTCAAGAAAATCCGTCTTGGCACGGGTCTAATTCTCGGACAAGAAATAGAGGAGGCTGAATAATGTTACAAGATATTCTTGATACTCTTAAAAGTACACTGACAACTTTCAGGAAACGGAGGCCCCTGAGACATACTGATACAGGGGTTGGTATAGTCTTTGCCATATTTGCTCCCCGTGTTCCGTTCAAGCTATTGGAAATAAGATTCCTGACAACCGCCCTAGCTGCGGCGGAAACATTGTCCTTTACTAGAGTTAGTCTGACACCTCTTACTACACCTATGCTTACCTATGTGAACAATGTCATCCTCACTGAGGATATAGGCACATCGGGTGTAACTAGTGTAGTGGTGTCCTTTGACCCTGATGAGGGATTCTACACAGAAAATGATTCTATTCTTCCAGCATTGAGCGCTAACACTGGTGGTGACAGATGGGGACTGGAAATAGTCTATGAGCTGATATAGGAGGAAGTGATGAAAGTAATCTTAGATGGTGTTTCACAGCAACTACTAAGGTCTGATGTAGATGATACTCCAGCAAATGGAGCTACAACAGTCCCGCCAAGTTCTAACTGGGCTTTTGACCACGCTGCTGCCCTTGATGCCCATACAAAGAACCCCTATGAGATATATCGGACTGGTGAATATATCCTTCCAGGGCATTATAGTATTACAGCAACTGTTGCTTTAGCGGCAAACCAGTTGGAAGCATTCCCAATAGTCGTCAGTAGAGATATGACCTTTGACCGCATTGCAATAGAGGTTACAACTTTGGCTGACCCCTCAAACATTAGACTCGGTATCTACAATAACGGAACAAATCTATATCCTGGAACTTTATTACTAGATGCTGGAGCAGTAAGTGGAGCAACTACAGGAGTTAAGACTATTACTATAAGCCAGCAACTTGTTAAGGGCATCTACTTTTTAGCCATTGTAGCAGACGCCACACCAACTGTTCGTGGTTTAGCAGTTACAGTGCCATTACTGGGGCTTAGAGCAACTCTGCTTTATGCCGTCGAACAGCAATGGCGTGCTGCTTTTACCTACGCAGCTTTACCTAACCCGTTTACTTCAGGTGGCACGCTACGCACCGATGGCAAGGGAATAGCACTGAGATTATTAACTTTAGATTAGGAGGATAAAATGCCTGAAACAAGAATAGTAGAAACAACTTATGGCAAAGGCGGGTATGACCCAACCAAGCCCAACAATAACATCATTGAGAAAGTAACTGCTGAGGTATCTGATGAGCAATTAGCTCAAGAGCAAGCAGATAGAGACATAGCAGAACTTCTAAAACTGGCTGATGGTGATATTAAAGTTCCGCAAATTGGCAGATACCTTAAAGCTCTAGCTAAATTGAGAAGATAGGAGTAACTTATGGCACTTAGCTACGCTACGTTAACAGCTAGAATACTTCAGTTCCTTCAAGATACTGGGGTAGCCACATACGATGCTACTGAAACTGGCTACGCTATCGAAAATGAGCTAAAGAGACTGTCCCGGTATAGCCCTGTTCTGGTTGATGTCATATATCAGGTAGAGTCAAGGGAAGGCACTGAAACTGCGGGGACTGCCAGCACCCTAACGGATACAAGCAAGAGCCAGTTCCTATCTACCGACCCGACTAAGGAGAAGGTAGTCCATAATATTACTGACCACACTTGGGCAGTAGTAGAAGGATGGACTTCAACCAGTGTTTTGACCATAAGTAAAGATATAATGGCTGATGGTGAGGATTACGAGATTTATAACAAAAGGTGCAAGAACAAGAGGCAAATCTATATCGGTGATATGTCTCCATATCTATGGGTTGAGTCTGTAGAATATCCTATCGGCACGGAGAGAAACTTTAAGGTTATCTCTGAGGACGTAATAGAGCTCGATGTGGTTGACAGTGCGATTAAGGATAGCGACTCTACTTTAAGCATACTGAATAATGTTGATGTGCTGGTTAAGTTTGCCATACCACAGGTTTTGAACCAGTTGGCAGACCTGGTAGGGGCTGTGCATACGGCAGGGGCTGTGGATGCCACTACAATGCAAATTAAAGGCTTTACCGATACCCAGGTGGTAGAAGTGGGCGAGATGTTCAATATAGCCGACCATAGAACTACCTATATTGTTACCGTTGAATTAACGTTAGCTACTCAAGCCTCTACAGGAAGCCTGCTTACATTTTACCCCGGGCTAGAAGCTACTACAACTGCTGATGAAGTTATAACCTTCGTAAAGTCCACTCTACAGCCTAACCACGAGGACTTGCTTGAGGAATTAGTAGTAGCAACTTTGAAAGAAAGTGATGCGGAAAGACACCGCATTCAGGCTATTGCTGACCTGACTACTGGTCGAGCTTTAATAAACCAGATAAACAAAGGTGGACCCGTTCCTGAAAGATACGCCAACTATGCGAGCGCTGGTTTGAAGGTTTCCAGAGAACTTATTGCGAGTGCTAGAGAACAACAGGCTGTAGTTATTCAAAAATTAGAAAGTTTAGCTACTCCTAAAAGAGCAAAGAGACTAAACAGAGGAGCAGTCTAATTCGCACCCTGAGTTCCACTTTGACAGCCAGCCAGAAAGCGATGGGGAAGGCTTTACTGAAGGCTGTTTTCATCAAATCAGGTTCGTCTACCTTGACCTATGATATTGATTCCACAACAAACAGAATCCTTGCATTACAACATCCACAGCAAGAGTGGAGCCAGACCGCGCAGATTCTACTTGACAACCGTGACCAGAACCTGACCGGCATAGTCTTTGAGGGATATAGTGGAGTTATCAGCTACGGATACAATGACCCTACTGCTGGAGATGAGTTCTCCGCGACTGCTCCTTTGACAGTGATAAGTGCGAAGGCTGATACCATATTCAGACCTAACGGCGACTTGCTGGTGAGTATTGGGTTAGCTGGATTGTTCAATATGTGGGGAGAGCAAGAGGCTACCGAAGCCTATACGCCAGATAGAATCAATACCGATACAGTCAAGACTATATTAGATGCTATTGCCGGAGCTACTCTAACTTGCTTCAATACTTACCCTGCTCACACGATAACCTATGATAGTGGTTATGACGACAGTATAATTAACGCTTTCACACCGAAGGACTCCTTCTCAATATCAAAAGGGGAGAGTAGATTATCGGCTTTTAAGAAAGCCATGTATTTTCTCAAGTGCAAGGCGAGGGTAAGGAATGATGCTGGTGTTGCCACCATACATATCTTTCAACCGACAATAACTGGAACGACCTACGACTACGAATATAATGATGCCATAGCTGCTGCCAATCACAACTTCTTTAACAAGAGTACAAGGACAAGGTTGGTATTGCCCAATAAGGTAGTGGTTATGAATCACCCATCCCATACAGATACTTATACCGGGAGTGCTGCCGATGCTGCTTCGTATGCTGCATTAGGTAATCAGTATTACACCAAGACAGTCTATGTCAGACCAGACAGTAATGCTCAGTGTGACTTGATTGCTGCCGCTATTTTGCAGGGATACCAGATGGCTGCTGAGAAAGGTCATGGCGTTGCTCCAATGAACGTAGGGCAAGAGGTCATTGACTATGTTAAGATTACTGATTCGGCAGCAAATGATACCAGGATAGGTAATATAGGATTTCTCCAGAGGAACTATAGTGCGGGTAAGTTTGAGTTTGAGTTCAGGTTTGGCGAGTTGTTTGCATCAGGACTGGCTGGCACATTACCTCCCAGAGCACTCGAAGCTATGACTCCTGGTGAAATAACTCCTACGGATTTCAAGCAACTATGGGAAAATGTCCTTGCCCTAGCAGAAGCCTACAGTACACTTTATGACTATTTGAATAACATGAACAATGTTATTCAGGCTGTTGCTGCTTATGTTTATGCTATAGAGGACAACGCTGAGTTTTCTCGGTTGTCAGTAACCGAGAGATTTTTCGGTCCACAAGGCACGAATATGTATGATGTGTGATTAAGGTGATACTATGCCTATTATAAGAGAGAAATATAACACTGGCGATGACAATAACAATGGTGGCTATATTGATGATACTCTTCCTGACAGGAAGATAGCTCAAACCTTTCTGGCTGAGTATAACTACACTATATATAGCGTCAAGTTAAAACTTTTCAGAACAGCTACGCCGGGGGATATCACCATTTCTATTAAGGCTACTGCTGCTGGATTACCAACAGGTGCTGACTTATGTTCTGGAACACTTCATGCAGATAGTATAACCACCTTTAGCGGAGGGGATTGGTATGAAATAACTCTAGGTTCAGGCACATCAATAGTGGTTGGTACTACTTATGCAATTGTAATGTCTAGGGTTTCGGTGTTTGATGTCGGCGATAGAGTAACATGGCGTACTGAGTTCAATGGAGGTGGAGCCAGTTATACAGGGGGGAGCATAGCGTATGCTAACGATGGCTCAACGTGGACTGCTCAGCTAACCAGAGATGCCATGTTTGAGTGCTACAAAACCTCCCTAATTGTGACCACACAAGCCTGCACAGATACGATAGCCGAGAAGTCAACAGGACATGGTACTATAACTGTCCTAGGTGACAGTTTAGTTACTCAACATGGTCATTGCTGGGCGACAACCTCTGGGCCTACTACAGCAGACAGTAAAACGCTGATGGGTCAGGCTCCTAATGCTGGACAATTCTCTTGGGAAATAACTGGCTTAGTCCCTGGAACGACCTACTATGTCAGGGCTTATGCCACAGACTCAGATGGCACAGTGTATGGAGATGATGTCACGATTATTTGTGGTTCTACTATAGGTCACAGGGAATGGTGGACAGGAGGTCAATACTTCCATTACTTTGACGAGTATGGCGTAGAGAGGAGCGTACTAGGTGTTGCTGCGGGAGGTTTTGAATGACTAAGAAGATAAAATCGCTGGCTGATGGACAACTAGGAACAACTAAAGGAACTCTATATACTGCGCCTGCTGCAACACAAGCTGTAGCTGAGAGGATAACGCTGGTCAATACCAGTTCGGGAACTGTGAATGTGAATATCTATTTCAAGGCTAGTGGTGGAACTTCCCGGAGAATCACACCCAAAGATTTAGAGATAGAAGGTAATGGCCTAGCTGTTATTGATGATGAGCAGACATTAGAGGCTGCTGATATAATAGAGGGAGATGCCTCTGCTGCCGACTTAATTGATTTCACAATAAGTGGAGTAGAAAACTCGTGAAACTCTTTGATAAGCTAGGGCGGTTACTTACAAAGACTTCACTGGATTCGGAGTTCACTACTGATGGTGAGTCCAAAATAAGGGTATCTGATAGAGATACAAGGGATATTCAAGAGGAAATACTCTTGGAATTGAAGCAAATTAAACTTCACTTGGCGTGTATATCAGAAGAGGATTTTGAAGATGTGGAATAAGGTGTTATAGGAGTAGGATTATGGTAGATAAGACACAGAAGGAAATGACTGCTGAACTATATCAGGCTGTAATTGGCATACCAGAGAACCCAAAGGACAATGGTTTGATAGGTAAGGTTGAGAGTATAGAGACTCTACTTAAAGTACAGAACAGTCGCATCTCCAAGAACGAAAGGAGCATAAGTAGAGTAATAGGTATCGGGACAGGAGCTTTTGGTGTTACCGGTATAGTCATAACTTTGATTCAGGTTTTTGGAGGTTAGTATGAACATCAAAATAAGACCATCAATTCTAATTATCTCTGTGGGTCTAGTGGTAGCACTGATTGTGGCATTGCAGCTTGGTCAGACTGAAGCAGTAGCCGCCATCATCACCGCTATAGCTGGCACCGCTTCAAAGTTAGTTGAGAGTGAGGAGAAAGGTGTATAAATAGCCACAGGATAGACAATAGAGGGTCTAGAAGAATAGGGTAGTAGGGATTCCATAAGCCCGCTGTAAAAGGCGGGCTTATTCTTTGTCTATTTTAAGGGATGGGACTAATTAAAAAATAAAGTTTGGAAAGGCTTGACAAATGTGTTGCTTTTGTGCTAGTATGTAGCTAATCAAGTATAAGGAGGTAAAATGAATTGAATACTACAACCAGGTCAAGAGAATATCGGGAAGGATGGCTAGGGCACCGACGGACTTACAAGTGCCGAAAGTGTGGGGAGAAGTTTCAGGTCGATACCAGAGAGCCGTTACCGGAAGAGCGACGCTTATGCGACACCTGCAAAGAGGCTACCTGGACACGTTCCGATTGCCCTATCTGTGGGCGTAGCTTCCCACACAAGAAGAGCGAAGACTTCGCTACCTGTGGAAACTTCGAATGTCTGGCCGAAGCCAGAACTAAGGGCTTACTGGATAAAGTGGGGAATTGATATGTCAGTAGGATTTAGGTGGACTAAAGGCGGGAGTAGCAACTATCAGCCAGGAGTCTGGCTCTGGTTTGATTACGATACTGAAATCATCGCTAAGATAAAGGCGAAGATACCGCCCGATTCCAGGGAGTGGCAGCCGGACAATGGTCGGTGGTGGGTACATGAGAGTTATCTTGATAAAGTAGACGAGATATTCCGTGGCTTCCTAGAGGCTTATAAAGCACAGATACCGTTATTCTAATAAAGGAGAGTAAAAGGAGGAACTATGTGGTATACAAAAGAAGAAGCTGAGAAGAAATACAAGGGAGTATTCTTTGGTAGCGCGGCTTACATCGGGGAAGGTGCTGACATCAGGGCAGGTGCTTACATCGGGGCAGGTGCTGACATCGGGGAAGGTGCTGACATCGGGGCAGGTGCTGACATCGGGGCAGGTGCTGACATCAGGGCAGGTGCTTACATCGGGGCAGGTGCTGACATCAGGGCAGGTGCTGACATCGGGGAACGTGCTGACATCGGGGAAGGTGCTGTCATCGCAACCGTATGTTCTAAATATGTCGGCAACATAATTCCCTCCAAAGGACGCATAGATATTCGTATAGGTTGTGAGATACACGATGTTGAAACGTGGGATAAGAAGGGTAAGGCACTGGCACGAAAGCACCATGAATCAGAATGGTGGGAAAAGACAGGCAAGAATATGTTAGAGTTCTTAAAGGCAGAGGTAATAAATTATCTGAGTTCTCTCACCAAAGATGGGGAGCAGAAGAATTAAAGGAGAATGAATAGAATGTCAACAACTAGAACTGGTAAATGCCCACACGGAGAATTCGACTTAATGGAAGGTTGTCCTCAGTGTATTGCCGATAGGATGGGGAAAGAAGGTAATACAGAGGCCAGCATAGCAGAAGCGGTAAAGAAGACTGACCAGCATATTGTCAAGGTTCAATATCATTCTGAAACCACAGGTAAAGTAAGCCCACGGGAATACACCTATTACTCCGCAGACCGATTGAATGTGGGCGACATCGTTACCGTGCCGGTAAGGGATACCACCGGCAAAGCAAAGGTAAGCTCCATCGATGTGCCAGAGGAGGAAATAGCCAACTTCAAGGATAAGGTGAAGATAATACCTGCTGGCTCAGTGGTAGAAGGTAAGCCATCGCTACCCGCAGGCGGATTAGCGGAAGCAGCTCAAAAAGCAGGAGCAGAAGTGCATGTCGTAGCCTTTGAAAATATCGCGAAAAACCTTGGATTGATACCTAGAACTGATAAGATAGAGCAGGAAAGAGAATCTACAGATTATGGGAAAATGGCTGATGAATCAACTTATCTGAATGAACCAGATGAAACCGAGACAGCAATAGCTCGACTCCCTGTTGAGCAACGAGCCCTGGTCAGGATTGAACCACTAAAGGACGCGGCTGTTTTCAAGCTACTGGAAGAGGCGGCAAAGCTCCAGCAGTATGCGGAGAAGGTTGTCGTGGCCACCGTTGAAGATGTTAAGACGGTCACCAACGACTTAACCATCATAAAGGAACTCCGGAAGCAAATCGAGGAAAAGCGAAAAGAATACTTGGACCCGGTTACCGCCCACGCGACGGCAATCCGTGATGCTTTTAAGCTACTCCTAACACCGCTGGAGATAGCCGACAAACTGGAGCGGGACGCTATCCTGGCATATCGCCAGAAAGAACGTGACCGGATAGCGGCAGAAGAGGAAGCCCGGGAACTGCGGCGAAGGGCATCTATGCTGGAAGCCGAAGCCCGCGGCGAAGAGGCACCACAAGAAATCGTCGTTCAATCAGCCGAGCAAAGGAAGATGTACCGCTCGGATATCGGCACTACCGGCTCGGTCCAGACTCGCACCTGGGAAGTGGAAGACCTATCTCTCATACCGCTAGAGTACATGGTCCCGGATGCTCAGAAGATAGGCAAGGTTATCAGGGCTGGCGGGTCAATTCCAGGCATCAAGGTAAAGCTCGAAGAGAGTCTCAGGGTAACCAGTAAAAAGAGTCTATAAAGGAAAGGAGGTAAATGATGAAACAAGTATCAACAGTACCCAAAGTTGGTTCTTGCAATCTGTGTAAATCATACAGGAAGTCTTTGGCTGATGCGTTGAAGGGTAACTCATCTATATATACTCCCGAAGAAGCCTGCCACAGAATAAGAACTTGCAAAGAATGTGGTCTTCACTTCTATGCTCTATATCGTAGAGTTACAGGTGAGTGCGAAACCTGTGGTCAGATAATGAGTGAGCATTGTAGGTGCGTATTATGCGGCATATTACTCGGCGAGGGACATGAGTCACAAGACACTCTAAAAAAGCAAGGTGAATACTGGTGCGGTTTTTGCCATCCAGGAAGGAGAAAATAGGAAAGGAGTAAAACCATGCAAATAACAGTCAAAGAGGCAAAGTTTCTCAAGGAGGGCTCCGGCGGTAAGTCCGGCTCCTGGAAGCTCTACAAGGTGGTGGACGACAAGAATAACGAATACACCACCTTCGACACCAAAGCGGCCAGCCTTAATCCTGGAGCGGTTATCGATATTGGCGACCCTATAATGAAGGATAACAAGTTGAGTTTCAAAGAGGTTGTTCAAGTAATTAGCTCTGGGACTGCCACGGCGCTAGCTACGCCAACTCCGGAGAATGGCAAGAATGGAATGACGCCTGCCCAGTGGGAGAAGAAAGACCTACGCGACCGAGTCAGTTTTGAAGCCCAGACCGCTTTCAAGGGCATTGTCGGTATGGTAAGCACCATCTTTGGCGCAGAGGGCAAGGAAATACCGGGACCGCTCTATGCCTCATACGAAAAGGCTCTCAAGTGGGCGGACTCCAAGCTCGCGCCAGCGCCAGACCAGGCTCTCTCCGAACAACTGAAGAAGATGCCGTCAGTCGGCGATAAGACAGAAGGCAAGGCCAGCCCTGCTCTACCGTTCAAGAACGCAGGGGAGTTCTATACGGCGTGTCTCAAAACGTACAGACTCAATAAGTCTCTGGTAGATGCGGAGATAGTGGGGAAGGACTTGAGTGACCCTAAGCAGAGAGCGGAAGCCTGGGGAAGTATTAGTATGGTCCACGGAGTAAAGGCGAATGAAGAGAACACCACTAAAGCGGAAGACACCATTGACCCCGAAGAGCTTAAATTCGACTAACAGCACGTTACGCCTGGTCAGCCAAAAACAGAAACCGGAGTTGGCCAGGCGGAGCAAGCTCAAGAAGGAACTCATAGAAGAGTATGGGGAGGTTTGTATGACCTGTGGGATACACCCTTCCTTTCCGCCTATAGCTCTATCCCATATAATCCCTTTGAGCAGGGGTGGAAAGACTGTCAAGGAAAACGTGGTATTGGAGTGCCAAGATTGCCATGAGCGTTTTGAAAAGAAGCCAGAATTGAGGGACACAGATGCTTGACAAAAGTATATTTATGGTGTATCTTTTAAGTAAAGAATAGGGAAGGAGAGCAGGACAATGCCAACAAAGACAAGTAGACCTACCAAGAGAATAGTTCACTGGCGGATAAATGCCGACAACCTTGATTACCTGGAGTCGGTACTTGCCGAAGAGGGTGTATCTTCTCTGCCCGGCCTGGCGAACTTAATATTCTCGCAGTGGGTGAAAAATCATAAGGCTAAAAGTTAGTAACACAGGGGTATTGACAAAGTATGTTACAAGGTATATAATATTGTAACATAGGTATATTAAGAGGAGATAAGAATGGGAGAGCAAATACAAATCACGATAGAGTCTGGTGACTTATATTCGGTAAGCCATGCTGCAAAATCACTGTCTCGACCTCGCATTACAATCTACCGATGGGTTAAAACCGGTAAGATTCTTTCCATCAAGCTAGGTGGGACCATTTTCATCCCGGTTTCTGAGGTCGAAAGACTTTATACGGAGATGAATAATGCCGAGAGGTAGATTCTTAAGCAAATCAATTAGTCTTGATGAGAAGGTAAATGCTCTCTCTGATGATACAGCAAGACTTCTTTTCACATGGATGATTCCTCACCTCGACTGTGAGGGCCGACTACACGGAGATTCCACAACAGTTAAGAGCATAGTATTCCCGCGGCGCAAGATTTCTGTGCTGAGAGTTGAAAAATATCTCAACGAGATTGCAAAACTCGGGCTAATTATTCGTTATCATGTCAACGGAAATACCTATTTAATGGCACCACATTTTGAAAATCATCAATCGGGATTGCAAAAAAGCAAGGAAGCACAGTCTCAAATACCGCCTTTCACTCCAGAGTCTCTCCAGAGTAAGTCAAAGCAAACTCCACCACAAGTACAAGTTAAAGATAAAGTTAAAGATAAAGTAGTATCTGCGCAAAAAAATATTACATCACAGAACTTTGATATATTCTGGAAGGCTTATCCTAAAAAGAAATCAAAGGGACAGGCAGAGAAGACGTTTGAAAAAGTCAATCCTGATGAGCAACTCTTACAGACTATCCTCAATGCAATAGATCAAGCCAAGCAGTCAGATGATTGGCAGAAAGCGGGTGGGCAATATATCCCGTATCCTGCCACTTGGCTTAATGTTAGAGGGTGGGAAGATGAGATTCGGAAAGGAGGACAAGGAGGACAAGATGGCAAACCCAGGAAGTTACCAACAACATACACAGACCCCGATGACCTTTGATGATTGGGTGCCGGCATCGGGCGCTGAGCAGGCTTTTGAATTATTCAAAGACCTGGCATCAATCCCATCCTGGTCTATGCTTTTATGTTACGGGAAGGCTGGTTGTGGTAAGACGCATCTCTGTGAGGCTCTAGTCCGAGAATTGAAGTGGCAGGGACGATATACAAGGGTTTACACTTGGTCGGACATTGTTTTATATATGAAAGAGACGATGCACTCTGAGTTTTCAGGCTCCTATGAAGCCCGGTTGCATAACTTCAAGACCGCGGAGAGGTTAATCATTGACGATGTAGGGTCAGGAACTATGACGACTCCCTGGGAATGGGGATTGTTTGAAGACATCATATCCCACAGATACCGTGAGGGATTATTGACAGTGATTACCACCAATCTGGATTTGAAGGACTTGCCAGAAAGAGTTGTGTCGAGATTCCGTGATAAAGAAGTAGCCCGTATCTGCTGGAATAAGGCAGGGGATTATAGGCCGAGGAAAGTATGAATCAGATTATGCAGAGTGAAAAGAGCTGGCAGGGGCAGGTCATAGAACTGGCCAGGACTCTTGGTTATGAGTTTATTTATTTTACCTGGAACTCAAAACATTCTCCACGTGGCTATCCTGACCTGATTATCTTACTTGATGGCCGGATGATAGTGGCGGAATTAAAAAGAGAAGACGGTCATCTTACACCGGAGCAATACTTCTGGCTGGAAGAGTTCATGAAGGTTACTGATGATGTCTATGTCTGGAAGCCGAGCGATTTCGATAAGGTGGTGGAAGTCCTTACCCCCACCCATAAAGGAGGAACGGAACTATGAAAGATGAAATTGCAGAAGAAGATGTAAAACGAAAACCAGACGCCAGTGATGTTAGTGACACTCTGATAATTGGTTTTTGCCTCGAATGTCCTGACCACGATGAATACCACTGTGCTGACCACAAGTGCTTTATATGGGAGATACTTGGTATTTTAATGGAGGCGGAGAGATGAAATGTCAGGATTGCGGGGAAAAACTACCTATGGCTGCTAACGCAAGTCATAATGGCTGGCTATTTTTCAGTGATGATTCTACAATGTGTCCAATCTGTGTTCGTTTGGCAACAGTAGAAAAACACCTCCAAGAATGCGAGCATCAAATAGAACCAGCCTCAAAAGATTTCAAGTATCTACTGTCAACTTTCGGAGTAGCCAAAACTCATGTAGAAAGTGATATAGACATTACCCCCCCCCCAATAAAGGAGGAGAAAAATGAGTGCCAGTTGTAATTTAGCAAGAGAACTAGAAGGTATTGTAGATGCTATGATTGAAGCAGATAACGACCCTATGGATATTATAGCGTGTTGTAAGGATGCCATTATTGTAAGCATGATGGAACATGGAAAGAAAGATACAACCTCACCTACCCCCACCGGTAAAGGAGTAACGGAATTATGAAAGTAAGACGCAAAGATAATGAAGACGCTGAGGATTTTGATGAATTGATGGCACAGAATATCACAGAGGCTGTGTGTGATCAGTTTAGTGATTGGATGGCTGAACCCGTCTCACTTACTCTAAAAGCAGACATCTATCATCGAGTGCGACAAGCACAAGCTGCAGCATTGAATTGTAAGGGAGTTTAGCACTCCCGCCCATAAAGGAGAGGGATAGATGAAACCTATAATTAAGAGTTATCAGGAGTTTATGAAAACACATACTGCTTATTCTCGTAGTCCTCATTTTAATATGGATAGGCATGGATTTACCTGTATCTATGAGGGTGATGTAGATATTGTGGATGGTAAGGGATTAAGAAGCCGAGAAATGGTGCAGGATTTAGTTGATGCATTTGGAGAAGATTATTATTCTGAGTATGTTTATTATAGAACTGTTGATGGATGGAGGTTGCCATATATTTATATATTTGTAAAATCTAGTAGCCGTAAAGTATCCTATGGCACTAACACCCCCACCCATAAAGGAGAGGAATGAAGATAAATAGAGTGTGGAGCATGCCAAATAAGTGGACATTCAAGATTAAGCCTATTGCTGAATTGGTATCAAGATACGTGGGTGATGGTGAAGGATGGCTTGACCCCTTCGCTGGTATGTATAGCCCTGCGGAAGTAAAGAACGACCTCAACCCAGAAGCTCCGGTGAATTACCACATGGATGCACTATTATTCCTAGAGAGTATTGGCGATGTAACTCATAAGGGCATTTTACTTGACCCACCGTATTCTATCTCGCAAGTGAAGGAATGCTACGGCGGTATTGGCTTTGAGCAATTACAGATAAAGCCAACCTCAATGAAATATTGGGCTTCGGTGAAGAACAATATGGCTCGCATTATAAAGCCTGATGGTATAGCGATTTGTTGTGGGTGGTCAAGTATGGGGCTTGGTATAAATCGTGGTTTCGAGATGGTGGAAATCTTATTAGTCCCGCACGGCGGAAGTAAAAATGACACCATAGTAACAGTTGAAAGAAAGATACAATCTCACCTTACCCCCACCCATAAAGGAGAGGGAAATGTGTAATCGCTGTATTTATAAAAACTTATGTAGGTTTGTTGTTGTGGAGATGAACAAGAACGCATGTGATACTCCCTGTTGGAGATTCGTTGAGATACCGCCATTTCAAGCCACGGAAAATGAGGAGCAATACCTAGTCTAGCCCCCACCCAATAAAGGAGAGACGGGATGATTAGAGCCTTATTCAAGTTTGCCAGTTTACCCGATTTAGTTGAGGGGAAGAAGCCTGTAGTTATTGATACTACCTCAAGTAGTGGGGACTTTAGAGACTTGAGTCCGTTTATTCTATCAGCACCGCCAGCAAAGCGATTTGAAAATCTATGGCAATTCAGTAAGGTTTATAAAAAGTTTATCATGCCTATTGATGGCTTCCCTGATGCAAGTTGGTATAAATGGCGTGATGCGGGCTATGCTTTAGATAAGGCTATGCGTTATCCAATGGGCAAGGGGGCTATCCCTGAATATTCTCTTTGGAATGGTGAGAGGAAAGGGTATATTGATGCTCGCAAGGAAATTTATGCTGTGGAATATGCGACTAATGTCCAGTGGACTAGTGGTTATCAAAGGCTAACGGATGTTTATGCAGAATGTTGCCGAACAAATAGGGAATTGATTTTACTAGACTACGATGCTTACGACCATATTAAACTCGGTATGTCCTTAGTAGAAGTTATCAATAATCCTCTGAGGAAAATGGGACACGCCTTTGTCTTGATTATGATGCTCAGTGGGGTACTTGAGGAGTGCGTTAATTCCCCCACCCATAAAGGAGAAGTTTAATGCGTGCTCTTTCAATCCGCCAGCCGTGGGCTCACCTAATAGTCAATGGAATCAAGGACGTCGAGAACCGCACCTGGCATACTGACTTCCGGGGTCGCATCTACGTTCACGCCGGCAAAGTTCCTGATACCCATTCCCCTGTATTTGTAGATGATGAGGGAATTCCTATCGAGATACCTGACTCGTATTACGGCGCCATCATAGGCGAGGTGGATATCGTCGACTGTGTTTGGAACCATAAGTCTAAATGGAGGGCTATTGGGCAATGGCAATTCGTACTATCCAATCCGGTCGCTTACACTCAACCGATACCATGCCGAGGTCAACTCGGCTTTTTCAGTGTCTCTCTAATCGAAAATAAGACCGATAAACCGGAGACCGAATACTCTAATACCTTCAGAGATAGATAGGAGGGCAATATGTGCAAGGGATTTGTTGATTTAATAAAAGGCATCTTTTCAGACAACCCATCGACTAACGATGTGCCAGAACCGCCCGGGATGGAGAGGCCGTCGCCGAGCAACTGGATAGACAATATCCAGATGGCGGACTATCT
>Ga0180007_10002396_pt1 | contig 22525 bp, 22 predicted proteins | sample MM_PC_MetaG_FD_121122 | JGI IMG/M metagenome (GOLD analysis project Ga0180007, IMG submission 121122) | Groundwater microbial communities from the Aspo Hard Rock Laboratory (HRL) deep subsurface site, Sweden - MM_PC_MetaG | ecosystem: Environmental > Aquatic > Deep subsurface > Groundwater... | reverse complement strand
TTTAATGGTTCCCAAAACTTTTAAAACATCGCCCATAGAAACTTCTTTTTCGGAGGATAAAACTGTTTGCAAGATGCCACTTCGGTCGGAAATATCCACAAATTTTATTTTTCCGTGGTCCCTAATTGCAGAAACCCAACCTTTAATAATAACTTTTTCATTTAGTTTTTGGAAAGAGTCTATAATTAATGTTCGTTCCATTATGGACATATTCTATAACAAATATCTATTCACACACAACCTCTTTTTTGATTAAGTAAGGAGGCAAGCCTTTTATTTTTGGCAAAGATTGCACCGCCCTAAATTGAGGATAAAAGTTCTCGTTAAAATCTATCCACGAGAAATGGTCAAAGGGGGGATTGTACCTAATAGTAAATGGGGTAACCGCTACAACACGGGTATCCGGTCCCCAAACTTCTTTAAAGGCTTTTACAAAATAGCTTGCCACAACATCTTGGCTCAAAAAATTGTCATTGTAAATAATACCTTCGCGGTGTGCCCAACCAGTCTCGGTTATAAATACGGGCAAATTATTTACTCCAAATAGTTTATTGAGTAAATTTAATTCCCAATCATAAGCCTTTATGCTGTCACGCCCAATCGAAAATGGGCTCCCTCTATAAGCAGGTTGGGGGTAAGGGTGGCTTGCCCACCCGTCCAGTTTATTAAAAATCCCGGGAACGGCTTTGTTCATTGCGATAATAAATTCTTCCTCGTCAATGTACCCATCTCCATTTCTAGCGGAAGAGTTAAAAGCGCCGTTTAACATAAAAAAGTTTTCATTTTGATTTTTAAATATGGCTATAGTTTTGTCTAACACCTCCGCGTACTCGCTAGGGTCCGCCCCCTCTCTCCAAAATCGCGAGTCGTTTGGCTCGTTAAAAACACTTACAAATCTTTTCTTAATAGGCCACTCTAAGGAATCTAAAAGTTGCGCGCATTCTTTTAGTTGTCCTTCTTCGTCTTCTTTGGACAAATCCCATAATTGCAAAATTGGAATTAAATGTTTTTCGTTAAGTTTTCTAAAAACCTCTCTCCATTTACCGCCATCGTAGTCTCTAACATTTATAGGAATAAGAACATATCCCCAATCTCCGCCGTTAGAATTTACAAGGTCGCCGGCAAGTTCCACATAATCTTCTTCCGCGTAAATATAAAGTCCGAATTTATTGTTTTAGTAACCAATAATATCTTGAACATTCCCCAAATTGGTATTGTAGCTTGTGGAAACGCAAGTTTTTGACCCCTCAAATTTTATTTTTGAATAGTTTATTTGGGATACTAACTCTTCAACAGGATGATATCTTTCTTCCAAAGGACGAAAAGAACGGTTTTTCATAGCAACTATTCCCGAAAATAATAAAATCAGAAAGGATAGTAGTAGCCCAAAAAGGACAAGTGCTCTATTTTTATGTTTTTTCCCCCGCCATTTCCAAATACGCATATCTTCTATTTTACCTTAAAAAATGGTAGAAATTAAGAAATGCCGAAGTGGTCTCTTTCGCTAAAGCTACAAAGACCTCTCGGGCAAGGATTCGCAAACAGCTCATCTCTTGCCGAAGTGGCGGAATTGGCAGACGCGCACGGTTCAGAACCGTGTCCCAACTAAAAATCGGGATGTGGGTTCAAGTCCCACCTTCGGCACCAATAAGAAAAGGAAATTTTTGGTTTTGCTTCGCCGTTTCAGACTACAAAATGAACATTTGTATTATATCATTTATGGTTCTTTGGAGTTGTTCATTTCTCCGTCCTCACGGCGATACGAGGCGCTTCCTCTCGGCGTTCTGTGGTGGCTCTAAACTCTGTGGCTTCGATGACTGGTAGTGGTAACTCAAAATATGGATTGTGCTAGGCACAAACAAATCTATATGTGCTTGCCCCGCCCGCCCTGTGCGCGCACAAATCCCCGCCGTTTTTAGGAGACATTATAAAACGGCGGGGATTGCTCCCTTGAATCAGGAAAAACTTAAAGTTTTTCCTTAGTTAATCCAACATGGCATATCATGGTATGTTGTTTCCTTGGTTACAAGAGACAACTCGCCACGATAGCATTTGTTTTGACTTTGGTTGATAGTACCTGACACCGATATAAATGCTTCGCCACCTTCGCCAGCGAAAGGATAACCGGATTTTTCTGCACTTTCTTTATTCCAGAAATTTTGGAAACCTTGTTGCTGAATTTTGGCACCAGTACCTTTCAGATTATACGCACTTACATAATAGTTAAGGGCTTGGGTTTGGCTCTTGAAAGACAACGAGTCGTGAAGATTTACTGTTGATACTCCTATTCGTCCAGATTGTGTTGGGTCGCTCTCAAGAGGAAGATTGCTAGGCGAAATAGTTGGCGGAACACCAAGCGTCATGCTGTCTATTTGATTCACTAGCAACCAATCTTTCTTTACTGCATATCTTATCTCTAATTCACAAGTAAGTCCTAGTGGTCTCAATGATACAGAACTAACAGTAATATAAGCATTAAATTCTGAGTCGGAAAGATTATTTTCTTTCTTGAATGTTTTTTCCCAGCCATCTTGATATGCTTTTGCACTGTAAGTAACTAAATTTTCACAATTATTACTTAATGTAGGGTTTTTAGTTGAAGGTTGGATTGGAGAAGGGGTTGGAGTTTGGCTGGGAGTTTTCGTATCTGTCTTTTGCTGATCTTGATTTGATGACTCTGTTTCAGTATCAATGACAACAGGTGCTTCTATCTTTTTATTTTCGTAAATATAAACACCGCCTCCGACTACCAACACCGCAATAATCACGAGAAGTAATGGCACGATAAAACCTTTTTGTGAGTTTTTCATCTGTTTAAACAATACTCTTATTTTAATAATTTATCAACCGAAATGCCAAGCGCTTGCGCTAATCTATCTAATTGGGAAATAGTGATATTTTTCTTGCCATTCTCAATCGCGCTCATATAACTTCTATCCATATCAAGCGCTCGGCAGATGTCGCCTTGCGACATCTTATGGAGAACCCGTATGCGCTTGATATTTCGCCCTAGTTTTTTGGAAATTTGATTCATATTTAAGATATCCACATCATAGCAGTTGTGGCTTTCTAATTCTATATGGTATTATAGTTCCATATGATAGCGGCGAGATCTGCGAAAAGAGATGTTAATTATGTCCCTTGTTATCGCCCCAATGGGACCTCTATCCGAATTGTTTTATTTGCGCGATTACTGGCAACCAAAAATTCTTACTGGGAGAAGCTTTGGAATAGAAGATCTATTTTTTGCTTTTACTATTGGAGGAATTGCCGCAGTGATATATGAAGTGTCTTTTAGAAAAAATATACAAAAAGATGTGTATCCGCGCGTCCAAAATATATGTTAATGTCCGCAATTTTCGGAATAACTTGGATGTTTGTTGGCAATATAGTTTTGGGTTTTAATTCCATCTATATTTCCACGATGGGGTTTTTATTAATCGGGATTTTCATACTCTTACTTCGACACGATCTCTTTAAGGACGCTTTATTCAGCGGGATATTTGTTGGAGTCCTTATGCTTATCTTTTATTTAATATTTTGCAATATTTTTGACGGAATTATCCAAAAGTGGTAGCTCCTCGAAAACCTTTCTGGCATCTTTTTCCTCGGCGCGCCTATTGAAGAATTGATGTGGGGTTTTAGTTGGGGATTTGTCGCAGGACCTACATATGAATTTATCTGCGGACTCAAATTATCTAAACAGGGTTAAACCCTTATGAATTAAAAACTTGCGGAAAATTCTAAAAGTGTTTAATATAATCTTAATGAGAATCCTAACTAGAGGAGAATATAATGTCCTTTCGGATTTTTTTAATAATATCTCGGTAGCTTGGTTTACAGGAGGCATCGTAGCTCCCTTTTTTTCCAAAACATTCGCCGTGGAAAAAATGCTTTTTCTCATTTCCGGGTTTGGACTTTCTTATCTATTTCTTAATTTATCGTTGCTATTCGCAAGGGAGGCCAGATGAACACATCTACATTTTCAGACACATACTTTATGGCCGTTATAGCAAGCGCAATCTTTGTTATATTAACTTATATTTTATTTAGAAAGAGATAATTTATTATGCTTACTAATGCCAATCCTGCTATCGTAATTTTAGCGTTTGCGTCTCTGTTCCTTGCTGGATATATTGTTTTATTCTCTTCCAAACAACATAAAAAGTGCAGTAAAATCAGTTCAACGAAAGGTGGTGATAGAGAATAATTACTAAAGAAGATGTCTTAAAATTTCTCAAAAATAATGACCTTTGTGTTGTGGCAACTGTTAATGAATCCGGGAAACCAATTGCGGCAACGATGGCTTACGCCATTGACGACAAGATGGTTTTTTACCTCGAAACATCGAACAAGGCACGCAAATACAAAAACTTGCTGGTTAATCCGCGAGCGGCAATCGTCGTTGGGATCGCAAACAATCTTCCGACCGTGCAAATTGACGGTAAGGTCACGGTTTTAAAAGGCGAGGACGCGATTAACGCTCGAAACTTCATTGTCGGACAACATCCGGAATGGGAAGGGTATTACTTGGGCCCAGATAAAAATCCAGAGGAAGTTTATTTTACCGTTAAATCGACTCGGGTTTGCTATTCTGACTTCACCAAAGAACCAATGGTGGTTGAAGTGGTTAAAAATTAAAAATGGGGAAAATTTTAAATCTCAAAAACAGAACCACTGTTGAACTCAACCCCGTTCCTCCATTTACCTTTGACCCTTCGATGCACAAGCCGGGACATTTTCCCTCGCAAGACACAGCTTGGGGCAGAGGTTGTCGCTGGCAGACGATGTTGTGGGGTGGGCAGTGCTTGGGTTTGAAGTTTATCAATGCAGGAGCAATTAAAAGACCGAAAATCGATCTTGAGGTTTATTCCAAAAATAAACTAGCTTCTGATTTCATCAGTGGACTAACCGAGGAGATCAATTACCGCTACGATTTCCAAACCGACCTCTCAAATTTTATCAAAAAATTCAAAAACGATGGACAACTTGGTTCCGTTCTCAAAAAGTGGCCGGGAATGAGAATTATGAGTCCGCAGTCTCTCTACGAATATCTAGTCATCGGAATCGTTTTACAAAATTGTACAGTTAGACGCTCGGTTAATATGATGCAAGTTTTGTTTGAGAATTGCGGAACCTTACTAAATTATGACAACAAAAATTTCTACTGTTTCTGGGAACCGGAAGTTTTAACTAAAGTTTCCGAGCAAGAACTTCGAGACCTCAAAGTCGGTTATCGGGCAAAATCTTTAAAAAGACTTTCCGAACCATTTGCCAAAAATGAGATTGATGAATTGGAACTTAGAACCAAAGGCAAGGAAGAACAACGAGAATCTTTAATCAACCTTTACGGCATCGGACCTGCCACCGTTGGTTACATCCTCCTTGATGTATTCAAACACTATGACGAACTTTCTCATATTTCTCCTTGGGAGCAAAAAATCTATTCCAAACTTTTCTTTAATCGAGATCCGTCAAATCCCATCTCGGAAAAAGAGCTCCTCAAATTTTTTGATAACCGCTTTGGCAAATACAAAATGCTCGCTGTCAATTATATTTGGGAAGATCTATGGTGGAAGAGAAAACACGAGAAAATCCCCTGGTTGGAAGAATTAATTAGATTATAATCACCACCACATGCTACTAAAATTCCATAAATTAAACTTCCTTTTTGCAAAGTTGTGCCATTAAGGAGATTTAAATAAGCAACTCGGGAAGGTTTTTAAGAGCGTATTCAATTGGCAATATTTCAATATTGCCTTCGCTCATTTTTCTTTTTCCTCCATAGATAAGAAAACTTTTTGATTGAGGATATTCCTTAGAGAAATATTTTAGACCCTTAGTTAAATCAGAGGAAATTTTGTTGGTTCTTTTAATTTCAAAAGCGCGAATTCCCTTTTCTCCATACATTACAAAATCAACTTCTATTCCTGTTACGGTTCGGTAATAAAAAAGCTTATACCCTAAATTCAAACTGCTGTTAATAGCAAGGATGTCCTGAAAAAACAAGCTCTCGTAAGACATACCTTCTACCATTTCAGGCATATCCAAAGGACCCATCGGACGCAATACCTTATAAACACCCACATCAAAAAAATAGAATTTAGAATGAGCAAGAAGTCTCCTTTTCGCCCTTTTATTAAAAACAGGGATGCGATATCCAATTAACAAATCCTCAAGAATCTTAAAATAATTTTCCACCACCTTCCTATTAATAGCCGCTTCCCTTGCTACTTCCGATGTATTTAAAATCGACCCTTGAGAGAAACTTGCTGTTTCCAGGAAACGGGCGAAAACGGAAAGATTTCTTGTTAGTCCTTCTTGAAAAACTTCCTCCTCAAGGTAAGTCTTAATATAACTTTCCAAATATTTTTGGGGATCTTTCTCTTTATTTATAGAGGGGAGATGCCCATAATTTAAAGATTGTTTAAGATTAAAATCAGTACCAAGTTCCACCGCTGTTAATGGGTGCAAAAAATAAGTAAGCGCTCTGCCCGCTAACAAATTCTGCCCGCCTTTTCTTAATTTTCTAGCGCTAGAACCAGTGAGGATAAATTTAAGACGTTCTTTTTCAATTAAACGATGTACTTCGTTTAGTATTTCGGGAATTCGCTGTACTTCATCAATAATAATATAATCGGTAAAGTTTTTTGGTATATAGTTCTCCAACCTTTGCGGATTGGCTAATAAAATGTTAAATACCTCCGCTTCCAATAAATCTAAATATACTGCTTTCGGAAAAGTGGCTCTTACCCAAGTTGTTTTTCCGGTTCCGCGAGGACCAAACAAAAAGAAGCTTTTATCTTTTGGAGGCGTTATTAATCTGGAATACATAACTCCATTTTACATAGTTTTTTGGAGTTGTCAACTCCATTTTACATAGTTTTTTGGAGTTACCGACTCCATTTTGCACAGTTTAATAGTCACTAAATTTTAGGGGGAGTAGATATACTTACTTTGGGAGACCTGACAATTCTTTTTGGGCTTGTAAAATTTGTGTGTCGTATTTACCATCTTTATTTTGACTTTGAAAGATTTCTATTCCTTTCTGTAAATGTTTTCTCGCCTCGTCATACACCCCTAAATTTTTATAAGCTGTTCCTATACTTACATAAGCATAACCCGAACTGTCCGTTAATCTAAGTGTCTTTTGAAATTGCAATACGGCTTCCCCATTTCTTCCAAGTTTGATAAGCTCATCTCCCACAAAGTTTATATATATAACATTGTTTGGGTCAAGTGCCTCTGCTTTTTTGTAAGCAGGCAGACCATCTTCTTCAGTTCCTACAGTATTTGGCCAGCCATAAGCATCCCCCAAGTTAGACCAAAGTATGGGATTTGTAGGTTGTGCGTCCACAGCTAGTTTTGCTTCTTCAATCGTTTTATCGGCAAGAGGTTTAAGCGCAGAAACATCATTACTAACAGCTTGCATTTGCTTAAAAAGCGCTTGACTATTCTCATAATGAGTTTTAGCTTCAGGAGACATGTTTTCTTGATTTTGTTTTAAAGATTGGGCTGGACGACTGTCCACTTCTTTGTTACCTGCTTCCTGCATTCCTAGTTTAAAGCCCATATACATAAAACTACCCATATAAACAGAGAAAAATAGAATAGTAAAAATGGTTATAATAATTGCCAAAATAGTTTTTGGTTTCGCTCCTGTCTTAACAACTACAGTCTTGGCAATTTTATCGTGCCACGCTTGCTTTTTCTTATCCCACGCTACCCAAAGATAGCCAAGCCCAAGAGAGCATGCAGACACGAATATACCTAAATACCGCACAAAGGCAACAGGGTAGGTTACCTTTGAACCGTCATCTCTTGTTACTTTTATGCCCAATAACCTTTTTCCGGGGGTAGCCCCATCATAATTAACATAGAATAGCAAAAAATACGCTAACCCAAAAAGTAGACTAACAAAAGAGACTAGAGTCATGGAAGTAGAATTTTGAATTTGTTGAAACTCCTCTAGAGACTTAATGTTTTGGAAAACTAAAGCTGGATTTCTTCCCAACGCGGTTTGGATAAGCATTCCAATCAAAAATACTAGAAGAAAATCCACCCAATATGCAAGAAACCTTACTCCGAAACCTGCGTATTTTACTTGCGAATCCGAAACGGAATTTAATTGACTTGCTTGTTCCATAATTAAAAGACTTTCTATTTTCAGCTTAAGATAGTACAACACCCTTGTCAACACTTTTTTCAATAGGTTTCAATAGGGTTTAACCCTAAAGGGTTAAACCCTTCTCATTTTCAAATATTGTATAATGGGTGTATGGAAAAACTTTTTTTATACACCGACGGGGGGTCAAGAAATAACCCAGGACAGGCGGCTATTGGCGTTGTCTTAATGGACAACGAAAAAACTGTGATAAAACTCGGCAAAAAAATAGGTATTGCCACCAACAACATCGCCGAGTATTCCGCATTAATTTTTGGCATTGAAACCGCTCTAAAATACCAGCCCAAAGAACTTATATGTTTTATGGATAGCGAACTTGCGGTAAAACAACTAACCGGAGCTTACAAAATAAAAAACGCGGAACTCCAAAAACTTGCCATAAAAGTAAAAAATCTAGAAAACCAATTTGAAAAAGTTCAATTTAAATATATCCCGCGAGAACAAAATTCTATGGCAGATTCCCTTGTTAACGCCGCTTTGGACAATTTATTATGAATACTCCCAATTTGGACAACATATCCAGAAAATCCAAAATACGAGTAACGGATATAATAAACATTATTGAAATAATTAAAACCCAAACTCCCACCGTTTCGGAACTTACCCGAATAACCAACCTTTCGCATGGGCAAATGAAAAGGTTAGTTTTGTTATTAAATCCCAAATTTGTCAATTACAATACGGCCTCCCCGCGATTAACGCTCACCAATATGGGAGGAACGCTTCTTTCCGAAAAATCTGAAAAAGAACCACCTTTTAACTTGCAAGGTATCCAAGATTTTATTCGCCATATAAAAAGTTTAATGCCCGTCCCAAAAAGAGAATACGACCAGTTTTACGCCACGGAAGAAACCGTTATAAATCGCGTAAAAAAGCTTAATGGCCAGAAAGATTTACAAGATAGGAAAATAGTTTTTCTTGGGGACGACGATTTAACATCTCTAGCCGTAGCTTACACATTTAGAGCTTGCGATATTTCCGTTCTTGAAATCGATACAAACATACTTAATGTTATTGAAAAGGTGTGTAAAGAACATCGCTTAAAAATAAATTATGTTTTGTGGGATTTAAAAAAGGCTATTCCAAAAGAGTTTTTGCATAAGTCGGATACCGTTTTTACCGACTCGCCATACACCGAAAACGGATTTGACCTTTTTTTGCGAAGAAGTTTGGAAGCCACCAAAGAAAACGGATTATCCTCACACTACATTTGTTACGGCACATCCCCTTTATCAAGAGAAAAATCGTTAAAAGTTCAACAAATAATAAACCAATACGGACTTTTTATAAGAGAAAAAACCCAAAACTTTAATAAGTACATAAAAGGAGCGGAAACGGTAGGGAACACAAGCGATTTGTATATACTGGAAAAAACTCCTCAAACAAAACTTGGAAAATCCAAACCTCTATCAAAATTGTACACTTGGGAATGAAAAGGCGTTACCTAAAAAGTTCTAGGCAACGCCCATAGTCCCTAATGAACAAACAACAACCGCAACCTCTCAAGAAAGGTTAAATTACGCGCCGTGAAAGACGAAAGCCCAACGGCGCTAAAGTCAAAACTCGCCCTGTTCCACGCTAATGTGGCGCAGGGGTCCCAACCAATAGTTTCTTGATTGGGATACAGAATTTCCAACGAACTTTTGTCCTTATAAAATTCTTTAGTCCCGCCGGAAGACAACTCTTCCCATGTTATCCCCTTATCCCCGCTCCAGAGAAGAGGAAGAGGGGAAAGGTTGGTAAGGCGGGTTTCAACAGTTCCACTTTTTAGCACTGCCACAAAATCCAAGTTGGAGCAAACTCCTAACCAACTGGACTTAAAAAATGGGGCTGTTTTTTCTTCAATCGCAACGGCAATCTCCCCAAGCGCAAACCCATTTGAAGGGTCGGCATTGAAATTAAGAGGGGTGATCTCCCCCGTAATAATGTCCACATAAGAGGAGGCCCCCTCCTCTCCGCCAACGCTTTTTGTGGACACCCACAGTTTGTCGCGAGAGGAACTCAAAAAAACTGACGAGATGGGGGATTCATCTACAACATACCCCCAGTGAACCTCCACCCTCGCAAGAATTGTCCCTTCCTGCGCAAAGACAAAAGATGGTGTCAACAGAACCACCAAACAACACAAAAAAACCGCCACAGAAACCTTTTTCATTGTTCCCCCTTATTTTTAGGCTGAATTTAGACAGTTAATGAATTATAATGGATTCCCCACTATAAGTCAAACTCTATGGGATTTGCTCTTGGCAAACTATTTCTGCGCGGATTACAGTTATTTCCGGTTGTTTTTCAGCAAAATATCTATTTATTATTTTTACATCTTTTTTGCTTATTTCTCTGCTGGACAAAATATCTATGTAAGCTAATTCGTACTCTGGCCAAGTATGAATAGCTAAATGACTTTCTAATAAAACCAAAAAAGCGGTAGCGCCTTGTTTTTCAAAACGAGCAAAACCTTCTTTTAGTACTTTTAGGTTGGAAAGACTGGCCAAATCCCTGCACAAGGACATAAGCCATTTTTCATCTTCAAGATTTGCGCTTATAGTTTTAATTGTAATTGTAAATCTGTGTAGTGTTACCATAACCTTACATCCCCATTCCGCTCATATCCATACCAGCGCCGGGTGCTGAGTTTTCTTTATTCTCCGGAACATCCGCCACTAAAGCCTCGGTGGTTAATATATTAACCGCAACACTCACCGCATTTTGAAGAGCGCTTCTAGTTACCTTGGCGGGGTCAATAATTCCTTTTTCAATCAGATTAACAAATTTCATATCCACAACATCGTAACCTTCATTTTTTCCTTTGTTTTGTAGTTCTTTAACCACCCAACCACCGTCCCCACCAGCATTTTCCACAAGTTTTCTAGTTGGTTGTTCAAGAGCCTTTTTAAGAATCTCAACCCCAATTTGCTCCTCCGAACCCAATTTTAAAAACTCCAAAACTTTGCGCGCCCTCAAAAACGCAACCCCGCCACCCGGCACAACACCTTCCTCTACCGCCGCTTTTGTTGCGTTAACGGCATCTTCCACGCGGTATTTTTTCTCCTTCATTTCCGTTTCAGTAGCCGCCCCAACGCTTATAACCGCAACCCCGCCGGAAAGTTTCGCCAACCTCTCTTCAAGCTTTTCTTTATCAAAATCGCTGGTTGTTTGTTCTATCTGCTTTTTTATCTGCTCAATTCTAGCTTTTACTTCTCTGGAATCTCCTTTACCTCCAACAATAACTGTTTCTTCCTGTTTGGCTATAATTCTATCAGCGCGACCTAAATCTTCCACTTCAGCGGATTCAAGTTTCCTGCCCATTTCTTCACTTATAACTTTTCCGCCCGTTAAAACAGCTATATCTTCAAGCATAGCTTTTCTCCTGTCGCCAAAACCCGGCGCTTTAACCGCAAGAGCCGTAAAAGTTTTTCTTAAAGTATTAACCACAAGTGTAGCCAAAGCTTCGCCTTCAACATCATCCGCTATTATAACAATATTTTTGGATACTTTAACAAGTTTCTCCAAAAGCGGAAGGATATCGGCAATAGCCGAAATTTTCTGGTCGGTGATTAATATATAAGGACTTTCAATAACCGCCTCCATTCTTTCAGGATTGGTTATAAAGTAAGGAGAGGCATACCCTTTGTCAAAAACCATCCCATCTTTGTATTCCACTTCCATTTCAAGCCCTTTGCCTTCCTCAACTGTAACAACACCTCTATCGCCCACTTTTGCTAGAGCGTCGGCAATTATTCTTCCTATTTGAGGGTCTCCCGCGGATATAGTGGCAATTTGGGCTTTTTCTTCGCTACTGCCTATTGGTTTGGCAATTTTCTTAACCTCGGCAACAACTGCGTCGGTAGCTTTTTCAAGACCTCTTTTTAAAATCATCGGGTTTGTCCCAGCGGCAATGTTTTTAAATCCCTCATCCACTATCGCTTGAGCAAGAAGGATTGCGGTGGTTGTGCCGTCTCCCGCCACATCGTTTGTTTTGGTGGCAGCTTCTTTAACTAGCGACGCCCCCATATTTTCAAAAGGGTCTTTAAGCTCAATTTCTTTGGCAACGGTAACACCATCATGAACAATACTCGGAGAACCCCATTTTTTATCAAGCCCAACATTTCTTCCTTTAGGTCCAAGCGTTGTTACCACCGCTTTAGCCAAAGCGTCCACACCGTTTTTTAATTTTCGCCTTGCATCTTCTCCGTACATTAGTTGTTTCGCCATAACACTATAAATTCCAAACCTCAAACTCCAAATTTCAATAAATTTGAAATTAAGATTTAGAATAACAATAAACTAAATTAACCAACAATAGCTAAAAGATCTTCTTCTTTTACAAACAAATATTCTTTTCCTTCTATTTTAACTTCATTTCCGCCCCACTTTTTGTATAATATTTTATCTCCCTTTTTCACAGCAGGTTTTATCATCTGCCCGCTTTCGGTAAATTTTCCAGGACCCACGGCAACAACCGTACCCTCTTGAGGCTTTTCTTTAGCGGTATCAGGAATAACAATCCCAGATACAGTTTTCTCTTCTTTTTCGGAAGGTTCAATCAAAATATAATCTAAAACAGGTTTTATGGTGGCCACACCTTTTTTTGCCATAATTTTATCCTTTCATAAAAACTAAAATTCAACCAAGCATAGAAATATATAGCAGACAATCGCATCAAGTGTCAAGGGCGAAATTTACTATTGACTAAACCTGAACAAATCCTTATCATAAAAACAATGCTGATAATTGAATGGGTTAAGAAAAATAAACTTTCCTTTTTTTTAATACTTTTTGTTTTGTATCTTTTGTTTAAAGGTTTTGCTCTTAGGCTTGTTGGCGGGTCCCTGCCCTCAAAAAATGTTCCGCCCTCTTCCATCAGCGGTTCTTATGAAGGAATGGATTTGATGTATTCCAATTACTCGGAACCTTCTTATGGTAGAGGAATTGAAAGTGTTGATGTTACTGCCGAAAACAGAAAGGTCGTAGAGGAAACATCATTATCTTTGCAAGTTAAAGATGTTTCAAATTCCATAGAAGCGATTAAAAAAGAGGCGCAGGTTTTAGGGGGATTTATGGTTTCGGCAAATTTGTCAAGACCTCTTGAAGCGGCTGATGGAAATATAACTATAAGAATACCCGTGGATAAAGCGGATGCTATGTTAAGTTTTTTAAGGGGTTCGGCGGTTAAAGTTGTATCGGAAAGTTTAACTGGTTTTGATGTTACCGACCAATATAGCGATATAACCGCGCGGCTTGCGGTTTTGGAAAAAACAAAAAAGATTTTTGAGGATATGCTTTCTAAAGCGGTTAATGTGGAAGAGATACTGCAAGTGCAAAGGGAGATTTTAAATTTGCAAAGTCAGATGGATTCTTATAAAGGGCAAGCGCTATATTTGGAAAAAACATCCAGTTCCATAAAAGTTACAGCATATTTATCCACCGACGAGTACTCTTTGCCATTTGCGCCGCAAGATGGGTTTAGACCAAAGGTGGTATTTAAGCAAGCGGTAAGGGCGTTGGTTTTAACAATAAGGGGACTTACGGTTAAAGCAATTTGGATTGGAGTATACGCAATAATTTGGGTTCCTGCATTACTCATATTTCTTCTAGTAAAGAAATTCTTAAAGAAATCTTCAGTTAAAAAAGTTCCGCCTTCAAGGTAGGGCAGTGGGTAGATCGTCAAGTTTTACCTCAATTAGGGATAGACCCATCCGCCTTCGCCAGCTGGCGAATGGCGGATGGGTCTATCCCAAATGGGTCTATCCCTATTTAAAATCCCTATTTAAAAAAATACCGTCATTGCGAAAAACATCCACTTCTCGCAATAACGGTTTTGAGTTTTAACTCTCCTCATCCCAAGCTTCTACCATCTCGCTCCAAACATCTCTCATAATACGAGCCAATTCTTCGAAGGAGACACCTTCTTCAACCAACAACAACGCCCCCGACAAGTTTTCTGGGGGTATGTGCCAATAAAATCGTACTAATTCTACTACCCTCTCAGAAACACCGACCTTCCTCGCCACCTGCTCAATGGACGCCCACTCATCCCCCAAAATACCTCCAATCTGTCCTGCGCTAACTTGCATCTCTCCGTCTCCTTTCTCGTTTGGGTAGCCCATCCCGACTGAAAATGTAATAAGGATTATATCATTTTTAAAATTTTCCTCTTGACTACTCTTGGCAGTCAATGTAAACTGGTGCTAGTATGCAAGAAGTAACGCCCAGACAAAAAGAGCTCCTAAGAGTTGTGGTGGACGAATACATTGATTCTGCCAGTCCTGTTGGTTCCGAGGCTTTGGTAAAAAAGTATAAATTAAAATACAGCCCCGCGACTATCCGAAACGAAATGGCGGACCTTATTCGAAAAGGGTTTTTAGAAATGCCCCACTCCTCTTCAGGCAGAAAACCAACCAGCCTTGGTTTAAGATATTACATAACAGAATTGATGGAAGAACAAGATGTCCCCGTTCTAAACGAGGTAGCTATAAAACAACGAATATGGCAAGACCGCTACGAATTTGAAAAACTTTTGCGAAACATAACTTTAGCTTTGGCAGAATCCACAAAACATTTATCTGTGGTATCCTTAACCGACGGGTTTGTTATTCACGCTGGAAGCGTTAACATATTAGATTACCCCGAGTTTTTTGATATGGATGTGGCAAAAGCCGCCTTAAATCTACTTGATAATTTTGAACTTTTAAACGATTTATTGTCTAAAGGATTTGGAGATAATGATATAAAGGTTTTAATAGGAAAAGAATTGAATTTTAAAAATCTTGATTGTTGCGGATTTGTATACACTAATTTTAACGGCAGGGGAAAATCGGGAACTATTGCTATTCTTGGTCCCGATAGAATGGCGTATTCAAAAATAATACCCATCGTTAGATACATCAAAAATTTAATTAACGAGGTAATATCCAGTTTTTAAAATATGGAAAAAAAACTTGAAAAACTTGAAAAAGAAATAGTAGAATTGCAAGAAAAGGTACAAGAAACAGAAAATAAATGGAAACGAGCTTTGGCGGATTATCAAAATCTGGAAAAAAGGACCAATGAACAAAAAATAGAATTTATAGAACTGGCAAACCATAAAGTGATATTAGATTTTTTGGATGTTTTAGACTGTCTTGAGGATTCCGCAAAACATATAAAAAACGAGGGGCTTAATTTGAGCGTTAAAAAGTTTAAGGACGCTCTTTTAGGGAACGGGGTCAGCGAGATACAAACGGACGATGTTGATTTTGACCATAACTTAATGGAAGCCGTGGATACGCAAAAGGGTACGGAAAACAAAGTGTTAAAAGTAAACAAAAAAGGGTATATACTAAATAATAAAGTTTTAAGACCTGCTCAAGTAGTAGTAGGCAGAAAGGAATAAAATTATGTCCAAAATATTAGGCATAGATCTCGGAACAACAAACTCCTGCATGGCGGTTATGGAAGGGGGCAAACCAAAGGTGGTGCCAAACGCCGAAGGTATGAATACCACTCCTTCCATTGTTGTTCCCGACAAAAATATCGTGGGGGTATCCGCAAAAAGACAACAAGTGGTTAACCCTAAAAACACCGTTTTCTCGGTAAAAAGATTAATGGGACGACGATTTTCGGACCCCTCCATTAAAGAGGCATTAAAACATGTGCCTTACACCATTAAAGAAGGCAAAAACGGCATGGCGGTTGTTGAAGTGGAAGGCGTTGAATACACTCCGCAAGAAATATCCGCAAAAATCCTCCAAAAATTAAAAACCGATGCCGAAAGTTTTTTAAACACCTCCATAAAAGACGCTGTGATTACTGTTCCCGCCTACTTTGACGACGCGCAAAGGTCCGCCACCAAAGAAGCGGGGCAAATTGCCGGGCTAAATGTGTTAAGAATAATCAACGAACCTACCGCCGCGTCGCTGGCGTACGGATTAGACAAAAAAACTAACGAACAAATCGCCGTTTACGACCTTGGAGGAGGCACATTTGATGTTTCTATATTAGAAATCGGCGAAGGTGTTTTTGAAGTTAAATCCACAAACGGCGACACTTTTCTTGGCGGAGACGACTTTGACCTTAAGGTCATAGATTTTATTATTGAAGAGTTTAAAAAGGATCAAGGGGTGGACTTGAAAAACGATAAACAGGCTATGCAGAGACTAAAAGACGCCGCGGAAAAAGCAAAAATTGAACTTTCTTCCACACAAGACACCGAAATTAACATTCCGTTTGTTACCGCGGACCAATCGGGTCCAAAACATTTGGTAATTAAACTTTCAAGAGCCAAACTTGAGCAAATAGTGGGAAATCTAGTCCAAAAAACTATAGAACCCTGTAAAAAAGCCGTTTCCGACGCTAAAATGTCTTTTTCGGATATAGACGAAGTGGTTTTAGTTGGCGGAATGACCAGAATGCCTAAAGTGGTGGAAATTGTAAAAGAAGTTTTCGGCAAAGAGCCTCATAAAGGCGTTAATCCCGATGAGGTTGTAGCTGTGGGAGCGGCTATTCAAGGCGGGGTTTTATCCGGCGAAGTAAAAGACATTTTGCTTTTAGATGTAACTCCGCTAACCTTGGGCATTGAAACTTTGGGAGGAATAGCCACACCGCTAATAAAAAGAAATACTACTATACCAACAAACGCGGCTCAAGTTTTTTCTACCGCCGCCGACAACCAAACCAGCGTTGAAGTGCATATAGTACAAGGCGAACGGGAAATGGCGACCGACAATAAAAGTTTAGGTCGGTTTATTTTGGACGGCATCCCTCCCGCGCCACGGGGCGTTCCTCAAGTAGAGGTCTCATTTGATATAGACGCAAACGGTATGGTAAATGTTTCGGCTAAAGATAAAGCCACCGACAAAACACAGAGCATAATTATACAAGGGGGTACGGGTCTCTCTAAAGAAGAGGTAGAAAGAATGGTAACTGAAGCGGAAAAACACGCTCAAGAAGACAAACAGAAAAAGGACATTGTGGAAGCCCGAAACCAAGCTGAAAATCTATGTTACACCGCCGATAAAACTCTTAAAGACGCCGGGAATAAAGTTTCTGAAGATATTAAAAAACCGGTGGAAGAAAAGGTTAAGGGATTAAGAAGTGTTTTACCTACCGCCACACTGGAAGAGCTGAAGAATAAAACGGAAGAACTTTCGCTAGATTTGCAAAAGATAGGACAAGAAATGTATAAACAGCAAGACAAAGGGGGTTCCGAAACTCCGAAAAGTCCCGATGATAAAAAAGGTTCGGAAAACCCCGAAGAACCTGTTGAAGGCGAGGTTGTGGACGACAAGGGCTAAGATATGTCTAAAAACTACTACGAAATTCTTGGCGTCCCAAAAAGCGCTCCTATAGAAGATATTAAAAAAGCTTATAAAGAGCTTGCTAAAGAACATCACCCCGATGTAGCTAAAGATAAAACAGCCGCGGAAAAAAGATTTAAAGAAATAAACGAGGCTTACCACATCTTAAGCGACCCGGAAAAAAGAAAAATGTACGACCAGTTCGGTCGCGTTGATACGGGAGCTGGAGGAGGACAGGGTCCCTTTGCGGGAACGCAAGGCAGTGCTTGGGGACCTTTTACTTGGTCTTATGCTTCATCGGAACCAGAAGCTAACGGAGTTGACTTTGGAAACTTTACCGACCCGTTTGACATTTTTGAAGAAGTTTTTGGGTTTAGAGGTTTTTCTGGCGCGAGAAAACCTAGAAAAGGGAGAAATTCATACTATTCTCTTGAAATCTCTTTTGGGGAAAGCATAAAAGGTGTTGAGAAACGAATTCAAGCAAACGGCAATACTCTTAACATAAAAATACCCGCCGGTGTTTCAAACGGAACCGAAATAAGATACGCAGGTTATGGCGAAGCTGGCCCCCCAAATACCGAAAGAGGCGACCTATTTATAACCATAAAGGTAAAACCACACCATAAACTAACTATTCAAGGCGACGATGTTTTTAGTATGGAAACAATAAGTTTTATCCAAGCTATTTTGGGAGATTCTATAAACATAGACGCGCTTGACCCAAGTTCGGAAACTGGGGTTTCTCAAATAAAACTCAAAATCCCGTCAGGAACACAACCGAACACCCAATTTAGGCTAAAAGGAAAAGGAAAACCAAGGATGAGAGGTTTTGGTCGCGGTGACCATTACATACAAATTGTCGTTAACATACCCACCCGCCTTTCCCGTCAGCAAAAAAACCTTTTGGAAGACTTTAGAAACTGATGTGTTGGGGGTCTATTGCTTGAACATAAATATAAAAAGCGCCACTTTCCCTTTCTTTAGTGGTAAAAACTCCTTCAAAAACATAAATGGGCTGTAAAAAAGCCGTTGGGGTTTGGGGTTGAAAATACGAAAGCTTTACATCACGCATTTCCATTTTCGCCACACTCAAAGGTGTGTACACAGAATAATAATCTTCCGTGTTTTTCTTTAAGTAAATAACATTTCCCCCCCCATTTTTTACAAAATCCCACGCTTTCTCAACAGAAATCAGAGGATAGGCAGATTTGTCCAACAATAAAACCTGATTGTTGTAGTAGAGGATAGGATAGATAAGCGAGATGTCGCTTCTTTTCTCGTAATCGCTGGGGTTTGAAATATAAACAGAAACCATCGCCTTCGGCGGGCTATCCCCATAAATTAAATTTTCGGTATCTTCATTGCTTTTAACTTTTCTGTAAAAATCTACCCTAACAAGATTTGCTTGCAGATAATTTGCGGTCTCGGAAAAACCCCTACTATCCGCTCTAATGTATGCGGTTTTAATTTCTCCGTTTTGCAAATCTTCGCTTAAAAGCCCGCGAGCTTGCAAAAAACTTTGCGCCTTGTTTTGCGCCTCAATAGGGGATAACACAAACCCCAGTGATAAATTGTCCCCAAGATACTCGGAACTAGTTTCTAAAAAAATCTCTTTGGTAGCAATATTAAAATACAAACTTCTTTGATTTCCGTTTGTGTTCCATACAAACTCTATTAAAGATTTTTTAGCGGGGCTCCCCAAAAAGTTTACGCTTTTAGCAAACTCTTTAGCTTCCTTCTCCGCAGATATGCGAGGTATGGGCATAAATAGTTTGTAAACCCAAGTTCTATCTGGAAAAGAGGGAAGTTTACCCGTTTTGGTGTCCAACACATATTCAGGAAAAGAACCTTCCGAAAAAGACAGGCTCTCAAATTCAAGTTGCGGAACATTTCCAAAAGAGGCTTCTGCGGGAGGTTGTTTTGGGGGATTTAGAGTTAGATACAAAGATTTAGCCTTAATGAACACAAATTTTAAGGTGTAAAAAGAAAAGACCACAATAACAAACCAAAGCAATGCCCGTTTAGTTGCAAATGATAATTCGGTAAGAGTCATATTCTTTTAATGATATAATACTTATATGGTAAGAACAAGAATGGCTCCAAGCCCCACTGGAGAATACCACATTGGCCACATAAGAACCCTACTTTTTAACTATGCGTACGCCAAAAACAGGGGCGGGAAATTTATTATAAGAATAGAAGATACCGACCAGCAAAGATACATTAAAGAAGCGACTCCCAAAATCCTAAATGTAATAAAAGCGTACGGGTTTAGTTGGGACGAAGGTCCTGATATAGGCGGTCCTTTTGGTCCCTACACACAATCCGAACGAATCCCCCTATATAAAAAATACGCCTTGGAACTTATTGAAAAAGGGTTTGCGTACTATTGTTTTTGCGATAAACAAAGGCTCAACGAAATTAGAAAAAAGAGCGAGCAGGAGCATAAAATTCCAAAATACGATAGACATTGCAAAAATATATCTTTTAAAGACGCCGAAAAGAGAGCCGAAAAAGAGCCTTTTGTTATAAGGTTAAAGGTACCGGATGGGGAGATTTTGGAATACGAAGATTTGGTAATGGGAAAAATATCAATTAACGCGGATAATTTAGACGACCAAATTCTTATTAAATCAGACGGATTCCCTACCTACCATTTGGCAGTGGTGGTGGACGATTATTTAATGCAAATAACACATATTTTAAGAGGCGCGGAATGGATATCAAGTACCCCTAAACACATACTTCTTTATAGATATTTCGGATGGCAAATGCCCCAAACCGGGCACCTGCCCGTGTTTTTGGATCCTTTGGGAGAAGGAAAAATGAGTAAACGCAAAGGTAGCGTGTCTGCCCAAAGCTTTTTAGATAAAGGGTATCTCCCCGAGGCGCTATTAAATTTTGTGGCTCTACTTGGATGGTCTCCAAAAGAGGGTAAAGATATTTTTACTTTGGACGAATTTATTAAAAATTTTGATATTTCCGATATAAACAAATCTAACCCAACATTTAATATGGATAAACTAAATTATCTTAATGGGTACTACATAAGAAATTTAGATAATAATGATTTGCTCATGCGCTTGCTAACTTTTGACCCCGACTTAAAAAATACGGACAAGGAAAAACTTAAAAAAATTGTTGCTCTTGAAAAAGAACGGTTAAAAACTTTAGGGGACTTTAAAGATAACACCAAATTTTTTTTCACAGACTTTGAAGCCGATACACCAACATTAAAAACCCTACTTGTACCCACCGGGCGCGCGTCCGAAAAGATATTACGCCACCTAACAAACTTAGCCAACTTACTGGCTAACATTGACCCTTGGAATTTAGAAAACCTAAAAAAACTTGAAGTAGGAATTAGGGATACGGCAAAAAAGAATAATTGGAAAGTTATAGACGCTTTTTCACCCATAAGGGTTGCTGTTTCCGGAAGCCTTGTTTCCCCCCCACTTTTTGAAACAATAGAAATACTTGGCAAAGAGGAAACTGTAAAAAGGATTAAACAAGCAATTAAGATATTAAATTAAAAAAAGGAGTCTCCTTGTACAAGGAGACTCCTTAGTCTAATTGAAACAATGTTCAAACACATAATTAAGAAATCTATAGAAGACGCAGTAATTAAACTTAAAATCAAGCCGGTGGATTTTGTGGTGGAACACCCCGAAAATGAGGATTTTGGAGATTATTCAACCAACATTGCTATGGTTTTATCCAAAAAACTAAAAAAATCGCCTATGGTGATTGCAGAGGAAATTACCAAAAATATAAAGATTGAATCCCCAATTTCAAAAATACAAGTTGAGAAACCCGGTTTTATAAACTTTTGGCTTGAAAAAACCTCCCTGCTTTCGGTTTTGGAAAGGATCCAAAATGAAAAAGAACTTTTTGGAAAAGGAAACATCCTAAAACATAAAAAAATAATGGTGGAATATACCGACCCAAATCCCTTTAAAGAGTTCCATATCGGGCACCTTATGAGTAACACCATTGGCGAATCTCTGTCCCGCATACTTTATTTTAATGGGGGGGTCGTGAAAAGGGCTTGTTACCAAGGAGATGTAGGCGCGCATACTGCCAAAGCTTTATGGGGACTTAAAAAAATCCTTGCGCAAAACGGCAAGGAAATCGAAAATTTGAGCCGAAAACCCTTGCGCGAAAAAATAGAAATTTTAGGGAAAGGGTACGCTTACGGAGCTGAAAAATATTTGGAGGACAAAGTAGCAAAAGAAGAGATTGACGAAGTAAACAAAGAAATTTACAAAAAAAGCGATAAGGACATTATGCATTTATATAATTTAGGAAGGAAATGGAGTTTGGATTACTTTGAAACAATTTACAAAAAGCTAGGAACAAAATTTGACTATTATTTCTTTGAAAGAGCCGTCGGCGAAAAGGGCTTGTTATTAGTAAAAGACTATCTCAAAAAAGGAGTTTTTGAAGAAAGCGCGGGAGCTATAATATTTAAGGGCGAGAAGTATGGCTTGCATACTCGCGTCTTTGTAAATAAAAGCGGTTTACCAACTTACGAAGCAAAAGACCTAGGTCTGCCAATATTGAAAAACGAAGCCTTTAAATATGACCTCTCTATTGTTGTAACGGGAAACGAAATTGCCGATTATTTTAAAGTCGTTCTAAAGGCGTTAAGCATAATAAATCCTAACCTTGAAAAGAAAACCAAACACATCCCTCACGGGATGTTACGACTAAAAGAAGAAAAAATGTCTTCAAGGACAGGAAAGGTTGTTACGGCAGAAGGTTTGATCAACAGGGTAGAAGAAAATATAAAAATAAAGGTCCCTGATATAGAAACTAAAGAACTTACACCTATTGCCATAGGAGCAATAAAATATTCAATGCTTCGCCAAGGACCTGGCAAAGATATAATTTTTGACTTTAAAACTTCTCTTTCCTTTGAGGGAGATTCGGGACCATATCTTCAATACACCTACGCAAGATGTAACAGCATTTTGAGAAACGAAAAATTGGATAAGGGGGTAACTATGTCCTATGCAATAAACAAGGATGAAGAAAAGATATTAAAACATATTTATAAGTTTCC
>Ga0180007_10002395_pt1 | contig 22526 bp, 12 predicted proteins | sample MM_PC_MetaG_FD_121122 | JGI IMG/M metagenome (GOLD analysis project Ga0180007, IMG submission 121122) | Groundwater microbial communities from the Aspo Hard Rock Laboratory (HRL) deep subsurface site, Sweden - MM_PC_MetaG | ecosystem: Environmental > Aquatic > Deep subsurface > Groundwater... | reverse complement strand
GGTCCTGCTGCCCTGCCATTACCCGGCGAGCCAGCTCTTCGGGCTCCATATGATCCAGTGCATTGTCTATCCGGGTTAGCAGCACCTGTTCGGATACGCCTACCAAAGTTGATTGCGGCAGGGTTTGCAGCCCATTCGTTTTTGCATCAGAAGGGGGTTCTCCTGAGAGCAGGAAAACAGAAAATCCAGCGATCAGCAGAACAAAAGAGAACTGTTTTAAAAAAACAGAGTTTAAATAGTCACTTTTTTGGGTCATTCGTTTTTCGATCAGTTCCACACACCAGAAAACCAGGATTCCCATGAGGACAAAGATCAGCATAAACCATTCCTTTGGCATGCCAATGGACTCATAAATAAAGGCCGTGTGCTGATTTCCAGCCTCATACAGCCCTTGTACCCACTCGTATGTTTCATTGAAAAAAAGACTGCCGCCAATGGCTCCCCCGAGAAATACAAAGGCATCCCATTTTCCCGAGGCAGCGCCCACGGCTGCGGTGCCCGGGCACCATCCCCCTGTGACAAAACCGATCCCAAAAAGCAGTCCACCCAGAATCTGGGCTTTATATAAGGTGGGGTTTAGATAAATGGCCTGCTCAGAGACCAGGCCAAAACGCAAGCTCAGGGAAATGCCGATGATGGCCGTAATCATGGCAGTGAACATGACTTTAATGACTGCCATGTCTTTAAAGTAAAACACCCCTGAAAGCCGCCGGGAACTTCCAAATCCAGCGCGCTCCAGAACAATCCCAAAAAAAATACCAATGACCAGAGACATGAAAAGTGCCTTTGATGAATCCAGTAGTCCAAGGCCGAAAAATGTATCAATCATTCCATTGCCTCCTTACAAGATATGCTGTGGCATACCCGCTTGCAAACAGGCAGATCATAAAAATCAAACTGCCGGTTAAAAGTACGGATCCGCCTGTCAGAGCCTGACCTGAAGTGCATCCCTGGGCAAGACGGCTGGCATATCCCACCAGTAAACCACCGGTTAAAGCAAGGCTTACCCGTTTCCAGGAAGGGCATTGCCTGCCTTTTTCCAGTTCAAAGGAGAGTCTTTTTTCTCCCACGGCAGAAATCAGGCCGCCGATAATCGTACCGATGAACATGTAAACCAGATAATAATCAAGCGGGTGTTTGCCCCAGGCACCAAAATAGGGTGTATTCGCCGTATGTTCCGGCAGGAGCCACACCTCAACTGCTGCCGCGATTCTCGCGATACCCGAGGAGGCTCCCAGGCCGGTTCCAAGGATCAGGAACGATGCCGTTAAAACAAGTCCCAGGCAGACCCCGGCAATATAGGGGTTCATATATGGTTTAGCAGATGGTTTCATGATCAGCACCCCGCACTTTTCTTTTTAGGTTTTTCAGGCGTTGGCGGAACGGGAGGAGAAGGTTGCGGAGCACTATTCTGGGCTGGCACGGCCGCCGGTATAAACAGTGTTTTTTGCGGTTGAGTGGTCTCCCTGCTCACACCTTGAAACTCGGATTCGTTCCAGTAACCTTCCAGACCGCCTCTCAATGCCTTGATATCCCGTTTGGTTTTGCTGAAGAGCATGCCTGCAGCCGTCATGGCCAGCGTTCCGTCTCTGTCCACAATGATCAGGGGGCCTGCACCCACAAGATGGGCAGGATTGGCCAGAAGATCGGCCAGATCGACATTCTTGGATTGAGGCAGATGAAAATCCGTAAACGCCGATGGCGGACGGATATCTACCAGGTCAAATGTTCCGGGAAGATCCATGATCAGGCTTTTTAATTCAGTCGGTGAAATCCTTCCTGGCAGCCTGATTTCTTTTTTTACAACCGTGCTTTGAATCGTCTGGGATTTCTGGCTGTCTGAACCGAAAACAGGATACCCGGCATCAATCCATGCCTGGCTGCCGCCTTTCAGGCTGGTGACTTTTGCAAATCCTTTCTGTTCAAGGATGCCCAGGGCAAGACTTGAGCGATAGGCTGAGTTGCAGACAGCCACTACAGGCTCTGCCGGGTCAAGTTTCCCTGACAATTGTGCCAGCTGGTTTAACGGCATGTTAATGACCTGGCCGATTCTCAGGCCCATCCATTCCGTTGGCAGACGGACATCCACAATGATGGGAGCAGTGCCGGCCTTCATGGCCTCATACAGGGCTTGGGGAGCGATCAGATCTACGTTTTTTTTCGGTAGCGATGCTGCAACCCAGGAATCGAACACCAGGGCCCGGGCGCCATACCCAACCCGATTCAGCCGGTATGCCGCCTCATCAATTTCCTCCTGGTTTCCGGTGAGTACAAGGGGAGCCCCCCAGGGAACCATGATGCCGACCCAGGTTTCCAGTCTTCCGCGGAGGGCAATATTGACGGCATTGGGGATGTGGCCGTTTGCATAGTGCTCTGCATCCCTGAGATCTACAATATAGGCGTTGGCGATATCTGTCAGCTTGATATCAGGCGTGACGGTTTCAGGGGGTGTCTTCCAGTCAATCAGTTCAGGGCCTTTTTTGTTTAAGGCGGCATTGTGTTTGAAATACTGGGGCGCTTCAGGCAGGCCTTCAAGTACTGCAGCAATAAAATCACTTCTCGCGGAAAATTTTAAATAATGATTGGTCTGTCTTTCTCGACCAATGCTTGAAAAAGGGTCGTCACTTAAATGGGCACCGCACAAAGACCCGGCACCATGAGCAGGATAGATGGTCACATGATCATCTATTCTGGATAACTTGTTCTGCCAGGTGTCAAATGACATGGATGCCAGAGCGGCGGCAGAAATGGTTCCCCCCATCAGGTCGGGCCGTCCGATACTCCCCACAAAAAGGGTATCACCCGTAAAGGCGGCTTGTGGTTTTTTCCCATCAACCGTGCTGTAAACAATGGATGTTGTACAATCCAGCGTATGTCCCGGTGTTTCAAGTACTTTTAATTCAGCACTGCCAATGGAAATAATGGAGCCATCTGTTAAAGGCGTATGGGGATATCCTGCATCTGCTTTCGCGCTGATGAAGACAGGACAGTCAGCCTTTTCGGCAAGCTCTGTATGACCGGCCACAAAATCAGCATGGCTGTGCGAAAGCAGAACACCTTTTATGTCGACATTTTCTTTTTGTGCGATTTCAAGGTAGGTAAATATATCCCTTCCAGGATCTACCACCAGGGCCTGGTTTCCACTGATCAACATATATGAATAGTGTGACAGGACAGCAAGATTGAATTGAATAATTCGAAACCCAGGGTAGGAATAGGTATCAACAATGTCATAGGTAGATGCAGCGTCAGAATGGGATGCTGATTCTGAATCTTTTAAAGCTCCGGCAAAACTCTGGGTTCCGAACAAAATAAACACCAGCACAAAAAGATTCAATCCTATCTTTTTACAGTGTAACGTCATTATTGGCCTCCTTTTTTTGATCCTCACACATGGTGCACACTGTCACATGGGTTGACAGGATAAAGGCGAGGATATTATAATAGAATAGATAACTTTCAGAGACAAAATATCCTGATTTTTTTAAGTGGACAATCTATCTTGATTTGACTTATTATTATTTGATTATTCGTTCGGTGTCAATGTTAAAGCATATTTTCAGAAAGATAAATGAATAGTTTTATCTGCTTTTTCTTTAACGTCCGGGATTTTTTGCAGACAATCTTGGGGGCGTGGTTTTTGAATAACAGTGGATGGAGAACCCGGAAGAGTCATGTGTTTCCATGCCCTTTAAATATTCCAGACATCAGATAAGGGCATTGATTGTAATTCTTTGTCAAATAGTATAACTTCTGTCCAAGAGGTTGGATCGGGAATTTGTCAGAAGCAGATTAAAATAGGCAGTTATGAAAAAAAAAGTTATTTTAGCCAGCCTGGGGCTGGCCGCAATTTTTTTTGCGATAGTGTTGTCTTTGTACCTTTATGCAACAACAGACCATGCAAAAAATCTGTTGTTGAATAAAATTAATATGGCTATCCCTGGAACGATTTTAGTTGAAACCCTGGAATTCTCATTCATCAATGCATATGTCAAATTAGACACAATTCAGATCAAAGATGGACAAGGCACCACCTGCTTTAAAGCGAAAAGCCTTTTTGCCGATGTCAACATACGGTCTCTTTTTAAAAAAATCCTGGAAATAAATTTATTTACGGTGAGAGACCCTGAGATATTTTTTGTTATAGATAAAAACGGCCGTATCAATCTAATTGATTCGTTTATACCAGACGATATGGAATCTCCTGAAACACCAGCCATCAAAAAAGAGAAGACAGCGATTCCCTTTAATGTGAAGGTCAAAAAAGCACAGGTGATTGAAGGTGCATTAACCTTCAATGATCCGAATCATCATATTGAATTAAGATCATTGGATATTGATATCACAGATGCAAATTTTGCCGAACAGACGCTGTCTTTGACAACCCGGTTTAAAAACAGCACCATAAGGGTGAAAGATAAACAGACCCGGATTGAAAATTTTACGCTTATATCTGAGCTTGAACAAGGATCGACAATTGATTTTAATGTTGAGCTGGACTCTGACGTGTGTGTTTTTAAGGCAACGGGAATGGCATCTGATATTTTTCAAACCCCTAGGATTGATTTAACCATAACGGCAAGATCTGTCCTTGAACGACTGAATTCTTTTTCAGGCATGGATCTTGGCGGACTCGCCACCGTTGCCCTTAAAGGAAAAGGGTCCTTGAACAACCCTGACGTCGCATTCACCCTTGATGTGGCCAATATGAAGATTGGTGAAGATCTCAAGGGGGTTGGGGTCAAGCTGTCAGCAAGTCTTGATGACAGGGTCCTTTCAATCAAAAAAGCAGATCTCAATATCCTTGGCAGCGATATATCAGTTAATGGTGTGGCTGATTTTCAATCGATTTTTCCAAAAGGGTTTTTAAGCCCTGCCCAGAATCCAGATGCCCTTAAATATGATTTTTCCTTTGACCAGAAAAAAGGAGATTTCCAACAGCTTGAAAAATGGGTAAACGGCATTTCAGGACGATTCTCATCCTCAGGCAAGATCGCGGGTAAAGGGATTGAGCCAAAATCCCTTGCAGCAGCGTATCAATTTGCCCTTGTTCTTGATGACGTTAAGCAGCACAGGCCTGGAACTGATTTTATAGATGTTGAAACGGCCATAACGGGGACCATTGAAAAAGGCATTTGCAATATCACGGGGTTTAACGCCAAAGCAGGGGATGCTGCAATTGAGGCGTCAGGTCAGTATGATCTGTTTAAAAAAGACCTGACCGCAGCCCTGACGATCACTGCACGGAATCTATACGCAATCACCCGGCCCCTGGGAATCACCCCTGTCAAGGGAAGCGTTGACAGCACCATCATGATTGCAGGTCACATCAACAATCCTGAAATCAAGGCAATGGTTTCTGGGAAAAATCTTATGGTGCAGGACATTTCTGTTAAGGACATTAAACTGGCAGGCTCTTTAACCCCTTCAGGACTTGTCAACATCCAGCAGCTTGTTGTTAAGGATCAGGACATGATACTTGATGTGAAAGGATCAGCCAGAGTCTTTGAAAAACAGTTTCAGTTAAAAAAGGTTATCAACGCCAATATTCTGCTTTCTGGACAAAACATCAATCCCGGGCGATTTCTTGAATATGCAGATATAAAGATCGATAAAGCGCAACTGGATTCGTTGATCCATGCCAAAGTGAATATGACTGTGGACTATTCCATTGACGCATCCCCGGATAAGATAAAGGATAAGATAAATTTTTATGACATGCAGATTCCCATAAAGAATATTAAAGCAGATCTTGATCTTGAAAAAAAAGAGATTGACATCATGCTTGAAAAAACGGCACACCTGACCGCTTCACTGGACACTGAAAACAATCAATACCAGGCCCGGATAAATTTCGACCACTGTGATCTTTCCGTTTTTTTAAAAACAGCAGGCATAAATGGTGTCAAGGCCAATGTTGACGGGCAGATACATGCGGCCGGAAATATGCCTGTGAATCTGCCGGAAGGTGTGATCAAAGGGCTTGATTCGGCCCAGGGCAGAATTGTGCTGAATGCCGATGTGAGCGGCAGCTTTAAAAAACCTGATTTCACTGTATCAGCAGATCTTTTTGACCTTCATTATAATTCAGACCAGATCGGCATAGCCGTTTCCAATCTCAATGGCAGCATATTGGCGACACCCGTCAGCATCAAAATGAATAGTCTGACAGCAGGGGTCAATGACGGTCGCTTCAGCCTGACAGGGAATATCGGGTTAAAAGCGTACCAGATCCAGGATTGCAAACTGGCTGTTTTGGCAGAGCGTATTGACATTCCCATCCCTTCTGGATCAGGGGCTAAAAAGCGTATCCGCATGGAAAAATTCGAATCTGATCTGGATATCAATCTTCAGTATGATGAAACAGCATTTGAAATTGCAGGAAATCCTTTTGAAAATAAAATCCCCATAAACCTTATCCGGGCGGATGTTAATCTGAAACCCCTTGATATTTCAGCGCTTCTGGACAAAACGACAGACCTGAAGGCCTCTTTTGATCTTGAAACGTCTGCATATGATTTGAAATTAAATTTCAATCAGACAGTACTTTCGCCCATATTCAAAATTGCCGGTCTGGATCACATCAATGCAAGTGTTAACGGGACTGTCAAATCAAACGGAAGGGTGGATCTTGATCTGCCCTTGGATGCCGTGGAAGCCTTTAAACAGGCCACAGGAAAATTAATCTGTCTGGTAAACATCAACGGAAGCCTTGAAAAACCGGATTTTGATGCTGACATCACTTTATCCGGACTTGGATATCCCATTCCCCAGGCCGGGATATCCATCTCCAACCTTAACGGGAAAATACGGATTCTGGATGATGTTGTTCAGATTCAGCATGTGACGGCTGATCTTGACAAAGGCAGTCTTAGCATGGATGGGAAAATAGATCTTGAAGGGGTTGTTCCAGTGAAAGGGGACATCAGGTTTAAAGGCGATCATATTGCCCTTGAACTGCCGGACGCGGTTGTGATGGAGTTCAGCCACGATCTTAATTTTTCCGGTACCCTTGAGAAATCATATCTCTCAGGAACATTTATGATGATTAAGGGAAAGTATTATAAAGATTTCAAAGTTGATCTTGCAGATGTGTTGACAGAAAAAAAAAGGAAACCCTCAACCCGGAACAACAAAAGCGATGCAAAGGTTCCATGGCTTAAAAATATGCATCTGAACATTGATGTAAATCATAAGGAACCGTTTACGGTAGATAATAACATTGCCTTTATTCTCCTGGAGCCGGATGTGACTATTTCTGGAACGGCGTTAAATCCCATCGTAACCGGAAGAGCAAAAGTCCTGAAGGGAACGGTCACATATCTGAAAAAAGAGTTTGAGATTGAAAAAGGTGTTATCGATTTTGCAGACCCCTATAAAATTGATCCATATATTGATCTGGCAGCCAAAACCAAGGTCCGAAAATGGACCATCACCCTGAAAATTTCAGGTAAAACAAACAACCTGAAATTTCAATTCTTTTCCGAACCTGCCGAAGCCCAGGAAGACATTCTGTCACTGATCATCGCCGGTAAAACCACAAAAGAACTGGGGGGAGGGGGTAGCGGATCTTATACCAATATCTTGACAGACAGGGCCGCAGATATCATCGGGAAAAGTGTGGAAGAGTCCACGCCTCTGGATTCCTTTAAAGTCGGATACTCTGGCGCTGAAGGCTCAAATGTGAGCGTTACCATGGGTAAAAAATTATCAAAACGACTGGAGGTTTTGTACTCAATGGACACGGAGGATGAAGAAACGGTCCATACAAGATCAGTTGAATATAAAATTCTGGAAAATATCATGCTCAAAGCCTTTAATGATTCAAACGGAATGTTCGGCACAGAGCTTACCTTTAAATTGGAGTTCAGATAACGAATGAATAAACACATATTGATCGTTGTTGCAGTGATTCTCTTTTGTGTCCCCGTGTTTGCCGATAACACGGGTAACCGCGCAACTCCCGTTGTGAGAAACGTAAAAATACAGATTCTTGCCGGAAATCCTGACAGGCGTGAAAAACTACAGAAAATGGCCCGGGAAATAATTCGCCTCAAACAGGGGGGGGCTTTTTCCGATGCCGCGCTTCTGTCCTCCATCGAGCTGCTCAAACAGACCAGCCAGTTCAGTCAGATTGATGTCCCTGATCAAAACTGGGGGGAAGCGGTTATTGATATTGTTTTCAGGTTGACACCAACAACGCTGATCCGGGATATTAAAGTGAAAGGGTCTTTTCCGGTTTTTAAAGACGAGGTCATCAATGCAACGGATTATATCGTGGGCCGTGCGTTTAATCAAAACAGCCTTGAAAAAAATATCCAATCCATTAAAGCGTTATATCAAAAAAATGGATATATCAACCCCTTTGTTAACATTGTTCCCGAACAAACGGGTGAACTGGAACTGGCGATTTTGATCTCCATTGAAAAAAAAGGGTTTCTGAAAGTAAACAAGCTTGAATTCTACGGCAATAAAAGCTTTCCCGAAACCAGCCTTAAAATGAAAATGACCTCTTATGAACCGGGAATATTTTTCTGGAGCAAAGGGGAAAGATTCATTCAAGAGGAAATTGACACGGATGTGAAAAAACTTCTGGCATTTTATCGGAAAAAAGGGTTTGCCGAAGCCGTTATCACTCATCATCTGGAAAGAAATGATCCAGACGCTACCATTGGAATCATCATACACATTGATGAGGGACCCAGATACAGGATTGGCTTTTCCGGAAACCGTAAGTTTCTCACCTATACCCTTAAAAAAGATCTTATTTTGTCAACCAAAGGGAATTTCAATGATTTTGAGCTTAAAAAAAGTCTGAAAAATATTAAAAAACGATATGTTCAGGCTGGGTATAAAGACTGCAAGGTAACCTTTACGGATAAACGTATCAAGGAAAAAGACCACGGGATAAGGGATATACAGATTGTTATTGAGGAAAACACCCGGTATCTTGTGAGGTCTTCACGGATTAAAGGGTCGGATGCCATCGATGAAAAAGAGTTGAAAAAAGAACTCCTCACCCAGGAAAAAGCTTTACTCTACGACGGCCCCTTTGTTGATGATAAATTTCAGGATGATATAAAGGCTGTGGAAAGCTATTATATCAATCAAGGGTTTGTGGACACAAAAGTGACGGGGGATGTCTTATGGGATAAAAAAAATGAAGCGGGAATTGTCTATGGAGATGTGATTTTCAATGTTAACGAGGGGTATCAGAAAATCATCACCCGTGTTCTGTTTCAAGGTCTGCCAGACCCATTTGAACAAGACCTGAGACAGACCGTTGAAGCAAAGCCTGGCACACCGTTCATACCATCTCTTGTTCAAAAAGACAGATTGGCGGTCCTGTCCTATCTTGCGGAAAAAGGGTATATCTATGCAACGGTTGAGGCTCAGGTAACATCTGAAAAAGAAAAGTGTTCAATTGAATTTCACATTGATAAACGTACCCATGCGATTGTTGCCGGTGTCTGGACATTTGGACATTTTCGCACAAAGGATTCGGTTCTGTTAAGACATAATACCATCACGGATGACGAAAGCGTGTCCCTGAATAAATTTTTCAAGCTGCAGAAAGACATTCGAAATATCAATTGTCTTGAAAGGGCGGAATTTAAGGTGCTGGGAATTAAGGAGAACGATGACCAGGTCTTTTTTATCGCAGATGTTGAAGAAAAAAAATCTTATTTTGTCGAAGCCAGTCTGGGATATGATACAGCCAGGGACACTTATCTGTCCGTATCTTTGGGGGACAGAAACTTTATGGGAATGAACAGGGAGCTGTCGATGGGAGCGGAAATTTCAGGAACCGGGTATAAGACCTCCCTGGGCATAAAGGATTTTGATTTTTTGTCCCACTATATTTTGGCCCAGGCATCTGTTTACGCGTCCCAGGAAGAATTAAAAAATCAGAGTTTTGGTTCCAGAAAATATGGATCAGAGCTCTCGTTTGAAAAAAATTTTTTCCGTCACCTGACACTGGGCACCAGTTTCAGCCTGGAATTACGGGAGCAGTATCCCGTGTCTGTTTCAAAAGGACTTGATCCTGACCTTTATACCTTGCGGGGAATTGCCACGGTCACCCCTTTTTTAACCTGGAGTACGGTGGATTCCTTTATAAAACCCACGGAGGGATTCTATTTTAACGCATCAGCCGGATACCATAAGGATGTTCTGGAAAATCTGGATAATTTCATAAAATACAGGGCCAAGACCAAATATTATTTCCAGGTCTTTCCAAAACTGGTTCTGGCGTTTCAAGGCATGTATGGAATTATCCAGGACCTTGGCAATGATCCGGTGTTTCCGGATGATCAGCTGTTTTTTCTTGGAGGCATTTCCGATGTACGGGGATTTGGAGAAAATGAATTGCTGATTGACGGTATTGGAGATCCTGCCGGAGGCAAAACCCAGATTGCCGGATCAATTGAAGCCCGCATTGATCTGGGCATGAATTTTGAACTGCCCATTTTCCTGGATGCCGGCGCATTAAAAGATACGGGTGTTGACGGGATCGATGAACAATTCAAATTCACCGTGGGAACCGGCATCCGTTATATGACCCCCCTTGGCCCCATTGGCGTTTTATACGGATACAAACTGAATCCCAATGATCACGAGAGCTCAGGCCAGTTTCATTTTTCCATCGGGTATACGTTTTAAACGACACAAAATTTTTATACGGCAGATTTTTTTAAAGATGATGAATCATACCAGGAGACAGAAAGTAAATGACGATACTCAACAAAGAGCAGACAATAAAAAAAATATCAATGAGAAACCGGCTAGTAATGGCCCCGATTACAACAAACTATGGGTCATCAAAAGGCCTTGTGACAAAAGAGATCCTTAGTTTTTACAAGGCGCGGTCCTGCGATATCGGGCTTGTCATTGTTGAAGCCACTGCTGTTCAGGCAACGGGAAGGATTGTTTCCGGAAGCCTCGGGCTCTGGGATGATTCCCAGGTGGCAGGCACGGCCAAACTAGTAAAAACCATACATCAGCAGGGCGCCCTTGCCGTGGTGCAATTAAATCATGCCGGACCACGGTGTCCGCCGTGTAAGAACAAAAGACATGGATTCTCACCATCTGGTGTGGCTTTCCGGCCGGATGTGGAACCCATTATCATGAATGACCAGGATATAACGCAATTGATACATGATTTTTGCCGGGCAGCCGTTCGGGCGTCTAATGCCGGATATGACGGTGTCGAGATTCATGGGGCCCATCTGTATCTGCTGAGCCAGTTTCTATCTCCTTTGACAAACAAACGAAAGGACCGATATGGCGGTGATGCAAAAGGTCGTGCAACCCTGGCTTTGGAAATCGTAAGAAAGCTACGCACCGACCTGGGGCCGGATTATCCCATATTTTTCAGGATAAATGGCATAGAAAGAATTGATGGGGGACAGACCCTTGAAGATGCCCTAGTCATAGCCGGGTTGCTGGCTCAAGAAGGGGTGGATGTGCTTGATATTTCATTGATTGCCCATGGCGGCTGGAAAGAGGTTGACGCCAGAAAAATTCTTGCCGGATCTTCAGCATTGCCAAAAAATCAGCCTTCAGGTGCAAATATTGATCTTACGGCTGCATTTAAGGAAAAAACCGGACTTCCCGTGATCGCCGTGGGAAAGTTTGGTATTGGACAGGAAGCCTGTAACGCCGTTGAAAATAAAAAAATTGATATGGTCGCCATTGGCCGGCAGATGATCTGTGATCCCCATACGGCTGAAAAAATGCTTAAAGGAAAGGACAGTGAAATTGTCCCCTGTGATGAGTGCCTGTATTGTTTTGCCACCATTGGCAAGGGGCTTCCCATGGGGTGCAAGGTTAATCAGAATCTGCCTTTTTAACGACCCATAAAGCACTTGAACCGATGTTAACACATAATATGGAGAGTTTTGCACACGAATGATCCAAAGCATCCTTGATAACGATCTGTACAAATTTACCATGCAGCAGGCAGTTCACATGCTATACCCTCGTGCCCAGGCCCAGTATGAATTTATCAACCGGGCCCTGACCCCTTTTCCGGACGGATTTGCCCTGCAGGTGAAAGCTGAAGTTGAGCGGATGGCCAACTTCAGTCTGTCCCTGGATCAGAAAACATTTCTTGAAAAAACCTGTTATTTTTTAACCCCCGTATACCTTGATTACCTTGAATCTTATCGATATGACCCCGGCGAAGTGATGATCGACCAGACAAAGGATGTTTTAACTTTAAAAATAACAGGTCCCTGGTACAGGACCATTTTGTGGGAAGTGCCCATCATGGCCATTATCAGCGAAACATTTTTTAAAATGACCGGCCAGAAACCGATTTCCCGCCGGCAAAGACGGTTAATTAACATGAATAAAGCCAGGGTGCTGGGAGCCAACCGTGTCATGTTTGCTGATTTTGGAACCAGAAGGCGATTTTCTGCAAAAAACCACGAAGGACTCATCCGGGATGTTTTAGAACACGAGGACCATACCCTGATCGGGTCGAGTAATGTTCATTTTTCCCATCAATTTAACATTACCCCTATTGGCACTCTGGCGCATGAGTGGTTTATGTTTCATGCGGCTGCCCATGGATATGAGATGGCCAATCCGTCTGCCCAGGATGCCTGGGTAACGGTATTTCACGGGGATCTTGGTATTGCCTTGACAGATACCTATACAACGGATGTTTTTTTATCCACCTTTGATACGTTTAATGCCAAATTGTTTGATGGAGTGCGACAGGATTCAGGGGACCCGTTTTTTTTTGTGGACAAAATCATTCAACACTATAAAGAACTTCGTATTGATCCTTTTTTTAAAACCATTGTGTTCTCAGACGGTCTTACTGTTGACAAGGCCTTGAGAATCCATCAACACTGTAACGCAAGGATCCGCGATGCATATGGCATTGGCACCCACCTGACCAATGATGTCGGGGTAACCCCGTTAAATATGGTGATAAAATTGACAAAATGCAGGACCTCCAGCGACAAACCCTGGCGAAATACAGTCAAGCTGTCTGATGACCGGGGTAAATACACGGGTGATCCAGAAGAATTAAAAAACTGCAGACGTATTTTTCATCTTTCCAAGGGATAGACTCAATTTTTTATTTGTATTTTTTTTTAAGCCAGGATTCAAAATCAAGCGTTATCTCTCTGGGTTCGGGAGGTGTAATGGGTTCTTCTTTGGTCGTCTCTGGTAAGGGCTTGTGGAGTTCAAGCGATTTTTTTATGTCATTTACTTCTTTCATCAGGGTGGAAAGTTTTGATTCAATATGAAAAAGTGCTTTATTAATGTCCGGGCTCTGTTCTTTCTTCTTTTTAACAATGACTTTCTGGGCCGAAGGCGCTTTTTGGGGTATCTGGTGTTTTTTAAGAAAAGACAGGCACTTGTCCCAGAAAAACTCCAGAGGCATACCGGGTATCCGGTCTTTTTTATTCAGCAGTTTGTCCGTAATGGAATGGATGCACTTTGAGGCTATTGTATCGGGAAAGAGCCTGACAAAAGGAGTCTGGGAGACGATGGCAGCCCGGACATTTTTATCTGATGCCATAATTCCCAGGGGTTCAATTTTAATGGGAAGAAATTTGTCTACAAGTTCCTTTAACTGGTCATAGGCATTTTTCGCGGCTTTGCTTGATATTGCCTGGTTGATCACGACACTGACCGGCTGTTCATACGAATGCTTTGAAATCATTTTTAACATGGAATATGCATTGGTAAGGGATGTGGGCTCACAGGTTGCCACAAGGATGATTTCATGGCAAGCCATGCAAAAGGAAAGAACCTGATTCGACATGTCGCAGGATGTGTCCAGGATAAAATAATCATACTCCAAAAGGTTTAAAAATGCCTTTACAAGGGTATTGGCCTGTGTCTGATTCAGGTCTGAGAGTCTTTTTACGCCGGAACCTCCCGGGATAATATCAATTCCATGATAATTTTTAATGATGATATCGTTTAAACCAACCTGACCTGAAATCACGGATTCAAGATTTTTCTGGGGATGAATACCCGTGAAAATAGTGACATTGGAAAGGCCAGAATCAGCATCAAATAAACAGACCTTACATCCTTTTGATGCCAGAGACAAAGACAGGTTCAGACTGATACTGGTTTTTCCAACCCCGTTCGCTCCACTGGTAATGGTAATAATTCTTGCCATAATGAGTTCCCTATGTTTCAGGATATGCAATTATTATTACATCCCTGTTTTCCTTTTTTAAATAAAATTTAATAATTGGATTGTTGTATTCCTGTGTGATTCGTTTGTGGGTGTGAACGATAAATTCGGTAAATTCAGTTTCAAGGTCAGCACGGTTTTGATTTCCGATCAATTGCCGAAGCAATTCATATCTTTCATATAAGGTCCTGATGGCAACCTTTTCCGTTTCAGGATCTTTGATGGATGTCTTAAAGTTTAAGAGCAGGGAAAGATCCAGAGGTTTTTTTATTGCCCGTTCCTGTATTTGACTGGCATCGTTTTCATAAAGAAGACCATATAATTTTGAGAACTGCAGAAAAGAAATAAATATGGTTTTAAACCGGTATTGGGGGAATTGATCATTCAATTCTCGCATGAACAGAATGTTTTCAGGGTCTGTAATACCAAAGAGGATGGTATTATTCTTTAAAACCAGGGGGATACTCTTGTTTTCCCAGGATTTTTGTCTGTCCAGAACCTGAATCAATAGGGCTGACCCTTTTTTGTTATAGACAAAATCATTGATGGATTTGAATGGGATATGAAACAGATCCCATAAAAGGGTCTGCATTTCACTGGTTGAAACAAGACCCGTGTGAATAAGGTGGCTGATAAAGGGAATGTTTTGCTGACGTGCATTCTTCCAGGCATTTTCCACAACCTCCCTGGCAAGGATTTTTCTTGATTCCAGGGCTGATTGAATGGATTGCAATTTATTATATCGATGCAGAACACAATAATTGTCCCAGGGTGTGATCAAATTCAGATCACATAAAATCATTCCCAAAAGGCGATTTTTTTCCGGGGTTGAATCACCCTGTCCCTTTTCCTGCTGCAATAGGGCCTGTTGAATATCATCCGGCCGTATGAATCCTTCTTTGGCAAGGAGTTCACCGGTTTTCAACGGTTCAACCATTTTTGAGAATATTCTTTGTTGATGAAGCAATGGTTTTCAGCCCTTATATCGATTTTCGGTTTGACGAATCCACGGGCAGGGTGATCGTAAAACGGGTTCCCTGGCCAGGCTCAGATTCACACCTGATTTGTCCGTTTAATTCTTTGACAATGGAATGGACAATGGAAAGACCGAGACCTGCGTTGGAAGATCCTATCTTGGTTGTGGTATATGGTTCGAACAATGTCCCTTTGACTTTTTCGTTAATCCCCGGCCCATTGTCTGAAACAATGAGTTCTATACTTCCTGGAATTTGTTTTTTTTCGTCAATCAGTATTTTTTTTGATTCAGATAAAAATCGTGTGACGACATTAATTTTGCCCCCTTTGTCCATGGCTTCAGCAGCATTTTTCACAAGATTTATCAATACCTGTTTTAATCCGTTCAGATCTGTCTTGATTCTGGGTATTTCAGGATCAATATCAATGGAAGCTTCGATTTGTCTGGGCAGCAGAATTGATTTTTTCAAAAGATCCAGTATGTTTTTACACACCTGATTTATATCCACCAGCTCAAATCCGTCTATCTTTGGTCTTGAAAAACTCCGAAGCTGATCCAGCAATCCTGCAACCCGATTCATTTCTTCACCGATAAACACGAGTTCCTCCTGGGCGGGATGCTTGTCCGGAAGCTTCAGTCCCAGGGTTTCGATATAGTTTTTGATGATTGAGATAGGGTTGTTGATTTCATGGATCACTTTGTCCGTCAGGGTGGAATAGGCTTCCATTTTCTTTTCATGAACATCAATGGCATATTCCTTATAAAACCGGATACCCTGAATACAAACCCCCGTTTGTTTTGAAAAAAGATTTACCAGCCCTTTGTTGTCATCAAGGTCTTTGGCCGTTATTTCATCAACCCCCAAAGCCATTACCCCGGACACTTTTTCTGATGAATAGATGGGAATACAATATAGCCCTTTTGCCTTTAGCAATCGAATAATCTGCGCGTCTGATATGGCAAGTTCTTCACCCGGCTCTGTTCTTAAACTGTTTTGAGTCTTTAATTCCTTTAAGCATTTTATTAAAAGGCTTGATTGGTTTGATAAGGGCAGGGCAATACTTTTTATAATTTTATGGGATTTATCATTGCGGCTGCAAAATCCCGTTAAAATATCTTTTTTTTCGTCGACCAGAAAATAAAATACCCTGGGAATATTAAAGACAATTTTAAATCCATTGTGTACGATGTCCAGGGCAGTTTCAGTATCTCTTGCATGCATAAGGTTCTGCAGGGTGCCGTAAAATAAGGCCAGGTTTTTCACTTCTGAGTTTAATGAATCTTCATAAAAGTTATCCTGTGCTTCCCCTACCTTTATATCGAGGTTTTTGGCCATTTCCTGGACTTCTTTTTCTGCGGAAATGACAATCTGCTCCAATCTTATCGGAGAGATATCGGTCAGAGAAACAATCTCTGAAATTTTTTCCAGGGCATCATGCCGGGCCAGGAAATTTGAAATATACACGACTTTTACATGGGAAAGGGCACCTTCAATCTGCTTAATGCTTTCATTGATAAAGAATACTGCATCTGAAATCAGGGGGTTTAAATTCCATTGGTTGAAAAGCCATGCACTGATCTGGGGCGTATCTGCACCAAACATTTCCATTTCAGCAGAAATGGTCTGTTTTTCATTGGAAGAGGTCTGCAGAATGGCTTTGTAATCTTCGGGAAAATTCTGTAAAAGTACCAGGCGACCGATATCATGCAGCAGCCCTGCCAGAAAAAATTCTTCAGGATTGGGGAAATCACTTTCTTCAGCCACTCTTCTTGCAATCACGGCACATTTATAGGAATGATACCATATCTTTCCGATAACAGATTCGGGAGCTGCCTTTGAAAAATTGAAAAACCGCATGGCCGATGTACTGATGGCAATGTTTTGGATAGTGTCTTTTCCAAGGTAAGCAACGGCTGTTTTGATGCTTGTCACATCTTTGGGTAAATTAATGCTTGTCGAACCCAGGATCTGCATCAGCCTGGAAGAAAGGGAAGGATCAGCAGAAATGATTTCTGACAGCTGCTCAATGCTGGTCTTTTCATTGTTACATGCATGAATGAGCCTCAGCATGACTTGGGGAAGCTGAGGAAACATATTCGACTGTTTTATTTTTCTAAAAATATATTTTTCTGCCATGACCCAAAACTTTTAATAAGTCGTTAATAAAATTATAACTCCTTCTAATCTATAGGGCTTATTTTGGTTATAGATATTTATGGCATATAAATCAATACCTTTGGGCAATTAAATCGAAAATTTAATATTTTTTTACATAATTTTTTCTAAAAAGGTCTTTTTGTTGGGATATATATGCAGTTGATACAATTTTTTCTTGAAAGAAAATAATCCCGTTGATAAGGATAAAGAAGGGTAAATTTAATTTGGATAGCCGTTTAATCATTTCTTTGTTTTAAGGATTAAAAATGAAAACCATTGAAGTAAACATTAAAGCTGAATTTATTATTCCCGATGACTGGGAAGTGATCGATCATGTCCCTGATCCGGCTTTCCCCAATGACACATTAAGGGTATTGAAAATTCACGATGATCATTATGATTTTTTCCCTGAATGTCTGATGAAAATGGAAGACAGTGAAAAGGTATACTGGTCTGCCGATGAGGGAAAAACAGAAGAGATTATTGATTGTATGAGTACATTTAATGTGCAGATTATAGAAAAATAGACCTTTTTTCTGACCATATCAAAATCTGTCGATAACCAGCCGTTTATTTGCCGGCAAAACAATTAAAGCACATCAAAATATGATAAATCAACCCGCCTCCATGTAGTCGGGGTCAGGCTTGATCTCTTTTTTTTTATCAATGAATCGACAAAAAAATACAATACTGCAAGCCTGACCCCACCCATGTTGCGGGTTGATTTATAATGGCGTTAAGATGCCAGTTCACGTCTGTCGGACATGTCGACAAGGGTTCTTTCACGGGTTTTATCAATACCGAGCTGTTTTCGTTTCTTGTCAATATGGGCGATCATCATTCTGGCGATCTCGATCGGGTCAGATGCAGTTCCCCATTTCCCATATCCCTGTTTTTCAAGGCCATCAAACAGCAGATTATGGAATTTTGTATCTTTGATGGATGGGAATCCAATACCAAAAACAGTATACACACCTGAGGCCACAAAATACTGACCAATGGCCAACGCTTTTTCACTCATCCATTCCGGTGCACATCCGGCAACGGGAAGATCTGCGAGACTATTTCCAAGACCACCGGCTTTTACCATGGCTGATGCAGCAATGAGAATCCGGGTATTGTCCACACAGGACCCCAGACCCAGAACGGGCGGCATGCCTACTGTTTCGCACACCTCTGAAAGACCCGGGCCGGCAAGGGGAGCAGCTTCCGGGACAAGAAATCCTGCTTTGGCAAGGGATATCTGTGAGCATCCGGTTTGAAGTACCAGGACATCATTTTTGATCAATTCTCTGACCAGTTCAATATGGATGGAATCCTGCTTGACCTTTGGATTTGTACATCCAACAACACCAGCTACACCCCGGATTCTGCCATTGATAATATTGTCATTCAACGGAGAATAACTGCCCCGGAAAGTCCCACCCAGCATGTATTCAATGTATTCATGGGTAAACCCGTGCACACCTTTCTGGGATTGCTTTGGAATCTCAACGGGCATGCTTCTTGAACCGAATCTGGCGATAGCCTTTGAAAGAACGGCATCCGTGCATTTTTTCGGATCACGTTCATCAAACTCAATATGGGTGGCCCCTTCAATATGAGCCCGTGGGTTTGTGGTAATCAAATGGGTATCATAACATCTGGCCACTTCTGCCAGTCCCTGCTTAATGCACTGAATATCAACCACCATGGCATCCACTGCACCCGTAACAATAACGGCTTCCGTGGATCCGAAACTGCCGGCATGGGGAACTCCGTGACGGGACATCATTTCTGCACCGGAACAACACATGCCCACAAGGTTAATCCCCTTGGCTCCCCTGGACTTTGCTTCACTTACGAAGAACGGATCATTTACAGCCATGAGCATACCTTCAAACATGGCTGGTTCATGGCCATGCACAATAATGTTTACATGGTCTTCTTTTAAAACCCCCATATTCACATCTGCAAGGGTCGGAGACGGGGTTCCAAACATGATATCAGAAAGCTCGGTTGCCACCATGGAACCTCCCCATCCGTCAGCAAGGGCAGTTCTGGAGATCTGTTTCATCAAATTATTATACTCCTGGTCACATCCGATGTGGGTCCGGCTCATCAATTCCATCACTTCGAGCATGGCTCCCCTGGGCATGATACCGTCTTTTCTCCACTGCTCCTGGGTTGCTTCCGGAGCTCTTCTGGTAAAGGGCATTTCACCGTCAACATTGGAAAATGTTTTTTCAAGTTCATCATGGAGTTCTTTTGCAACCGCCAGCACCTCTTTGCCCTCAACATCAATACCAATGGATTTGGCGACCCGTTCAAGCTTGATCGTATCTTTAATGTTAAAGGCCGTGACGGAACCGTCAATAATGCCTTTGAACAATCCTAAAATATGCCTTCCATGATCATTGTGAGAGGCTGATCCGGCTGCCACATTTCGTCCAAAATTCCGTGCCATGATCGTATCAATGGTAGCTCCGCAAACGCCCACTTTTTTATACGGGTCTCGCGGATTCAACCGGCAGGGTCCCATATAGCAATGTTTACAGCAGGCAGATTCTACACCAATGGGGCAGGGTTTCATTTCATACCCACGGTCAAGATCTATCTTTACACCATCCCTCCTGGCTTTTTCGAGCATCTGCTGCGTGGCTTCACACATGGTTCTATCCTTAGCGCTCACCATCATTATTCCATCTTTTTCTTTGCCCATAGGTCTCTCCTTATCTTTACAGGTTACTCTGGTTGCAATTATTTTGGAACGTACTACTTTTTATCCAACAGATTAATAGTAATACATTGTGGTAGCTTGTAAAGTCTATCTCAAAAATCTTCTTTTTTGGGGGCTTGTTTAAAATGGTGAAATGAATCTGATTGTGACGAAATTTAAAGGAAAGCGGATTAATCGGAATTTTAAATTTTAATACGCAATATTTGTTTTGGTGTGTGGGTTTAAGTTAAGGGAGCGGTTTCATGACACATCTTTCGGCCGGTGCCAGGCTTGAGTTATCGTGTTTTTATCAATAAATTGAAAAATCACGATAACTCAAGCCTGAACGCCCTCATGATCTGCTATCCAGCAGGGTTATAAATGGGTTTCATGGCGCTCATGTATCCGCGCAATTTTTTCCCAATGTGTTCAATACGGGTGGAACGGATGGCATCATTTGCCCGTATGAGTGCTATATTGTCCACGTCATTGTTTTTAAGATCAAGCCCTTTGCCGATAACATCAAGACCCAGTTTTTCCATGAAATCTGCAAGCAACGGAATGGCTTTATGGTTAAATAAATAACACCCGTATTCAGCTGTATCGGAAATAACCACATTCATTTCATACAGTTTTTTGCGTGCAACAAGATTTGCAATCAAGGGAAGTTCATGAAGCGATTCATAGTATGCAGATTCCTCACCAATGCCTGTTGATACCATGGTATCAAAGGCCAGTTCAACCCCTGCCTTCACAAAGGCGATCATGAGAATGCCGTTATCAAAATAGGTTTGTTCGCAAATGTCCTGATCCTGGGATATGGCTTGTTCAAATTCGGTTTCAGCCGTTTGTTTTCTCCATTTGAGCAGATCAACATCATCCTTTGCCCAGTCTTCCATCATGGTTTTCGAAAATTTTCCTGACATGATATCATCCATGTGCTGCTGAAACAGGGGCTCAAGAATGGTTTTTAATCGATTGGAAAGTTCCTGGGCCTTAAGTTTTGAAGGGTTGTCAAGGCGGTCCATCATATGGGTTACCCCCCCGTGTTTTAAAGCTTCGGTAATGGTCTCCCATCCATATTGAACCAGTTTTGAGGCATATCCAGGGGCCATCCCTTTTTGAATCATTTTGTCGTAGCACAGCAGCGAGCCTGTCTGGAGAATGCCGCACAGGATGGTCTGTTCTCCCATGAGATCAGATTTAACCTCAGCAATAAACGAAGAGTGCAGAACGCCTGCCCTGTCTCCTCCCGTGCCGCAGGCATAGGCTTTGGCAATCTCCATGCCCTCTTGTCTGGGATCATTTTCCTTGTGAACGGCAATCAGTGTGGGTACGCCAAATCCTTTTTTGTATTCTTCCCTGAGTTCTGTTCCAGGAGCCTTTGGTGCTACCATGATAACGGTGATGTCTTTTCTGATCTGCATGCCTTCTTCCACGATATTAAATCCGTGGGAGTAGGACAGACAAGCATCCTGCTTCATCAGGGGCATGACAGATTCAATCACATGGGTATGCTGTTTATCCGGGGTCAGGTTGATCAAAAGATCTGCTTTAGGGATTAATTCCTGGTAGGGTCCCACATAAAATCCGTTTTCCGTGGCGTTTTTCCAGGATTGGCGTTTTTCTTTGATAGCGGCATCCCGAAGGGTATAGGAGACATCAAGGCCACTGTCACGCAAATTTAAACCCTGATGAAGGCCCTGGGCACCACACCCGATAATCACAATTTTTTTCCCTTTTAATGCTTCAACACCACTGAAATCCGTTGAATCCATAAAACGGCACTGGGACAATTCTTCCATTTGTCGTCGCAATGGCAGGGTATTAAAATAATTCTGGCTCATTGTATTCTCCTTGTCGATAAAATTTAACTGTCTTCTGTCATATAAATTAATTCAACTTTCGGAGTCGGCAGATTTGAGTGGGGCTAAAAAAACTTAAGTCCGAAAGTTGAGTAAATTAAGCTATTGTATTAATGAATGATATTTATTGTTGCGTCAAATGAATGATTTGCAATATTATATTTCAAATATTGCAATATGTACATGACACTGATGTTGCAAATATCTGTTTTACTTTCATGGATTATTGCGTAATTTGAAAGATAGTGATAGGATTGACATCCAAATGAAGGGAATCCATGGACATTAGAAATTTAACACTTTTCAGACATCTTGCCGGAACTTTGCATTTTGCCAGAACCAGCCAGGCCTGTTATATCACCCCTTCGGCGTTGACACGGGTCATCCAGCGGCTGGAAACAGAGCTGGGGGAAACGCTTTTTATCCGGGACAACCGGTCTGTGGAGCTGACAAAGGCCGGCCGGGCGTTTAAAAAATATTGCGATGATGTGCTGCAGCGCTGGGAAAGGCTTCATGATGAGCTGTCTTCTGAGGATATCCTGGAAGGAGAGCTTTCCTTGTATTGTTCTGTGACGGCAGCCTATGGCATTCTTCCCCATCTGATGTCCCGATATCGAAAGGCCCACCCCAGTGTCAAAATCCATCTTGAAACCGGAGAT
>Ga0180007_10002393_pt1 | contig 22543 bp, 20 predicted proteins | sample MM_PC_MetaG_FD_121122 | JGI IMG/M metagenome (GOLD analysis project Ga0180007, IMG submission 121122) | Groundwater microbial communities from the Aspo Hard Rock Laboratory (HRL) deep subsurface site, Sweden - MM_PC_MetaG | ecosystem: Environmental > Aquatic > Deep subsurface > Groundwater... | reverse complement strand
CAGAGGAAGATGAAGATACAGACGAAGATGAAGCCGGTGATGACGACAAAGGTGAAGAAGCTCCCGCAGAGGATGCGCCAAAAGTATAAAATTACATATGAGGAGAGGGCCCTGTAACGGGCCCTTTCTTGGAAAAATTACTTGAGATGGTATTAGTATACTTATCGGTGTTGGTTTACTATTTATTGCTCGTTAGGGCAGCTTTTTTGGCAGTAGGCTTTACTTCTAAAAAAGTCTTTAAGGCAGAAACTTTCTTGCTTTATCAGAAACTGTCACTTCTTTTTGTTGTTGCATCATTAGTACTGTCTTGTTACTTTTCAACAAGCTTCCTTATACTAAACACTATAAACCTGATTTTGCTTTTTGCTTTCTATCTCCAGCCAACCCCGAGAACCACCAGAAAAATTTCAATCATCTTTATCGTTTTAAACATTGCATTTTATATCTATTACTTTCTACTTAAGTAATAAGTAATAAAATGTTATGATAACAATTAGAAAGGAGGGAGAATGAGAAAGGTTCTTCTGGCAGTTGCTCTTGTTGCAACAATGGGATTGCTTGCAGGGTGTAAGTCCAAAACAACGACCGATTTTGATAATGCAGACTCCGCCGCTTTTGATCAGGCAACTGAAAACGTTACCGATATCGGCAATCCGCCCGTTCCGCCCGAGCCCGTCGAAGCACAATAGTGAAACCTGATTTTAAGAAAGAAAAAGAACTCTGGGCACTCGGTTACAACCGAGTGTGCGGAATCGACGAAGCAGGCCGGGGAGCGTTGGCCGGCCCGCTTGTCGCGGCAGGGGTAATACTACCTCCAAAGATTAAATGTCAATTCAACGACTCCAAGCTTATAGAAGCGGACAAGCGCAGAGTGTTATTTGAAAAAATAAAAGAGATTTCACTAGCATTTGCAGTCGGAATTGCTAGCGTTGAGGAAATAAACACCTTTGGAATACAGCCGGCAACCTATATTGCTTACAAAAGAGCTTACACTTCAATTAAGTTAGAACCATCCTTTATATTAGTTGACCATTATCGCATTCCGACCTGCAAAATACCCCAATGCGCAATAACCTTTGGCGACAGGCTATCACAGTCGATTGCCGCAGCTTCAATTGTGGCAAAAGTAACTAGAGATGAAATAATGATTTCGCTCCATAAAGAATTCCCAAATTATCACCTCAAACAGCACAAGGGCTACGGTACCACAAAACATTTTAAACAGATTGAAAAATACGGCCTATCGAAAATCCACAGGAAAAGCTTTATTGACAAAAGGCATACAAATCAATTAGATTTTATTTAAAAGATAAATAAGGAGAAATATGAACGAAAAAATACAAACCAAAGAAGCACCCCCGATAGAAAATAAAACCGGCACGGGGGTGACGAGAAAGTTTTTTCAGAAACCGCTAGTAAAAGACATTGCCTCGAGTGCTTTACCAGGGCTATATTGTTACGCTGTGATCTTTGTTATTGGTGAAATATTAATATCGGGTGGTAAGTCGGACAGAAATCCTTATACGATAATAGTTTTAGCGATCTTTCTCATCGCGGCGCAAATTGTTTTCATAAAACGGGAAAAATATTCCTCCTATAAGAAAACACTGCTTAGCGCGATTACGGTGACTTTGGTTTTTGCAATTTTGGATTACCTGATAGTTAACCTGTTTCTAATGAAAAATAACTATGAGATCTATAAATATTGGCCAAATTACTTTATCTACCTAGCAACACTAGCGCTACCTTTTATAAGGAGTAATAAAGATAAGATTAACACAAATAAGATAGGATCCCTCTTGACAAAGCAAGAACGAACCTTATAATCAGATTGACAGTAAAATTCATTAGGGGGGAGGTGTTGATAGATGGCCTATAGCGCAAAATCGAAAAAAACCGGTGAAACATATTATCTACACTCAAAAGAAGTAACTCTTCGCGGCGGTAGAAAACAAGTGATTTACTACTTCGCAAGAGACGAAAGACCAAACGCGTGCGAATTACCGGGTGGCTACGAAGTTATGGAGAACTCAAGAACCGGTCTACCGATGCTTAAAAAAAGCAAATAAAATTCGAAAAATGGAATGAAAAAACCTCCGCTTGATGATGGGGTTTTTTCATTTTATCCAAAATCAATTGAAAAGAATCGGCTTTTTTGCTATTTTAAATCCACAATATATGAAAAAAATCAGTCAAATCTTCACGGTTTTAGTTTTGCCTGTAGATGCAGTAATGGTCATCCTGTCTTTTATTATTGCCTATAAAGCCCGTGCCGGAGCTATCGGCTTCCCGGTGATCTACATTTGGCCATTTGATCAATACATGAGATTCGCCGTGCAAATATTGCCTGTTTGGCTGATTGCCTTTGCCTTTTCCGGTCTTTATAGCTCCAGTAAAAAAACTTTTTTGGGACTGGGTCAGATTATTACTGCCGCCAGCCTAGGCGCAATGACCGTAGTTTTATGGGTTTTCGTCTTCAGAAGCGATTTCTTTTCCCGTTTGATTGTTTTTTATATCTGGATATTAGCTATTATTCTGGTTTCTCTCGGTAGAGCTATTTTAAACCTAATAAGAGCAAACCTGCATCTGTTTGGCTATAAGGGTGGCAAATTAATTTTGGTTGGCGACGATATGGATATTTCTGTCAAAATAGCCAGTCAAGTCAAACAAGATAAATCGCTCGGACTTAGATTTCTGGGCCTGGTTACGAGTAAGGACGATTTACCGAAAGAGATTGAGAAACTCGGACCAATAAGTGAATTTGAAAAAATTATAAGACAGAGAAAACCAGACCAGGTTATCTTGGTAGACTCAAAACTGAACAATGGAGAAATGTTTACACTTTTGAGATCTTGTCAGGAATTAAAAATCGATTTTAAGGCTGTCCCCGCTCACGCCCAAGTTGGCATCAAGACGCTTCAATATGACGCATTTGCGGGAATTCCTATTATCGAATTTCGCGGTACGCCCCTTGATAGCTGGGGAATAATTGCCAAAAGGATTTTTGATATAATTTTCTCTTTTATTGCAATCATTCTTCTATCGCCATTAATGCTCGTTATTTCCATTTTCATTAAACTTGGATCAAGGGGATCCGTTATTTACAAAAATATCAGATTGGGTCTGCGAGGAGAATTTGAAACTTTAAAATTCAGAACAATGGATATAGAACATTGCACGGGTCCCGGTTATGGTGGCTCGAGAGCTGAACAATATGAAGAGGAGTTGATTAAGGAAAAAAACATTAAAAGAGGAAGCGCTGTTTATAAGATCGCCGATGACCCAAGGGTAAATAAAATTGGAAGTTTTCTACGTCGGACAAGTCTCGATGAACTTCCGCAATTTTTTAATGTTTTCTTGGGCAACATGAGTCTGATCGGACCAAGACCACATCAGCCAAGAGAAGTTTCCAATTACACAAGCGAACAAAGAAAGCTTCTGATGATAAAACCCGGTATATCGGGATTAGCACAAATCTCCGGAAGATCAGATTTATCCTTCGACGAGGAAGCAAGACTTGATATTTATTACTTAGAAAACTGGTCGCTCGGACTAGATGTAGTCATCACTTTTAAAACCTTTTTAGCAGTATTCAGAGGCAAGGGGTCTTACTAATGAAGGCGAAAAAAATCGCGATTGTCGCCGAATGGCTAACATCAAGAGGCGGCGCGGAATCTGTCGTTGACGCACTACTGGAGGCTTTCCCTCAAGCTGATTTATTTACAACGGTTTTCAACGAGAAAAATCTCCCTGAGTATATTAAGAGGAATCCCAAGACCAGTTTTCTCCAATCTATCCCTTTTTCGAAGAGCAAGCATCAATCAATACCTCCTCTGCTCTTGCCGGCTATAAAGGACCTTAACCTTGAAGGATACAACCTAATAATCAGTTCCTCGAGCGCCATAGGCAAGGGTATCAACAAGCCTAAGGATTCCATTCACGTTTGTTATTGCCACACCCCAATGAGATATGTCTGGCAAAGCGAGATAGATGACAGGCTCATCTCAAAACCTTTTGGCAGGTTTTTCGTCGAGTATTTAAAAAGATGGGATATAAAAAATAACAAGAGCGTAGATTTTTTTCTCACAAACTCAAAAACTGTTCAAAAAAGAATCAGGAGATTTTACGGGCGAAGCTCAACGGTTATTTATCCTCCGGTTAATTTATTGGATGTTCAATCCGATAAAACACAGGATTACTTCATCTCACTGGGACGATTAATCCCCTATAAAAGAATAGATTTGGCGATTTTGTCCTGCCAAGCGTTGAATCAAAAGCTTTTGATAGCGGGTGATGGCGAAGAACTTCCCTCTCTAGAGAGAATCGCAACAAAACCAACCAGGTTTTTAGGAAGAGTTTCAGGCGAAGAAAAAGCGCGATATCTTGACAGCGCAAAAGCCCTTATTTTTCCCGGCGAGGAAGATTTTGGGATCGTTCCTATCGAGGCGCTTTCGTGCGGCACGCCTGTTATAGCTTACGCAATCGGTGGTGCCAGTGAATATATTATAAACGGTAAGAATGGAATTTTATTCAAGGAACAGAGCGTCAATTGCCTGTCTGAAGCAGTAGAGAAATTTAATAAAACAAAATTTGACAAAAAGTATATAATTAAATCAGCGCAAAAATTTGCGAAAAAGCGCTTTATTAGAGAAATAACAGAATTTATTGAAAGGATTTAAGATGGAGATGAAAGACTATTACATAGTATTTAAAAAAAGCATCTGGCTAGTACTGTTTGTTACGGTTGTATTTGCGGTTGTTTCTTACCTTATGACACTATCGCAAAAACCTATGTACCAATCTTCGGTAGCAATTCTAATTGATCGAGTTCCTTCTCGGGCACAAAACGAAGTCGAGTATTATCAATATGATAACTTCTACTCCCAGGCAGTTTCTGCTTCACTCTCGAGCAGTCTGATTGACTGGCTTTCTTCAGCCTCTACCACAGCCAAAATTTTCGAGACCGCCAACTATCCCCTGCCAAATGATGACGTGAGAGCCCTTGCGAAAGTCTTTACTGTGAGCAAGAAGCAAGAAGCTTCTTCCGTAGTCAATATCTCGTACTCCTCAAAGGACAAGGTGCAGGCAGAAAGAATAATTTCAGCTGCAGCCGAGGTGTTGCAGGAAAAGGTTACCGAATACAGCAAGAATGATTCCTCGGCAAAATTCATAACCGGTAGCGACCAACCGGTAGTCATCAGTGCGCCAAAACAGTTCACGATCAATGTCTTAATTGCTACTTTTCTCGGCTTCGTGATATCCCTGGGGTTGGTTTCGATTCGAGAAGCTCTAAAATAAAATGCTCGATAATAAAGATAAAAAGTTTTCTGATTTAAAACCCATTAGAACAAAAAAGATCAGAGCTGTTTATTTTAATTCAAATTATAAGATCTCCATTTCAAACAGAAAAAACAAGGCGATTGGTATTATAATTACTGTACTGATTCTCATCCTTCTGGGCGCAGCCTTCACAAAAAGCACAGTCTATAAAAAAATGTCTCTTATTTATTCACTAAAAAACCAAACAATATTGGTGGGTTTTCAAAATAGCGCGGAATTAAGACCGACTGGGGGGTTTTGGGGAAGTTTTGCCCTTTGGAAGATAGATTCTTCTGTTTTAAAAAGTAAGCTTTATTTTGATACGAACCCTTATAAAAAAGACAATACTTTAATGAGTCAGAGCAGCATTGAATTACCAAAACCCATGAAGGAAACTTGGCCGGATCGAAACCAAAGTTTCGTTAATGCTAACTGGCAAATAGATTTCCCCGAAACCGCCAAATCTCTACAGTGGTTTTTAAGAGAAGGGTGGGACGAAAAAACAGACGGCGTCATGGCAATTTCTTCGCTGGCCGTAATTGACCTTCTAAAGCTAACCGGTCCGATTACTCTTTCTGACAATACAACTGTAAGCTCGGATAATTTCACTAAAATTCTCTCGGAAAAAATCGATAAAGAGTATTGGCAAGAGAGCGAAAACTTAAAAATCAATGAACCAAAAACCATCCTTAAAGAACTCTCTTCTATCTTAATTGAAAAAACACAAAAATTGGGATTTTTCACTTTCTACAATTACTTTAACAATCAAGCAAAAGCGGGACGAATCCTGTTTTACTCTAATTCATACAAGCAGCAAGGACTGTCGAAAAAATTAAATATTTCTGGAGAACTCAAAACTTATGCACTTGATTACGTTTACATAAATAACGCTAATCTAAACGGAGGCAAGTCTAGTTTGAATGTCGAAGAAAGAATCGACTACTCGATTGAAAAGGGTGATAAAAACCCGGTAGGAACCATTATTATCAATCGAACTTGTAATAATTCGTGGCCAAACATTCTTAACAGAAATTATACACGCACCCTTATTCCGCTGGGATCAAAATTAATTTCGGCTGAACTTGAAAAAAAAGACATCACAAACGAAATTGAAATTGAACAAGAGTCTAACTCCACTTCTTTTGGATTTTGGTTCTCGACTTCACCCGATAAGTCACAGCAAGCAACCATTAACTATGAGTTGCCATTTGACAATTCTTCTTTAAACTCCTACCATTTAATTTGGCAAAAACAGCCGGGCACAATTGAAGGCCTAATCCAAATAAAAAAAGAAGGTCATACATTGTTTGAAGGTGCGCTAAACCAAAATGCCTTAAGTTTATAGCTTTAAATACTGGAAAATATCTGGTATAATGAGATGTAGCTACTCAAAAAGTGCTTTTTGTATTATGGAAAATAACAAAGATAAAAATCAAAGTTACACCGCCAAAGATATTTCGGTTCTTGAGGGACTTGAACCCGTAAGAAAAAGACCTGGTATGTATATCGGGGGAACCGGGATAGAAGGACTCCATCATTTAGTTTGGGAGGTTTTAGATAACTCTATTGATGAAGCGCTAGCCGGACACGCTGATTCTATTTTGATAGAAGTCCTTCCCGATGAAACCGTTAGAGTTACTGACAATGGACGTGGAATCCCGGTTGACGTGCACAAGCAAACTAAAAAATCAGCGCTTGAAACTGTTCTGACAACCCTTCATGCCGGAGGAAAGTTTGGTGGAGAGGGCTATAAAGTGTCGGGCGGTCTCCATGGTGTCGGTGTCTCGGTGGTAAACGCATTGTCTGACTTGCTTGTTGCAGAAGTCAGACGAGGCGGTAAAGCCTATAAACAAACTTATTCGCGAGGAAAAGCACAAGGCAAAATTCAAATGGTTGGGAAGTCCAGTCAAGACGGTACAACAATCACTTTCTCTCCCGATCCGAAGGTATTCGAAGAAATAAAGTTTTCATTTAAAAGCATATCCGAACGCTCTCGCCAACAGGCTTTTTTGACAAAGGGTGTAAAAATTACGGTTATTGACCAGAGGGAAGAGTCGACTCGAAAAATGACTTTTTACTTCGAGGGAGGAATCAGTGCCTTTGTCAGATACATTAATAAGAACAAATCTTCTTTAATTGATCCGCCAATCTATATTTCAAAAGAGGATAGTGGCACTACGGTCGAAATATCTATCTCATATACAAATGATTTCAATGAACATACCCACACATTTGCCAACAATATTGCTACTCTTGAAGGCGGAACTCACCTAACTGGATTTAAAACCGCCCTAACCAGGGTTATCAATGATTATGCTAAAAAGAATGATTTATTAAAGGGGCTTGAGGGCGGCCTAACTGGAGACGATGTAAGAGAGGGTTTGACGGCAATCATATCGGTAAAACTTGCCAATCCACAATTTGAGGGTCAAACAAAGGCAAAACTAGGAAATCCGGAAATGAAAAGTATTGTCGAGGGCACCGTTATCTCCGGACTCTCCTCGTATTTTGACGAAAATCCAGCGACTGCCAAATCGATTATAGAGAAAGTTTCCTTAAGTGCTAAAGCGAGATTGGCCGCACGTGCCGCCAGAGAAACAGTCATTCGAAAAGGCGCCCTTGAGGGAATGACGCTTCCGGGCAAATTAGCAGACTGCAGTGAGAGGGATCCAGCCAAAAGCGAGATATTTATCGTTGAGGGAGATTCTGCCGGTGGTTCAGCCAAGCAAGGCCGTGACCGGAAATTTCAGGCAATTTTGCCGTTAAAAGGAAAAATATTAAATGTCGAAAGAGCACGACTCGACAGAATCCTCTCATCAGACGAGATTAAAGCACTTATTGTAGCCATGGGGGCTGGGATTGGTGAGGAATTCGACGTGGAGAAAATCAGATACCACAGGATAATAATAATGACCGATGCAGACGTTGACGGAAGCCACATCCGAACCCTTCTTTTGACTTTTCTATTCAGGCATTTTAAAGAAGTAATCGAGCGGGGATATATTTATATCGCCCAGCCACCGCTTTACATGGTTCAGTCGGGAAAAGAAAAGAAATACGCTCATACTGAAAAAGAGCGTCAAGCCTTTGTTGAAGAATTCAAAACAAAACAGGGCAAAGTTAATATTCAACGATACAAAGGTTTGGGAGAGATGAATCCGACCCAGCTGTGGGAAACAACCTTAAACCCCGAAAGCAGAAAAGTTTTGAAAGTTACGATCAATGATGCCGAAAAAGCAGATGAAGCATTTTCAATGCTGATGGGTGATGAAGTACCACCAAGAAAAAGATTTATTCAAACGAGAGCCAAGACGGTAGCTAATTTGGATATTTGATAAAAAAATTACAAAAAATGACTCAAAAAAATCCAAAAGATAAAAATTCTGACAAAGCAAACAAAGATCAGGAAAAAGAAATTCGCAAAGAAGATGAAGAGCGGTTACTTAAACGTGCAGAATTAGACAAAGAAGATCAAGAACAAGAAGCCTTCGAAAATGACGATCAGAGCGATAAGGGGGACAAGAATGAAGAAGTTTTTGATGCTGACCTCAATTTTCCGGAACCACCCAAGTTTGACTACCACAAAACTGAATTTGGCGAAGTTGCTAACCACAATATCGTTGACGAGATAGAAAAGTCATACCTTGATTATGCAATGAGCGTTATCGTTGCTCGGGCCTTACCTGACGCCAGGGACGGTCTCAAGCCGGTTCACCGCCGAATCATTTTCACAATGGGAGAAATGAATCTAACGGCCGGGTCGAGATTTACAAAATCTGCCAAGATCGTCGGAGAAGTTCTTGGTAAATATCACCCTCATGGAGACATGGCTGTATACGATACGATCGTCGGAATGGCTCAGAACTTCAAGATGAACCACACTCTGGTTAGTGGGCAGGGAAACTTCGGTTCGATGGATGGCGATCCAGCGGCTGCTCCGCGATATACTGAGGCCCGCATGTCTAGAATTTCCGAAGAAATGCTCGCTGATATCGATAAAGAAACCGTTGACTACGTTCCAAACTATGACTCTACGCTCAAAGAACCTGTCGTTCTTCCGACCAAAGTTCCCAACCTACTCGTAAATGGAACTGTCGGAATTGCAGTCGGTATGGCTACCAATATCCCACCCCACAACCTCGGGGAGCTTTGCGATGGTATTATCCATCTTGTAGATAATCCCACTGCAACTATCGAAAACCTAATGCAATTTGTACAAGGCCCCGACTTCCCAACCGGAGGCACAATCCATGGGTCGGAGGGAATTAAAAACGCTCTTGCAACGGGCCGGGGTAAAGTCATTATTAGGGGCGAAGCCGAGATAAGTGAGACAAAGAGAGGTTTCCAGATCATCATTTCATCTATCCCCTTCCAGGTTAATAAAGCCGATTTGATTACAAAAGTTGCAAATTTAGTTAAAGAGAAAAAACTTGACGGAATTACCGAACTTCGGGATGAATCCGACCGGACCAAAAGCGTTCGAATTGTAATTGAACTAAAGTCAACCGCATACCCAAAGAAGGTTCTGAATAAACTATATTCACTTACCTCTCTTCAGACTTCGTTCCACATCAACATGCTCGCACTTGTTGATCGAATACAGCCAAGGATTTTAAATCTAAAGTCAGCTTTAAAAGAATTTATCGCCCACCGCGACGAAGTGATAAGACGCCGAACACAGTTTGACCTAGACAGAGCCAAAGAAAGAGCGCACATTTTGGAAGGCTTAAAAAAGGCCCTGGATCACATCGATGAGATAATTAGCCTTATTAGAAAATCAGAAAGCCGGGAGGACGCTCACAAGAACTTGATGAATAAATATAAATTCACCAATGTTCAATCAAGCGCAATTCTTGATATGCGTCTTTCAGCTTTAGCCGCTCTTGAACGAAAGAGAGTTGAAAGCGAGCTTGCGGATAAACTCAAATTAATTGACGAGCTAATACAAATTCTAAAAGACCCCAAAAAGGTTTTGAAAATAATCAAACAAGAAACTAGTGAACTTAGAGAAAAATATGCAGTTAAAAGACGAACTAAAATCATCACGCAAGAGATTGGTGACTTCAGGGCAGAAGATCTGATTCCCGATGAGAATGTCGTGGTCACACTAACTTCGGGTAATTATGTTAAAAGAGTATCGGTTGATGCTTACAGAAAACAGGGACGCGGCGGAAAAGGCATTATCGGAATTATCCCCAAAGAAGAAGATCAGGTAATTAAAATGAATATTGCCAGCACGCACGATTCAGTATATTTCTTCACTAACCTCGGAAAAGTTTTTTCACAGAAAGTATATGAGATTCCCCCTTCTTCAAGGCAGGCGCGGGGAACCTCAATCGTTAATTTGATTCAAATATCCCCCGACGAAAAGGTTACTGCGATGCTTATAATACCCAAAAAAGCAAAAACGGATGACAAGTTTTTTATGATGACAACCAAGTCTGGGGTGATCAAGAAAACGCCTGTTTCCGCATATTTAAATATCAGAAAAACCGGACTGATCGCAATTAAACTTCGAGATAAGGACGAACTTAGATTCATTCAGGTTACAAGTGGAAATGATTACGTAGTAATAGTAACCAAAAACGGCAAAGGGATTTTGTTTGAGGAAAAAGAGGTTCGGTCAATGGGAAGATCGGCTGCTGGTGTAATCGGTATCAGACTCCGAGAAGAAGACAGGGTTATTTCTACTTCAAATTTTTCGAGTGAAACAAGCAAATTTGAGCTTATAACCGTCTTGGAAAACGGTTTTGGGAAACGAACACTAATTCTTAAAAATTTTCCCGTACAAAAACGGGGGGGATACGGGGTAATTGCCTCTAGAAATTCGGAAAAAACAGGCAAAGTGGTTGAGGCAATTATCACAGACGAGACAAATAAGGATCTAATCATTGCTTCCAGAAACGGACAAGTTATCAGAATCCCCATGAAAGCGGCAAAACAACTTGGCCGAGACACCAAGGGCGTTAGACTTATGAGGTTGAGCGGCAAGGACAAAGTTGCATCCGTTTCTGCTATCGCAACTGATGCCGTTGAGATCGACCAACCGGAGAGCAAAGACATAGAAACAAGCGAAAAACCCAAGCTCGAAATAAATTATTATGACAAACGAAAAAAATAGCATCACTCTTCCTTCGGTAGTTCCCGTAAAGTTACTGGCTGATGAAATAGAAGTTAGCCCTGTTGAAATTATTAAAAAATTGATGCAAAACGGAGTTGCAGCAAGCATTAACGAAAGCATCGATTTCGATACCGCTTCGATTATCGCTGACGAATTTGGAATCAACGCTTCCGAGCAAGCAGACAAAAACCCACAAAAGGATAAAAAATCCGATAAAAAATACACACTGAAGGATAGGCCGCCAATAGTCACAATCATGGGCCATGTTGACCACGGTAAGACAAAGCTACTTGATGCAATCAGAAGTACAAATATCATCGAAACTGAATCTGGGGGCATCACTCAACACATCGGCGCCTATCAAACCAAGGTTGAAATGAAAGACAACGGCAAAAAAATTGAGAAGATTATCACTTTTTTGGATACTCCCGGTCACGAGGCTTTTTCCAAAATGCGCGCCCAAGGTGCAAACATTACAGATATAATCATACTTGTTGTAGCCGCCGACGAGGGGGTAAAACCTCAAACAGTTGAGGCGATTTCTCATGCAAAGGCAGCTAAAGCTCCAATTATTGTTGCAATTAATAAAATAGATAAACCTGACGCCGATCCCGATAAAGTAAAAAGAGAACTCTCCGAATACAATTTGGTTCCTGAAGAGTGGAGCGGCAAAACCCCGATGATACCGGTCTCGGCAAAAACAGGCGAGAACTTGGACAAATTGCTAGAGATGGTTATTTTAACTGCTGAAGTTGAACAATTGAAAGCTCCGATTGACGTAAACGCAGAAGCAATGATTGTGGAGAGTAAAGTTCAAGTCGGTAAAGGCGCAGTAGCAACAGTAATTGTTCAAAAAGGTATCTTCAGATCCGGCGATATTATGATCTATGATGAGGAGCACTCAAAAATCAGATTTATGGAAAATTGGTTAGGCAGCAGGATCAAAGAAGCCTATCCTGCAGATCCTGTCCTAATCGCAGGATTTAAAAAAGTTCCTAAGGTCGGGTCAATAATCTCGGTTGCTAAAGACGAAAAAACAGCCAAAGAAATGGTTAATGATATCCAAAAAAACCAATCGGCAAAAACCATCAGAAAAGCCAGTGGGCTTGCGCAGTTTTCCCGAGAAGCCAAAGAAGGAAAGCTCAGAGAGCTTAAAATAATCCTGCGTGCTGACGTTAAAGGATCACTTGATGCAATCAAAGGATCGCTTGAAGAGATTACCGGAGAAGGAGTAAAGATAGTGATTGCCTCCGAAGGTGTGGGAACTATCACCGAATCAGACGTAAACCTGGCAATTGCCAGCCACGCAGCAATTTTAGCCTTCAGAGTCCCCGTTCCACCGGCGGTTTTAAAAATGGCAGAAGCATCACTCGTTAAAATTTCCAAATACGAAATAATTTATGAATTGATCGATGAAGTAACGGCTGCCCTCGAAGGAATGCTGGAACCCGAAATCATTGAAAAATCAATCGGTAAACTCGAAATCGTCAAAATTTTCAGAAAAGAAAAAGATCGGGGCATCGTCGGGGGAAAGGTAATATCCGGTAAAGTCTCGCCCGGAACAAAAATTAAAGCTTTCCGCAATGATGAATTGCTCGGAGAGCTTAAAACCGACTCGATAAGGGTGGGAAACGAAAAAGTTAATCAAGTCGACAAAAATTTTGAGTGCGGAGTGAGTTATATCGGAGACCTTAGGTTAAAAGAACAAGACATCCTGGAATTTATTATGGTCGAAGAAAAACTCAGAATGCTCAATAAAATACCCGTCAATTAATTTTTTATATTGTTCTAAATATTGACAATCCCCAAAGAGAAGAAGTATTATCATTATTGCTTTATGAGAGATTTATTTGAGGATCACCCGAAGAAACCAGAAACAAGAAGCCCTCTTAAAATTGTGTCAGTCTTGCTATTAAAGGCCTTAAGTATCGTGGGACTATTTTTGAAAAAACTCAAAAAACACGAGTTAATTGATCGGAAGAACTATTTCATTATCTTACTGTTAATTTTTATAGTTCTCATGCCTTGGATCTCCGAAGCAACAATCAATAAGCAGATTTATACCGAGCTAAAAAGATATTCCGAACCGCTCGATCCGATTAAGGCCGGCGAATTAGCCGAAAGATTTAATCAGTACACCCCCGGAATAAAAGAGAACGCCGAAGACGTGGCCTTGAACCTACTGGTTGAGAAAGATAGCTACACTCTGGCGCAGCAGTTATCACTTAATGCCAACAAAAAAATTGATGCTCCTTCACGGCAGGATGCAACCTATACCGTTGGGGAGGGCGAAACAATCACCCAAATTGCGGAAAAATTTTCACTCCACGTTGCCACCATATTAGATGCCAATAATCTAAAGCCGGAAGAAGCGAATAAAATAAAACCGCAAACTGTCCTAAAAATCCCCTCCTCCGACACTTCGACTTCAACCGATTGGTTAGTAGCGATTAAGGAAGCCGAAGAGCAGGAGAAAGCTGCATACGAAAAGAAACTGGCAGAAGAGAGAAATCGAAGGCTTGCGCTTTCGGCAAGAACGTATGCATCAAGCTATCAAACTTCATATCAGGGAGGATATCAGGGCTCAAATACTGGGAGCTTAATTACTCCGATTTCTTCTCGCGGCATTTCGCAATATTTTGGAAGAGGACATACGGGAATTGATTATATGGCGAATGCGGGAACTCCGGTTATGGCTGCTTCCGGAGGAAGAGTAGTTATAATTTCAAGCGGTTGGTCCGGAGGATACGGCAACCAAGTCGTAATTGATCACGGTTCCGGCAGAGCCACCAGATATGCTCATTTAAGCTCCATTAATGTAGGAACAGGACAGTACGTATCACAAGGACAAGTTATTGCCCACTCGGGAAATACCGGTCGGTCATCGGGTCCCCACCTTCATTTTGAGCTCATTATTAACGGCCGTCCCGTTCCTCCATTTTAAAAATTTTTTTGACTTTTTTAAATAAAAAACTAACATGAAGTTATGTTAACGGACGAAGCAACAATCATGGTAGAAGCTGGCCGCGGCGGCGATGGCATCATTTCTTTTAGGCATGAAAAATATGTCGACAAGGGCGGACCGGACGGAGGAGATGGAGGTAAAGGAGGAAATATAATTTTTGTATCCTCAACAGATTTAAACGTTTTAAATGACTTTGCCCGAAAGAAAATTTTTAAAGCCGGAAATGGCACAAACGGAGCAAAGTGCAAAAAATTTGGTAAAGGAGGTAAGAATCTAGAGATCAAAGTTCCCGTTGGCACAAGCGTAATTAACAAGGCAACGAAGAAGACTATATATGACTTTACCAAACCCAATGAATCAATAGTAATAGCCAAAGGCGGAAAGGGCGGATTGGGTAACGTTCATTTTAAATCTGCTACAAACAGGGTTCCGCGCGAAGCTACACCGGGCGAGATGGGCGAGCAAAAACAATTATTTTTAGAACTTAAAATGATTGCCGATGTTGGTTTGATAGGAAAACCAAACGCCGGAAAATCGACACTGATTTCAGTAATTTCAAATGCAAAGGTCAAAATTGCTGACTATGCTTTTACTACTTTAGAGCCAAATTTAGGCGTGGTTAAAACAACGAACAACACGTTTATAGTCTGTGACATCCCGGGCTTGATTGAGGGCGCCTCGCAAGGCAAGGGTTTGGGTCACAAATTTTTAAAACACATTTTAAGAACCAGAATATTGGTTCACTTGATTGATTCAACCAGTGACGATTATCAAAGAGATTATGACTCCCTTAGAAAGGAGCTCGGACAATTTGATCCGAAACTTCTAGAAAAAAAAGAAGTTGTAATTTTGACAAAATCAGATCTAACTCAAAAGGTGACACAAAAATTTAAATATGATCTCATTGTTTCAGCAACAACTTCAAAAAATATTGATAAATTGCTTGAAATTATATCAAAACTCCTATGATCGCGAGCTGTTTAGTCAGACGAAAAACCTCAAAGAATTATCTATTTGACTATTCGATCCCGAGTGAACTTAAACCAATCGAACTCTTTGCATTGGTTGAAGTTTTATTTAACAAACAGAAAACCGAAGCCTTGGTCATCAACTTTAAAAAAAAATCATCTCTTGCAAAAAAACCAATTCTTAGAAAATTAACTTCGGGAAGTGCGCTTAGTAAAAACCAATTTGATCTAGCTGAAAAAATGGCACACGAATTTTTGAGCGACTTACCTTCGGCTGTCTTTAATTTTTTACCGAAATTAAACAAATCCGATCTTAATAAAATTTCTTTTCCAAAAAACTACGCGAGTACCCGGACACCGGAATATGTTTTTTTGGAGGGCTCTTGCCCGGAAAGATTAAACTATTACGCGCAGAAAATTAACAAGGAAAAACAAAACCTTATTATTCTTCCCGAAATATCACAAATAAAGTTCGCAATAAAAACTTTTAAAAAGCTAGATCCTTCAATGAATATTTGCGCTTGGCACTCGCAATTATCATCAAAAGAAAAACAAGTCATTTTGCAAAAATTACAAAGCGGAGAAAGCATCACCGTCATCTCGACTCGCCACGGGTTTTTTTTGCCGTTTGCACGACTGGAAAATATATTTTTAGACCAAAGTCAAAACTTTGCATTCTTTGAGGATCAAGAACCATCTTACAACGCCTACAAGTTAGCCCTAATTACAACATCAATCTACAAAAATAACCTAACAATCGGCGACAGTATTGCACAAGTACAAATATTCACCGCGATTTTAAAGAAAAGATTTAAAAGAATAAAACTAAAAAACGAAATAAACGTCTCTTTATGCCCCAATCTAAAAAACATATTTTCAAATCAAGGGTTTTTTGAGGATTTTAAGAGTTCTAAACGAATGCTTGTTTTAGGATACTTTAAAGAAATAACTCGCTTCATCTGCCAAGATTGCGAAAAAGAAATCACCTGCGAGTGCAAAAACAACACCTTTCGAGATAAAAGTCATCTTTGCATAAAATGCTCTACGCCGGTTCCAGCTAACTGTCCGCAATGCCACAGCATAAAAATAAAAAAAATCGGGATGAGCCTATCAAAAATAACCCAACAACTCGCGCAGGTTTTTGGAAAGAACTCCATCTCAGATGGAACTGCTGGGGGAAAAATATCCGTAAAGTCCATAAATGAACTTGACAAGATTGAAAGCATTTACGATCTCGTTCTTATTCCGTTTTTCGATTACTACTCGTCTTTGCCATATTTGAATATAACCTCGACTCTAATCAGAACCATTATGGATATCAAAATTACTGGAGCAAGTCAGGTCTATCTATCAACAGAAGAAGAGAACGAAACCGCCAACCTACTTGTTCACCGCGATATCAAAAAAATTCTACTTAAAGAGCTCTTTTTGCGCCAAAAGGAAAAGATGCCTCCCTTCACCAGATACTTGGAAATCGGAAAGGTCGCTAGAATCCCCCAAGAGTTAAACTCTATTATCGATGAAGAATTATGGATAAAATCAAAGGACAAATTTATAACCTTTGCCAAACACTCCAAAGTTAAGGCCCTGCAAGACTATTATCAAAGGGAAAGGCCCATTTGGAGAATGAGGTTAGACTCTCCCGATTTTGTTTAACTTTTATATTTAGCTGTCTTTGAGGTATGATTAAGATATGAAGATTGCTTTAGTAACCGATACATATGTTCCGGCTCCAAACGGAACGAGTATTTCTGTGGAGACACTAAGAAGGAGTTTATCAAAGCTTGGGCACGATGTATGGATTTTCGCTCCGGAATATAAATCGCTCAAAATAAAAGAAGAAAGAATTGTGACGATGCCCGGAATTTACTCTGTTTCGGACAAATTTAAGCCAACGGTATGGCCGACAAATTCCCCTAAGGACAAAGTTATCGAGCAAGCAAAATTCGATATTGTTCATTCGCATCATTTTTACTCCCCTTTTAAATACAGCTTGGATTTTACTGCTTCAAGCGGCGCTAAACACATTGCTTCTTTTTACCGTTTATTTCCCGAATACGAAAACAAAAAAAGCACTTTGAGTTTTACTTCTCCCGAGAGAAAGTCGATAAAAAAACTTCTCGACATAGCAAATAATTGCGACCACGTGGCAGCTCTAAGTAAAGGAGAAAAAAAATATTTTGAAGAGATCGGAGTCAGCACACCGATTAGCGTAACTCCCGTCGGCGTTTTTACCAAAGATTACGCTAGTTACCCTCCCCAAGCAGTACGTGAGAAATTTCAAATCCCAAAAGAACGGCAGATCATCTTGTATGTCGCAAGATTAGAGGAGGACGCGGCGTTGGAGCTTTTGCTTAAATCATTCAAAATTATCTGGAAAGCGATCGACGATGTACACCTTCTAGTAATCGGAGGAGGCAACAAGGAAAAAGAACTAAAAAAATTGATTTCTCACCAAGGCTTTGCTGATTATGTAACCGTTGCCGGCTTTCTTCCCAAATCACAAGTTAATAAAATTTATGGCGCAACAGATGTTTTTGCTTACCCCAAAACACTTGACCCACAGCCTCTTTGTATTCTCGAATCGCTCTCGGCCGGCACTCCGGTTGTCGCCGTTGAAGGCTACGGAGCATCGGATTTTGTCAAACATAATCAAAACGGCCTCATTGTCAAAAATGATTACAACAATTTTGCCAAGGGAATTATTGAAGTTTTGAGAAGAAAACAGCTGATGCTGGAGTTCAAAAGAAACGCTCGAATACATGCAATCGAGCTAAGGGCTTCAAATATGATTCATTTTCTGCTAAAGTTATACGAATCAGTTTTACAGGAAAAAAGCGAAAAAATGTTTTGATGGTAGAATTAGTCCCTAGAGAACATCCAGTCCTTAGAAAAAAGACAGAACAGGTGAAAAGTTTTGATTCTGTCAATATTTTAATTAATGAACTTTTCAGCAAGCTTGAGACTTTGGAGGGCGTGGGTTTAGCTGCTCCTCAAATTGGCAAATCTCTTTCGGTTGCTGTTTTAAAATATACCCGCAAAAAAGACGATAAGGCGGACATTTCCGACATTCCTGAAACAATTTTAATAAATCCCAAAATTACTTGGCGAAGTAAAGAAAAAGAGCTGCAAACCGAAGCTTGCTTTTCACTTCCAAAGCAAGAGTTCGAGATCGAACGATACAAGAAAATACATATCGAATACAACGCAAGATCCGGCCAACGCGAAAAGTTAAAAGCGAGAGGACTTTTTGCCAGAGCAATTCAGCACGAAATCGACCATCTCGACGGCATACTAATTTGCGATAAATAAATGATCTTTTTTTCAAGCGACGCAGATTTTGAAAAATTCTATAAATTTTTTTTGAAGCAAAACGAAAGAATATCGCTCTTGGTAAGCGAGTCGCCTAAAAGAGCCGGAAGAAAAAAAGTAATATCCGAAAACGCAGCTCACCGATTCGCCAAGTTAAATAGCTTAAAAGTAATCTCCCCTGACAATCTCGCCGAACAAAATGTAAGCAATGAAATTTCAATGGTGCTCAAAAAAGATCAGGACAAATTCGGTTTTATTTTTTCATACGGCAAAATTATTCCCAAATCTCTAATCGATCTTTTTGAACACGGTATTTTGAATATCCACTTTTCCCTTCTGCCGGAGTATCCGGGCGCATCCCCCATCCAACAAGCAATCCTCGATGGCAAAAAAGAAACAGGTTATACGATATTTAAAATTTCCGAAAAGCTCGATCGGGGCGACATCCTTGTACAAAAAAAAGTTAAAATTAAATCCGATGATAATTTTGACTCTCTTAGAAACAAAATAATAGAAGATGCACTCGCCGACTTGCCTGAAATACTAAACAAATACCGTCAGAATAAATTAGAAACCCAAAAAACCAGCGCCAATTTTGGCAGGTTTACCAAAAAACTTAAAAAATCAGACGGGCAGATCACCAAGAAGGATAGTCTAAAATCAGCTGTCGCTAAAATAAGGGCGTTTTCCAGATGGCCAAAAGCTTTTATGATAATCGAGAATAAGCGAATAATTATTCACAGCGCCAAAATCAACAATAATTTGCTCCAAATCGAGTTAATACAGCTTGAAGGTAAAAAACCGATAAACTTTAAGGACTTTGCTAATGGACACCGGCAATTGTTGACAAAAATGCCCGAATTTGTTAAAGTTGACTAAGCAACAACCAAGAAATGAAGGAAAATCTGATAAATGTTAGTAATCAGGTATCAAAGACAAGGCAGAAAAAATTCAGCTTTCTTTAGAATAGTTCTTACTGAAAGTTCAAAACCGACAAAATCGGGATTTTTAAAGATCCTCGGCTGGTATAATCCGCACACTAAGGAATCTTCTTTAAAGAAAGAAGAGATTTTAGAGTGGCTTAATAAGGGTGCACAAGCCTCCAACTCCGTCTCAAAGTTATTCAAAATAAATAAAATTGATCACAAAAATGCTTCGTTTGTTCCAGATGCGCCAAAGACAAAAAAGGAAAAAGAAGCAAAATCTAAAGCTCCGGTAGCACTATCAAAAGACAATCAAGAAGCCGAAGAACAACCGGCAAGCGAACAGACAGAAGGAACGGACGAAAGCAAAGAAGTTGAAATTCAGCAAGAACCAGTGAAGACAGACAAGCAAGAAGCGGTTTTCGGGCGGAACGAAAACCTAAAGACGAAACCTGCCGAAAAGGGTGAAACTGAAGAAAAGGTTGAAGAAAAATTAGAAGAAGAAGGTAAATAATTAACTGTCCCTCACTTTTCAACCTCTTGCAGTATTCTTACTTTAAGAAATCTGCAAATAGGTATCAAAATGAAGGGACTGTCGGGAATTGCTTTCTACCCTGAAGCACAATTCTCGAAACGGAGGCGGTTTGCGGGCGGAACGCAAACCTAGTCCTATAGAAAGGAATGGTAATGGAGAAAGATCAATGTTTTGTGGAGATGGTCGTCAAAGAAATTGTCGACAGCCCTGATAAGGTTAAAACAGAGAGAAAAGTTGATGAAATGGGCGTCTTGATAGAGCTTTCTGTTGATCCGACCGATATGGGTAAAATTATCGGTAAAGAAGGAAAGACCGCCAAAGCAATTCGAACTTTGCTTAGAGTTCTGGGTGCTAAAGAGCATGCAAGGGTCAACCTGAAAATTATTGAGCCAGAAGGCGGAAAAGAAGACACTGGTGAAGCGAGCGAAAAAAGCTCAAGCGATGCTCCATCGGATATAGTAAGCGATGAATCTACCGAAGTCGCAACCGACTCTTCAACCGACGCTTCGAGCGACTCCGAACCAGAAGTTACCCCGATGGAGGAAACCACCGAGGAAAGCACCACCAGCATTATTTAACAACGGACCGCAAAAACCGCCAAGTTATATTCAACGGGCGGTTTTTGTTTTTTCTGTCATTCCGGACCCGTTTGCCTGGCAAAGCGAGATCCGGAATCCAGATCGTATTCCTGTTGATTTTCTCGCCTCATTCGCCTATAATAAGTCATTATGAAGTTTAAAGTAATTACCCTGTTTCCCGAATTTATAAATCGGATCAAAGAATATTCGATTATTTCGCGCGCTATAAAAAACTCAAAGATCAAACTCGAGACGATAAACATTCGTGATTTTGGACTTGGGAACTACAAACAGGTTGACGACAGGCCTTATGGCGGCGGGGTTGGAATGCTTTTACGGGTCGATGTCATGTATAAAGCTCTAAAAAAAGCTAGTCCTAGAAGATCTGCAAAACGCAGAGTAATACTCTTGTCTGCCGATGGTGAGCGGTTTAGCCAAAAAACAGCTCATCGCCTCCTAAAATTCGACGAAATAGTGCTTGTTTGCGCTCATTATGAAGGACACGACAAGAGAGTCGAAGAATATATTGACGAAAAAATCTCCATCGGTCCCTATGTGCTTACAGGCGGAGAAATCCCCGCGATGGCCATAATCGATGCAACTTCAAGGTTGATTTCGGGGGTTTTGGGTAAAGACGAATCATCAAAATCGGAGAGTTTTTCGATTTTAAAAGACAAAGACACTCTCGAGTATCCTCAATATACGCGTCCATTTGATTTTAAGGGTAAAAAAGTGCCTGAAGTCCTACTTTGCGGAGATCACAAAAAGATCAAAAAGTGGAAAGAGAAAAATACTAAGAACGGTTAGATCTCTCGGAATTGCCAAAAATTCACCTTGTTGCTCGCTTTTTGTCATTCCTGACCACGATCAGGAATCCAGATTCCGGATAGCTAAACAGCTTCCGGAATGACAGGGTTTTTACATCAGGAGCCTATAGCTGTTGACGAGAGCAGGATAATTTGAAAAAATAGTACTAGGTATCCCCGTAAAGCCATATCGAGTATGGCAACGGGTCAAGAAATAAGCTCTCCCAAGGAGGGAGATTGTCGAAATTAAAAAAATTCCTGTCTAAACCAAGAATATCCCGATTGGTGAGTTTTTCGGTAGTACTTATTTTGATTGCAGGAAGCGCTTATTTTGCTTATAAAAGGGGTGTTTTTGCAGATACTTCCACCCCTGCCTGTTCGTACAAATTAACCGACTTAACCCCGGGGACAAATTATAATACTGTATACATTACCGAACAGAAATACACGGATAAAATCGTTGCTAATCCAAGCTCTCTAGAGTTTAGATATATAACAAAGCTCACGAGTGAAGGTAGCTCATATGGAAGCGCCCTGAAGAATCTCACAGTAGTAATACATTCGGTTGGAGTTGGCTCAAAAGTAACACCAAAGTATGAACGTGTTAATTGCACCAAAAGCGGGGTATATGAAATTGCTGCCAATTTGATGACAGGGTCTTTGGATGTCAGGTTTTATGAGGCACAACCTTACGATACAGAAACTTCGACAGCACCTGATTCAAGCGGTGAGTGCGTAAGTCCCCAAATTAAAGCTAAAAGGACAGACGTAAACCCAAATACTGATGTCTGCATAACCTGCAACGCAGCTAGGACTAGCCAAGCTTATTATCATGTTGAAGATTTAGAATCAAAATGCCCATCAGGAAACCCGCCAAGTGGGTCACCAGGAAGCCCCGGGTCAGAAGCGCCAGTTGTCCCAAAGACAGGATGTCCGACGGGTGAGAAATGTTACACTAGTGCGGCCGATCCAGGCGGTAACCCCGTATGTCTTAATCCTAGCGACACAGGAGCTGT
>Ga0180007_10002392_pt1 | contig 22552 bp, 19 predicted proteins | sample MM_PC_MetaG_FD_121122 | JGI IMG/M metagenome (GOLD analysis project Ga0180007, IMG submission 121122) | Groundwater microbial communities from the Aspo Hard Rock Laboratory (HRL) deep subsurface site, Sweden - MM_PC_MetaG | ecosystem: Environmental > Aquatic > Deep subsurface > Groundwater... | reverse complement strand
CCGGATTTTGAGAGCTTGGCCGGATTTTAAATGTTTAACATCACCGACCGTTATTTTTAAAAGGTCACTGGCCCGGATTCCGTTGTTGATCCCCATGACGAATAACAAGAAATCCCTCGGCCTACCGGCTAATTGGGTTTTGATCGCCTCGATGTCTTTTTTTAATTTGATCGGCTGGATGTCGATCACCGTTCCAGGCGCTGGCCGGTTTGAATTCTGTCCTTTTAGCATTGTTACCTCTTGGGGTATGAAAATTGACGAATCTTAACTTTTATCCTTGCACCAGATCAGACTTAAGATTCAAAATCAAGGACAAAATGAAAAAAGCGGTAAAAACAACGAAAGCACCTGAAAACAATGGGTTTTGATGATATCCGCGAATCTTAACTTTATACAGAAAGTTAAGATTCGATAAATTTCCATTAAACTGTACCTTTCTGTCCAAATTTCCCGCTGATCCATCCAGGGTAAAAAAGTGGATGCGGTTCTTTTACATCCATCGGATAGGCATCTTATATATAAGGGGTGCGTTTAAACAAACGACACAAATGTTTCATAAGATTTGCCTTCAAGACTTTCAGCGGGTTTTTTATTCCCCAATTTTAGCCTGGTTCTATGTCGAGGTATTTTGATAAGCCCCTCGAAACAGGCCCATCATGTAAAGTCCGAAAGGCGCATTTAATTTTTCACTTTTGGGCTTAAATAAAATTTCAACTCACAAAATGCTCCCGCTGGTCCAATTATGGAGAGAAATGTTGAATGTTAAGATAGAACTGCGTATTCTGGAAGGTCAAAAACAGCCTTTTGCATAAAATATCAGCTATTTATTAAGATTCCCGTGGGGAATTTACCCTAAATGTTTAATGGAATCCGATTACAGCAAAAAGTTTTCACGATTCCCATCACATAGCCTCTCTCTGCTTCTAAAGATGCTTATTCATCATTTTTATTACTCACATTGTCACCAATTTCTTCAGAAATAGTATCCGACATGGACTTTTTAAAGTTTTTTATCCCCGTTCCTATTCCGGAACCGATTTCAGGAAGGCGCCCCGCGCCAAAGAGAATAATAATGATAACAAGTATTAATACAAGTTCCATTGGCCCGAGTCCAAACATTTTATGCCCCCAGTTGTAATTATTTTAGGTGAAATAAGCAGTGGTCGGAAGCAAAGAACAAAACCTGTGCTTCCCTTTTTCCACTGCTTTACGTTTCGTTATCTAACTGACAATTCATACCAACACAACAGGCCCAGAACTAATGCCACAATGGCAATCATCTTCAAGCCACACATAATTTGTTCAGATAGTGTAAGTTTAGTTGCAGAATAATCAATTTCCGGTTTCAAGATAGGGGTCTTACTTTCTTTAGGGTCTGATGACTCGTGATTTTTCTTAACCATAGAAGCTCCTATAACACGAAACTCGAAGATCAGCCAATCCATACAATGGATTGGGAACATGTCACGAGATTCGTGCGGCAATAATTTTCCACCAGTACATTCCAATCCAGCATAGAACCAATGCAGAGAATTTCGGAATATATTATATTTATTGGTCAGATTGCTAAGGAATGAAGGGAAGTAGGCGCCCGAATGGGATGTAGCGTACAGTCTGTCAAATTGATGGCATCAGAACTGTCGTTGGGAGGAAAGGAAAAAGAATTACCAATAAAAACAATGTCAGCCGGTCCGTAAAATGCGGCGAATAAGTCATAGAAACTATCTAACTGGGTTCGTTCTCTGATCTCAATCGGAACAGAAGTTGCCGCTGTTAAACAGCAAAGAACCTGTTTCGAGTCAGCAACAGAGTGGTCCAAGCCACCAGCCCATTGCGATCCGTTAGGTGCCAACGACATATTAAGTATCAGCAAGCAAGCCAGTATAGCCCGTGAACAGTATTTAGAAAAATTGGTCAACATAATTTACGCCAATACAAGCTTTCAGCCCTTTTTTATTTGGCAACTGAAAACATCAGGTTTTGTTTTTTCTTGCCCTTTTTAAATAAAATTGGGCTCAGATTTTTTGGGTTTCGGAACCGTCTCCTCAAGCTCAAGGGTGCTTACTTTTATATCACGAGGTTTTGTTATTATCAATTATTTTCCATGTTCTATATGTCACTTTCGTCTATTATCATCTGTGCAGTACGTTGATTATCAACCATCCCGTATATCCCACATACACAGACAGCAACGCCATGCCATAGAAACGATTAATGCGCCCCTGCCGTCCCCTGAATTCATACCCAATCAGGAAAAGTGAAACGGTCAGAGCCCCCATAACGACCATATCACGGGAGAGGGTTTCCGGCTCCACCGCTAAAGGACGAATTGTTCCGGCTATACCGATCATCAATGGCAGTCGAATCGTTAACAGATGGCTTTATTTGTTTCGTCCGTATTTATCATGGCTGGACACCCAGTCTCCGGCCATGACGGCGCTGGCCAGGGACAGTTCGCCGGCAAGGACGGTGCCTGCAACGATTTCGGCGAATTTTAGGACTTTGCCTGACCCATGGCAGCCCAGAAGGTCAAGGTACTCTTTCTGGGTGGCAAGGCCGGTGCCTCCGCCATAGGCTGCCACAATTAAAGAGGGCAGGGTGATGGAGAAATAGTAATCGCCTTCGGGTGTTTTTTCCACGTAGACCAGTCCGGCACAGGATTCGGATACATTGGCCACATCCTGGCCACAGGCAATGAACATAGCGGTGATGCCATTGGCCGCATGGGAACCGTTGTTGTTGGATCCGGCCAGAAAGGCTCCCAAAGAGCTGACCTGCCGTTGCTGAACCAGGACATCCACGGTGGTTCCCGAGATTTTTTCCATGAGATGTGCCGGGATGGTGATCTCGGCGGTCACCCGTTTGCCCCGCGAATGGAGCATGTTGATTCGTGAGGGCTTCTTGTCCGTATCCATGTTTCCTGAAAGGACATAACGCTTGATGTAAGCGACATTGGCCTTGATCCATTGGCAGGCCATAAAGGTGGCCTTGCCCACCATATTCTGACCTGATGCATCACCTGTGGTATAATTGAACCTAAGATACATCAGCTTGCCCACGGGGTACTGCTCGATGTTTTTGAGTTTTCCTGAACGGGTTGTGCTTTCGGCCTGGGCCTTGATTTCTGCAAAGTTTTCGGTGATCCAGAGTCCGAAATCACGGGTGGCCCTGGCGTTTTCAAAATGGAAAACCGGTGCCCGCTGCATGGCGTCATCCAGGATGGTGGTTGTAACGCCACCGCTTTCATAGATCACCTTCATGCCCCGATTGTAACTGGCAACAAGGGTGCCTTCGGTGGTGGCCAGGGGGACAAAGAACTCACCCATGGCATGTTCGCCGTTGACCAGCAACGGTCCGGCAAAGCCCACGGGAATCTGGGCCACGCCTGAAAAATGCTCAATGTTGCCTGGTAAGATCGCCGGGTCAAAGGAATACTGGCCAATATGGGAGGTTTTTACTCCGGCGTGTTGTTCCACAAAGGCCAGGCGTTTGTCGGCCATTTCTCTGGTGTAATCGGATAGTCCGGAATCCCGGGGGATGCTTTTTCTCATAATCGTTCTCCTTAAAATGGATGTTAAATAATCGTCAGGCACAGATATTTCCAGACACGGATCGGGTGATAAGCTCCACCATGGTGTTGATCTCGCCCACCTTATCCAGAATGGCCTTTTTTTCGGAAATCAACCAACGGAGGGTCATATGGCTGAACGCCCCAAGGACCAGACGGCCGAACATGTCCGGGTCCACATGGGGCCGGATTAGATTCCGGGCTTTTCCCTCTGTGATTATCACAGACAGTTTGTCCATGTATTGCGTGACTGCCTTCCCGGCATCGGAATCATAAAAGCGTTTGTTGTAAATCCCATTCAGGATAAAAATTTTGGCAAAGGCGGGCTGGGTCAGACTGATCAGGAACAGTCTTCGGATGAAATGCTCGAGATTTTCCATGGGGCCCATGTTGCCCGATTCTTCCCCAGGGTCCTGAAGGTGGTCCTGGAATCCCTTTTTCAGGCTCGAGGGTTGGAATCCTTCCTTGAGGGTGTTGAACAAAAGATCTTCCTTATTTTTAAAATAGTCATAGACTGTGCCGTCTCCAACGCCAGCCAGGGATGCGATGTCCTGGATGGTGGCGTTTTCATATCCTTTTTCCGCAAAGATTTTTTCTGAGGCCATAAGAATGCGTTTCCGTTTGTCCGATGGATCGGGCTTTGCCCCCTGGTGTATCAAGACCATGGGCAGGATCAGGTCAATGATGTGTTCAAAATCTTCCTGATGGGTGCTGTCGGAGCTTGATAACTGCCGCATGTTTGCAAGGTCCATGAGGCCGAACACGGCATCCCTGACCAGCCAGATGTTCAGGTCTTTTCTGAAGACCCCTGCATTTATTCCTGATTCAATGATTTTCCCCAGCAGAATCATAAACCATTTGGCCTGCTCAAAGGCCGGGTGGTGGTAGAAATTCATATTCGAACGACATTCGAATAGCAGAAGGCTGCCGTAATTTCGATGTTTATCCATATAATAGATCCGGAAAAAAACCAGTTTCCGGAGCCTGCTCACGGGCTCATCAATGGCAAGGAGCTGCTCTTCCATTTGTTGACGGATATCTTCCAGGCGCTCCTCTGCGATGGAAAAAAGAAGATCTTCCTTGTTTTTAAAATAATGATAGATGACAGAGTCTTTGATTCCTGACTGGGATGCGATTTCGGAAATGGTAGCGGACAGGCCTTTCCGGGCCATGATCTTTTCGGCTGTCAAAAGAATGCGTTGTTTTGTATTCAAGGCCATCGTGGTTATATCCATAGAATAAAAATCATTATATTACATCGTTTGGTATAAATGAATCATATTCTAATATGGTTGTCAAGAAAAAAGAGCATGACCCTGGCTTTCCTACGCCGTAATTAGAGATATTTGACCGATTTTATAATATTTTATATGGATGTGTGGTAGGTTTTTTATAAATAGAATATCATTCGATTTAGTCGGGCCCTTAAGATAAAAGCTCAGCCACCGCAGCGAGAAGTTCATCCCTGTTGATGGGTTTGGTAAAGGATCGAAGGGCGCCAAAGGTTTCTGCCAGAGTCAGGTAACTGTCAGGCTTCAGGCGTCCCCCTCCGGATATGGCGATAATTTTAACATTCGGCGAATCTTTGATGAGTTCGGCAATGGTTTCGATGCCTTCTTTGACGGGCATGATCAGATCCGTAATGATCAGCCTTGCTCCTTTTTCACGAAAAAGGTTTATGCCCTTGTTGCCATCAGGGGCTGTGATGACTGAATAACCGTGCCGTTCAAGGAGTTGTTTGAGCATGGCGCTCAACTGTGCATCATCGTCAATGATAAGAATGTCGGTCATAAAAAAAATATCTCCGCTTGTTTATGATGAGAGTAAACGCCCAATGGTTTCTGCCACCTCGTCGAATAGTAAGGGTTTGTACACGATCGCCTTGATTCCGGATTCATGGATGTGGCTCTCAGAGAATGAGATGCCATATCCCGTACTCAGAATGATAGGAATGTCCGGACGAATTTGTATCATCTCCCTGGCCATGGTCAATCCGTTCATGAACGGCATGTTCATATCTGTGATCACCAGATTGAATGTGTCCGGTGATGCCTTGAAACGCTCAAGGGCCCCGGGGCTGCTGCTCATGCCCTCCACCTTGTATCCCATACGCTCGAGAAGCTGTACACCCATTTTGACGATGGGTTTTTCGTCGTCCACAAACAGAATGAGACCGCTGCCATGGCCCTGGGCAGAAACCTGTGCGGGTCGCTTCACAGCCTGTTGCTCTAAGATGGGAAGGTATATTTCAAAGGTTGAACCTTTTCCCGGCTCGCTTCTGGGATGTATCCAGCCTTTGAGCCCTGTTACAATCCCGTGGACCAGGGGAAGGCCCATTCCTGTGCCTTCTCCTTGAACCCGGGTGGTGAAGAAGGGCGTGAAGGCCCGGCTTAAAATATCCGAGGCCATTCCTTTGCCTGTATCGCTGACCGAGAGTTTAATATAATGGGATGTTTTATCTACTCGTTTAGCATGTTGAAGTTGGCTTGGGTCATCAACATCTTCAAGGCCCACGCTGAGTATCCCTCCGGATTCCATGGCATGTCCTGCATTGGTGCACAGGTTTAAAATCATCTGATGGATCCGTGACGGATCAGCCATAACCGTGCCCTCGCTTTGGAGATTCGTCCGGATATCTATGGATGGGGGAAAGGAAGCCCGGACCAGTTTCATGGCATCAATGACACACGACTTCATATGAATCGGTTTAGCCTGGCTGTCCAATTGCCCACTGAATTTCAGAATTTGCCGTACCAGATCCTTGGCACGGTTCGCTGCGGTCAGGGCTTCGGTCAGGTTGGAATATAAAAGGGTATCTTTTGTTGCATCATCCAGGGCAAGTTCTGTATAGCCGATGATGGATGCCAGGATATTGTTAAAATCATGGGCAAATCCCCCTGCCAGTGTTCCGATGGATTCCACGCGTTCAGCATGAATGAGCTGGAATTCTATTTGTTTTTTTAGGGCCACATCCCGGAGAACCCCAACGGCATACCATTGATCATGGATGGAGACAGATCCCAAGGCAAGTTCAACGGAAAATTCGTGGCCATCCTTATGCTTGGCCGAGACATCCAGAACTTTATTGATGGCCGGGCCTTTTCCTGTTTTTAAAAAATGGTTGAATCCTTTTTCAAACAGTGGGTAATACCGCGCAGGAACGATGATATTGTGAAGGTTCTTGCCAAGAATCTCCTCTTCTTTCCAGCCGAACATGGTTGCCGCAGCTTGGTTCCAATAGGATATCTTGCCGTCTGGGTCCATCATGATAAAGGCATCCTGGACATTCAGGCCAATCCGATCAAACATGGTTTTTTTTTCGCTCACAGCCTTTCTCCAGAATAACCTGACCTAATTAAAGGGTTTTTTAAACGGATCGACAGCATGGCGATTCACTGAAAATCATGCTGTAAAAGGGACGAGTCGTTCTAACCTTTAAAAAATGACGGAAGCAAAATTTTCCGGCCTAAGGTGTTCGGGTGTGTTTAGGGAGGTCCCTTTAAAATCATACTGGCCGGGAAGAAAACGATGAATCGAAATTCTTAGGATTGTACAATGAAACCGTGGTCAAGTCAAAGAAAAGAGTTGGTTCAAGCCCCTTTCAGGATGATCCGGGTGATTTCCGAGGGTGATCCCAGTCGCATGGGAGGTCCCCAGTAGCCTGTTCCCCTGCTCACATAAAGAAAAACATTTTTGTGGATGTAAGGACCGGCGAGGAAGGGTTGATCAAGGCCAACAATAAAATTCCATGGGAAAAGCTGGCCCCCATGGGTGTGGCCGGACAGTTGAACGTCGAATCCGGCTTTTGCCGCATCATAAACACTTTTTGGCTGGTGAGCCAAAAGGATTTTAATATGGGAGAACGGGGCGTTTTCAATGGCTTTTGCCGGATCAGACCGGTGGGCCGGGATAAATTGTTCGGCTCTGATATCGGTGACTCCGGCCACAAGCACGCGGCCATCGCCCGCTTGTATCAGGCGGTGGGTGTTGTTCAGTACCGTGAACCCCAGTTGGCCGACTTTTTCAACCCATTGTTCTGCATTAAAATAATATTCATGATTGCCCGTGACAAAATAGTTTCCGTAAACGGATTTCAGGTTGCCCAAGGGCAGAACTTCATTGCCCAGATCCTTGACAAAGCCGTCTGCCAGATCCCCGGTCAGAGCCACCACCGAAGGGGAAAGGGCATTGACCTTTTGGACCACCTCTTCCAGGAAATTTTTCTTTATGGTGGAGCCCATATGGATATCGGTGATCTGGACCAGAGAAAATCCGTCAAGATCCGGGTGAAGATGCTTCACGGGAATGATGACCTCCTTGACCCCAGGTGTTTTTTTTGCATTGTAAATCCCTGCGCCGCTGAGCATAAAAGCCCCTCCTGAAAGACCTATGGCCACACTTTTTTTAAGAAAGAAGCGGCGCTGGCCAGCCTGGGCCGGATGAGGTGTTCCACGGCTAAACAAACGCCTGAACAGAGAAACGATGCATCCAATAGCATCATGAATGAACAAAAGGGTGAGCAGAAAAGATAGGATGCCGATGCCGCAGTATGCGTACCAGGCCAGGGCGTCTATGCCAGGGCCTGCATGCCCTTTGATTTTTGCCAAAAGGGTTAAAAATGTGCATAGAACCACAGATAAAACAAGGGCCAGTAAAAAAAACCGGACAGACTTTTTGTCGCTCAAGCCCTTGGTGAAACGCAGATGAATGTAAATCATTCCCAAAACGAGGCTGACAAAGAAAAAATAAAGAAAGTGCATGTTCCTGCCTTGATTTTATCCCGGTGAAAAGTAAGAGTGACTAATTCAGGGTACAGGGCATTGGTTTGTGTGTCCATTCTTAAATGGCAATCTAAACGTATCGATTGATTAAAACGAGATAGAGACGGCCGCGATATCGTCGTGGGGTTTGAACCGGGGATAGATGCGGCAGTCCGGATCAGAGATTTCGATGCCCCGGACATGATCCCTCAGGGCCGTGAGACCCCCTTTGAGGAAAATGGATACAAAGGTATTGAAATCCGGATCATTTTCAGGATGTTTTGACGGGAGAAAAAGGCCGTCCGTAAAAAGAAGGATATGTTTGACCTGGTTTCGCGGTGCTTTGCCCGTATTGAGGAAGCGGGCAAAATCGGCTTCGCCGTTCAGGACGCCGTAAGTCACATTCATCGAGGCCCTGATTTTTCGTATCTGATCTTTGAGCAGATCAAAGATTTTTTTGTCCGGGGCCGAGGCAGCCATGTCTTTCCACATCATCAGCGTTTCTCGGTCATGGTCGTAGTTCGTGACAGGGATATGGTAGGATCCGTCTTCATGGATGAGCAGCAGCAGTGAATCGCCGGATTGTACCCATTCGATGGTCTCTTCCCTGAGCCGAACCACAGCGCAGCTGGTACTCCACAGGGCGGCTTTGTCGGTGGTGTTTACTCCGTTTTCCAGCATTTTCCGGTATATGGCTGAATTGGCTTTGTGGGCAAGTCCAGTCAGGGGCCCTGAGTTCTCAAGGAAGGTGTCACGGGCAATGCGGGATGCAAGAAATCCCCCTGTCATGTCATTTTCATAGGTGGCCCGGGTCAGGCTCGTGGCGCCGTCAAAGACCCCGAAAAGATTGCCATTGAAGGAAATCGCATCTTCGTTGATTCGACCTGAACCTTTTTCATGAATCATATCCGTTTTCATGGAGAAAAACAGCCCCTTTTAAAATTAAGTTGAACCACCATTGGTCACGAAACGTAATCCCGGAACCACCGGAGGTCAAATCGATTTTTTGGATAAGGTACTCCTTATCTATCGGGAATATTCATATCATGCTGGGGGGCAAGGGATTGGTAAATTGATTCCACCTGCCTGAAAACGATTTCCCAGCCGAGTCTTTTTTTAAGATCAGCGAAAAAATCAGGGGGCGGGGCCTTTTTTTCCATGCGTTCCCGGATCTGGAATTCAATGGCCAGGGCCAGTCTGTCCCTGATCAGGGGAAGATCCTGTTCAAAGGGACGGTCAATGGACTCAAGGGGGGGCAGGTCAATCAGGCTGCCCCAGTCACCTTCTATGCCTGACACAAGTTCTCGGGTGCCCGGGAGGTCCGTTGAGACAATGCTGCAACCCGAGGCCAGGGCCTCAATGAGCACCAGGGGCAGTCCTTCATAAAATGAGGGCAGAACAAACAGATGGCTTTTTCTCATCCTGTCAGCCAGTTCATGGGGCGAAAGAGAGCCGCAAAGGGTGACCTTTTCCCAAAGCCCGAGTGCCAAGTCGGTGCAGGTTTTTTTCTCCAAGCCGGCTCCTGATCCGGCAAGATATAAATGGATTGGCAGATGGCGAAGTCTCGGGTGATTCATGCATTCAAGAAGAAGGGGCACGCCTTTGGACTGGGACAGTTTACCGGCGTAAAGCAGGGAAAAGGGGGGACATGCAGGTTTGGGGGCCGGGTAAAAAATCTCCGGGTCAAAGCCGTTTTGAATAAGATGGACACGGTTTTCATCCACACCGAACATCTCTATGATCTCATGTTTCTGGCTCTGACTGAGGGCCAGAAATCCGTCGATGCCCCGGATTCCCGGCAAGACCCTTTTCCGTAAATGGGTACAGTTCCTGAACTGGCGAAGCCCTGTGCCGTGACAGCTCACCACCAGGGGGATTTCAGGAAACAACCGGCGAGTAAGAGCGCTCATGATCCACAGATGGTTACTGTGGATGATATGGGGCCGGGTGGCTCTGACAGCGTCGGTGATGGCCTGACCCAAGGTCAGTTCGTAAGCATTGAGCTGGTGTGCTGAAAGGTCCATGAAGCGGCTGCTGGGATAAGGCATCACGTCGCTCATGCCGGGAATGGGAAAGTTTAGGGGCTCAACCTCAAAGGGCACAAGACGGGTATCGTCCGCTTGGATTTCAGATAAATCCGGCGGTGATTTGTACGCGCAGGCTGCCACCAGGGAGCATCGGTGGCCTTTTTTGGATGCCTGGTGGATCATGGCACGTGTGTATATGCCGCTGCCGGTGCTGTCCGGGCGCTGACTGAGGAGAAAAAGGATATTCATCTCCCCACTATCCCATAAATAAATCGCTTTTTCAAGAAAGGGGAAGGGGCCATGGATAAGTCCATCAACCAAGCCCCATGGAAACCCCATCAGGCAGAAAAATCGATCTGCTGGACAGTACCGCTTTGCCCGTCTTCTTTAAGATACACACCGGTTTTTTGGACGCGACCCAGGAGATCATTGGTCTCATTGGTCAGGTCAAAGGATGTGTCCGCGTTGCCCAGGTAAATGGCACCCACATTGGCCGCCTTGAGACCTTGGAGATAATCCACGCCATTATCCCGGCGAAAGAGGGATAATTTTGTATAAATGCTGTCGTTTTCGTCAATCCAGTTGTTTTTGTCGTCGTCATAGGCTGAAAGCTCGGCAAAACCGTCGCCTGTGCTGGGGCCGAACAGCTCGCTGCCGTCATTGACCAGGCCATCCTTGTTTCGGTCGAAAACAAGAAAACCGTTTCCCGGTGAAAGTTGATTTAAGGTGTCTGTCTTCCCATCACTGTTGAGGTCGAACTCAAAGGAAAGATCCTGAAGCTCCGCAGCCTTTCCTGAATAATTGATCACCAACGGATCGATCAGGGGGGCACCCGCTGTCACCGTCAGACGTTCTTCGCTGAAATATTCACGGCTCATTTCAAGACCCATGGAAAAGGAGATCTCCTTGCCATCGGCTGTTTTAACCGTCCCCGAGGCGCTGAAGCTGGTTTTTTCGTATTCGTAATGGGATGAGTACTGGGTGTAGCTCATGCCCCAGGCCTGTTCCTGGGGGGCAGGTGTTTCCTGGGGCGGCGGACTTTCCGAAGGGGTGATCACCGTGCTTTCATTGCCGGCGGGGCTGTTCCCACTGCCCCGGACATGGGATAATTTGATCTCCTTGCCTGTAAAGGCCTCAATCATCCGTTTCAGGGTCATCATTCTGGAATCCAGGCTCTGGTCTTCTTCTTCCACAGAGCTGGAAGCATCTGTTTGTTCGTTGACGTTTTTTTGTTGCATGCGGGATGCGAACTCACGCCGTGCCTGGTGGGATAAACTGACACGGTCATGATTGCGCCTTGATCGGTGCCTCTCTGGCCGTTCAACTGAATCCTGTTCTTTTTTTTTCGTTCCCCACTCCTGTAACGCCTCGCTTTCCTGATCTTTTTTTTCATAGACCCGAGCTGATGCAAGGGAAAGATCGTATTGTTCAATTTTCATGGGACCATCCTTTGTTTAATGGGTTTAATCAGCATCCTTGCCTGGGGATTTGTGAATGAACACGATCTGCACTGAGATTCAAGGAAGTGATTGGGTAAGGTACAGGTCCGGATCCGGTCCACAAAAACCTTAACGTTTATATCGACATAATCTTTTTTTTCTTTAAGCTTTTACTTGCGAAAAATACCCAGAGATTTTATAGAAAATTCATAAATTCTTTTCGGGGGGGAATTATTAATACACAGACAGGGATAAAACAAAGGGCTTGGGGCCTTCTGCTTGCCGTTTTCCTTGCAGGGGTCATGCTGTGCCATGGGGATATGGTGTGGGGAGAAGTGCTTGCTCTGGACCGCAGCGTAACGGATATTTTCCTGGGGCCCCATGTGGAGGTGTACGAAGATAAAAACGGAACTCTGAATCTAACCGAGTTGATTGACAAAGAGAATGCCTTTGGCTGGTTTATGCCCGAAAGTGATATTTTGAATTTCGGATTTTCTGATTCGGTGATGTGGCTGAAATTAAAGGTCCGTAATGACGACCCCAAACCCTTGTCCCGGCTGTTCGAGATAGCCTATCCCATTCTGGATTACATTCAGGTTTTTTTTATCAGAGATAATACGGTCCTTGAATCCTATCTGTTGGGGGATAAATTCCCCTTTCCCGCCCGGATGGTCAAACACCGGAATTATTTGATTCCCTTTGAACTGGGACCTTCGGAAAGCATGGAGATCATATTCAGGATCCGCAGCACCTCGTCGTTGCAGATCCCATTGAACCTGATGACCGTCAGATCCTTTATCGAAAAAAACCAGATTCGTACCCTTGGATTCGGTATCTATTATGGGGTCATGCTGGCCATGGTTCTTTACAACCTGTTTGTGTTTATCTCCGTGAAGGAAGCTGCCTACCTTTATTATGTCTTCTATGTCATCTCTATGGCTCTTCTTCTTTCCTGTTTGAATGGTTTCAGCTTCCAGTACCTATGGCCGGAAAGCATCCTGTGGAATAATCAGTCCATTGCGGTGAGCATCGGGAGTGTGGTGCTTTTTGCACTTCTGTTCACACGGAAGTTCTTGGAGCTTCCGGGCAACAAGCCCAGAATGAACCAGGTGAGCATTTATATGGTGATATTTTTCTGTGTTCAGTTATTGCTCTGTTATATTCTGCCATATAAGGCCGTCATTCATCTGGTCATTTTCACCTCGGTCGTGATGATCTTTTTTTCCCTGTTTGCGGGGATTTTAAGGTGGATAGACGGGTATTCCTCTGCCCGGTATTATACCATATCCTGGCTGCTTATGCTTTTTGGAGGGGTCATTCTGGCCCTCAATAAACTGGCCCTGATTCCCAGGAACACCCTGACCGAGAATACCTTGCAGTATGGATCGGCCATTGAAGTGATCCTTTTATCCTTTGCCCTGGCCGATCGCCTGAGTACAGAAAAAATCAGCCGTTATGGGGCCCAGCTTGCGGCACTTAGGAATGAGAAACTGGTTCATCAGGCCCAGGACAAAGCACTGAAACTGGAAAAAGAAGCCAGGCTGGCCCAGGAAGAAGCCCTGGATATCCAGAAAAGAGCCAATGAGAATCTGGAGAACAATGTCCTTCTGAGAACCCGTGAGCTGGAAATCGCAAATTTACGCCTCAGGGAGCTGAGTACAACGGACAGTCTGACCGGTCTCAAGAACCGGAGATATTTTAATGAAATCTACTACAAAGAATACAACCGATCCATCCGTGACAAAACGCCCCTGTCCTGTCTGATCATGGATATCGATCATTTCAAGCGGATCAATGATAATTTTGGCCATCTGGTTGGTGACGAATGCCTGAAAGAGATTGCCCATGCCATTGAGATTCAGCTCCATCGAAGCAATGATTTTCTTGCAAGGTACGGGGGAGAGGAATTCTGCGCGCTCCTGACCAGCACAGGGGTTGAAGGAGCCATGCAGGTTGCCGAAAACATCCGGGCCTGTGTGGAGGGGATTGTCTTTAAGGTCCGTGGCCAAAACGTCAATCTGACCATCAGCATCGGTGTGGCCTCGGAAATCCCCGATCACAAAAAAAACGCAGAAGCCCTCCTCAATCAGGCCGATTCTGCCCTGTACCAAGCCAAATCCACAGGCCGCAATCAGGTGACCTTTTATGGCTCCGACGAAGGCAACATCATTTCGTTGTCCGGCCTGAATACTCCCGGAAATATGAACGAAAACTAATCAAAATGATCATGATTTTATGTGTTGCAACGAACCCAAGTTAAGCTCTTGGCTGTTTACCTGAAGCGGTACTTTAGTCCAAAAAACAATGGAGGGCTATAAATAACTGGCTTGAAAGCGACCGATACGCTGAGTAGCATGCCTGAAGTTTAGACTTGTGTTTCATATATACAAAACACCCACTGTGTAAGGCCTCTTGTTTTTTGTGGAGTAGGAATTAACTATGATGCATCCATGTGCCGGCCGAGTGTATGGTACAGGGCACGGCGCGCCGTGCCCCTACGGTTGGCGGACCGGGACGTTCGCGGATGTGCAGGATGGGTGTAGCAAAACGGAACCCACCCGTGAATATATGTTATTTGTTATCAACGCCCTTACCGCAGGCTTGGGCAAGATCTTTGAACGCGCGAAGAGGGCTAAAGGGTTTTGACAGCTCGGGATGGTTTATCATAAATTCTATAACTTCGGGTTTGACAAAAACCTTGTAGTTTACATCTAAAAAAGTCCTTAATCGATTGCCGTACATCATAATTTGAAATGGGTATTCCGATACTAATTTTGATATGTCCTCAGCCGTTTTTTTCTTTTCGGCATATAACTGTTTTTCATGAGTATCAAGCGTTTCATAAAATTCTAAATAATTCTGGAAATATTCTCTCACCGTTATAATATACTGTATTTCCCAATACAGACCCTCTTTTTCAACATCGATGCAAAACAGTGAAAAGTTTTTAAAATTAATATTTAGAATAAGACTTTTCATAGACTCAAGATTATTTGTAATATATTCAACACCAAACCGGTTAAGTAAATCTTTGACCCATATATCGGAATATTTTTTTTCTGATTCATGGGATTTTGAACTGCAATCGTTAAGATCAGAAAAACATTTTTTGTATTTAATGAATAAGTTACATATGGCCGTATGATACTCTTCCGCACCATAATGAGACACATCATTTAGATATCCGTCAAACTTACTGTCGGAAAAATTTTCTAAATAACGTTTTAAGTCCTCAGCAGATTTGTTTTCAATAACCAAAAAAACATCACTATCTTTTGCATTTACTCTCCCCGAACATAAAATGAATATAAAGACAAAAATTAAATATATTCCGTAAAATTTTTTAGTTTGAAAATGCTGCTGAAAGTTCTTAATCATCCTTATTCTTTTAAGTCCTTAGGTGTATTGATTACGCTAAATTCTTTTATATTTTATTCTCCGCCCTTTCCACATGCCCTGAGAACATCATTAAAAGCCATTACGGGATTAAAGGTCTTTGTCAGTTCAGGGCAGTTTACTATAAATTCCAAAACGTCTTTCTTAAGTGAAATATTATTACTTATAGCTAAATAAGCGCCTATTCTCACGCCATAGAGAATGTTTTGAAGAGGATATTCCGATACTGATTTAATCGTGTCTTCAGCCATTTGCTTTTTTATGCCGTCTGTTTTTTCACGACAGGTGTTAAGGTTTGAATAGCTGTTTTGATAGTTAATAAATAAATTGCAAATAGCAGTATGATACTCGCTCGCGCCGTAATGCGTAGTATCATTTAGATACATGTCAAATTTATGATCTGAAAAGTTATCTAATATTTTTTGTATATCCGCTGCATTTTTACTTTCTAAAGATAAAAATGCGGCTGTATCATCGGCTATGACATTACCCACTAAAATTGTAGTAAATAATACAATAAATATGTAGACTGATTTTCTAATTTGTAAATACATTGGCCATGCCTTCCCAGAAAAGACTAAGTTTGTTGTTGTTTCTGTGATTTAACTGCTCAGCCTCGCAAGACAAGAGTGCCTCTGCTTTAATTAATGATTAATAATATGCATATTGAAGTCACATTTTTTAATAAATAATATATTTATAATTGTCAATCCCTTTTTGAATTTACCATTTAAGAGGAACGTCTGTACTTTGAAAATATGATGCATGGTGCGGGCAAATAATTCATTTGTTTCCAGCCTCTCGCTTCATAAGTCCCATGAGTCTCATAAGTCCTATAAGTCCCATCAAACAATGTCATAAACCCCTCAACCTCATTCAGGAATAAAAAGTGTGCTGTTCTCAAACCTTATTCGGTCCTCTCTTCTCGGCTGCTCCACGATGTCAGGCAGAGATACACGAGGATGGTCAGGCCGGATCACCTGACTAGGCGGCAGAGGACTCTGCGTTTCCAGGTGGCTGACCATCAGATCCAGGGCTTTAAGATAAAACACATGAAGGGGGGGCAGGATCATAGGGGGTTTGCATTTTTCAGGATCGGCGTACAGCATATTCAGGGCATCCACATGGTGAGCGTCGGTCACTTCGTAATAATGAAGCCGGCTTTTACCTTTTTCAACAAGACGGTTCACCCCAACATAGGGCCGGGATGTGTGATTTACAGGAAGAACCGAATCGGCCCTGCCGGTGACAATGATGGATGGGCACCCCTTTAAGTTCCCTTTGACCCGGACCTCATCCATTCCTGCGATGACCCGTTGGTGCATATCATATTCTGATCCTTTGAGGGGGGCTCCCTGTTCGTCAACACCGGTGACAAGTCGTCTGAGCCTGAGTGCACCGTCCAGATTCATGTCCATTCGACCCGTGGATGGAGAGATGGATCGTCTGTCCTCCCTTGGACCCTCAGGGTCCAGGTCATTGATCAATTTGATGGACCCCAGGGGCGGGATTCCGCTCTGGTCTGAAAATAAGAGGGCTTCTTCTTCGGGTAAAAGGGCCCTGGGAGATCCTTTTTCATTGATTGGGGCAAAACTGTACCCGCACAGATGATCAAAAACTGAAAAGCCCCCGTACTGAGAAATATAGGTCAGGGCGATACTCCGGCTTACATCCAGGGTGTAATGGGAAGGCAACAGAAGATCTTGGGCAGGGATCGTGCCCGAGGCCCGGACAATGTCTTGGGCACAGCGGGCCAGTTCGTCGAGTGTCTCGCCTTTTAACAGCCCTTTTTCTTTGAGGGACCAGCACCGGTTTTCACAATGAGATCGGCTTACACCAAAGGCGTCGAAACGAAAGGGGGCCGATGCATGTTCCGGGCAAAGGGAGGCGCAGGGCTGGTATATGTTGAAAAGACTGATATAATCGGCCAGGTGCTTGGAATGGTTTTGGAATGGCGGCATATCCCCCTGGGCAAGGGTTAGGTCTTTTTGGTAAACCGGTGTGACATTGGGTTCGGAAACCACTATGGCATCAATGAGATTGTGCTCATCGTTTTCTTTGGCCATGATGGACGACAGGCCGCCGTTGGAAATTCCACAGGCCATGACCTTCAGTTTCCCTTTTATCTCCGGGAATAATTCGGTTAGGATTACCTTGGCGAATTCGATGGATTGAAGCACCCGGTTGCCCCAGTCTTTCTGGTGATTGACCCCAACGTGGGCGTGTTTGATTCCTATGCGGTGGGGGTGGGTGAGCCGGTGCTTTTCGAGAAGTTCTTTGGATGCGTTTGGTACGGTGAAGGTGGAATGTATGCCTGCTTTTTCCGTATCATCAAACAATCCATTCATTCGGCAGACCCGGTTCGTGTCAAGATTATGGTAGCCCACCCCAGTGCCTTTGTCCGTGTAAACCACGGCGAACCCTCGTTTCAGTGCCCATTCCCCCACGACGCCGATTCCTCCGTATACCCCACGTGAACCGGACGATGGGGAGGTGATCAGATAGGGCCTGTTCGGATCAAAGTGCCCGGGTATCTGGAGCATCACGGTCACGGCACTGTCCATCAGGGCCATGATTTCCTGACCAGCAATGAGTTCAGGGGCCCCATAGCCGATCCCTGGTCCGTAATATCGCCCATAATACGAATCGGAGACATCCATCAGTGCTCGATAATTTAACCAGAGTGTCCGCTTCCTGATTTCTTTTTCCGTGGGGCTACGGGGATCTTTGAAAAGGGGGGGGGATTTGCTTTTGAGTCCTGTAAGGCCTGATCCGCCGCTAAGAAGATCATCTTGGATGCCGTCATAGTCCATGACCCAGGCTTCTTGGTCCTGAATGAAATCAAGGGGCACATGACGTTTGGTTTTCATTGTTTTTTTGCCTCTGGTTGGTGTGAGAAACGGATTAAGGGTCCCAAAAAATGGCGGGTCCATTTTTTTGGGTATAACCATGAAACAAGTATACAGGCCTGAGGAAAACACTGTCAATCCTTGTTTACGTAGAAAAAATTGATGGGTAAAGGGAATGAACTTATAATTCGGCCCTTTCCATAGACTATGGCTTATGATAAAAACATAAACGGACATTTACTCGGGAGGGCCCCATACCTCTCGGTCTCATTATATTCAAAAGGAATCCAGCGATGGCACATATTACCGTCATTTCACCGACAGGGAGAAAGAGAGTCGAACTCGATGATCAGAATACTGTCGGCCGGCATTCCGAAAACAAAATACAGATTCCTGATCCGTCTGTGTCCAAAACCCATTGCCTTATCGCCATTGATAAAAACAAAATGTGTTTTATCGAAGATCGTTCAAGCACAAACGGGACCTTTGTGAATAATCGGAAGATCAAAGAGAGAACGTCGATCTATAATGGAGATGAAATCCGCCTGGGCAATATCATCATTCTTTTTGAAGGGGAGAACCAGGCGGTTGCTCAGATGGTTGAAATCGGTGACGAGGATGAAGGGCTTTTCAGCTCAACCATGTCACCCCAGATGGAAACGCGCTTTCTTTCGGAAGACAAGATTCCCAGTGAAAAGAATTTGAGAGCTGATTACGAAAAACTCAGGGTGACCTATGAACTCCAAAACGAGATGAACCTGGAACGGGACATCGGGAAAACACTGGACCGGATTCTTTATCGGACCTTTGAATTTTTAGAATATGATCAGGGTGTTATTCTTCTTGTCGACAAGAATGGTCACCTGACCCCCCACAGCTACAAAACACGACGGGGTGATGAAAAGCTGATGATTTCTTCCACCCTTCTCAACTATGTTCAGAAAGAAAAAACAGGGGTTATTTCCACGGATGTATCTTCGGATCAGCGTTTCAACATTGCCGAATCCATTATGCTTGAAGGCGTGAAATCCACCATTGCCGTGCCCATGATGATTGATGATGAGATCCTGGGTGTCATGATCATCTACTCCCTCGAAATGACGGATGCCTTTACCACAAAAGATCTGGGATTGATCACGGCCATTGCAAACCAGGCTGCAAGGATTATCAAAAACTCCCTGCTTCATGAGGAACTTCGCCAGTCATTTGACAGCTCCATCCGGACCTTGTCCGCCACTGTGGATGCCCGGCACCCCCTTACCGCAGGCCACTCCGAACGTGTCACCGAAATATCCCTGATGATCGCACGGGAAATGAACCTGCCCGAACAAGAGATCCGTGTGTTGAAATTTGCCACCCTTATGCACGACATCGGAAAAATTGCCGTACCTGATGAGGTCCTTTTAAAGAACGGGCGTTTCAGCAATGAGGAAAAGGCGATCATGGACATCCATCCCAAAAAAACCCGGGAAATACTGGAAAATTTTTATTTCCCGGAATTCCTGGAAAATGTGCCCCTCATCGCCAGTTCCCACCATGAGAAAATGGATGGAACAGGATACCCCATGGGACTCAAAGGCGATGAAATTCCTTTGGCGTCGCGGATTATGGCTGTGGCAGATATGTTCGATGCGCTAACCGCCAAACGGGATTACCCCAAATATATCGACAATAAAACGGCAAGCTATGACCCCTTGCCCCTTGCCATCGTCATGACCATCATCAAGAAGGAGGCGGGTGAACGCTTTGACAGCAAGGTGGTGGAGGCTTTCCTGCGATGCCTGCCCTATATCGTGGAACGATTCAAGAATGATCATCTGCCCCAGGACTATGATTTGTCCTTAGCAACCATTCCTTGATAAGGGACGTGACATGGCCATGTTTCGGTGCAAGATCCTTATCAAACACACGTCTTGATCCTTGCTTTTGATCGTCTGATTGACTATAATAAGCCTGTACCTGGTAGCTTTTTCGAACGGTTTTTTAAACCACATCCAAAGGAGCCTTGCCATGAGTATCAAGAAAATAGCCTGCTGTACTGATTTTTCCGAAAATGCGGAAGTCGCTTTCCGGTCTGCCCTGGAAATGGCTGAAAAATTTGATGCGGCACTTCATGTGCTACATGTCCTTCCCCAGCCGGTTAACCCCATGATTTCCGATTTTGAAATTCCCCTGATAGGTGATACCCTTCCCCAGGCGTCGCTTGAGGTCCAGAAAACCCTGGTGCTCAAGATGGAGGAAAAGATGGAGGAAACCTTTGGAAAGAGGATGAACCATCTGTCTGAACGGAAACTGTCCATCCTGGACGGTCATGTTTCTACGGAAATCATCACGTATCTTGAGGAAAACGATATTGATCTTGTGGTTCTGGGATCCTATGGTTTCAGTGGCATGGGCTTGGTGATTTTCGGCAGCGTGGCCAAACGGGTGGCTCACAAAGCCCATTGCTCGGTGATGATTGCCCGGGAAAAAGTAACGGACTGATAAAGGTATTTATTATAGGGGGCATCGACGCTCTCATATAGCTATGCCCCCCCTTGATGCTTTATCATGTCGTTTTAAAGACAAAGCAGACATACCGGAGTGAGTCAAAACAGTTTAACCACGAAGAGCACAGCGCGGCAAAGCCACAACCAAAAAGCTGGTCTCTCACGGAGGGACAACGAGCACGGAGAGTAGGGGCACGACGCTTCGTGCCCGAGCTTGCATTTCGATAGCAGACATTTGACTCATCCCAAAATTCATGTTTGGCGCCCCCGGCAGGGATAATCTTTTGCCCTTCTTCGTGCCCTTCGTGTTCTTCAGCGACCACCGGGAGCGGGTGGTTAATAAAAAAGCTATGTTCCCAGGCTCCAGTCCGTGAAACTGGCATGATTTGCAATGAGAACGCATACGATCCTGGTGTGTTTTCTTTTAAAAAGCGTACTTTTTCTTCGCGCCCGACCTTCATTTTGGCGGGAGAGGGAAGAGTTGTTCATTGTCCTATCCCAGCACATGGGGCCTGTTCTGTTTGACAGGCCCTTTATTTTTTTATATACTTCTTGGACGGCTATCCGGCGTAAAACCAGAGGCCTGGCGACAATGCGGGACCAAACACGCTCATCACGGAGTTTTATAGTGAAACTATTTATCGTTGCCGGAGAACCTTCCGGTGATTTTCATGCAGCTGAACTGATCCATGCCTTGAAAAATGCACGGCCCAACGCTGAATTTTATTCGGCCGGAGGTCGGGCTCTTCGGGAATGCACCCATCAGGTCCAGGACATGAGCCAGATCGCTGTGACCGGCTTTCTCGAAGTGGTCAGCTTTCTGCCCACCATACTTTCAATATCCAGGCATCTGGTCCGTGAAATTGAGCGTATTGACCCGGATATCGTCATCTTTACGGATTTCCCGGACTTTAATTTCGATCTGGCCAAAAAGGTTGCAAAACCCGGCAGGAAACTTGTGTATTTTATCAGCCCCCAGCTCTGGGCCTGGCGAAAAGGGCGTATCAGTCTGGTGAAAAAACTGTTCCACAAAATGCTGGTGATCTTTCCTTTTGAAGCGGAATTTTATCGAAAACAAAAGGTCCGGGCCACGTTCGTGGGCAATCCTCTGGTCAACACCATTCGAAGGCATCCTGTTAATCCGGCCATGACGGGTGAACGAAAAATCCCCCGGATTCTTCTTTTACCCGGTTCCCGGACCAAGGAAATCAGGATGAACTTGGAAACCATGTGTCTGGCCAAAACAATAATCGCTAAGTCCCTGGATGCCGAGTTTGTGGTTCTCAAGCACCGTGATCTGTCTCCTTTGTTGTTTCAGGTTGCGGTTTCCGCAGGAATCTCCGTGATCGAAGCCAACCCCTTTGATGAATTCTCACGCACCGATCTGGCTCTGGCCTGTTCGGGGACGGTGACGGTGGAGCTGGCCCTTTCCGGTGTTCCGGCCATTGTCATGTATAAAATGGCGCCTGTGACCTATTTTATTGCCAGGGCCATGGTCAAGGTTTCGGCCATATCCATGCCGAATATTATTCTGGGTCACCATGTGTATCCCGAGCTGATTCAGGATGATGCCAATCCTGAAGCCCTGGCCGCCCATGCCTTATCCATTCTTTCGGACCCCATCAAATACCAGGCAACCCGCAAAGAACTCAAACGGCTGTACCAGCTATTGATGCCCTTTGATGCCCGCTTGGCTGCATCTGAGGTTTTATCTGCCTAAGGGGGGTTCCATAGCCATCCATCCGTCGACTTTTTGAGTTTATCAGGTGGTCGCTGAACATAAAGGGCACAGCGCGGCAAAGCCACAACCAAAAAGCCTCGTCTCTCACAGAGGCACAAAGATCACGGAGAAGGGCTGAAAGCATAGCCTTTTATAAAGAGTCTGTCCATTTGGTGGGCACAGCCCACCCTGTCATAACAATGTCAACTCCTTTTTTTAGGTTGTTTTATGTTATTATCTTTTGAATTACTCCGTACGTATCCCCTTGATGCTCTTTGATGTTTTTTAAGAGCCCATTGTTTTG